>Ga0189289_10093_pt1 | contig 109258 bp, 125 predicted proteins | sample UW106minimetaG_FD_130313 | JGI IMG/M metagenome (GOLD analysis project Ga0189289, IMG submission 130313) | Marine microbial communities from the Costa Rica Dome - UW106 mini metaG | ecosystem: Environmental > Aquatic > Marine > Oceanic > Photic zone | place: Costa Rica: the Eastern Pacific...
GGCTCAGACCATTCACTCCCTCACAAAAACAAAAAGATCGACTCTACGCAAAAGTATTAGACCTTGCTGGTTATCACAAATGGGACGAAAGTCAGCACTTCAATTCTCTTTTCGACCACCTTGTTCATGTGGGCAATGCCTGGCTAGAGCCGCGTTACCTCTTTGATACTGCTATTGAATTCCTAGCCAATCACAGCATTGCTATCCCTAGGTACACCGTACTCCAGAGACTGATAAGCAGAACGATGCAGCAGGTCAGAAAAGACCTGACGCACCAACTTAATCAACTCACCAGTCCTGAACTTCACGTCTTTCTGGACAGCATAACAGCCATTGATGACGGACTAAGCCTGAACCAGCTCAGAGGCGGTGCAAAAAGTCTGACCGTACCTGAGCTTAAAAAAGAGCTTGCCCTTTATCATCAGTTAGCGCCATGGCGCACGCAAATCAATGGAGTTATCGATGGGCTTAATCTGTCTCTTAAAAATCGACAACACTTCGGTGAGCTCATTAACTATTACGGCAGTAAACTCAAACGATTCAAACGCGCACAGCAGCATCTATGGTTGCTATGTCACCTGACAGAGCGGATACAACTGGCACTGGAACGGTTAACTGATGGGTTCATTTACCATATCCGCAAGCAACAAGAAGCTGCCAACATCTTTGCACAACAAGCAGTGTTCCTGTCCTGGCAGTCAGCCGCGGACAATGTCACGAAAGCGGCAGAGTTACTGCATCTGTTTGTGGATGAGAACATTGATGATAATCAACCCTTCTCAGTAGTCAGACAACAGGTATTGAAGGTCATGAATGACAGGGATATCCAGACCCTCTGCCTTTACCTGAAAAAACAGAAACGGACCGTGGAAGAGTACCAGTGGCAACATTACGATGAACAATGCAATCTCCTGGAGCAACTGTTAAGGCAGGTGTTCTTGTGCCTTGAATGTGAGGCCGGTAAAGGCTCAGAAGCCGTCGTCGCCCAACTTCAACAGATGCAGACGGAAATCGCATCCGGTGGACCACTGAAGACGATGGATACGTCGCTCATCCCGAAAAAGCACCTCCCATGGTTGGTTAAACAGGATAACGTTAACCCGCAACGTTACGAATGGCTGCTCTACCGCCAGCTGGCTTCGCGACTGAACGGACGTATTTATTTGCCAAATGTTACCAAATACCGCGCACTGGAAGACGACCTGATCCCCCAGACATCGCAGGATACCTTGCTGGCCTCATCAACACTGGACAGACTAAAACAGCCCGCAGAGTTATTGTTACAGGAGAAACAACACCGGCTGGAAAGTGCGCTCAAAGACGTTGCTCTCCATATTGATGAGGGAGACAATCGAAATGTGATCATGAAAAATCGTACCGGTACCCGCTGGCGTCTGCCGACCAAAAGCGCTACATCTCTGGTCAACAATCCCTTTTTTAAGCGAATGCAACCGGTCGGTATCGCGGATGTACTGCGGTATGTAGAGCGCGAAACCGGGTTCATGAAATGTCTGACTCATGTACTTCCGATACAAAAACAAGGGTTCACTCATCAGGATGATTTATTGGCCATTCTGATTGCCAACGCCACTCACCGTGGTGTGTATGGCATGGCGCAGATCTCCGATCGAAGCTATGAACACCTGAGTACGGTGCAGGCCAACTATATCCGGCCTGAAACGCTGCATGACGCCAGCGACGTGATCAATAATGCGGTTGCAGCGCTACCCATCTTCCGCCACTACCATATTCAGGAGGGCCAGTTGCATGCCAGTGCGGATGGTCAGAAATTCGAAACCCATCTGGAAACCTTTAAAACCCGGTACTCCTCTAAGTATTTCGGCACCAATAAAGGGATCACGGCCATGACACTGGTGGCCAACCACAGCGCCCTCAATGCTCGGATCATCGGTTCCAACGAGCACGAATCACACTATATTTATGACCTGTTACAATCCAACAGCAGTGATATCAAACCTGACGTACTCTCGACAGATACACACGGTGTCAATCATGTTAACTTCGCCTTACTGGATCTATGCGGTTACAGTTTTGCACCGCGATACGCGCAGTTCAGTAGCGTCATCAATGATCTGTTTGACGTAACTGAAAATGAACACGGCGGCACCAACCTTGCTCTGAAAAAGCCCATCAGGACGAATGTCATCGAAACGGGATGGCAGGATATTAGGCGCATTGTTCTGTCACTTCAGACAAAGCGAACGACACAGGCAATGCTGGTAAGAAAGTTGTCTGGTTATCCTTCGGGGCACCCGACATTACAGGCGCTGACGGAGTATAATCGACTGGTCAAAGCGCAATATTTATTGGATTACATAGACAATGCCAGTTTGCGGCAGTACGTTCAGCGTGCCCTTAACCGGGGAGAAGCGTGGCACTTCCTGAGACGGGCTATTGCGTCGGTGAATGGCGATCAGTTTCGAGGCAAAAACGAGAGTGAAATCGCTATCTGGAATGAATGTGCAAGATTGCTTGCCAACGCGATCATCTACTTCAACTCCGCGATACTGAGTCATCTGCTGGGACACTTTGAAGCGAGAGGAGATGAAGAGAAAGCGGGTATCACTCGTGCTGTTTCGCCCGTTGCGTGGCAAAATATCAACTTAAGCGGAACGTATAACTTCACTAATACTGGGAAATTGCCCGATATTGGCGAAATAACAAGGCCGATAGTGGATGATTAGGCTCCAAACTGAAAGTAAACCACCTCCGCAGCCATCTATTGGTGTGGTCTACAGAGGATTATGTCTTTTTAGAGGGGGAAATCCCTAGAACCCCTAAATATTACGAAACCCAGAAAAGCCTATTTTTGTGGGTTGATAAGACCTATCGTTTAGGACAGCTCCTAATAACTAGACGACGAAAACAACAGTGACTAAGTACGGCTTAAAGCCATTTCATTTATGTTTACCCATTGAGAGTGGGAAATAGAGTTGAAGGCTACCTGCAATACGGCACCATACCCCTAATCTATCTTGCTAAACCTTCCGCCGCGAGCGGCGGGCCCGCGCGCTTCGCGCATGTTTTGTCAGAACGTAGAGCGCTTCCAGTGAGAAGAGCACGTATTAACCCACGGGTGTATCAACATTGTTGGGAGTGGTGTAAAGAACGCCTAGTAGGGAGAGCGGAAAGTGATCTTTTCAACGTGATCAAGGTCAGCCGGCAGCGCTCACCTTCCCTCTTCCGTGTCACCATTTTTTCCAGTTTCTCAGGTGTTGGGAACGACCATTAACCAAGGGATGCACTGGGTATGGTGCCGTACTATACACTAGGGAGATACGTTTTCAATTAAGCCAATGTCGCTTGCACCGTTCGGTGATCCCCACATTAACGTGCCGCGTTTTATATTAAGTAATTCGCTTTTTTTGAGGGAACGTTAAACTTTTTAAACCCAACGACTGCAATTTGGCACATTTGAGTAGTTCGGCTTTGAGCGAAAAGCGGACCGTCACCACCGCGATGGTGGTGGTCTGCTTAAGACAAATTCCAGACCATGGCTATTGAAGGCATTAAGCAGCCGCTTCACGCACAAACCAGAAGCACGATGAACCAAATATAATACTTACCTACTCTGCGCCAGATTAAGGCGTACTTTATTCAATACTCAGAGTCAGGAGACCCGATCTCTCGTCCGAAAGATCCACCTAACGCTCCATGTAGCTTTCTATTCTTACACCAAGCAATCGCGATTTCGTCAAAACGATCAGCTGGAATTTCTACGGCAAGTTGAGAGAAAGGCCTGCTATCTGCATAATCATCTCTTGTGACTGAGTAGTTACAAGGACCGTCGACTTGAATAACAGCAGGGTTGGGATTGATGTCGTGTGTTTCTGAGTCATAGATGCACTCTTGATAAATGCTAGCGCCGTCAGAGTGACTTGATACCCATTCTTTTGTGCTCATGATTTCTCCCAATTTGTATCCTGATGATCTCAGAGTATGTAAATTAGCATATAACTCGATAGTCAAGTAGCCCTCATACCCAACATTGATAGTATTGAGCGGTCGCTTTACATTTCTGCCGTTTAAATGCTAGTAAGTAAACGGCAGTTATTGGCACAAATAAGTAGCCTGCGAACGGCTGCTTCACGTACATTGCTGACTGACAGAAAGAGTTAAAGCTACTACACTTTAGTAATTTCTGAGTTAAGCTTCGACGGTAAATTTTCTGGCTTGTGGAAGTGACTTGAGTTCACCCGATTCTAATTTCGCAGATAACTTCTTTAGACCACTTTTCTTATACATCGACAATTTTATCTCCTGCGCCAATTTGCTTGTTGCAGTAATAATATACGTATTGTCAGCTGAGCTGGGTACCGACGTTATATGACCGCTTTCAACTAGTAAAGATAACGCCCCGCGCATATTTCGCCTTTTTTCTTCAATACTCAATTGCGATTTGCCAAATTGCGCCATTACATCGTTCACTATCAACTTGTAATTTCCGCCCGTGAAGGCGTTGCGCCAATTGCAACATAGATACTTATGTAAGAACCGCGCTAAGGTCCCTTTGTGCGACAACGTTCGATCAAATGAAAACTGTGAATAGTTCAATTCGAATAATTGCTCAACAACATAATCTGAGAATGAAATGAAACACCGATCCTTTGCGCGACCGGCCCCTGTCGTTTCCAATACTGCATCAGCAAAAACATCGCTCGTGATAGCAACCTCTTTGCCCTCTCTATCAACCCGAACACGTGTTTTACTGTCACGTAAGATTATTAATGCTTCTCGAATGACGTCATAAGGTTTGGTTTTACCTATCTCTTTCAGAATTTCCCGAATTTGATACAAAGTGAAATAAACACCATAACGCGGTGAACTGCCAGGTAAGGCCTTTTTCGTTAATCCCCCGTTTGCGGCGATCATGAATAAAACTTGCTCGACGACTTCCTCTTTATCACCCGGGTACGCTAAATAAGAGACAATCTTGCCGTCTTCTTTGCGGCTTATCGTTGCAGGGTGAATGTCGCAAATAAGTTTGTTGTTACCGACTGAATATGGATTACTGACAATTAAATTGTGAGCTGCACTGATTTCAGAACCCTTTATCGCTGGGTTTCGACCACGTATGAAACGCGGGATTAAATCTATATCGCCTATCGTGTTACTGAAACGCTGTAAACCATCATCACAATTATTTGGCTCGTCCACCAACATGAATAAATCCATCTGGCGTTCTTCGAGCTCTAAGATCTCATCTTGTGTCAGTTCTTGGTTTACATAATCAGGTAACATGGTCGCTTCCTTTTTCATTTGATGTAAATCTACGCGAACATATTATTTAGTGCTACTTCGTAATAGCACCTTATATTGATCGTTTTAGTGCCTTTTAGTGATCTTTTTCAGATCCGAGTGATTTAACAAGAGAAGTACTCATTCACTACCTTTAGATATTGCTTTTAAAGCATTTTTCAAAATTTGGGGCTTACTAGGTACTATTATTCGAAAGTGAGTCAGTTTATGAGTGGTAAGCACTAAAGAAACGTATACAAAACAAGGGAATTTATAGGTAATGGGGCTAATTGGGTACTATCCATTAAGCAATTACAAAGTAATAGTGCCTAATTTGCCCCATATCTCAGCGTTGATGCGGTTATAAGGTACTAATCTTTCTCCTTTGGATAGTTATTAACCAAATTATGAATTCATACTGCCTAATAAGACCATTCTGCGCTTACTAGGCAGTATTCCGATTAGCCTAAACTTACCGGTTGAGGGCTAATACTACCTAATTAGCGCAGAACAGTTTTCTAATAGTGCCTAGTTAGCGCATTTTTTAAAAGCTGATGCGCTTACTAGGTACTAATCCCTGTCGTTTTCTTGTTTAAGACCCCAATTTTTTTGACATATTTTATTTTTAAGAGTCTAAAACATAATAATCAGAATATTATTATGTTTAGGATAGGAATAAAGGGAATGTAGTTAGGTTATAGGGATCTCTTTTAGGTTAGGTATAAGGGGAGACTGAGCTAAAACCTTTAATTACATGGCTCTCCACTATGGCTCTGGGTGCTATAAGGTACTAAAGCATGGAATATTAGGTACTAAACCGAACCTTATAAGGTATTAATAGCGATCATTAATAGGCACTAAGTTATGCGCTCATTAGGTACTATTAAAGATCACTTAAAGGTAGTAAGGCCTATTTCATCCCCAACCTGATAACAAATGTGTCCACAAAATAGTCGCTTCCGATCAATAAAAGGTACTTTTTTAGGCCGATTTTTGGCTACTTATCCACATACTATCACGGCAAACTCAGTATAAATGGGCAGTTTAGGTAGTATTAAAACAGTAAAAGGTACTATACCGATCACTATTAGGCACTATGTAAAACAGCTTATCCACAAGAAAAAGATGGGGTATTCGCTATTCACCCTTGCTCATAACTGCTAGTCAGCTTGGATTAACACCTTCTCTCCCAACGGAGCGTGAATGCTTGGTTTGTCGATTTGTTGCACTAGCAAATTTTGAGGTAAATGGGGCTCAAGCAAATCATTAAACACCTCGACTTTATTAAAACTCGAGTCTAGCCATAGATCCATTGTGTCGTCATCTTGGGGCAACATAAGAGGACTCGCTTTTGTATGGAAGGGTTTTATCTTTTCATGAGGTGGTATTGTAATGATAGAACAGGATAGCGTGATGTCTCCACTGTCCTGGTTCACCCATTCACGACAAAGGCCACCAAATGCTATAGCTGCATCTTGTGCAAAAAAATCATGATAACGCGCCTTGGCCCCCTTCCCTTCTGTTTCCCCAAAACCCGAAGCCATAATAATACAACGAGACTCGCGGAATGCTTTATATCCCGCACTGCGTGGAACGTTTAATTTGTCGTAACGAGTATTGAATGAAGTGTATTTGGAAGGCTTGAAACCTCCGTTCGCTTTCTCAAGCAGCAACCACCAAATCGCGTTATCTAGGCGGCGCTCCCCTTCTACTTCTCGAATGATTGATATTTTGTGTGCTGCCCCTAGATATCGATTATAGATAGGCTTCACATCGGATAGTGAAATCCCTAGTCCTTCCATTAACGAACTAACGAAGGGATCGTCTGTTACATTAAGCCGCCCGCACATACTCACCCCCTTGAGTTGATAAGTCATTATCATAGCGTCAGTGAAGAAATTTTCACAACATTACTCTTCGTCTGTTTTTATGTGCGTTAGGTGGCTGATGCGTTTCCACTAGTTCTCCTTAACCTTCCACTTAGCGATGAGGTTTTAAGTATTTCGGCCAGTAATTGTTTATTTGGCGCTTTGGCTTAAGAACCAATAAAGCACGAAAAATTATAAATACTGTTAGAGAGCTATGCACTGAATGGCCAAGTTAATTTGCTGCTCATGGCGTGGGTGGAGGTGACCTAGAACGACTCAAATTTGTCAATCCCGACGTCTTAATCAACGTTTTCTTTGCATTGATGCTTTCTTTTGATTCCCCTAACCTTCTTTGACTTAAGAGAACAAACGTTGACCACCTGACTAATGCTGGGTAACATTAAACTGTATTTAAATACAGTAATTAATTATGGCAAATTTAATAGATTTAATGTCGGCTCTTGAAGCTGAAATTGTAGAACTCAGAATATTGCTGCGTGAAAATGCTGTACCAGAGTTGTGTAGCTATTTTCATGTACCATTAGTCACCAAGGATGAGGAGAATTCAATTATTGAGTTTGGCTATTCAAATATCGAAGTGACAACCTTAACGGGCCATGAGGCACTGCAGCGCAGTCTAGAAGCATTCTCTGACTTCTATGTTCCCGACAGCTCTTTTTCAAGGCGTTTTGTTACTAAGCATCCTGGTCTTATTGTCGTTTCAGGTGGTCAGTCTAAAATCTCTGCACAAGTCATGCGGGTTAACGCTGCGAAGTTGGCATTTAAAGCCGGTGTTCTTGCTTTAAGCGATACAGCACTAGAAAAGTGGAAAGAAGTGCATGACCGTTTTATGCATTTGATTACGACAACTGTGTACCGTTCTATTTACTGCTTTGACGAAGATGTTCATAGAATCAACTTCAATTGGGTTTCTCGACCCAGAGTAAGTAATTTATCGAAAACTGAATTGGTAGAAAAAATTGAGAGCGGAATGTTTACTATTCCACCATCTCATTCAATCCAGAGTTGGAAAGCAGTTTTAGACGCAGATAAATTTCTAATTGAGAAACAGAGAAATGAGACCTTTACTATCCGTCGGAGAATAAAATTGCGCCCCGAGGCATCTATTAGGCTCAAAGATGCGAATACCGCGTTAGGTTATAGTGCTGGACTGCCCTACATTGCCTTTAACAAACCCGCTTATTTCACTCCTTTGGAATCGTTCGATACCAGCAAAAAGCAGAATCGATCGAGAAAGGAAGACTCGCTGCAATTACTAATTAAGAGGATGAACTTATATGCAGATCGCAATAGTTCGGAAGCTGAATCGTAATGATCGTGAAACTATCCACAGGGCTGTGGATAGTTTATGTCATACCCCATTTAGTCCAGACTAAACTACTCAACTTTTGGCTGGAAAAAACATTCGGAAAAAAATGTGACAATCTCGCCCGTGGCGATCTGACTTAGATCGTCGCTCATGTTGCACAACGTAGTTTTAATTTGCGAAGCACTAAATGCGCTTAATGCATCCTCATCTCTTTTATTACCAGCCACCAGCCAACCTTGAGCGCTATTTGACGTTGTTTGATAATATCGAGTCACATCTTCAAGCATCGCATCAGGTAGGGACAATAGGGTAGCTTCTACATCCACTTTAAATTCACCCCCTTTACTTTTAATGACTGTGAAAAGTGGAAATGCATGTACGTTATCCCGAAAGAGCGTGATGTTTGTTTTAATGAAATATGATTGACCATCTTGAACCTCTGATTTAAACCTCACTCGATCGTTTTCACTAAACCCTTTTATAACTTCCGTAAATTTATCAGGTTGTAGAACAAAGCGAGAAGCTGATAATTCATCTTCGCTCAGTACGACCTTCCAGAAGTCGTTTGCAACTGCAGCTGGGGCATTTGGGGTATACAACAAATCAACCCAGAGCGAGATAGGTTTAAGAAAGTAATACAAGGCGGATGTTGCGACCAATACCACAATAGATACGTATGTTAATTTAGATTTTAGAATACTAGTCATATATTGCCTGCCCCATTAATGTGTTGAGGTTTCGTATTCAAGGGTGAATAACGGGTTATGAATTCTTGCGTACCAATACAGGTGATAGCTTGAAGATGCGGCAGAGTGGAAAGTGTTTCTATGTATGGGCTTAGCCATTGTGGATGGCTAATGACTTGACCTGTTTGCATCAATTGTGCGCATTCAGTTGAATTGAACAGGCTTTCTATAAAAGAAACCACCTTACTGTCCATATCATGATTAGGGTACCTTCCAGAATATAGCGTATGAATTTTGGGTATCTGAGCTAGTTTTTCTAATTCTTGGGTTGTTTCCTTATCAAGTCTATCGATACCCAAAACCGTTAACCTGAAAGGCTTTCTAAGCCTCTTGAACTGCATTGATAGTAGTCTGATAAGGTATTTGTACCTTATGCCTTGTAAGTATTTGTTTTCGCTCACAGGCCATTCTAGATATGGAATGTATTGCCAACGTGAGATGGCGGACATATCTACGGCTGCTTCTTTGTCACTCGCTAATACATCAAAGAAGTTAGACCGATATAATGCCGAGACCGCCCTGTTTGATTCTTCGTCCATATCTGGGCCAAAAATGGATAGGAATGCCCCAATATTATCCGACATGCTTTTTTCCCGTTCGTAAAGTTCAGAAAAGGCTAAGACGTCTCTTGGATCATTAAACAATATGCAGGCAACATCAAATAGCGAAAGTCCTTTAAATAAGTTAAACACTTGCTCTTGAGGCTGCGCATTTCCATATTCATCATGTAATGTAACTAAGTTCTTAAACCCACCATTTGAACCGGTGCAGACTTGATAAACATTAGTTGGCTTTCCATGAGCTTTAGGGACTTTAACGATAATATTTTGCATATCTTTAGCGGAGGTTATCGCATTTTTTAGGCACTCAATGGCTGCACATTCGCTATCAAATGCGACTGGGCCACTTAATATCATAGTGTTCTTGGATGATAATGTTGGTTTGATTATTCTCGGGCAGCTACTTTGCTTCGCTAAGCCCATTTTTACTACATCAAGCCAAGATTTATTTTGGCTTGATACCAAATTGGGGAGGGTCATTTGTATACTCCTAAAACAATACAATACGTCTTTGACTCGTGGCATTGCTAGGAGAATACCTTTGGGGGATTGTTATTCAACGGCTTTCCGGATTTGGGAAGATTTACCTCGTTCAGATAAAGCTAACTACACTTGATATTCCACTAGACTTGCCTTCATTATGAAAAAGTTCTTATTCCTTTGAGTTTTACTTGGTATCCAGATGCGCCTTTTTTAAAGGTGACTCTGCCCGTTTCACTCCCTTCTTGATCGCTAGGGTTATGGTCCATTTGTTGCTCTAGTTCTATAACGGTTGACTCACTTACATTTTTAAATGAAATCACTAGTTGGTTATTATTGGAGATCTCAATAGCGGTAAGCGGATATCCACCAGCTGTTAGCGCAATGTGATCATCAAAAGCCGTATGGTGAAGATGAATGGCAGAAGGCAAGAGGGGTAATTGCAAACTCGCGTAATCTTCTTGTGAATCAGCAGTGACAGCCTTTTCGTTAATCGCTAGTAGCTCCAGCATTGAATAGTCATCTTTGATAAGTGCTTTAGATAATGATTGATAAAAATGAGGGGGGCGACCGAAATGTTCATACAAAAAAACGTACTTGTCTTCTAGCCCCATAAGCGAGTCTAGCATTTGCAATGCAGAGTAGCGTTCAGCCTTTTTCCCAACATCAGATAATGTTGCAGCAGTACCAATGAGGGCGAAGCATAAAGCAACACCCCCTCTAAAGTATTTGCTTTTCTTCGTGTCGCTCATGAAAGTTCCTTATTAAATACCCAAAGGCATTCTTTATAATATTCGTCTGGATTTTTACTTGTGTGATTCCCAACCATTAATACATCACCGTGAAGTGAACGCATCAAGGGGACCGTTCGTGACTTCCGCTCTTGGTAAATGTCATCGTCCCATTTCCCCATAACTTCAAGAGCTTTTGTTTCTCCTTGATTGCTGATGAGGAAATCAGGCAACACCGCGACACCTTCTATGAAAGTCGGTGTGAGGGGCTTTATTAATGTGCCTTGAGACTTATTCGTCAATAAACACTTGATGGCGATTTTTGCAGCTATGCGCTCTAAATTACTATCTATGATCATAAAGCCGGTACTGGAAACCACGGGCGAAACAAAACAGCGAGTTATGCTAAATTCAGTTTTCCCTTGCTCATCTTTGCCGGAGGGACTGACAATTGCAGCTACAAGTAATGGCCCCTTATTTAATGAAAAAACACCATTAAGCCGTGTCACTAAGCATTTTTTGTTTAACTTAACATCCCAGTTTTCCTTTACGTGAATTACCCAGTCGTCTTCGTCTTTACTGACGCTCTCAACATGCCCTAATAAGAGTGCTTGGGGTTTATGCCGACCTATCCAGTTTCGCTCTCGGCTGGCAAGCAGTTTTTTTGCCTGACTTAACTTTCCAAATCCCAGAAATATATATTCTTTTAGTGATTTACTGCCGAGTGTATATCGTGAAGATGCATGGATGATCTCACTGGCTTCTCGACTAAAACTAGGCGGTCTTGCTAACGAGATTTCATTGCACCTTGCTGTTTCTAATAACCCTGCGACTAATGCATATAGCTTGTCAGTGCGAGCTATTTTACTGGCCCTTCCTGTTGACTGAAGAGGCTCATGTTGGGGGGTATCACTGCTAACACGACTAAATGAAAATACATTCAAGTTGGCTGTTCGCTGTTGATGCTGAACATCTACTAATTCATCAAACACTGAGAAAAAACGACATCCGCTTTCGTACTCTTCCCTACCTGGTACTCGTGCTAAATAATATTGGTTGTTCGCTCGTAGGCGCTTGATTGTCACTGGTAAATTGCACTCGCAAATAAACCAGTAACCGTATGCTTCTTGCAGAAAATGTTGGTGGTCGGGACCATTTGAGAAAAGGGTGTGCAGCTCAGATTCACTGAGTTTACGTATTATACTTGGCGTTGAATCTTTCGCATATCGTCTGGATAATCGCATTTGGCACCTCTTATTCGTTGTTACTCGTCTTTAATAACCGTTATCGTCTTCTCTTCTTCGTCAATGCACGGATACATGTCGTAATCACCAATTAAATCCATCGTTCCCATTGGAACATTGGCAGAGTTTAGAATTCGAGGGCTGGAAATAAACATGTCTGGGCCATCAAAATACAATGCATTCCAGTTGTTTTCGCTTACGATGCGATCAAGATTGGCTTTCAGTGAGCCAGGTTGAACCAGCATCGCTACATGATCATCAGGGTTTGCCTGTCCGATTAGACTAAAAAAAGCTTCCTCATCAGTTAGGGCTACATCCAACTCTTCTTTAGATACTTTAACGTGCGGTGTGTCCTCATCCAGCAACTTAACTTCACCTTTATCCGTTGCCGATTTAAACTCTTTTTGCGTTAATTGGATCGTGCCATTTTCATCTGCTAGATAAGTTTTACCATCTATTAGAAATTCGTTGTCATTCGACGCACATGCCCCCAATAAGCTGCTTAGTACGACTGCGATTAATACCTTTTTCATAACTTTGTTCTCTCAAATATCTGAATGTTTTTTCATTCTTACTTGATAGCTAATCAACTTCATCAAAATTCTGGATATGACGTATTTCTCTTTGATATTCGAAGGGGGTGTCAGTGATACATTTTCAATCATTAAACAAATTACTATCTTTACCAGAGTCAATTGCTGCCTGGTTCATAAGTAGAAAGAGAGATTTTTTATGCTTTTGATAAGTGGTACTAAAATACGTATTTCGTGGATTGTTTTGGCTGTGGGTTGTTCATGTATTTGCTCATCATCAAACGGCTGGGCCAACACGAATACAATCCTTGAAAAGCACATTGAAGTCGCACAGGCAACCATAGCAGCGAGGTTGCAAAGCATTGAGGATGCCACCAGCGCCCTACAAAAGCTAAACGATGATATAGCCCAACAAAAAGCAGATATTCTCGAGAGTAGAACTGCGGGCCCTAGCGAGCCGGTTGTCTATTACAAGCAAAAAACATTGCTCGATTGGCCATTGGATTCGGCCTATCGCTCCCATCAAGACTATAAAGTTGTTCTGGATTTCAATAATGCGAGTCAGGTCGCGAAACTAGATGAGCAGTACCAAACGTGGATTAATGATGGTTGGTATATTGTGAAAAGTGTTATTACTCGAAATGATCCGGACAATACGAACCAATCGACGGTTTCTTTACGCTTAGGAAAACTAAGCAACTATTAATTATATATAGCATGTATATCACCCCCATCACCAAGCGCTTTTTTAAACAAAAAGTCATCGTATGAGCTGGATTCTGTATCTCCAACTCCAATTAAAACCGGCTCATTGATGATGTCTTCAAAGTGGCGATCGTAATCTTCTCTAAAGCAACAAACGAACAACTGTATTCTGTTCGAATAAAAATAAAACAGATGACATTCGTTCATTCGGATACCTCTTGTTTTTTTCGTAATTGCATTGCTCGGTCATGAGCATCAAACACTTTCGTCTTATCCCATTGTGTTAAATTAACGTCGACCTTATTGATTCCATTTTCCCGTAAATAGTTCAAAACGTATTTTGGGGAACGGAATACCTTTATGTTGTTATTGGTCGTATTCGTTAACGGGTATTGATGGCCTTGATATAGAACCGTGATGATAAGATCCCCAGTCTGCAATCCCAATATCGACATATTTGTGATCGCTCCTGTGCCAACCCGTTCTGCTATTTGTTGTATTTTCAATGCCTTTCAACTCTCATCTTTGTTGCCAAGTTGATGAACCCACCTACCGTTAGCAAGTAGTCTGTTCCTTTTGCCCGAAATATATCAAGCGTCATCGTCTGTCGTTCTGGCATTGACGTGACTTGTATATCGTCTTTTAAAAACCAATATCCATTGATGTTGGTTGTACTTTTCCATGCTTGCATAAGGTTTCCGTCACTCAGCGTACCCACATGCCTGTACCACCCTTTTGATTTAAGCGTCACGGCCGCAGCCATTATCCTTTCCCAACCTTCTTTATTGGTATTTTCATTATTCAACAAAGACCTATCCATAAGTTGCTTAAATAAACCCTGTGTTTCTCGGGCTTCTTGAAGCAGTAATTCGTCTGCTGAATACCCTGAATTCTTCTGCGCTTTATCCAATGCCAATAAGCTGCTTACCCCACTTAAATTAGCCACTGATAGCTTGTGTAAATCTGCATATAGTAAGTGATGGATCTCAACTTTTAAGCCCATAGGTCCTCCGACAATATTTGGCAATAGGATAATGCATTCACACACCTGTCATTACAGACTAAATGTGGCCAAATCCGGAAAGACATTTAATTTTGATTTCGTTTTCGTTTAGATAGTCGAAATTCTCTTCGACACCGAACATATGCATTACAACCTTCAGCAAATTCAGTTCATTAAATCTCCATTAAAAAATATTTTACTTGTCGCTCCTCCTGGCAGTGGTAAAACACAAGTCGCAGGAGAGCGGATACAAGCAATGGAACGTTATGGGGTAGATATGAAGAAAATGCTCGTGACAACGTTTAATGTTTCCGCCGCTGAAGAGTTGAAAGAACGTTTAATCAATTCCGGCATGGTGAAGCTACCCACTATCCGCAATTATCATAAAGTCGGCGCAAGAATGAATCGATTCTTTATCAATAACGGCTTATTACCCAACGCCGAGTTAATCACACAAGATTGGAGAATAAAAAAACTCGCAATTGAAGCATTGAAACAATCTCGTAAGTCCAATACCCAAACGCCTGCACTAAATATAAACGATGATTCTGTAATAGATGAGTTTGTTGCCTTTATCGGATTTGCGAAAAGTGATCTTAATGCTCCCGATATCATGCTCACTCGTATGGGACTTGGTGATGAATACAAGGAATTTGTTGAAGCGTTTAATGTCTTTGAAAGGCTACGTATAGCCAACTCAATACAAACATTTCATGACTTAATTTACGATCCCGTGATGGTACTGAAAAGTAATCCCGATGCGGTGCAACTGATAACAAATCGTCTTGATTTCATTGTCATTGATGAGTTTCAAGATATTAACCCTATCATGTTCATACTTTTGGAATTCATCGCAGGTGAGACAGCGAGATTTATTGGGATTGGTGATGCTAACCAAACTATCAACAGCTATCGGGGCAGCGATCCCTCGTTCATTATGAGCGCGTTCACAGAAAAACGGCCTGACACACAAGGCATGGCGTTATTACAAACGTACCGTTTCGATGACAATATCGCTATCTGCGCCAACGCGTTAATACAACACAATAAAGTCAAAGCAGACAACCTCTGCGTTTCGGCCCTGAATACACCAAAAAGTGAGATCACCATCGGGTATTATGAAAATAATGCCGATACTTCTTATCGATGCCCTGAACAACACTCACTTATACGTACTATTCGCCACCATCAATCACGAGGAAAACCACTAAAGGATATTGCTATATTACTGCGCACGTTCCTTTTGGCACCATGGATTGAAGCCGCGTTAATTCGTGAACATATTCCCTATAGATTAGAAGATTCCAAGTCTTCCATAATGCACCCTGCCGTCAAAGGGATAATCGCATTCGCCAATGCGTTTTCCATGAATCCACAATATCAATCTTTCTCGGTGGAGCTGGCATCTCTATTGAATTTTCCCTTTTTAGCTATTAGAAACGACCAGATAAGACTATTGCTTCCGTTTATTCAGCGAGGGAAAAGGGTTGATGAATATGCATTGAAGCGTGCGTTACCGGGCGTTAAAGATTTCATCATGGAAAGAGTGTTTGGTCGCTTAAATGCGTTGAATACAGCACTAGCTTTACCATATAAGCAAGCGCTTGAAAGTTATTTTGACGGTCATGTCACAACGAAATACCACGAACTGTTAGCAAAGCGCCCTTCGGAAAAAGAAAGGAAAAATCTGGCCCTTATCAAATCCTTTGTTCACACCGCTGGAACATTCTCAGAACCAGAACAGTTTATGAATGCTCTCTCCTTAAACAAAAAAACCGGTGACGCCGTTATTATAACGAGTCTTCATAGCTCCAAAGGCTGTGCTTGGCCTGTGGTTATTATCCCTGGTTGCGTTGAAACTATTTTACCTTACGAACATCCAGAAAAGACCACCCCAATAGAAGACGAAAGACGCCTGATGTATGTGGGAATAACAAGGGCTAGAAAACACCTTCATTTAATCACTAATTCACAACCTGAATTTACAAAAGAGCTGAAAGCAAGCTCTGGGACCCCCCCTTTAAGCATTACCGTATCCCCAGACAAACCAAGTCGCTTTCTATATGAAATGCAAATCAATGACGCCAATTTAATGTGTAAAGCAATCAGAGATAATTTACAAAATAATCAAGATACCCATGGTCCGCGAATCCTGATTGAACGCTACCTAGGTGCTCTCTATCAAATAAAACTTAATGAGAAAAAAAATGACTAAGAAAATGACTACACAAATACATCATAATATGACCGTTTTCGAAAAATATAATGCTTCTGGCAACCCTCGGTACTTTATCTCTATACTCTGGTTTAGTATCTCGGCAGTGTCGATCTTTGTCCTCTTAATTCAAGCAATTCTTCATCGTTCGTTTTCATCTCAGATTGTCGCTGCGGGTGTCTTCATCTTTTTTTGGGGGATGGGGGTGTATCAAAACCGCGAAGCCGAAAATAACTTTGCATCCTGTGGGCAAGCCCTACTCTATGCTATTCTTGGGGCGGGGATCGCCTTCGTAGGGTGGTGGTTATGAAATTTAATCATGACGTTAGAAAAAAAATATTACTAAGCTGTATTGAACAAAATAAAGGGGCTGAGCAAACTAGCGGGTTAATCAAAAAAACACTACGATTCACACAAAAACAAGCGGCTTTCCTAGAGTGCCTGCAGTCCCATTTGCCAGGGGATGCCGCTTTCAACGATGCAGTGTCCGTACTGGTTGATTTGGCAATGGCCACGAATCTCAATCCCACTTTCGAACTCAACGTCGCCGAATCTCATATCTGGGATTTGTTTGCATTTCACGCCTTGCCTGCCATCCACTTTAATACTGTACTTCAAGAATTGGGTATACCCATTATACCAACCAACCAGACAAATGACCCCAGCGTTCTTCTAAATCACCTAATCCCCTATCACGACAATATAGCCCAATGTTTCCATATAAATCGTGCATTTTTAACCGCAGAAATTGCAGTGCCATACGTACTGCCTAATCAACCACCCTTTAACCCTCAATTATTAGATGACATTAAAGCCCAATCATTACAAAATCTGCAGCCCGTATGGAGTTTAATTTCTTACCACTGCCCTGAGTTAGTTGGCGTTAATATGCTCTTGTATGTCATGACTGAATACCAATTGAATATTCATAAAAAGCTATGCGTTTTTTGCCCAATAGGTGCTTTTGTTAAGGCAAGTTTTTCTGTGAGCGAATATCAAGGGCTGTTCAAAGCAGATGGATTGAGAATGTCTGACCTGACGCTTGATGCGTCCACATTTAACAGACTTATTTCAGGGGATTTCTTACCCAAAGAGCCAAATAGAACGTTACCTGGCTTTTGAGCTATGCAAAAGGGAGAGTAACGCATAAAGACACAAGCCGTTACGCATTACCTCGTCATTTAACCGATAAAGGACGCAAGACATTCGCCTGAATTGTTTTTATCGGTTTTGTAATTACTGACCTACCGACCCATAACTCATTTAGGCTCGAAGGTTACACCATTCTCAGTATGCTTTGACTCTTTTTGCATCCTATCTAGTTGGTTCTTTTTTGATTCTGCTTCATCTTTTGTCATAGGACCGAAACAATGTTTTCCATCGACATATACGCTGTACTGTTCACCATTTTTTTTAATTGTCACTATCTTCAAACCTATGTCTCCTATATATCAGTTCACTAAAGCAGGAACACGCGCTAAAGCTTCATTAATGACTTTCTGAGGCGCTTTCTCAGTGAAATACCCAGCGACATCGCTTCGCGACTGCACTCAGACTGTCTGAATAAACTACTTATAAGCACTAATATAAACAACCATGAGCCTATCGCTCCACCTCCACTATCTGTATTGGTGCTTTCATTCTCACTGTCACTGCTCGTATCGTTTTCAGTGCTCGCATTAACCTCAAAACTTACGATTAATGTAGCTTGGCTATCTCCGTCCACAAATACTTCAAGTGTGGTATCACCATCTGCTTCAAAATCGGTACTGGTAACAGTCAATTCTCCGCTTATTTGAGTGCTTTCCTCGGGCATACTAAAAGCGAATTCATCCGCCTGTGAATCGCTCGTTAGCGTTCCTGTACCTGTTATCGCTACAGCATCATTTTCACTACGGCTAATTGTGTAACTCAACACCCCTGTATCAGCGTCTATATCAGCTTCCAATGAAAAATTACCAATAAACGCATCATCCGTATCAAGGATATTTATTGTCGCTTCATTGGCCCCTAAATAGCTGCTGTCATCACTCGTTAAAGCAAGAGTTAAGCTTGTATCCTCACCATAAACACCATCATCTAAACTGTACAAAGTGGTGGTTGCGCTTGTCTGGCCATCGGCAAAAATAATGGTTTCATTCAATGGTGAAAAATTGACACCTGATTGCGCACTACCTTCTTGAGCAGTTAACGTCACCTCAATACTACCGCTATCACCCTCGCTTCTGATAAGCTCAATTTCTAGCGTATCCCCTTCATCTATTGAGTATTCACTTTTCTCTAAGCTGATAGTCCCTGTGGGTGAACTGGTCTCGTCTGATACAATCGTTAATGTGGCTTCTGTGATATCCCCTTTGGATAGCATGTACGGATAATCAATGCTAAGCCCCAACGTCTCCAGTGATTCCGTTTCTTCGTCGTCTACGATTGGAAGCGTGACCTCAACATTGTCTAGCCCCACCTCAAATTCCACCGAAATAAAAGCATTGGAATAATCGTGTAAATACGTGGCGCTTTGACCCGTGAGAAGTAATTTAAATGTAGCTGCCGCCCCTAAATCACCATCCCGCTTTATCGTAACGGTGGCCGTCTCGTTCTCATTTACAGTGTAGCTATCAGACTCAAAATATACCGTTCCCCATGGCTCTACACCTTCCCCTAATTCCGCTTTGGCCGACACTGCGGCTTTGATGACCGTTAGGTTATCCGCGTACTCAGCATCGCCACAAATTGCATCATCTAATGTTAACAAAGGGCTTGAAAAATAGGGTTCGATTGCATCGCTGTAATCTGAATACATAATGGTCTTGTTATCAGCACAGGCATACGCATGAGCGTATTCAGGTTCGGTATCACCAGCATCTTCATATTCATGCTCAGCCCCCAAGTTGTGTCCAAAATTGTGCATGAAAATCAAATTATCGATTAGTGAGTTTTGGGCCAATAATGCAGAAAAGAGCCCGCCCTTAGATGCAGTATTCAGTTTTTCCTCACCCTGGTGGTCACGCAAATACACCACTAAGTCGGGTGACCACTTCTGATACACGTCATTCTCTTTATAACCATCATTTAGAATGTAAAGTGATGCGTAATAATCTGCTCCTAGCTCAATGTCTTCACCGTCTTCGTCTTGTGTATCGTATGGTGTACTATCCGACAAATTCAGCATAGGGGTAAAATCAACCAAACTAACCTTGGCGCCTACTTCCTGCTCTGAAAAAGCAGTATTTAACGTATCCACCATGCTCTCGATGCGAGCAACGCCTTCGTCCTCGCCATAGGCATCAAAAAAACTGGGTTGGTAAAATATTAGTATTTCGATTTCTGAATCTGCTTGCGCTGTATAGCTGACTACACAAGCCCAAAGAAGGAATAGGCTAAAAACGCAGCCCTTGAATAAAGAATTAGAATGCATTATTTACCTCGGTATATAAAAAAGCCCTGCCTGATTGAACAGGCAGGGCTTATTATTCTGACGGTTTAGCGAGTTTTACGGAATGTTAGTAAAGCTCCAGCCAACATGAGTAGCCATCCAAACGAACCGCCTCCTGAAGAACTTGAGCCACTTTCCACGCTCTCAGATTGGTCATTGTCAATGACCGAAACAGTTATCGAATCATCTGATATAAGCGCATCAGGGGTGTCCGCTGAAATTGCAATTGACATAGTGTAATTGTCTTCATCTTTTGAGTTATCTGGAAGAGTGAAGCTAATAGTGCCGGTGCTATCTTGATCACTCACCTGCAACTCATATGAGGCACTACTTAGACCATTAGAATATGCTGTCGTGAACGTCAAAGTAACATCACCTTCATAACCATCTGTTCTGTTAACATCTATTGCATAATCCCCTCCCTCTGTGACAGAAGAAATTGAATTAACTGTAAAAGTTCCAGATGTTGGCTCTGTGGTGTCCCTGATTGCAATAACCGTAGTCTCACTATCAATTGGGGTATCAGCGTCAGAAGAAACATTTAATACAAACGTTTCTGTTCTCTCAGAAAAAGAGTCATTCCAAGTCACTAAGTTTAAAGTCTTCGAAGTTTCACCTTCGACAAAATGCAATTTTTGATTAATCGCCAAGAAATCTTCGTTGACCGCAGCCGATGAATCAGAGTTGGTTTCTGTCTGAGTTGTAAAGACATTGATTACTACGTCATTTTCGCTGTTGGCACTGCGAGTGATAGTAACTTCTGCAGTGTTACCTTCGTTAATGTATGTTGGTGCCGATACACTGAAGCTGCCTGCATCACCTGAGTTATTCACATTAGATAAGTAAACTGTCGCCTTGCTGTTATCTCCAATCGATAGCGTGTAAGGGTATTTCAACTCTAAAGTAAATGTTTCTTCGTCTTCTTCAAGAGTGTCATTTACCATTGTAAATGATACGGATGCCATCGAGCTATTCGGCGCAAATGTTGCGATCTGATAAACATCTGAAAAATCTTTTCCCCACTCCGCGGTACCATTAACTGCGAAAACTTTGACAGTGGCCGCTTCACTTAAATCCCCGTCACGAGTTAGACTAACCGTTAAAGTTTCGTCTTCGAAGACGCTATAAGTTGCTGCATCTAAATTAACCGTGCCCAAAGTTGCGATACCATCTCTACGTGCGGCGGCAATGCTACTATTCTCTTCAACAACACGCGCATTATCAGCATTATCCGCATCCCCACAGATATCAGTGCCTCGAACTATCTCCGGACTAGAGTAAAATTTGTGTTTCCCAGCAGAAGATAGGGAGGATTTCATTACCGTTGGGGTCCCATCACAAACGGATGAATGGGCATAGGCTGGCGTAACATCTGGCTTATCTTCTATCTCATGTCGCGCTCCAAGATTGTGGCCAACTTCATGTATGGTAGTGATAAAATCTAATTCATCATTGTCAGCCATAATGATGCTGTACTCACCACCAACTGATGCCGCTCCGTTCGCAGTACTGTCAGAGCGATTGTCACGGACACTCATTACTAAGTCAGCCTGCCAAGACTGATAAATCTCATATTCTGGGTAACCCTCATTAAGAATAGCTATTGACGTTAAATAACCGGCTCCGTCTTTCGTTATATTTCCTTCTTCGTCGGTAATGTCTGAATAACCCACGTCATCCGGCACCGATGTAATCGGAACGATGTCTTTAAGTACAATTGCTGCATCGATGTTGTTTGTTTCGTAGGCTTCATTTATTGAGCCGACCATTTCTTCAATGTGGTGAATAGCTTCATAAGCATTGTACTCCGCAGCGTAAGAGTTTTGGTAAAAAGCCACCATTTCGATTAAACTTGTAGATTCCGTAACTTCCTTTTCTAAAGGGGCTCCGATGGTTTTAGATAAAGTACGAGCAGAAGAGCTTGAGCGACTTTGAATGTCTGATAACGTTATTTGTCCATCGGAACTCAACAAATCAGAATTGTCTACTGCCATTGCCGGGGTTGCTAAGATGGCGGTAATTAGACCTGCTAGATAAGCGTGTTTTAGTTTCATTTATAACTACTCCAATATAAATACTATTTTTAAGTGGGTTGGTATTCTTCTACCAACCCACTGTTCCACAGCTATTTTTATGTGCAAAAAAATGGGCGCGGTCAGTTTAATTTATTTATTCGACAATTAAACCTATTGTCTAAGTAGATTGTGAATAATTCTGTCCTGTGATTAACGGGCCAGGATCAAGTTTGCTGTAAATCACTTAGACTAAGAGGCTTTCTTACATATTTCATAAATATGCGTTATACCATTTCGGCTGCTGATGGATGTTTTCGGCTCTCCTTTCACATAACTAGGATCATCAGACACATCAACATCATTCCACCATTTGGTGGTTGATTGACTTCCTTCCGACACAAAGTAATAAGGTCTAACGCCTCCTGTAGAAGTAACTTCATTGTATCGACAGTCATCGGGCTCGGTTACTTCAGCGCTTGTATTTTCCCAGGCATAGGTTTCAGTATCTTGGTCATTGAATGCCGTATCGGCATTGATTGACGCCGTTAATTTGACAGAACCGTTTGTTGAGTCGCCAGCAACCAACGAACCTGAAATTGCACAAGAAACTGATTTAGTCTGTCCTGCAGATGCAGTGCCGTTGCTACAAGCGCCTTTAGTAGCTCCGCCAGTCTCAGTCCATTTATATGAGCAATTGTATGGGCAGCTTACCGTCCCTGTAATGGTTGCAGAAAATGATTCCCTTTCACTGCTTAGATTGCACCCTGAGCATGATGTAGTTACTTCTGGATCAGCGTTGCTGGTGTTCTCAAAATAAACTGACTTACTAGCTGTGTAGCTTTCTGATGTGTAGTGTGAGTTTGTAGCTTTAGCTTTTACAGTGCCGGAATAAGATTCTTGTGGATCTAACGTTGACTTGACAACACAAGATAATGTGGCGGTTCCTCCAGCAGATATATTTGTTGTTGAGCACCCCGAGCTTTTCGTTAGAGCACTTGGTACCGTCCAAGCAACACTGCACCCTTGTCGGCAGTGTGATACTGAAGCTTTTAAAGTCGCGGTGAAGGTAGATTGGCTATTGGCTTGACTGCACCCAGTACAAGAAAATGAAATAACAGGTGTTTCAGGAATGCAAAATTTAGAAGTATTAATACAGTTGTCAATCGCATTACCATATTCATCCAAAATGGCATAGTTTTCATTTACAGACGAAGTAGATGTTTCAAAGTCTGTTCCGGTAAAGCTTCCCCCCGTATATGTATTTACCGTCAGATTCGTAAACGTTCCATTGGTAGCAGATGTATTGGTACCTTTTATAGTTGTAAAATTACCTTCGGTGGCATCTACATTACCATTGGTGTTGGTTATGACAGCAGTAGTAGCAGCAAACGATAATGCACTTAAGGTGTTTGTAACTGAAAAGCTAGTACTTGAGGCTGTTCCCAGAGTTGAGTTGCTGGAATTTATTTTGTTTGTTGTTAGATTTGTTGGGGTAAATGTAGTGGTGGCAACATTGTTTGTAGTGGTTCGCCCTGAAACTGCTACGCTGTCTGATTTCCCGCTCAGTACGCTCACGTTCGTTGCATCTGTTGAGGTGCTGTTGAGGTATTCGAAATAGGCCCTATCTGCTTCGCTATAATCAGCCGCTACATCATCGCCCTGCCCTCTTGAAGCCAAGATTGAATTACCAATCAAGCTGCTCGAATTCAACGTGGTAAATGTACCGGAATTAAGAACAGCATCGGTACTATTTATCTCATTCCCGTAAGCATTGGTAATATTTGCCGTGTTGAATTGAATATTTGTACCGTCTGCACTGGTAACAGTGCCGTTATCACTTGTCAGGGCATTTGTTGTCGTATTTACCGTATGAGCGCTAGTTGTTTTGATATTATTGCCATTAGCGGTGTCAAACCCAAGCTTTTCACCCTCTGCGGTGGTTGTTTGCAATGATGTTCCTGATAAGTTGTCAATATCAGCAACCTCTATAATTGCTCGAGTAACGTCACCATCTTGAACAGTTAAGCTTTCTAACTCTAAGCTTTTAAAAGAACCATTGTCAGCTACTAATTTTTTAGCTCCAGTTACATTATTTCCGTTAAATTCAATATCACCTTCTATTGACGTTGCACCTTCAAGCTCAATGTTTTTAGCGTTGAATGCCAACCCATTACCTGTGTCAGATATAGAATTTCTACCCATTTCTAGCGAACCAGATATAACAATATCGGTAACCTCTATCGTATCTGAATTTAGGTTTCTTATAGTGGCCGATTCCACATCGAGCCGATCTGCATTCGATAAATTTTGCTCATTAAAATCAATCGATGTATCAAATTCCATTGCTTCTTGTTGCATTTCATTTTCATAGCGAGCAAGGGCATCACTGAATAGTAAATTATCCTCAGGGGGGGGCAGAACAGAAGTGAGTTCTCCTGATATTGCTTCCCCATTTACAACCATAGATTTGGCTGACTCAGCAACTCGATCGGAAACCGTTTGAACTTTTAAAACTTGCTGACCAGTACTGTTGACACTGAAATAATAATTGGTACCAAGTGCTGATTCTAAATCCCCGGTATAATATGCGGTCAATTCGCTGGTAGAGCACCAAGTACGATTTACGTAATAGCATCTAAGTGAGGCTGCTTGAATATGTTCGATCTCAGTAGCAATCTCCGTGGCTATTTCTTCTGACTGATCGGCAGCATTTGAAACGGTATCGTAATAAACTGCCGCCCCTGTCAAAGCAAGTGTGGCGACGATAGAATTCAACATCGCCCCACCAGTTTGCCTAAACGATTTCTTCATGCTCATCACTGACACCCCCCAGCTCTTACGCATGCGTCCCACTCAGACTTAATTGATTCAGCAAGCTGATAGTTACTGTTTACACTGGATTGGCTAGTCGTAAAGTTCGATCCGGTAAAGTCCCCCCCTGTTGTTTTTGAAGCTGTAACGTTAGAGAAATTTGCGTTAGTTCCGATTATGTTTGTCGACGTGAGTGTATTAAAATCTCCTGTTCCGCCATTCACGGTATTTACATTTAGAGTCGTGAATGTGCCGGTAGTAGATGTAATTTTATTTGCGCTAGCTGAACCCGACACACTCAGATTTGTTGCTGACGCGCTCCCTAAGTTTGAGGTGCTTGAAACTAATTTGTTGGTTGTTGTAGTGCCACTGACAGTGGCGTTGGTAGCGACAAGATTCGTCGTCGTCAGTGTGCCATCAACATCGAACGTTCCAGCTGCAATGCTCGATGCGGTGAGGTCATCTGTATCAATACTGGGTGATTCTATTGAAGTGAAATATCCTCTATCAACTACTAATTCGCCATCCACATACATTGAGTTAAACTCAGCTGAGTTATAGTTAATACTCGTCGCATTTACCGTAGTTGCATTAGCAGAAGCAATATTAGCTGTATCAAATGTGCCGGTGCTGTAATCGATGCTAGTGCCTGAAAGTGAACCTATCGTGCCGTTCGCATAATCAAGTGTCGTACCCTTTAAGCTAGCAATTGTTGCATCATCTGCGACAACAGAAACGCTTTGTAGGTTGGTTGTAGTCAAGTCAGTTACGTTAAGGCTATCACCCGTTGCATCAGTAAATGTCAAAGAGCCTATGGTGGCGTCATCATAGGTAAGGTTGGTGATATTGGCTGTTTCAATTTCAGCGTCTGTCGCAGCAAAGTTTGTGAATGTGGCATTTGTCGCTACGAGACTTTCACTCGCCAGATCCTTAAACTCTCCCGACTCTGCCTCAATGCTTCCTACCCCGGTTATGTCATTTCCATTGGCATCTAAATCGCCCTTCAAAGACACATCACCGTTTAGGACTAAATTATTTCCAGAGAACGTAAGCGTGTCGCCATCACTGTCAATACTTCCACTAACAAATTCAACTCCTTCAACGGAAGTTAACCTATCGGTAATAAGCTCTTCTATTACTGCTGTAGTGACATTTACTTCTTCAGCGTCAAGCTCTGATATATTTCTTATACTATGCCCGTTAGCGTCTATATCGGTTTCAAGCTGATTTAGTTCAGGGGCCCCCTCAACAGATACCCGGTGTAAGTACTGGCTAGCGAGTGTTTCTATGGTAGGTATGGGAGTCGTAACTTCTACTGAAGTGCCAGAAAGACTTGAGCTGGCATACTTATTACTAAGGTATTTAGCATATGTGCTGTCAGACGTATTAACCGAAACCGCATAACCATTCGCTGTTTCTGTTCCGACATACCTAGAACCCCATGGGCTCTCCGTGCTACCAACATAATAGCCTTCTGTAACCAGCTCATTAATTGATGTGGGGGCGCGCCGGTTTTTGGTGTAGAATTGATTGTATGCTTGTGTCAGCCCATCCACATCTGCTGAAGCTTGCTCTACTAATGATGTTTTTTGCTCAACCTTGTAATTACTAACCGCACCCGTTGCTATGATTCCCATAATAGCAAGGCTAATAACTAACTCTTGTAACGTAAACCCTGATTGCTTTGCACTTTGTTTCATCTGATAAATCATCCTATTTGCAATCATCATTACCATATGCTGCCCTCAGCTGACGGTATCTGATGCTATTGGTTTCTGAAGAAAGCGTTGGTCTGAAGGCCCATTGCACTTGAGTATTTGTAACTGAGGTGTTTGATTTTTTTCTTTCGAACCATTTAGCTGTAGCGCTATCCGGCATATTCGCAGTTACGTAATAGGTGACCTCTTCCGTTCCTACGCCAGAAACACTTGGAACAAACGCTATATTCTCTGGAGTTTCTACAACGCTCGGGTTCTGAATGTAATTTGACTTTAAACCAGCTAGTGTAGGTTGCGAAAAACTACTATCTGAACAATGGTTCAAATAGTAGCCATTAATCGCTTTTCCGATTATTCGTGCTGAAAAATCAATCCCATCATAACTCTGCAATTTAAGTTCAGTTCTTGTCGACTGAAATGTACTGAGAGTAACAATTGCGCTCAATGCGAGCGCAATTACTAATGAGGGCAGATTCAACATAAACCCTCGCTGTTTCATATTAACTTCCAGCGAAGGTTATCGAGAATGTTCCACCCGAATAACTTGGGGTAGTAGACGGCGCAGCGTAGTCTTCCATTTTGCGTACAAAGTTTGCACCATCTCGGTCATCTTTAATCGAACCTGAAGTAATGATGTACTGAGTATTATCCGAAGAATCTACTGATATGGTGACGTCACCAGCCCATGGGTTTATTGCGGTTCCATCCCCCCAGTTTTCGTCGATTAGTCCATAGTCTTGCAATTCATCCATGGACACATTTGACATGTCGCCGTTCGTAGGCCTGTACTGTTTCGCGGCTTTATCTACCGCTAACACTTGTTCCATTGCTGCTGTAATCTGACCTGACCCCCAATACCCAGAAATACTGGGCCAACTTAAAGCGGTTAAGAGGCCAATTATTGCCAGCACAACAACCAACTCAATCAAAGTAAATCCACTAGATCTAACTTTCTTGCGACGATCGAACTCATTTATTTCAAGGGTTGTTTGAAATGTATTTTCCATAGATAACTCCACTAGTTAGTTGTTATAAAAGTTTTTAAATTTAAAATGACCAGAGCGAATCCGATCACGGTGATTCCAGTTATCGCTACAGCTAATAGCCATGACATGACCATGAGCCAGAATTGTGTTTTTGATAAATGAAGCTTTGCTTCGCTTTCTGCTTGCTTGGTGACAATCAGTAAAGCCCGATTTTTAGATTGGTCGTCGGGTATCCGTGAAACGGAATACAACCGACTCATTAAGCGGGCTGGGAATAAACCTACATCTAGTACGCGAGCTAACTGTGTTTCACCCAAATCTAGGCTGTTCAGCATGACTGATGTAAAAGACTGCACATATTTATTGCTGTTGGCATGCGCTACAAGGATGGCCTTTTGATCACTGGCCTTTGTTGCTTTAATAATTGCGATTAACTTAAGAATTGATAAAGATTGGTATGCTTTAAAAATACTAAACGGAGGGCATCTGTCTAAAATAGCTCGGTGCTTACCGATAGCATTGAAGGCTACTTGTTTCCAGGTAACTATGAGAAAAAGCACCGCCAAAAATATACTTATGTAATAATCAGCTAGGAAAATCGAAAGAGAGTAGCAAAACTGGCTTATATCACTCCATTTACTTACGGGGGTAAAATTAGCAAACCCCATAAAGTCAGATTTACCCAAATAAATTGCGAAGCCTATTCCGCTAAACAGTATGTATCCGGGTGCTAAAAATTTGCCCAAAAATTGATTCTTGAACTCTCTTAGACTAGATTCTTGCTCTAAGAAAATATCTAGGACTTTCTTGATATCCCCTGATTTTTCTCCGGCTTTGTATAGATCTAAAATGTCACCATCAAACCATTTCTCCATCCCAAACGAGGCTTTTTTCCCGTTATTCAAGGCATCAAGAATTGTGTTTGCTACGTTCTTTTTAATAGGATCATCATTCGATAAATCGACTCCATCAATAATAGACTGGCAGGCATATGCGTCAGAGGTTGTTTCCAAAAAAGAGGCGTAATCTTCAATGAATTTGAACTGCTTACTTCGATTAAAAACAAATCTCAGATACAGGTATCGTATATCTGATAGAGCAACAACTTTTGAATACAGTCTATCGATGACAAATCTAACATCATCTAGGTAACGGGAAATTATTGGACTCACGACTTCTCCTTCTCAAGCAGAGATGAGGTTTCACCTTTTCCTAAAAATTCCCCCTGGACATAATCCCATGAAGCTTCGAAACTTTCAGATGGATCTCCGAGAGTCGTCAACAAATCATCAGGAGATACATAACCGGCTTTCACCATTCTTATGCCGACATCCCTCATCGAAACCCATCCTATCGACCGCAAATACTCCTCTAATTCATTTGCGCGATTGCTCCGGATATAACTGCAAACAGCACGATCAAAAACTAGTATTTCTGCTACAGCTTGCCGCCCAATATAGCCAGTGTAATTGCATTCACCACAGCCACCGGCACGGTGAATTCTATATTTATCTCCCCAAAATGAATCTGGCGCACCTTTCGTCGCACAGCTACAAAGCTTTGGTAAAAGTCGCTGGGAAATTAATGCTTTGAATAGGCCACGTTGTGCTTGAGTGCTGTAATCAACCCCTAGGTGCACCAAACGTTCAATCGCGCTCAATGTGTCATGAGCATGCAGAGTGCTTACCATGAGGTGTCCAGATAGTGCTGAGTTGATAACATCTTTGGCAGTTTCTGAATCACGGATTTCTGAAATACCTATTACATCAGGGAATTGACGCAATGAGGCTTTTTGATACGCCTGCGCTGTCAAACCATATTCAGCAACAACGTCTTCTTGAGTTACTTGAGGATGGTTGATTATGTACTCAACAGGGTCTTCTATTACGATTAACTTCCAATGAGCTGGCATTTCTTCGTAAAGTGTTTTTAAGGTCACTGTTTTGCCGTGTCCAGTCGGGCCGACAATTAAAATGATGCCATTTGGTTGAGTCGCTAACCACTTTAGAAAGTTACTTTGTTCTGGTAAGTAACCAAGAGTATCAATGGTTCTGCTGTCTTGAATTCGCGTCTGGATTATACGAAATGAATACGTAAAACCTCCATTCGAATAGGCTTTCAAGCCCCTTAGACGTACTTCTTGCCTCACTCGCCTGCCATCTATATTGGGCTCTATAGTCAATTTAGTAGTTTTAGCTATAATTTGCTGATCTTGAATCGAACCCGTTATATTCTCTGTTTCAGTCTGAATAATCGCGCCCATCATTGCCCGAACTTGTTCCTCCGGTAAGTTGTATCGGTTGGTCATCTTCCCATCGATTTTGAAAGCGTAAGTACCAACACCATTGCCTACCTTAAAATCCATATCCGCAGCACCACTTGAGACTGCTTGCTCAACAATGCTTATGAACCGAAGTTTTGCATCCGACTTTTGTAATGAATCAAATTCAGCTTGCTCATCATTCTCACTCTTTTTCTTCATACCCAAGCTGATGAAATGTGAAATTGCGTCTGCCTCGGCCATGACAATTTCGACACTTTTTGCTTTGTAGGATGAGTTTAAAGCCGACTCTAGATTCCGAAGTTCACGTCTTCCCTGCTCATATGTTTGGTACGTGGTTAAAATCAGATATTTACCAAACTCTTTCGTTTCCATTACGATAACGAAATTAACAAGTTCATCTGATTTGACTCCAGAGCCTAGAAGGTTATTACACCTAGCTACCATCGGAATAAAAGGGCTAAGTCCTTTTGCGTTGATATCTTTTATATTCAGCAAGGTGTCTTTTCGGAAACTAAATGGATGGTTATCAATAGTTTCAATTGGACTTGATTTGGTTGATAGTGCTTCTTTCATTTCAATCACCTAGTGCAAATCCTGGCATTCATCGCCTTTACAGATTGAAACGGCTTGCTCAACAATATTTATTTTCACTTTTCCAAAAAGCACATATCCGTTTTGAACCTCATATGATTTCCCTTGATACAACAAGTGCGCCGAGGTATTTCCTGCTATTTCTGAGACACCCATGAGGGAGAATTCAGATAATTCGAGCTTATCTTTCTTGGGCAGCTCTTCAGTTGATGCATTTTCGTTGGGGCGGTCTCTTAATCGGTTGTAGTAACTCCCTTGGTTCTCTATGAGCTCTTTGTTTAAACCGTTAATTTGGTCAATCTGAGAATCCTTTCGTCCAGCTTTAATATCGTTCATCTTCTTAGTCCATTCCGATAATTCGAACTCTGCTTTCGCCCTGCGTGCATTCAATTCGGCAATTTGCACTGCGGATTCTTGATTAGGGAGATCATATGTATACCTTACGTTTTGTGCTGCCTTTTCCTTATCTGGGGCCGCGTCAATATAAGCTATGTATGTGTCCTTAATAGTTGTGGGTTTAGCAGGGGCCGGTGGTGGCGCCGATACTTTAGCAACGGGAGGATTGACTTTTTCTTGTGATTTTCCAGCGGGTTCTTTCAACTCTCTCGCGATTAAAGCAGCGCTCAAGCCTATAGCTATCATTCCGCCAATAACTAATAGTGTTTTATTTGGTTTTGCTTTGTTTACCATTGTTCTGCCCCGTTTAGAATCAGTGTTATATTTCCGTTAATCGTGTCACCTATAAACCTGTAACTTCCGCCAACAATACTTATTGGTTTGTTTTTTGTGATAGCCGCCAGCTTCAACAAATCATCCGCTGTAGAACCTTTTAGAGATAGCTGAAGCTTGATCGCTCGCCAGACGTGTGATGTTGGATCTGGAGTTTCAAAGTTAATGAATGAAGCTGTTATATTAGGTGTGAATGAAACTAGGTCATCTGTAACTGTTTGATAAAGAGTTCTTAAATCCCAAACTTCTAATGATTCTTTTTTGTAAAGAGGAATATTGGCACCTTTAACCGAGATAACTGTTCCTTCTTTAGTCACGTCGTTTACCATGGGAATGCCAAATTTTTTTGATATTGTTTTTACTGTTTTTGCTAAGCTGCCTGTAAAACCCCCTTCATTTATTAACTTATAAATTACGTCGTGTTGTTTAGTATGTGACACTTCAACTATTCGCCAGCCCGCTAAAGTGGCAGTAAAGGCGCGAATATTATTGAAATCCTGAGCAAAACGGTTAGATGCTTGGGGTGATTGAACAGTCATGAGTGTTCGATACTTTTCCCAATCGTCTTTGACTCGAACTACTTCCTCTTTTTGATCGAATGCATTTAAAACGACATTTCCGGCAACGACTAGCAATACGACAGCTGCTAATATAGGTACCCACCGTTGATAGAGTCCCTTTGGTGATAACCTTTCTTTGATTTGCTCCGCCCGAACAAAACGAAATTCCTCATCTGGGTTAGTAGTCTCTGTCAGAGCCTTCGAATAGTGTCGCGCCTCAGCAATGCCTAACCGTTGAGTCACATCGCTCAAATAGTTTTTATCAATGCCAAACGCAAAAATTTTCAAATTTCCAAATTCAGTCTGAGATTGATTGTTCGACGTTACAAATTTCAGTCGTTCGATCAATAACGAAAATTCACGGTCTAAACTATCTTTCGAGCACACGTTATCTAATTGGATTTCTCCATTTTTGATATATAAATATAGAAACTTCTCATTTTCTGTAGCGGTGTCTGCAATTGATTCGACATAGATGAAGTTCGGTATATCGATATAATCGAGACGTACTTGCTCAGCAAAATCAAAAAATGACTTACTAGAACCTTGATCGAAATCTGACATAGATAATCGACCGACACCGTTCTTTCGGGATGCTGATATATAGGGCATTTTGTATTCGTCGTGCGCAGCATTTGCTTGGCCCAATATATCTCTGCCACTAAATACTTTTCTGACAGGCGAAAACACCCAATAAAACTTATGATCTTGCCGTAGATAATTGTACATATCGCTTACCTCGTTATGATGCGAGGTGTTAGCAATATGACTGTATTGGTATATGTATCCGCTGAACCCTTAGTTCCGCCGAAGAGCATGCTACCCGCTACGCTACTGTTATATTCCGATAATCGTGATCGCAGGCCAGACAATAAAATTGTTTCTCCATCACGAACAAAAAATTCTTGATGAAATTCTTTACGTGTTGTTTCAGGTGTTTGAATAGTGGCGTCATCGCTCGTTACTGACCCAATATCAACCAATGAAGCGTATTTATTTGCAATAGCTCCGATAACAGACATGTCATCTAAATTGATATTCGCTACCGCATAAAGGTTGAGTCCCGTTGAGACAATGCCCGGAATTAAAATACCTGTTGAAGATGTGGTGGTTGATGCGCTGCCACTACTGGCTAGATAAGTTGTGTCGGCGCCATTAATGACCTTGCCTATTCGGTTGTTACGCAACGTAATCTTTGGCTCAATAACATTGTAAACAACACCTTGATTATCTAACGCGCTGATAAATGCGGATGAGCCCGCGTATTTACCTCTTTCTTTCGAATAACCTAATACTGCCGCCGTTCCATCAACTAAATTCCCTGAGATGTCATTTGTTAATGAAACTACACCTTCAGCTGATAAATTTTTAGAAACAACCTCCCAATTTAAGGAGTACTCAGACCCAACTTCATCTTGATAATCCACTATTTTTATATCGAAGTAGACTTGCGCTGTGGCCTTGCGATTTTCGGCTTGGATGGCATCTCTTATACGTGTGACATTCTGGGGATAGTCACGAAGATAAAGAGTACTACTGCTCGATTGAATATTGAATTGCCCCTTGCTACTCATGAGCAATTGAACTGTTTTAGTAACATCAGCCAAAGAGTCGAGCTTTATACCCTCGAGATTTACATAATTGGTATCATCTTCAACTCCAGCATCAGTCATAACCATATCAATAGAGCTGGTGTCCGAGGTGGACGAAGTAGTAGTTGAGTTTGATTTACCACCAATTCGATAGTTTGATATACCAGGAATAAAGCTAATATCAATATATGCAGTCTCAAATTGAGACCAAGTAACAACACCATCTTCGATCGAATACCCATAGCCAGTAGCTAGCTTTATCTTGTCGAAGGCATAACCGAGTGGCCCATAATGGTAGAGAGAAAATGATTTGGTTTCGTCAAGACCATCTAAATAACGTGTATTGATGCCTTTCGTTTTCTGGAGATAGGCCATGAATTGACCCAAGCTAAATTCCTTAAACTTAAAATCCACATCCTCAAAAAACCAATTTGGGCGGTTTTGGTCATTTTCTTGTAATTTGGGGACGTAAAATTCAGGCGAGTTGACAATGTTACTCAAACCATCTTCGGTTGGGACTAGTTTATATGCTTCTTCCAGCTCTTTGTTTGCTGTCATTTTAATTGATTCAGCGGCAGAGCCATCTAAGGTGCTTTTCGTTTGAGCACAACCTGTGAGTGCAGCAGCACAAATACCTAGTGCACAAAGTAGATACTTACTCATTGTGATTTCTCCTGTTTAGGCACGACTTCTACAACATTATTTGCCCAAAATATCGCTTTGGCTTGATAGCGGCGAAGTATTGAATTTAAGATATGCTTATTCGATTCCCCCTTAGCATCATATTTATTGAACCAACGTAGGTTTGTATCTAAAGACCAAACAACTTCATTAATTTCAGGGAAGCTACTTAGAACAAATTCTTTAATTTGAGGCTCTAAACGGCCTTTATTCAGTAGGAAGTGCGGTATATTTTCTGTCTTATTTGGCCGGGATAACGACACAACATCGGTCGAAGTATCAACAGTTCCAATTTCAACGGTTTTGCTTGATGAAGTGTTATCTTGCGCGACATTTACAGTGGGTTTCGTTTGCAATAAAGTGCTATTTTCAGCTGTTTCGTCCGCGTTTTTTTCTACGATTTTAGTTTTAGGTTCGATAACGTTTAGCGTTGCTGATTTAGCAGCTTGAAGCTTTACTTTACATGACCGGATATGCTCAGAAGCAGCAGTAGACTGAACTGCCTTGGCATATGGAACAATGGTCAAGCCCGAAATTAAGGCCGACCCCATCAGTATTAATTTATACATGTGTCACTCGCTGTTATCTTGAAATAACGCTAGATTAACGAGTCGCAAACTTTATAAAACCGTTTTCCGGATATGACGACATTTAGTTGAAAAAGTGGGTTGTTTTTTTGGAATTGGGAGAAGAGAGGCGCATAGACTAGCGCCAAGGTGTCATTTAACTGTATTCGATTTTTGGTATTTGCAGTGTGATTGTTAGCCACTCATAAAAATCTGTTAGCCAACTACATAGCATGATCCAATCTCTCGTATATGTATCTATGTACGAGTCGGGATTGATGCCCTCATAGTCCACACCGTCATAGTACAAGTCTAAGGGCGTTGCCTTTCTCAAAAAACATTGATTTGTCAGAACAAACCCCACTCTATCTTGATAGACCGTTGCGACTTCATGGACTAATTTACCGTGATCAATCATGGTCGTGACCTCCATTGAGCCAAGATCTTGTTTTTGTAGTTTTGCTCTTGAATCATTTTCGCTTTTTAGGGCAATTTCATTACCAAGTGAAAATCTGTCTGGTAGCTTGTCCGATGGTTTATATACCCATTGAGTCAATGATGCTTCCACAGTTTGAGGTGCAAAGGGGTGCACTTTTAAACTTGGATAACACTTTTGTAAAAGTCCTACAGCTTTCTTAGCAATTACAGTTGTAGCCATCACAGAAAAGTAAACCCGAGCGGTGTCAGAATCAATTATGATATTGCAAACATCTTCGGCAGGAGAAGCTTTTTGTAGCTCATCCATTTTGATACGCTCTCTTATCTCTTCGATTTCTTGGTCTGCAAGTTCATCCACATCGATATTATTTTTCTTGGCCACTTCTTTCTTTTTCGCTGAAAGTAAGCGCTCTACTTTCAATTGATTCACCTTTTTAAATTCATATGTAACCGTCAAAAAAATGAACCTATCGACGGTATGAATTAAAAGCTCTGGATCGTGATAACTGATGATTGATGTGAAACCTACACTTTCTTTTTGAGATGGTTTAATGGGGGTATGCGCCAGCATTTTTACTTTTTCGGCAAGCTCACTGGCTTCGACTGTTTCATTTGAACCTAACGAAAAATTTACCACAGAAACTGTTTTAAAAAATCTACCAAACATTTTATCGCCTCATACATTTGCTGATGACTTCATGACGGCCTTTATTTTTAGCCCACACGCCCCGATAATTACAAAACGCTTCTCGTTCAGCATCAAATAAGTACGCAGCTGAGTACATTTTATTATCGACCCGATACCACCCCTCACTGATCATAGTACTGCTAAGCAATTTTCCTTTGTAAACAATGTCACCGTACATTACCTTATCGTCTCGTTTCTCAATGGTAACTCCAATATCTTGCTCACCTAAGAGCTTCTGAAGACGCTCGCATTTTGTTTTAATATCTTCTTCCGTGCATACGCGTTTTGAATCGGTCATATAATCGGGGCCCAATATCTGAATTTGAATAAAATTTGTTTCGCTGATTTGTATATCTAATGTCGATGGTGTGACCACTCGTAATAACTTTCCTCTGTAGCTTGTTTTAGATATTGCAGAATTGGCGAAACAAACTAGGAAAAAAGCCGCTAATATTTTTAGGTGTTGGCTCATAGTGCCTCCTCGATATGTCCGCATTTTTTGTCTAATCGAACACCATCTGTCCAGACTGATGATGAGTATGCTTTAGACCACTTGAGTGAGTCTGGAATTACCGTGTCGTTAGTAACTAACCGGTACCCCAAAGCTTTTTCAATACAGCCAATACTCGTAATGTACTTATCCGGGCTCTCCAGATTCGTTGCAATCGTGTTGGGTAGTAAATATGCGATTGCCATATGTATGTCAGGTTGATATAAGATTTTGTAAAAAGCGCGAGGCTTAAAATCATTTTCTTCTGTCACGGCACCGTTGACAGAATAGAGACGACCGACCCTAATTGGCATCGATATCTCATAGGTTTGTAACCAATTCCACATCCCACCAGCTCGATTTAATTCTGCAACCATAGGCAACCGGTTTAACTCTGAATTTCTTTCTTTGGCATTGGTACCGGCTAAAGAATTATTAGCAAGCGCAGCGAAATCAAACCCAGCTACATGAGCTGCTTCTTCACGATTAAATTTTCCTACACCTTCTGAAATAGCTTGTTTAAAAGGGCTGTTGTCATACTTAACATTCGCGTTGAGAATGTAAGTGGCTTGTACTGGAATATTGTTAGTTGTTGAATACTCTAGTACGTAATCATCGAAGCACTTGTGCATAGTTCCCTTTGGCTGAGCTGCGATCAACTGAGTTGTGTCACAAATGCTTTCATCAGCTCCCATCTCGCCCGTAACGGCCATTCCTATCGCAAATAAATAACTAAGCACTTTCGAACTCCCCCGCTTTTTGATCCATCAACTCCCCCCACCTTTTGCGCCAGCGTTCTTGCGTGAAAGGGTTTCCGACTAAGTGTGTTTCAGGGACTTGGGAGGCAAGCCAATTAAATAGGGCGTTTAGCTCACCTTTGTTCAACTCTTTGGTTTCCATAAGGCGTGCTTGCTCAACTAGAAAATTGGGTAGGTCATCTACGGTTTGTGGTGAACTACTTAAGGTTTGAGCCACAATCGGGATACTAGATAATTGCTCCTGATCTGACGACATTGCTAATTTTGAAGTAGTATTGGTGTCCAGTACTCGTAGCGTTATATGGTTAAAGTAATAACTAAGCACCGCAATACGAGCATATTTCCCATTAGAGCTAACCAACTCTGTGATGGGGGTTTTAATAATCGGAATGCTTTCTCTTAGCACCTTTCTAGCAATACTGCTTTGTAAGACCAAACTTGATATTGAAAACATGAATTCGTGCTCCAGGCTTTCGTCTTGAATATGAATTGCATCAATGTTGTTTGGGATTTTAGAAATAAAATTCTGCATAATTTTTATTACCATTAACTCTGATTTTTAGTACTGCTATGCAACTGGCATAACACAATTTCTACCAGCTTCTTTTGCGTCATAAAGTCGCTGATCTGCACGTTTTAATACATCTTCAAATTTCTCACCTGAAAGCGTTTCAGCTATTCCAAAACTCATCGTGACGCAAACTGATTGTTGTCCTTGAACATCACTGATGCCACGCATTTCTTTGGTGTGTTGTTTGCGATCTTTATCACGGAGAATGAGGGTGTAATTCGCAATCGTTAGGCGTAGTGGCTCAATATACGGAAATGCTTCTTGGCCTGATTTATTTTTGAAAATAATGCAGAACTCTTCACCGCCATATCGATATGTCAAGCCACCGCCACCTACACAAGCAAGCTTTTTAGCGACTAAGCGAAGTACGTCATCCCCAGTATCATGCCCATAGGTGTCATTGAATTTTTTAAAGTGATCTACGTCACACATGACCACTGCAAAGCGCTTACCTAATCCGCTTGCTTGAACCTCCATTGCTCTTCGAGAGCTAATACCCGTTAGCTGATCACGATATGCCATGTTGTGAGACTCTTTAAGCACAATAAATAAGAGGGCTAAGCTAAAGCACAAGAGCATAAAGTTGTTTGGCGGCACACCCATTATTCCCATGATCACCATGCATATCCCGATGTATGAAAAGACAACATCTTGGTGGGTGCCGTTCGTCCAAACCAAATACAGTAAAGCAGGAATCCCCAGTGCTAAAACGAGATAGAGCCCAATGACGTGGCTTGATGTGTACTTGGTCAACAACATATTGATCACCGCCAATCCGATAAAGGCAGTGAAGGAGGTAAGCACACGTTCATTAATAACATTTCCACTTACCCCACGTTCAGGCGTAAACCCTAGGTAAAGTAAAATCGCTATCATAAGTTGAGGTACAATTGATGTGTAAAAACTAGTTCCGAGCATTTGAGGAAAGCCAAGAGGAACCGCTTGATAGGCAATTATGAGCAATGCTGTAAATAGTACCTTGCCTTGCTTATATTGATAACTGAGCCCAAGCACAACAACATATGCGAACAATGCAAGCCATGGCAGTGAGCTTAAAAGTTTCAATGCACTAAACGGATAAATACTTAAATAAATCGTTGTTGTTGTCAGTGTGAATAGGCAAGCAAATTGAGTCCTATTTTTTTCTAAGAGCTGCACGACAAACCTCTTTACTTTTTTAATGAACTTCAATCTACCGGATCAGAAAAGGGTTTTAATCTAGTTTCCGGATTTGAGCACATTTAGTTCTAGGAACGCCTGCTCTAAGCAGTTAAATTTTGTCTACACACATTACTAAGGGGTTAGATTGGATAACTTCAGCTTAGGTGCAACAGTAAGGGAGCTTGCTCAGCTTGTTGAAATGGAGTACGCAACCAAAATTGAGGCAGAAATGTTTAATCAAGAATGGTTGATATCGTATTATCTGAACAATAAAAAACGAATTGTTTCTTGCTCTTATAAAGAAAAAGCAAGAACCTTCAAAACAGAACTCGCACTTTTCAAAACATTGTTGCTATTTTCGCCTAATTTCACCATTAAATTGGCCTAAGTTACTGGCCTCATACATGTACATCGGAACCATTAAACGAAGAACTTTAAATATGAATGATTTACTTTTAGCTTTAAGTACCTTGTGCTTTGTTGAGCACTACGGAGTATCTAGTGATAACGCCAAAGTCGCCCTCAATGGCGGTTTTGAATTCTACCAAGGTTTCCTTAAAGATTATGGCGTCGATGTGTCACTGGAAGAGTTCTCTGACTCTCTTGGTTCATTCCTGATGGCGCCTGCGAGCTTTGTTAGCATGATAAATTCAACGTTAAAGGATATGAAGCAAGAAGAGAAAGACTTAGCACGCCAGTTTATTGCTGAACTTAAACTCAAAGGCAATTCTTCAAACAGTCTTGTGTTGTATTTCCAGAGCATCGAAAAAAACCTTTAAAATGCAAAAGCATAAGCCTGAAGGGTTGTTCGACCAACCCCCCTCTTCGCCAGGCGAGCATCATCCCGCCAACTATCTTTCTTACATTAGTGAGCGGATGAGACGGTTTCGCCAAACGCTCGATATTTCTCAAAGAAGTGAAGAAGGCTTCGGGCAAAATGTGCTTAGTAAATATTTTGGAAAACCCGTTTCGCGATCCACGGTACAAAGAGCTGAAGATGGCAGAACGGGCACCCATTGGGGCGTTATAGCCGCTTACTTTTTTGAGATGGGGGTGTTCCCTGAAATTGTAAAAGTCCTTGAACGCGGTTATGCCCCGACTCTAAGAACTGCATTGTTAAGTAGAAAAAAGTGCGATACAGAAATCAGTCAGGCCGCATTAGATGCCCAAAACGCATTAGAAGAACGAAAAAAGACTGAGTTCGAATCCGGAGTAATCAAAAAGTGAACTTTATTCAAGTCCATAAGTGGGTTAATTCACAGCAAAGCTACATCTACGTCGGGAATCTGATATGTGAAATGAGCGAGAATAACGGTGCAGTGTCATTTCACTATGAAAAAGAGTATACCGACTACCACGGTGCCTCACTTGACCCAAAAAACTTAAACATTAGTAATGGCCGTGTCTTCCCTCAGAGTCAGGGTAATGGCGCGTTGCCTAATTATTTTTATCAGTTCTTGCCTGGTCAATATGCTTCCAACCAAATCGCAAGACTCGTGCCTGAATGGGATAGCTTTAACGATTTCCAAAAACTACAGTTTTGCAGTAAACATTTCGGTGATCATCACGCAATACAATTAAATGCACATAATTCCTCTCAAGATAATTCGATCATTCATGATAAGCAGCAATTGAAAAAGCTTGTTGAGCTCATCACGCACTTTGTTCCTGAATCAAGCTCCAAAGCGATTATCGATACCCCTATTTTTGAATTGTGTAGCTTAAGTGGCGTTCGCCCTAAATTTGAGTTTACGGATGAGAGCAGCGGCCAGCGATGGATAGCGAAACCTAACAGCAACCCTTTCTACGACGAGAGCAAAACCCGTGTGATCACTAATATGTTGAGCGATGTCGCCACCATCGATACGGTTGAGTCATATTTGGATGACGACATGGAGATCGCAATACAATCGAATTTTAAACACGCATTTTACAGCTCTCACACCAGCCACAAACTGTTAAAGCTTAATGCAATACCCCTAGATATTTTGAAACCAGAGTCGGCACAGACACTCATATACAGCGATATTGCGGGCATAATCAAAGAATACAGCTGCAATGTAAAAGACGATTTAGCTCAACTTCATCGTAGGGCGATTTTTGACGCCGCTATCAACTCCACTCGAAACACGTTAGATAATTTCTATTTTGTTGATATTGCGATCAATAAATGGAGGCTTGCCCCTTCCTTTGCTTCTCTGCCAAACCCGAATACTTCCGATAAATTCGATACTCCGTTTACACTTCGAGCCGCTTCGCGGTCGCTATTTACGCCCGACCAATTGTTTTCCCTTGAGCTTGGATTATCTCTTGGAGTTGCCCCAGAAGTTGCCAATCAGAATTTTTTTGCACTAGAAGAAGCTTTGAAGCAGCTCCCTCAATTATTAGAAGAGCTGGGAGATGAAAATGCTCAGAGGATATTTGATTCAGTCTTAAGCCCATACAAATCGTTCAACAACGCCCTATCAGATGATGTTTCTCAAACGCCGGAATTCTAACTTCCGGCTTAAAATTCTCACATGCACTGCGTTGTTCCTCCCCTTTTTTTGACATCCTTAAGAGTTTATTCACGTTCAATCTCATTCTATTTGAAATGTAGGTTTTACAATGAAAACACTCACAATCACACCAAACAACCGTTTGCAGAAAGCTCGAACTGAATTCCTTGTTCGACAAGAAATGTCAGCAAATCAAAAGGTAGTAGCTGATGCCCCTAATATCATGTCTCTTTCAACTTTTATAAAGTGGGCTTGGGAGCAGGCGCAAATATTCGGCTATCCATCAGCATTAGAAAACGTCCTCATTACTCAAGAGCAAACTTTTTTATCATGGGTGGATATCATCAAGAATGATAAATCCCTCATAACTATCATGCCGCCTACTGAATTAGCTAACGGCGCTGTTAGAGCATACAAACACCTAAAACTTTGGAAGTTATCAGAAACCGATTTCATCCCAGATTCAGATGAGAGCATTAGATTTCAACAATGGGCTACCCAGTTTACTTCTAATATGAAAGGAAAAGTCACAGAAGAGGAAGCAATTGGAATTATCATCGATGCAATAAGCGATAAGGTTATACCGATGCCTGAGCATATTTCCTTATGGGCGTTTGACGAGGTTCCCCCGCTGTTTCAAGCTTTATTTGAAGGCATTAGCCAATGCACAACACTTCAGTACTGTTCAGAAGAACGCCCCCCAGCGACATGCTTTCAAACAGCGTCCTTTGACAATGATACTCAACTTAAAAACATGGCAGCATGGGCTTATAACACTTATGAAATGGAGCCTAGTAGTACAATTGCCATTGTTGTTCCTGATTTAGTTGCCAAGCGCCAATTGCTTATTAACGCTTTAGACGAAACATTTGAACCACAAGTTATACTGCCTAATACTCCCGATTATGTTCAGCCATATAACGTTTCGGCGGGAACGCCTATGAGTTCGCAGCCTATTATTATGCTGGCAAAAAAGATTTTAAAGGTAGGGGCTGCTAGTACCGACGTTGCTACTTTACGCTCTATCGTAATGTCTCCCTTTATTGGAGATAGCGAAAGTGAATCTGGTAAGCGGGCATTGTTCGATTTAACACTACAAGAGGTACCCACTGAACTATCCCTTTCTCAAATGGTTTCATTAGAACGTTGTCCGCCAAAGCTGATGGCCAGTGTTAAGCAATTTCTTAAGATAATGAACGATGCGCCAGATAGGGATACCATGGGAAACTGGCTTAAGCGATTTGAAAGTGCCTTGTTTGCAATAGGTTGGCCAGGCGAGCGACTACCAAACTCAAAAGAATACCAAGCTCTTAAGCAGCACAATGAGTTACTTCATAGATTATGTACCCACTATAATACGGATACCGTGACAAGAGACACTGCCATATATTATTACCACTTAGCGTTGAACAATACGTTGTACGCTGCTGAGTCAAAAGATTGCCCTATTCAAGTGCTTGGAGTTTTAGAAGCTGCAGGTCTTACTTTTGATTATATTTATATCCTTGATATGAACGATACCGTTTGGCCAGCGAAAGCAACCCCGACGCCATTTTTACCTGAGTTATTACAAATTGAGCATGGGATGCCACATTCTGATGCTTCGCGGGAATTGGAGTTTGCAAAAGTACTCGATAACCGGTTTAAGCGTTCGTGTAATTCGCTTATCTATTCTTACTGTAATACCGAGAAAGAGCGGAAGCTTACCCCATCCATTTTTGCAGTAGGTGAACACCTGTCGGGGAATGTCTTTAAGGTTAATGAGCTAAACCATGTTGACCTGCTGTACAAACAAATCCCTGTGAAAGTACTTCAGGATGACATGGTTCCTCTCGAGACAGAGGTTGCAACCGGCGGAGTGAGTTTGCTCAAAGACGAAGCGCTTTGTCCGTTTTCGGCATTCGTTAAGCATCGCCTGAAAGTCGCTGAAATGCCTGTTGTCAGAATGGGGTTTTCGCCTCAGCAAAGAGGCATGATTTTGCATGAGGTATTAGAGTATTTTTGGGAAGATATGAAAACCCATGAAGCTCTCGTTCAACTAACACAAGAGGAGCGAGCTCAAAAAGTACTTCAATCTATCGAGCGAGCATTTTCCGCGTTTACCACTAAAGAAGATATCAGTTCCACACTGATCGAAATGGAAGTTCAACTGCTTTCAAAGGTCATAGATAAGTGGCTTGATATTGAAGTTCAAAGACCGGCATTCATTGTCGAAGAATTAGAGCAAAAGAAACTTGTTACGATTGGTCCTTTGACTATTCGAATTCGGATCGACCGCAAAGATAGATTAATAGACAACGACCGAGTTGTTTTTATTGATTACAAGTCAGGCTCAGCCATCGCCAATAAACTCGACCATGCAGCGGGCTTAACCGATGTTCAGCTACCCATTAGTGCGCTTACCGCTGAAAACGTTGATACAGTCGCGTATGCCTCTTTGAAAACAGGAGAAGAGCTTTATAGTGGATTAGCCGACCCAACCTCAAATAACTTATCGCGAGACAAGCATACGTTGATTAAAGCCGCCTCAGTGAGCATGTCAGAGCAGATTGAACAATGGAAATTTCGCTTGGAGACACTGGCTGAACGGTATGCTGAAGGCGTTGTAGCACTCACTCCATCTGTCGCATCTTGTCAATTTTGCCCAGTCAAGTTGACTTGTCGAATCAATCCTAACTAGGGCGAAATAGAATGTCGGCGCAAAAAAATGTGCCGGCATTTCCAAGCTTGGTTTAACGCATTTTAGCGCTAAGCGTTGGTATCTCAAAAACTCTATACATCAAGCTACCAATGATCACAGACACGACGTAGACACATAAAGCAAACCCCATAAAGCGAATGCTTTCCGTAAACGGAAGCGCAGCGTAAACAGCTAACCCAATACTCACTATTACCGTAGTATGCACTAATAATATGCTGTAACTGCGCTGGCCTATGAATGCTAAAAAGGGACTGTTGAAAAGGTTTCTTAAAGAAGCAGTGGAATGGATAAGGAATATCAACCCAGCTCCACCGTAACTATAAATGATGTATTGCAGATCCAATTGATGAACTCCAACATCAAAAAAGTTAAAGGGCCCAGAAATGCCGCCTTTCATAGCAAACATGAAAGTAAATAACGTAAGCAAACTAAGTAACAATTTGCTCTTATCTGGAAGAGAGAATTCTTTGTAGTGTTCGCTGACAGCAAGTAAATAACCAAGGCAAAACCCAATCACTATTTCTGAATGAAATAGAGCTATTAAAACTACACCAAGTGATAATGCAAGGTGGTGGTGATACTTCTCTTTTACAAACCTGGTTTTAGAAATCGCTACTACCAGTATTAAGGCAAAACTTGCGAACAACTCAAGCGCAACGACCCACAGAACAGGAATGTGAGAGCGTTCTAATCTAAAGGGGGTGTCAATGAAACCTTGTTTGATCAAAGATATGAAGTTGGCGCTGTTCACGTCAAAGGGATGTAATCCAAAAGCGTTAACATATAATGGCCGGTCATCAGGATTGATGAGTTGAAAGTAAGCGACCACCCCAAAAAACAACAATCCCCCTACAACCGGAAATGTCAGACGAAAATACCGTTTTACAATACGCTGAAAAAATGACAACACAGATAAATTGGTTGCATTAAAGGCACTCTTACTCACTAAGTAACCTGACAAAGCAAACATAATACTCACTGCTGCCGCGCCATTATGGAGCAACTGTAAAGGGCTGAATAACCAGAAATACTCCCAAAGTGAAGTGTCTGAGGTAACTAGTACTTCCATATTTGTTGCTACACCATGAATAGCCCGTAATACATGATCATTAATAACAACCAAAACCAGAATGGCTCTTAACACATCCCAATGAAGAGCTCTGTTAACCATTTCTAGGCCTTATTTCTGCTCTGGCACTGATTATCTGTTCTTTAAGTAAAAGTGGCTGCTCAGGGCTGATAGGCTTTCCGTTAAGGCTAAATACCTGCTCTCGTGGGATCACTCTTCGGTGATCAGTGATAATTTCGCCGTTCGATATCCAATACAGCGATTCACCTTTATACGTTTTGATTGGTTTACCATCGTTGAAAATAAAACGCCCGTTAACATCGACGTAGACAGAATACGCACGCTTGTATAACTTTTTGCCCAAGTATTCTACGGTTTCCCAATGGACTGGCTGTTCATCATACGTCCATATCTGCCAAGGACCATCGCCAGGCGGTAATGTTAAGGTGATAGACTCGGTTTGAACTGGCTCTTCAGAACAAGCGCAACATAGCGTTGCAATGAGGAAAAGGAACGGAATACGCATTGAATATGCCTTCAATTAGTCTTAATTGAAGGCAGGATACATAGAGGCTGCTTTGCCTCACAACTTTTGAATTACGCTAAATCCAGAATTCTATTAGTTGTAATAGGTGTCATCAATTCCATTGCTGTTAGGCTCAAGCAGCATTTTAAATTCTTCTGGAACGACAAATTGGTGATCCACTTCTAAGCACAAAGACATCATGTTAACCCCTATCATACGGGCGCCATCTTTCTTTCCAGCTAAAGTCAGAAACTGCTCAAAGGTCTCTTCGTCTAGCCGCCCTGCCAAAACTAAATTTGTCAGATAGTTTCTCGCCAGCAAATTGTACATTGATTGCGATACGTAATCGTTAAACTCATCTGTGCCTATCCACTCGGCAACAGTTTTGGAGTTCGAAGAGCTGGATACCTTCGGAGTGTACGACCTAGATTTTATTTTCTTTGTGAGTGAAGCAATCAAGTCACTTTGTTCTTTCAACATATCAGTTCCAAAATTCATTTCCCTATGAGCGTTACTATGTCCAACCTAATATGGTTCACATATTAGGGAATTAAACGTTCTTTGCATGCATTGGCCAGTTAATTTTTAAATACAAATAACAAACCCAGACAAATACATTTGCTTGTAAAATTAATGGTGAAAAATCCGCGAATATTGATACGGGCCACCATGTGTGCATGCTTATAATAAATAAACTACTAATAATTATGAGTGAGTTTATAAGCATCTTTGTAAAAAAGGTAAAAATTAATGCCACACCACCAGCAACTACCAAGCCGATGGCTATTTCAAAACTTAAAAAATTTGAAAAAACAGCCACTATATTAATGCAGGTTAACATTAACAATTGTTCAAATGTTACACGATTTTCTAAATTATTTCTTAAAGTGCGCCATTTAAAAACTAACATAATCAAGCACAACACTGAGGATAGCGGCATCACTATCCCCCCGAGCGCCAAGCCTAGTAAGATATTGAAAAACCTAACCATCATCAAGCTGCCTTTTTATAATCAAAATTATATACTGCCATTTTGCCGATTGACGAAAGGTAAAGTCCAATTTCTATTTGTTTCGCATCCAGAAAACACTTTTTATAACTGTTCATTTTCTCTGCATGTGTCGCCAACATGCGTTTTGCAAATTCTTCATGGCTCTCTCCGTCCTCAGGCCTGCTCGTTTTGGTGTCTATTAAATAGCGAGTATTTTCTACCGTAAAAGTAATATCTAATATGTATTTTTTTAACTTGCCAAGAGTTTTAATATATATGGGTTTTTCAACTTCAATATTTTCTTGTTGAAGCACCCAGGACATGTAATCTGATTTCTTTAACTTCGTCAGCTGATACTCAATTTCTCTTATCGCGTAGACCAAATTACTCTCTTGTAAGCCTTCTTGGAACAGCTGCACGCGCCATAACGATCTATATTTCGATAAGTCATTGGCAAAATAAGTATCCCACCCTAAATGAGCAATGGCTTCAATTGCCTTGTGCACGACAATACCAATTATTCTATTTCCCTCTTTCAACCAATTCATCTTGGGCAGGTTTTCATTTTCGGTATGAATAATGCCTCTAAATGATGCCAAGCTATCACCCTCTGGTAATAGTTTAGTGTTCGGGTTTGATAGCACAGCTCTTTCAGGCTCTGAAGACTTTTGGCTTATAAATTCTTGATCGCTGGAAACTTCTAAGCATTGCCCTTGGGTAACACTTAAAATTCCCAGCATGCTAGACACGGGATATATACTTTTGCTTTCACCCGAGATAAACATTTTTTTCTTGGCCCTGGTACATGCCACATAAGCGAGTCTAATTGCTTCTTGTTGCGCTTTCCTAGTTTTCAATGCACGAATAAAGTGATTCATTCTGGTTTGTTCTAGTGTCGATTTAGTGTCCGGCGAGAGAATGGCTAAGGCAGCATCGTCTTGAGTTATAGTTTCAAAGTTTATTAGCGTTGTGTGAGACGGACGTATTGGTTTATGAGCATGTGGAATAAACACATAATCAAACTCCAGCCCTTTGGCTTTGTGTTTAGTCAATACAGTCACTTTACCGTTCGATTGTTCCACTGGGGCATATAACGTCGATACATGCTCAGCAAGCCTGTCTACAGAGAATGTATCAATGCTCATTTTTGCCAATTCAGCGAAGAACGATTCTATTGCACGTAACTCAGATTTATCTTTCAATAAGCTCAACCCCCCTAACGCGTAAAACGCCCCCTTTACTATCTTATCCAAACTCTTACGACCAAGATGGCTCTGACTCTTACGAATTACTCGTAGCACTACCTTTAGCCTATCTTTGCATTGTGGCTCTAAAGCCTCTTGAACTCTCTCATTTGAAAGGTTGTATAAAAGCACGTCTTTTGTTCGTGCTCGCTGCTCTCCTGCACAAGTACATGCTATTTCAAGCTCTTTAAGGGATAGCCCAACGAAAGGTGAGCGCATTAGGCCGACCCAAGCCTGTTTATCAGCGAGATGGCAAATAGAGCGAGTCAACGCGGTTAAATCCGTAATACATGACAACGTGGTTAGTTTGTGAATATCAATGGCCTTGTGATGCACTTCGTTTGCCTTCATTTGCTCAATGACTTCTGCAAGGTCAGAACGGGTTCGTCCCAGCACAGCGATGGTGGCGTCGGGCTCTTGGTTCGTTATCTTATGAATTTCATTCACGATATGTTTCGCCTGACTTTGTTCCCACCCATGGCCAGAGTAAAGCGTCATGTTCACTGCTTCATCGTCTATCCTAGGTTTACATGCTTCAGAGGGATTGTAAGTTGTCGCACCTATGTTTCGGTCCTCTATGTCACCAAAGGATTGTTCAAATTTCTCATTCACCCAATCTATCAGACCTGCTTGGCTCCGATAATTACTCGTCAGTTGATGTACCGATAAAGGAATATCCCCTATTCCATTTTCCGCTGCGCCGATGAATAAACCAACGTCTGAACCTCTAAACAAGTAGATTGACTGCATTGGATCACCAACTAAATATAACGTTCTGCCATCATCCGGTAACCAGCCACTTGTTAAGCGCTTTAAAAGTTGTAGCTGGAATGGTGAGCAGTCTTGGAATTCATCAACAAGTATGTGTCTTAATCGATTATCTAAGCGCAATAGGGCCTTGCCCGGACTTGACTCATCTCCTAACGCACGTAATGCAGCAGTTTGCATTTCAACGAAGTCACACTCCCCTTTTGCCTTAAATGCAAGTAGAAGTTCACCCGTCAGTCTTGGCAATAACTCTAAAATACTTGTAAGCAGGCTCCACTCTGACTCGGTGTAATGTGGATCGCATATTCTAAGAAATATTTGCCCTTCCTCTTCTAACGGTGTGGCACTTAATTCCGATAGAAGAGCCACAGCAGACTCTTTTAACTCCTTGGCCGCTGCTTTTTCATCGGGATCTTTAAATGAACTCGGTGCTTTAACCCCCTGTGCTTTTGTAAACGATTTCCGTAATTTTAGCTCTTTCGTAAATAGAAAGTTCTTCACAGCCGCTAATGAGCGAATTAGAGAGTCATCAATCTGAGTGACATTTGAAAAAGTGAAATTAGGCTCTCTTGTAAACAGTCCGGTCAATTCTAAAATATCAAAAATTTTATCTTCAACTGATGACAGAATATTCATTCCTGACTCACTCAATATCAGCATGAGCTTAGCATTGTGGTCTTCAAGTTTAGCCTTGCGCTCAGATTCAGTATGTTGATATACAAGCGGTAACCATTGATCACGGTACGGAAGCATTTCTGCTAATGTCTTAGCTGCCATTTCAAAGTTGTTATTAAACTTCGATAATAGGTTGCGTATGTCAGCCCCAGAACGCCCTTCTCCTTCATAACCCGATAACAATTTTTTGGCTGCGCAAAGATACAACTCTTGCGGACGTTCAGACACTTTACCAACCGCCCCCATCTCACTACCAAGCGGGCTTGAAGCAACGATGTTTGCACACAATGCGTCTATTGTTTTTATCTCAAGTCTATTCGGGTTAGATAAGAGCCCCCAGCCATGCTCTTTATCCCGTTGAAGGACTTTCTTCGCTAGAGAGTACATATCCATTTCATGAGCACTTTTGGGGGGCGTATTACTTTGTGCAATGCGCAGGTAAGATATGACGCGCTCACGAAATTCTGATGTTGCCTGGTTCGTAAACGTCATAAACAACGTGCTTTCAGGGTATTTACAATCTAATAGTGAATTTAGGAAGTACTTCACAGACTCAGTTGTTTTGCCTGAGCCTGCAGGGGCTTTAACTAGCTTACTAGTTGAGAGGTGTTTAAGGTTTTCTCTAACTTCAAAATCTAACATAACTATCTCCTGTTTTTTTCAAAACGTAGATAGTTAAAAATCTTTAGCAAAAAAGGGGGATCTAGCAGTTAGCTAGTTTCTGACCTACTTGGTTTTGAGCCCCAATCCAATCCACCAGCCTTAAATATCGTTGGATAAGCCAGTTGTTGAGAGCTTGCTTGTCTTGCTTAATGCTTTGGTAGAAGTCGTTGCGAGCTATCTGCAATGCTATTCGCTCTTCTTGCTCCATTGATTCAATATACAAGTTAAAAGTCATACCGAGTCTCGCGCACTCTTGAAGAGTTGGAACCCATGGATTATTTGAATTGGAGTACTTTGCTTCAATACGTTCCAATATATTGATGAACTCATCGTCTACAATGTCATTTTCAAAATTCATCAGGTTATAGCAAAGCAAACCTGCCGAACCGGTGATCACATTCTTGATGATTTTATCGTCTTTAAACCTTTTGGTTCTGGTTGCCCAGCCGGGGATCATAAACAGCTCATCTTTAGGGCGTTCACTTGTAAACGCTACGACGTTAGTTATGCAATCAATTTCAAAAAAATGCTTAAACTCCTCTGGCATCGTTTGAAGTTCCAACGCTTCAGGTTTTGCCGCACGCTTTCTAAATATCTTTCGAAAAATGGATAACACAATCAATCCTGGACTAAATATCTAAGTTCATTTGTCGCTAAGCGTTCCCAGCTTTGTTTCCAAAAATCGGGTGGTAGGTCTTTGCGAATGACTGGACGAAGAAACCCTTCTTCATTTACTTTGAACACCGGTGTTTTATTCGCGCCCCAACCATACGGTTTGCCATCATATTCATCGACTGACATGCGACTCTGCTTTGTAGCCCAATACACCACACCATTAGGCTCGACGCAAATCCATTTCGCTGATTTTGGGAATACAAATTTAACCCCGTCAATAACCGCCGTCGGTAGAGCGTTAACAGTCATCTCCCCTAGTCCCACAGAAATCTTAACCATTTTATTGTTGCTAGATGGTTTAACCCTCAATCCTGTTACTGCATCAAAATCGAATGTATCTTTTTTAATGTTGTTTTTGGTTGCTTTGTTCATAAAATGTTCCAGTTTTTCAGTTATATATTTTGCTTTTTCTTTCGTTCCACCCAACGAAGTACGGGTAATTTATATTCCGTTAATGGTTTCTTAAACTGAAAAAAACAGAAACTCGTATCAATGTAGATATTCAGGTATAAAATTAAATACCTTAGGGCTGGTTTTAGGGGTGGATATATTTATATGTTGCTAAATGACAACATATGAAAGGTATTGTTACTTGCACTGAATGCGCAAAAACTGTACAAACTTCATCAATTCTGTATGAATCTAATTAGGTTTCGCATCAGCTAAGCAATGTAAAATATGGTCGACTAACAAAGTGATCCCCTCGGGGCTCCCTATGTTACTTTCTAGAGACGAAATCTGTGCTTTAGAAAAGTTATTGTTGATTTTTAGGTTTCCTAATACGTCTAAAACAAGATGTCGTTGATAGCAATTGCGTATATATTCCTGCACTTCTTTATCATCAAGTGCATCTGCAATCTTCTCGGGTGCTGGATAATCATATACTCGCTGATTTAACTCTTTTGAAATTTCGCTGTATTGCTCAAACATTTTAATGCTCCTTATTTGGTCTTAGGATCATATAGGTTGTTGAGAATATTGAAATTGTTTACCGGATTTGAGCCTTGTTCGTCCTATGTCTTGCGAATACAAGCTGCGTCAACAGGATAAAAGCCGCCTACAGAATAGACGGCTTTTGATGCTTATTTTAGAAGCGACTCGATTACCTCAAGGGTTTCAGGGGCCACTTTGTCTACAGACACCTTTAGTGTGAGGTCATTGCCATTTATCGAAGCTTTAATGCCGGTTGGTAATGACTTATCTTTCCAATCTTGTAGCTTTGGAGATGGTTGAATAATAGGTTTAAAAATTTTCTCAATGCGCTTTTGGAGATTCATGCTGTACTTCTCAGCATCTTGCATTTCGATTAACTCATCATCCCCGCTGTAAGTTTCTATAATTTCACTCTTGTGCTCATCAAAGCGGTCTGAATAGGCTTTCATTTTGCGAAGCCATTTATAACTAACGAACCTCAAGCCAGGAAAGCCAGCAAGCAGATAATCAGGATAACGCGCAAATGTAGCGCTTTCTTGCGCTTTACCTAATGATACGTCGAGCATATCTGCAATTTCACGAAGTGCGTATGGTGAACCATCTGCGCGCTTCATCATCTCTTGGATTTCAATGACTTTATATCCAACATCTAAAATGCTGGGTTGGTTATACGTATCAGATGTGTTGGCCAGAAACTTCTTATCTTGTTCGCTCACATCTTTGGCAATGAGTATATAAAACTCAGCTTCAGGAATTAACCCTACTGAATACATTCTTCGGCCACCAGCCAGAACTTCGATTTTATCTCCTACTAGCGCCCCCACTGCTGGTATTGCGTTTCGTTTTTGCAATTTGATACTTGGAAGGATATCGCTGACTGCAGCCCTTGTTAGGTTTTTATAGCTACGAGAATTATAGACAGACAACGTGCAAAGCTTGTTAATATCCGAAGCCTTTACTACGCGTAATTCAAACTCTAGGGTTCCTTCAACAACCGAAGGCATTGAAAACGTCGAGCCTGAATCTGAATCTTTAGCTTTACCTAGCAGAGCACCGATACCTGTTTGACGATTACGTGAATACAAATTTGGTTTATCACTCACGATAATTCTCCATCTATCCCCATTAACGTTAATAAAAATTCTCTTGTGAACGCTGATAAAGCAAATTGGGCTTTATCAAGTTGACCTGCCGGACATAGCCTATCTGCTTTGCGCATTTCAAAGGGCGTTCTATTCGACTTAGCTGCCGCTTCGAATGCGCTGCTTTTTATTATCGGTGTATTTAATAATCGGTGGCCTAAATGTGTTTTCATTTCTGATAGCGACGACAAGTTGTTGTTTTTATCATCTTCATACAATGTGGCCACTACCTTGTAAGTATCAAGTTGCGCTCCCTTAGATGGCAACATCTGTAATTTAACAGGAAGGTCAATCATGAACTCCTTGATTGATGACCAGTCTAGTTCACGAGTGGCACAAGGGATTAGTAATGTTGTAGCAGCTTCATAAGCGGACCAAACTAGCGGTGTATTGCTCGGAGGTAAATCTATAATAACGATGTCAAAGTCATCTATAATTGGAGCGATTACCTTTTCCTTTAACAGCTTTACAACATCCATATCTGCATTCATGTTTTGCCATGCAAAGCTATTAAAGCGTTCATCAGATGGAAAAGCGGGTATGATTTTCAAATTAGGATTGGGGGATGGTAAGCAGCTCAAGCGAACTATTTCCTCATGACTTACTTGCTCCCGCGCTTGCATATAAATCGGATTTTCTTCGGCCTCTCCCAGCATTAAGTCAACTGCTGTTAAGACCGGATCATTCGTTGATATCTCGGGAGCACTAAACGTTCTTTGAGAGCCTTGGGGATCAAAGTCTATAACTAGTACTCTAATACCACTCCCAACATCACTTGCAAGGCCTGAAGCAAGACACGCACAAGTTTGGGTTTTGCCTGTTCCACCCTTCTGTGATGACACTGCGATAATATGTTTTTTATGTGGCTGATCACGCCAGCGTTTTGCGCCTGCTTTTAATTTAGAATCCGGTTGAGCTAAGAGGTCTGCAATTAAGGCACAGTGTTCAAGTGTGTATAAGTACCTACCGTTGCTTTGCTGCATAACATCCGGCAACAAACCCTTTTCAATAGCATCAGCTATATACTCTCGTAACAAGTTCGGAGCAATTCTAAAGCTTCTCGATAGCTCCGAAAGAGATAAAGACTGATTCCGTTTTATACCGTCAATATCCATTAATGCCGCTTGCTCGGATAATTCTTTTATCCTGGCATTTTCACTTGTTACTAGTTTTGAGGCGACGCTTTGAAGATCTTGGACTACGTTCAAAATCCGCTCCTTATATACACAAATTGTAATCGAATTGATTTTGCAACTTTATACTGTTTTAAATCAATTATTAAGCCTTTTATCGAATTATTTGATTTTCGACAATTCTTTGCTTTTTTTCAATTTTATATTTTTTTAGAGAAAAACTGGTGGTAGTATGAAATAAAACATTAGAAGAGTAGTAAAATGGAAATAAATATTCCCGACGCATATGAGATCACATTTAAAGACAATTCAAGTGAAACGAAAATATTTGATGAAGATGAGTTTAGGCTGTTTGGGGCCCAGTGGTATGGACTTACCGAAGATGAGTTGAATGAACCCCTTTCAGCGAGACCATTTGAGAATGATAGATTAAAAATAACGCCAAAATACTATAATAATCAATAAGGTAATAGGTGGCGCGCCCTCCTCCCCTATCGTTGGGCACTTAAAATAAAACCAATGTTCAACCGTTGAACATTCGAAATAACACCCGTGTTCAACCGTTGAACACTTAAAATAACACCCATGTTCAACCGTTGAACACTCAATATAACTCCCCATGTTCAACCGTTGAACACTCAAAATAACACCCATGTTCAACCGTTGAACACTCAATATAACTCCCCATGTTCAACCGTTGAACACTTAAAATAACACCCATGTTCAACCGTTGAACACTTAAAATAACACCCATGTTCAACCGTTGAACACTCATACATTATTTGTGATCCCGCTGGCCCTAAACTTTTCTACCCCCCTACCCTGTTCGAATTTAATGAAATTCACAGGTCTTTATTCTATGCGGCTAGCGCTCGCTAAGAATTACCCTAAAAAAATGGAAAAGCAATCGCGCCCTAAAAAATGCACGAGTAGTAATTAATGACACGTTGCTGAAAAGTCATTACAACAGTGAGATTAAATATGTCATTACCAGTCCAAGAACTAGAAACCGATGCAAGCAATATTTCTAATATTCCGCATGGGGCAAACATAATTGTCAGCCCAAGCAAAGTTTCAGAATTCAAACATAAGAATGTTCGTCAACGGCCTAGAAACAAAGCAAAAGATGAAGAAATCATACAATCAATGAAAAAAGATGGTATTCGTGACCAGCTTAAAGTGTGGATTGAAGATGGTACTGATTACTTGCAGTTACTCGGTGGCTACGGGCGCTTGGAAAAAGCCATCCTTCTTAATATCGATGTACCTTGTAAGGTATATCGTATTAGTGAAGCTGATGCCATGCGTATCCATCTACAGGACAATACTCAACGTGAAGACTTGTCGTTCATTGAAGAGGTGAATGCTGCAAAAACGATATATACATTACACAACTGTGATTTTGAGACTACTAGAGTAGAGCTGGGATGGTCTAAAACAAAACTACGTGAGCGTTTAGAAATTGCAAAGTGCTGTTCGAAAGTAAAAGCTTTAGTAGACCAAGGTAAGCTAGAACTGGGACACGCTATTGTTTTAGCGCCCTACTCTGTCGAAGTACAAGAAGAAAAAGCCAAGCAAATTATCGATAACAACATATCTGTGAAAGCGCTTCGAGAGATCATCGGCAAGGTTCAGCTGAAATTATCAGATGCAAAGTTTGATAAAACTGAATGCGCAGGTTGCGAGTTCAATACCAAAGACCAGTTAAACCTATTTGGTAGCATTGGTGATGAAGAAAGGTGCCGTAAATCCTCATGCTATAAGGAAAAAACAACTCAATGGCTACAGGGTATTAAAGATGTTGCCGAGGAAAAGTACGGAAAAGTAATCTACTTATCACAAACTGATACCAAGCAAGTAAATATGGTTTCCGAAAAGGTCATGGGAAGTGAGCAGTTTCGTGATGGATGCAGTAATTGTGAAAGCAAAGTTGCTGTAATGAGTGACGTTCCTGGCCGTGAGGGGTTAATTTCTGAGAACCAGTGCGTAGATCCAATTTGCTATAAAGAGCTAACAAGTCCACCGAAAGCAGCTAAAAAACAAACTAAATCTACTAACGAGGCAGAATTAAAAACTGTCCCATCTAAAGTTGGCGAAGCTAAAAAAACAGTGTTTAAGCCTACAGCAAAACTCACTCAAAAGAACCGAGAGCAAATTAGAAGTGCTGGTGGAGAGTTATTTAAACAAGACGGAAGAACATTTGCAGTGATGCAAACTGCTGCTCTGATTCAGAGTAGCGGTTACAAGCCGTCAGAGATTAAAGGGTATTCTTTCAGAGATATTGTAAAACACTGCATAACCGCAGACAAAGAAACACTTCAAAGACTTGGAACAGAAGCTTTTCATCATCTGATATCTAAGACGGACACTGTTGCACACGCGAACATGATAGACGTAATGATTGATTTGCTTAAAAACGCAGGTCAAGCAGGTGAAGACGCAGTGCGGATGAAATGGAAAATGGATAAAGAAACTTTGAGCATGTATACGACTCAGGCGCTTCTCATGATTTGTGCGCAATCTGGAATTGAAAAAAAACTAGAAGAAAAAGGAACGTGGAAAAAAGTGTGCAAATTAAAACAAGCCGATTTGATAAAGGTAATGGTCGATACACAACCTGCTTCCCCTCTTTTTGCACCAAACGAATATCTAATGAACATTAATTAAAGCTAAAGGAGGCTATATGTTTGACCAGTTAATAAATCTAGTAGATGACGAGTTAGATCGTTTAAATATTTCAATTCAAAAAACATCTGGTGGCCGTTTCGCGATCATCTTGACAGGTACTGCAACAGAAAATTCTACAACTGAACTTGGGGACTTGCTTCGCAATAATCTTTATGTGGAGGGAACAAAATCAGAACTTTCAGAACACTTAGTTCAGCACATTGCTCAATACAGTGAGGTATTAAGCAAAGCCTTTCAATTTAACACTGCACAAAGCATATCTGCGATTGAAACAGCTTCAACAAGCAGTAAAGAAGAATCAAGCGTCACTGAGGCTGAGAATAGTGAAGAAGCAACTGCTACAGATGACTTAGCGCCAGTTGAGACTTCCATGCCATCACTCACAGATAAATGGGAGTAATAGATATGCTTTTGAGTAAAAAACTAAATAGAGCTTTTGATATTCGCGGCACTATTATCGACTGCCCAATGCCTGACGCAACTCTTGACGAGTCAATTCGCTCTCTATCTAAATCCAATCCGCTTTTTCGACAAACGACAATTTATGAGGAAGAGGGGCAAGTCGTAGGTGACAGGCTTATATATAAGCTGCACTTACCACCTCCCAAGGCCAAGGGGTAAGCGTTATGTCACCTAGTGTTACCAATCCTAGTGCGGCTTTAGCCGCGCTTTATAAGCAGATCGAAGAACACAATTCCAAAGCAGAGAAGAAACTATCATGTCAATTCAAGCGCATACCCAAAACGACAAAATGGTTAAAAGACGCAGAAACATTAACGCCAGAGATTCCTATCCCGCCGCTAATGTAGTGTCCAAATTTGGGCTTGAGTCAGCTTTCGTAGGCCAAACCGTTAGGTCTTCAAGGAAAGTAAACAAGATAAATGAAGCTCTACGTTCAGGTGAAGTGTGGGTGAAAAGCGGGTTGGATACTCTTGAGTACATTACAAAATGCGCTCAGGACGACATTAGAATACAAGATTCAGTTCTTATTGACGCGATTGATAGATATGGGCGCACACTAAGAACCAGCGAACTCTATGACTATTCTGAAATAATAAATTATTTCCTTGAGGTTGTTGAGTACCGATTCTCAGTTGAGGTAGATGCATTTAGAACTTTGCTTCCAAAACATTCAAAGTACGCAACTAATAAATTTGTAAGTATCCTGTTTGAGTCAACAAACATAACACAGATTACGCTTTCACTTTCAGACAGCTTTTCTAGCACTTTTTTAAAATTGGACTTATTGCCTAGGGAGTTAGCACAGTCTTGCTATTCAATGATAATGATTCTCAGTAGGAATTTGGGAATAGAGATTGTTGAATATGAAGTTGGGAATTCGTGGGTACATCAGGAACTTAAAGAAACTGATGGCGTAAGCACTGAACTCGTAAATAGAGTTGTCGCTACTTTAGAAGCCACAAGCTGTGACAGTCTAGATGAATACAAAAAAGAGCTAGACGATAAACAATTATCAGAAGTAACGTTTCTTTGCGGTATTTTCAATGAGTTTCATGGTGAGGTAGATGAAGTTCCTGAATTATTAAGCCATTTAGAATCTTACGCTGTAGCCCAAGAAGCGGAAGATACAGCTGAAAGTTTATATTTACCATATCTTGATAGTGCTGAAACGCTGGCTTGGTTTTTGACAACAATTTCTAAAGAGGTACGTTCTGAATATCAAGATATCTTTACTTGGCTAAGCGATGCTTGTGACATTTTATTAACGATAAAACCTGATGACTATTTAGCGTCAAGATTCGAGTGCTGTGACGAGGGGCCGTTATTGGCGAGTAGTCAAATACAGTTAACAAGCTGCCAGATGCTTCCAGACGTTTATAACGAGCTTTATCAAAATAAAATGAATATCTCCTCTGGGGATACAGTTCTTGATTGGTCGGACGCGGAAGCTAGGGAGGGGGCGTTAAGTTTACTGCCTTACTTAGTGATATTTAATCAATTACCAAACCAACTTGGAGTGCAACATGATTGAAATTTCGAAAAGTTCTATCAGAACTGTAACTAAGGAAACCAATAATGAATTGCAAGCAACAGACGCAATTTTCATTCACGAAACAAACTTATCTGGTGAAGCAAAACAAATATTAGTAAGACACCCAATATCGCACGGTAAAATCATGCAGGGTAAAATAATAAGCAATGCGGCTGCAATAAAACGTTTGATTGGTTTCAATAGCTCTCACGCTTCCCAAAAACAGCGTCACAATTCGACTTTAGAAAATTCGTTCCTAGACGAAAGGATAATAGCTCAAAATAGTGAATACGTTGCTTTCTATTGCAAAAGAGCGCCACGCACGATTTGGACTTCTGTTGAAGAAAACTTATCGTTTACAATTTCCTGTCCCTCACTAGTGTTTATCTATTCTAAATCTAGCAAAGATTTAAATGTGTATGCATATCTTCAAGGTGGGCGACCAAAACTTGAAACAATGCTTTACCTTGTTCCGTTTATGAATATTTCAAATAATGGCGATTTATGCACCGGCTCGATGAAGCTCCCAAGAACATGGGGGCAGGGGAGTGTAGATACCATAGTAAACAGTTTTTTTAATAGTCGATTTACTCATTCAAATTACAGAGGTTTGGGTAGCGATATTTATGATATGTCATATTCGAATCTTGAGTACTTAGAGCGACTAGCATCTTCACAAAAACGAATGAAAAAAGCAGACCTCATTCCCTATAAAATACTCAGCGAAACTTTAGGCAGATTTAAATAATGATAATTTCACCACAAAGCTTACTTAAAGAAAATGTTTCAATATTGATTGTAGGGGTGGGTGGCACAGGCAGCTACATATCTACTCTCATTGGTCAAATGGCGTTTTCTATGAACAAATTGACTGATGGTGAAAAAAGTATCCGTATCAATTTATTGGATGACGATATAGTTACTGACTCCAATATTGGCCGAGCTAACTTTTACCCTTGTGATGTTGGTCTTACGAAGGCCGAGGTGATTGAAGATCGCATTTCTCATGCATTGGGCGTTCATGTATCAAGCTCTACGAATAAGCTTACTATGGATTCATTTAGCTCACTCTCAAGATATGACTTGATAATTACATGTGTTGATAGTGGTGAATTACGCTATCAAATCGGAAAATATTTGTCGGATACTGTATGCGATACGCTATGGGTGGACGTTGGTAACGGAAAAGATGATGGTCAGGTGGTCATAGGGCATTTAGGGAGAGGTCATACGGGTAAATACCCAAATGTATACGACTTATTCGGAGATACATTGTTGCAAGCTGACGACGATGATTCCCCGTCTTGTAGCCTAGAAGAAGCGTTAACAAGGCAGGATTTGGGGGTGAATTATCATGCAGCATCCAGAGCCTTTAACGCAGTTTGGCAATTAATCCGGTACGGGAAATTACAATATAGCGTGGATTTCTTTAGTTTTTCAGGTATGGAAGACTCAAAGGTGGCGGCAAATTCGGAAGCGTGGGCAACGTTCGGATATTCACCTAATCTGAATTAAAAGCATATACTCCAACCTCGCCAATCCAGAGTATTGGTTGGCGAGGGGAGGGGAGGGCGTTATTATTGTTCATGTAGCTATATGCTACGTTTTTCAGTTTGGTGTGTCTCGCTACCTACGAGGCACACCTTTTAATATTAATCCTCCCTCGCTATCGCTTCCTGAGAACTAATAATGATTCATAAATGAATCAATGCTCAGCAACGCCTATTTATCTCATACAAGCCATTCTTTACGATATTTGCAATATTAAACAGCAGACAGTAAAACCTATGAATACAATAACTTTTAAAACAAACGATGTGGTTAAATCAATAGCAACCGGAAACGTAGCAGGGTTTCAATTAACTCTAAAAGTGGATGATTTGCTTTTAGTCAATGCAAGAAAATTAGCCGACGGTAAATCGCTGACTGTCCAAGATGAAGCATCAGTGATTGAATGGCTTGAATTAAAAGCATTATCTATACGCACAAATACTGGCTGTGACTTAAAGCAAGTAAATATAAAATTGACCAAGGCCAATGATATAACCGTACTTGCAGACGGTGTAATTATATTGTCATCCGAACTAATGGTACACAAGGCGCATATAGACAATGGGGTTCTATCTGGTTTACTTGAGCTATAATCACATTGCACTGAAATCATACCTAAAATTTGCCTGTTCCGATTTAATAAATACCTTTTAACGCTCTAATAAGTTAAACAGGAATTTATATGCAATCCTTCGATGAGTACTTAGCCCCATTTAACATTCGCCTACAAGGATTAAGCGACTTTTCTCAAGAGTCTAAGCAAACCCTATCAAATTGGTACAAAACTAAGCCCCACAGAATAAAGCTGCTGATTAAAGCTTATCTTTATGATCAATCGCTTATAAAAAGCAGCTTCATATAATGGCGGCAGAACATATCATACATACTCTTTCAACTTCAGCCCCTAAACTACTTAAAACTGATAATGCATATGCCTATTTACATCAAGGTGATTGGATCGCTGGAGGCTGCGCATTATATGCCATAGGTCTATTAACCCTTTTAGGTGAGCGTGTCAGGCTCCTGGCGTTCGAGAGCATTAACGGTATAGAGCATATATCTGTTGCGTATATGAGGCATATAGCTGATGCCGATGGCTTACATACCTTTCAAACCATGAAACAAAAACTTTTAAATGAGTTTGGAGTTCGGGTTACTTCAACCAGAAGCATAACTTTGAAACTTCTGCTCCAGGAATCTCAATTAATAGATGCAAATTGGGAGATTAATGAATTTTCGTCATTTCTAGGTCAACATCTTAAAGAGGAATGATAAAGCTAACAGACTGAAATTATTAGCTTTTCATTTCATTCACCTAGGACTAGTTCAGAAGCGGCTACTTTAACTGTCGTTTTGTGCGACTTTCTGGATTTGACAGCATTTAGCACTTGATTTTTTTCTGACAGTTCGCCAATGGCTGTTTTAACTGTCATTTTCCGCGATTAATGGCTTTTAAGACTTTTAGTGGTTCGTTTCCTTACTCCAGACTGTGGGGGAAGGTGATAAACAATACATTTATCGAGATTTAAGGGCGCTAAGTGTAGTTCGCCGCGATAGTTCTGGTGATTTATTGACTGTTATAAGGCCGGATAGTGGCGCTAAGTGTAGTTCGCCGCGATAGTTCTGGTGAATTATTGACTGGTTTAAGGCCAGGTCAGATCGCTTAGCATCGTTCACTGCGATCCAAAAAAGGGAGGTTTGGGAAGCCGAAAGTGCAGAAGATCGGATAAATATTAATAAATTCTAATTTTTTTATGGCATACAAATATGGCTAAGTGTCGTGCGCCGCGATAAACAACCCTCTAACTGTCGTTCGCCGCGATAGTTTGACGATTTTGAGTGTTATTCGACCAGAGAACAGCCAGTTCAAGCTCTAAATAAGACGATCATTGCAAACATACGTATAACTTTGTCAGCTTTACCTAGGTTTCTGCATTTTTCTATAAGAAAAAGTAATTTCACTGTGAATGTGCAATTATCGCGGCGAACGACACTTAATTCTTAGGATTTTATAACTAATTGTTTTCAATAGTATTTACACGAATTGCAACTATTTATCGCGGCGAACGACACTTACCTAATAACCTGTATATAACTCGTTATAAACTGTGAGTAAGCACTTAACTTATTAAAAATTATCGCGGCGAACTACAGATAGCATCGCGGCGAACTACAGTTAGCATCGCGGTGAACTACTGTTAGGGTATGATTTATCGCGGCGAACTACAGTTATCTCGGGAAATTCCTTATTTAACAGAAACTTAAAAATCTAAAGGTCTTTTAAAGTTAAAAAGGAACTTATAAGGTATAAAAGAAAGATTATAATTATTAGAGAATTAACAAATCTGATTTCACCAATTTTAAAGTTTGATCTCCGTCTGTAATTAGATCTAATATCCTTTCCAGAAATTTTTTGCCCTGAAAATAACAAGTTATGAACCCTAACCAATCTGGACCAGCCATATTTATTCCCAATCAATTTCTTGACTCTAAGTACATGTCAATTATTGATGGAATGATTGATGCGAAGTTGCTCAAGCCTTCTTTCCGGATGTTTTTCAATGCAATGAATACTCTTTGCTTAGTACCAGAAGCAAAGTTCGATGATGGCTGTTTCATAAGGTTTTTTGATGTTTGCGATATGGTCAATGGGACGGCAGACCCAGATTACAAGACAGACCGTGTGATTAAGGTCACATCCAAGGTTACTCGCTACTCTAGATTAAAAACGTTATTAAAATTAAACGCACTAGCGGAATACCCAAACAAACAGCGTGTGAAGGAATTTAATCAATCATATGATACTAAGCCAGCTACGGTTTACGTCCTACAATACCCATGCATTGATTCAAATGAAAACAATGCAAATATCAATCAGACGGAAAACAACCAATTCACAAGTAATTATCGTCAAGCCAGAAAGATTGAGGAGATGCATGCTCTAAATATGGACTTTGGTTACTTTGCAAAACCATTGGAGCAACTTGGCTCGATGGACATACTTGCAACCTATTTCAATGACTGCATTCGTGCAAGCAATGGAATTACATCAAAGCTCATAAAAAAAGAAAAAAAGGTCAGGAACCCAGAAACAGGGAAAATTGGTACTCTGTTCATCCAAACAACGACATCAACTGCCGAAGACGCTGAAATCATGTTAGGTGATGATATGGTTTTGCTTAATTATTTCTATAGCTCTATTAACGAGCGTTTAATATCAAACTTAACAGACCTGACGGCTCCTTTTCAGAACCTTTTTAGATTCGACAAGCGTAGTATTTTAATTGACTTAGGTTTGACTGATAGTGGTGGAAATAGAGATACGTTAGATGCATCGGTAAGTCGCGTGGTTAACACGTTATTCAGCTTAGAAAGCGATTCAGAAGGCCTTTGGCTAATGCAAAAGCTTGGGCTGGTGGACGGTAACGGCCATCCATATTCAAAGGCTCCGGTTCGGTTGATCGAAGAAGTTGGGCAAACTGATGATGCTGAAGCAGTAGAGCTTGATGAATTAATTAAAAGTCGTACTTCATTGCGATATTTCGATATCGCCCTACCATCATTTTTAGAACGTCAAATAAATAGATCTATTCAAATGTGGCACGAGTCTATAGCCGCGAATACTCATCAAAACTTACCCACGTTAAAGATGTTTAGTCGTGATAAAACTTTATTGCTTGGCCAAGAAAAAGGTTTGATATGGCTTATCAATGACCACCTTAGTGCCAAGCTTGCCCGGCCTGGTTTTTCTATTGGCCCTGTATCATTAGAAGCGTTTCTTACTGCCTTTAGCTCTTCCATTATTACTAAAACAGATGTAATGACTGTTAAAAAGCTCATGTTCACTTCACTTCACTCGCAAAGTTTCATGCTTTACTGTGATGAATGGCATGTCAATAAACGCCGTCAGCCGCGCTTCATGAAACTTATAGCGATGTTGAACCACAAGTTTTTGCTTGAAATTGAAAATGTTACTCCTGGTTATACACTAACAACTCGTATATCAAATCTACGTTATCAATTCCGTGTGATTAGACTGACTGAAGCTGAAATAGAAGAATGTAAAGAGCGAAGCGCTTTAATTCAGAAAAATATTGAATACGCAGAAGATGAGGTTTTTGTCCCATTTGCCAACGCGATTTTTGCTCGTGCGCAAGCTACTGCAAGCAAGTATCGTTAAACCCTAAAAGTTGCTGTAATTTGTTCTTAAAGCACCCTCGATATGAACATTGCTATCGAGGTCAACAATGCAGTTACATCAGATCCTTACCAATCACATCAGTTTCGTTTCAGACAAAAGTCTTGTATTAACTTCCGAGTTGCAGCGCAAGGATTTCACTCGACTTAAAGCATTGCTATTAAGACTAGGAGCTCAATGGGATACCAAACAAAGTGAATTTATCTTTACTCGTCATGCACCAAGTTTAGTTCAAAGGATAATTGACCTAGGCTCATCTAACGTAAACAAATTCCATCTATATCCGAGCACCCCCAAAGTGTTCGATTTTATGAAAGAGTTCACACCTATTTGCTATCTTGGCGCGTCAGGGCAGCGCAAATTGAGGGTATTAGAGCCGTCTATTGGGCTTTGTTATCTGGCTACGGCGCTAAAGAATTTTTTATTACAAGAGGGTAGGGACTGCATTCTGGATGGCTACGATATTGACCCGTTGAATGTCGAGCTCAGTTTACAGAAAGGGTTTAACGTTCAGGAGCGAGATTTTTTGACAGTTGAGCCAGAACCAATCTATGACTTAGTGCTCATGAATCCCCCTTTCGATGGTAGTGCTTTCGTGGACCATGTTCGCCATGCATCAAGATTTTTAACTCCAACTGGCGTTTTAGTCTCAGTCATTCCAGTAAACATGCCTAGGCTATTAAAAGATGATGTTCGCCACCGTTGGTTGATGGATAGAATTCGACTTTATTGCCCCGAGCAATTGGAGGAAGGTAATTTTTTAGATAAAGATACCTTCAAAAATGTGTCTATTGATACAACAGTGATCACGTTAAATAGCGAGAGCGCTTACCAAAAAGATTTAGCATCTGCCAGAACGTTGGAGGCTCAGCTTTGTTCCTTATCTCTTTCTATCGATAATAACCCCAAAGAATTGTCGCTTTTGTCCGAGCGCAATACGCAAGTATTTTCAGTTAAGACGATTGATATGTTTCTTTCAGGATTCTTGGATACCAAGCTCAATGAAGAACTGAACTTACACCCCTCGTTCGTTGAGCAATTTAAACAATTCATCCAAGATGAATACTTGCCGCTGACGAAGAGAACCCCCAAGCATTCGCTGTGTTTAGATAATCTTTTGTTTGGTGCTTCATTGATGAAGGCTGCTTAGGCGCTGTCTAAATTGCGTCAAATCCAGAATTTTATTGTGCATAGTGATGGCCCCATCTACCGTTGAAATGAATTCACATTACTACTAAGAGACGTATCTACTATGAATGCAAAATCCATTACAGACCACTATGAAAGTGCTGGCAGTAAATTAATTAGATTATTGAAAATCAACAATGAAACGAAAGCGAGCAACACCTTAAAAGACGTTAAAAATCTTTCTTCTAAACTTAAATATAGCTCTTATGGTTTATTAGCAATGGGCATTTTTCTCATTTTAGTGGGTATAGGCTTCGGTGGATTATTGACGGTTGCTGTAGGAGCGTACTCGTTTGGCTTTTCAACCTATGGGATTCCCCAAATGAAAAAAATACTACAAGAAAAATTGAACGAAATGACCCAAAGCGTTGCCTAGTAACGTGTGTGTTTTAGAGTATGTGTGCTCTAATCTCTGGAAATGCCTTAGCTGGATTGCTAGGGCTTTTTTTTGCCTGCAATTTCCCCTTAGTTACCTTGACCCTACGAACTAAATGCAAGGGCAATCACATATGACTGAAAAGAACAATATCACTTTGGCTTGTATCGAGCTTGAATTCAAATCAAGCCTCAAGCACTGCGCTCAATTAATCCCCCTTACTCGTTGGCACTCTATACCGGAAAAAACTGGCTTACATACGCATGTTAGCAAGTATGGGTTAGCGGTAGCGCGAACAGGCGAAATTTTATTTCACAAAGCATTTCTTGCAACTGAAAGCCGGAACCAACTTCGGGCCACAATGCGTCATGAGCTCGCACACTTCTGTGTTGGCCTTGAGCACAATCACGATAAGGTGTTTAAGCGCGTTTGTAATTGGTTTTCAGACGATGTTCAAGTGCCTCAGTCAGAGATAGATGCTATTACCGCCCACATAAAATTCAAATGGCAAATCAAGGCGTATATGGCTGGTGGCGAAACAGTGGAGTTAGGCGGAGTGCATCGAAAGACAAAAATTTACACGCATTACCCCTGCCCGAAAAAGGGGGCGTTCATGTCTATCAAAGGCGTGAAAGTTGAGCGTTTCGAGTTTATTGAGGCTGGGAGTTAACACGCAGCTAATGCCAGGCTAGAAGAACCTAGCCTTGGTTTCATGACCGGTATCCCCCCTGCAACGCTATCGCTAGAGGGGTTACAAAAAGAAATGGGTCAGGGCGGTCAGCGCCCATTAATTTGACTCATTACTCAGTTTTGTAACGTTAGGCATACTCTAACTGTCTTGGAATTTTTTATGACAAATCAATTTATCGCTAAAGCCAATGGCAACGCATTTAAACTTCACTCAGCTTTGCAGGTTATTTTAAAAGACTATGCGGGTATTTCTGATGCGAGTGGACTCAACAACCTTGCGCAATTGTTCCCTGAACTCTACACCCTAGTACAAGCTGTTGGAGGGGAAATATATCTTCAAACGGAAGTCTATCTTCTCGCTTCTATGTCGTTACCATTCTCCGGCTCACAAAAAGAGCTTGAGCGCCAATTAGGGCGATTGGAATACGCATGCGCTCTGATAAAGCACTCTAAGCCTTTACATGCGTATAGACAGGTTCATAAGGGGTTCGAGTGTGTTTTGATGGAAATGAATGGCAAGTTTTCTGTTTTAAAGGTGGTTGCTGATGAATACGCAGCCCAAACGTTTTTTACTGAGCACAATCAAGGCATTGATATTGCCTTGATTGCAAACGGGATTGAGACGAAACAAAAGAAAGAAGCTGTACCTGTTCAATCATATTCCGAAAGAATATCTAAAATAAAAGCGCTCCCCGATATTGAGCATCAAACTCGACAAGCAAAAGCCACCGTTCAGAGATTGAAGCTTCAGCTTAAAGAACAAAACTCGATGGCTGACAAGCAGCTTTATGTGAATGCGGTGAAAGAAGCAGAAGCTACGCTAAAAAAATTGCATGAAAATCGATTTGATTTGGAGGACAGGTTTGAGCACATGATGTAGCTCTAAAATCCGCCATTTTGGCAGGTTTGAGAATGTTGGCCATAGCGCCCAAGGGTGTTATTCGTTTCGAATAACACCCTTGTTTTCACATCAATCGAAATTCACATGTACGTTAAAAGCATCCATTTCTAGCCTTTTCACTTGCACGCTCGCTTTTATTTTAAATTCGTCATCATTACCGCTCAAAATCGTCTCTATACGCTCTTGTAACGTCATTGCCTCAGTCATTGAAGACAAAGTAAGGCTGTAACGCCTGTAATGCCCGTGCGTGCATAGTATCGACATTTTAAAGTCGTCAAAAACAGGTTTTAAGATATCAAAAAATTTTTGTGCTATTTCACCGATGATTAAATCGCTGGTGGCGCTCACTACTACCGCAAACTCAGTAATAAATGGCTCCCCATCGCTGTATTTGACTTTGATTGTGCGAATATTTTTGTATCCAAACATTCTTGCTTTTGCCTTAATTTCGCTGGCGTCATTAAGAGATGATGCGTAGACCCAAAAATCAGTGGTCGTCATATAGCAATGGCACGGTCGACCATCAAAATAGGTGGAAAGGGCGGCACAATACAATTCACTATTATGTTTATGGATGAGGCACCGTGTTGCTGGTGGCGTTCCTCTGCCGGGCAAAGGTTTTAGCGCTTCGATAGTATTCAGTTTTTCAGTAAGCATGAATCTCTCCTTTTGGTAGTTACCGCTCACTGTATGGAGAAAAATACTCATCGCAAAAAAGTGGAAAAAGATGTTTTTAAATGCTGCCTTTTTTAATTAATCAGCGGTCCTAAAAATTGCACGCGCACCTCTGCATGACACGTTAACCCTACATACCCAAGGAGTTAACAACATGCAATTATCAAAAGTAAACAGAACCATAGAAACATTCAAAAACCTATTTTTGAACAACTGGATAGTAACAGTTGGCTTATCTGGAAAAGACAGTGCTTGTGTCTCTCACTGTGCTGTTGAAGGTCTGAAAGCCGCAATGGATGTTAACCCAATGGTTGGGCCTCTATACCTGGTCACTACGAACACCACAATTGATAATTTCGAACTGCACGGCTTCATTCTAGATGTTCACGCAGGGGCAGATCAGTATGCTCGTGAGTTTAACTTACCTATCCTGACAAAAGAGATAAACCCGTCGCTATCAAGCTTACCAATGGTTGAATACATTGGCCGTGGCAAGCTGCTAAGAACTCCTGCCACCAGCACTAACGGCCGAGACTGTACTATCGAATGGAAAATCGACCCGATGAAACGTTTTCTACGCGATTTGAAGAGCACTCACCAGACAAACAAAATAGCTTCAGCATCGGGAACCAGAAGCCTTGAATCAGTTTCAAGAGCAGCCAATATCGAAAAACGAAATGAATCAGCTGTTGGGGTAGTAGAAACAAATCTTGGTTATACAATCGCCCCCATCAAAGACTGGACACTCACAGATGTTTGGTCGCTTCTGAACTTGATTGAGAGCGATGAAGTCGAGTCATATTTAGAGTCAAATGCGCAGGGCTTACGTAAACACTATAGCGCCGGCAATGATGGTACTTGTGATTTGTTCGCTGGCGAGAAGCTGACGTCTGATAAAGCGTGTGGGGCTCGTTTCGGGTGCGTCCTGTGTGCAATGGTAGAAAACGACGCCAGCTTAGAGTCACAAATAAGCACGAGCTATGAAACTTACGGCTATATGTCCCCGATGCTTAAGTTTCGTGAGTTTATGATCAACACGTTATACGACTATAACTATTCTCGCTCTATGCTTGGTCGCCAATTGAAAGAAGGCGGGTACGTGAAAGTGGGTTACAACCAGTATTCAATTGCGTATAGACAAGATCTATTGCGCTTTATGCTGACAATAGACGCACAAGAAAGCGAGGCGTTCTATGAACAGTACGGATATGAGGGTTGCCGCTTCTCAATGATTGGCTATAAGGAATTACTCATGATCCAATATCAATGGATTCGTGAAGGGGGCGAGAAACTTGCTGGTGAAGCCTTGAGAATTTGGCACGATGTTCATACCCATGGTAAGCGCTATGCTATCCCTGAAACGACATACGCTGAACCTAAACCTTTGCCAAAATACCGTTACTACAACATCAACGGCTATGTTAAGCATCATGCATGTACAGGGCTTCACGAGGACAACGTTAACGGACTGATGACTGGACGTTTACACCGTTCTGCAAAATTAGGGAATGATGTTGATTTGGTCCCGTTTGAAGAAGGAGAAAAAGCAGAAATCGATGGTGAATCCGGTATGGCTTGGAGCTTCGTTGAACACTGGTTTCCTGACGCTGTAGCTGGTGGGCATTTCGATGAGGGCAAATGTCCAACGACCCTGCTTAAGGTGATGTTGGAATGTAAATTGTTAAAGCTTCGCAAAGGCACTTTGCCTCGCTTACACAAAGAAGTACAACGCGCTCAAGTCTACAATGCACTTAGCCAGACATATGGTGATTGCTATCAGCATCTATGCTTTGGGGCCTCTATCAGTGAAGAAGAATACAAAGAGAACCTTAAAGCGGGGGTGGAGCACCAAGAGGCAGCAAAGGCACAATCAGCGTTCAATTTTGACCAAGTTGAAATGGAGCTATAATTTACCTTAACGGCCAGCGCTTTGCTGGCCTTACTCCTTAAATTTGCAAGTATGCTAGTGCTAGGCACATTTACTTCATCAACCAATTTATAAAGGTAAATCTGATGAATTTAAAACATGGCTTTTACAGTACTAACCCCTCATTAAACCCAGATATGGTATTGCTATGCCGCGCTAGAACCCATTGTGCTGCACTCAATATGATGATCGCTATGTTAGATGATGAACGGGTTAATGTGGGGCAGCTGATAACAGCGTATGGCCTTAATGCACCAATCCCTTTGCCTGATGGCGTGAACAGTCTGAAAACGTGGCTTTGGTGGCTTTGTTCAGAGGTAGATAAGAGTTTCGATTATGAGTCGGCCGAAGCAAAATATGCAAATATGGTGGCATTGATGGGCTCTGCGATTGCAGAATTTAACATCCATAGTAGCGTTCGCCCATACTCTTTTATCGTAGAAGATCCTAAACCGAACTCACTTGATAAGTGCCAGTATGTGATGAATTCCCTTATGACTAAAATCAAGAAATTGCGAGCTAAGTTTTAAGTCCGTAAATTTGCACGGATGCCGTGTGGTGACACGTTAACCCTGAACCTAATACCCAAAACTCAGGAGTCATCATGCAGCAACTTAATAGTAATCAACATACCGCCCCGCGCACCCTTAATGGCTACATCGAGGCCCAAGCGGAGCAAGTGACATTAAACATGCAATTTGAAACAGCCCAAGAAAGAACACATTGGATTGAGCAGCATCATAAGGAAATTGTAGATGCCGCATTTAAGCGATTTCGTGCAGATGCCAGTGCCAGGCTTCGTACCGTTCTGCCTTCGTCGCATTGTAGCTTGAGCATGTAATCACTAAAGCTGGTTAACTCTTGGGAGTTGCCAGCTTCTTTTTGTCACTCTTCGCCTCCCTTTGTCGCTATCGCTTGAGGAAGACTACTTTCGCTACGCTTTAAAAGTATGTGGAAGAAAGGGCAGGGGCGACCACCCCAATTGATTAGATGTATCCGCAGCTATGTTGTAGGACTAGAGATTTAGCGAATGGCTCAACCTCTGATTTATCACTGGTTTTGAAAAAGTAGCCCTGAAAATATGGGTTGTAGCTCACTTCAATCTTAGGTGACGTAAATTGAATTTGTTCCGAGTAAATATCGTTTAAAAAACCTTCGCAAAAAGCGTGAACATTTCGCGATTTTTCATTTAGCACGCGGGCGCGTGACTTCGCTGAAACGATGAATTTGACGTCGATTATTTTCACAGACTTCGCATAGCCAACGACCTTGCGTTTATCCGGTCCCTCAAGCGCCAAGATCGAATAGTATTGCGGCTTGTTAAGGTTGCGATAGACGCGGACTTTCATGCCACGGTAGCAGCTGCGATGTGTGCCTTTAAAATCTGAATGATACATACCGTTATCGTCAAATAATGAATTACTCATATTTTAGTGCTCCGTCACGCTAGTTAAAAAGGCGGTGTAGTTCGTAGGCTCGATCATGTTGTTAAATCTTTCTTCATGTTGACGGATAGTGAATAGCAGCGCTTCGGCACTCGCATCGCTCAACTGATTTATCTGTTCGATATCATCATCTAACGTCATAACAATTAACTGACTGTTCATGCATCCAGAGCTTTGCAAGCTCTTGGAATATTCTTCGATTTTCTCAGTTAAAACTTTCTTAGCAGTCATACAAATTCCTCGATTTGTGGGATGCCTTCAACGTTTCACTTTGAGACAGGAATGCAATTTAAAGGGGGCTTGTTGTTTGAATGTTTAACCCTTGTCTGCATGCGCTAGCGCTTTTTGACCGAACCGAAAATGTTTTTGGTTGGGGCATTTTTGGATAGACGTTTAATTTGCGCGCGCTATTCATGCGGGCACGTTGTTGTGAAAGCAAACATCAATGAGCCAGGTTATGTACGAAAAACAACGAGAGTATCAAGAGCGAGCAAGGCTACGACAAATTCAAAAGGCGAAGTCTCCGGAATACAAAGCGAAGCAGCGAGCAGCGCAAGAACGAGCATTGCAGCGCAAAATCCAAAAAGTTAACACGCCTGAATACAAAGCGAAGCAGCTTGAAAAACAAAAGCTTGCTGCCCAAAGGCGATATGAAAAAGCCAAAGGAAATGGTTTTAAATCTATATCTTCCAAGCTTGCCAAACCTATGAAAACGAAAGGGATGGCTGGGAGAACTCGCACAAGTGAAGAGGTTGCTTTGCATGATGCGATGGCCGCATTGGGCTGTATTTGTTGTATAAATAAAGGTTTGATACAGCCGTTTTCCGGTACACCGGTTTCTATTCATCATATCGATGGCAGAACGAAAGAGGATGCACACAAAAAAGCACTTCCGCTTTGTAGCTGGCATCATGACGTTCCTATTCCACAAAATAACCCAGATTTTGCATTGTATCCCTTTATTTTTCCGATCCATGCGAAGGGCAGCGTTGGTGGCCGTGTTGCTTGGGAGACTGAAAACGGTAAGCAGGAAGCGTTGTTGGAACAAGTTATGAATCTTATCGCATGACAATACAGGTACTTTAGCGCTAAGCGAACAGGTTAGAAAAGAACTGCCCACGAGTAAGCTCACGGGCAGTCTGCAAGCTATATTAGAATGCTATGTGCTGTTTAAGTTTTGAAGAAAAACTCTCGATGAGGGTAGGGGCTGATGTAGCGCACGCACTACACCAGAATGTCCAGATGTAAATGTACGTTTCGTCATAAATATTGTGCTGTATTGACTCCTTTCTAAACATAAACATGAATGCTATCATCGCACCCGTCACCGCACTCAGGGCGGCAATCTTCAATCTGTCACTGGGGGTTTTGCGCGGTAACTTTTTAATTAGCGGGGCATATGTACCAACAAAACCACCTGCCAACGCTAATAAAATCAATCCACTGATATCTGTCATAATGTACTCCTTGTTTTTTTGACTAAAAATCTTACTCGCCCTCTTATTTTATCATAAAATAGCTAAACCACCGTTCAAGCATGTTTATTTATGCCTCTTTTTTTGCGCTCAACAATCATTGCTTCATGTTTAAATCTCATTCAAAACGAGGTTTCAACATGTCAAATTTATCACCTGAACAAAACAGACAAGAACTCGAAAAGTATTTTCAAGCTCAGCTAGATCGATACAGCCCTGAAAAGTGGCGCAGAACCCATCCAGATTCGATTAACGACATTGAGCCAGGCTTCCTTGCTCAGTTTAATGACGTGTCATACAAGAACGATTCAATGCCGTTTTTTCAGCGTTACGTGGGTAACAATACACATCTTGTTATCTCGATTGATTATGAGAATAAAGGAATACGTGACTTTCCGGATTTGGAACGTTTCAAAGCTTTCATTGTGGTGGCAGCTAAAGAAGAATTTGATGGAATTGAAGAGGGGCCTTGTTTTGGTACTCAGGATTTCAAAGAGTTTCAAGAGTTTTGCAATCAATACCCTGAACACAAGTGAGATAGTCAGAATGTCAGAGTTATTAAATAGGGCTTTAAAGACCGCAAATGACGCGGAGGCATTAGCCAAACAAATCAAAAGAGACGAAGCGGCAATCATAACCGGCGGCTCGCAAAGTGCTGATATGAGCACCCTTACAACAATATATCTATTCGGAAAACAGCACAAAGAGCATATCGACTTTCTTAGTAACAATAGCGGCTTTGCGATAAAGGTTCTGGATACTGATAAGACCTTAGTGCACACCTTTGACGCCCCCCAGCAAGGTTGGAATGTCGATAACGTTAGAAGCCTTGAAATTCCCACATCGATTCGAGATAACGTGTATGACGTTTTTCTTAACGAAGTGTGGATCGGCAGTTCAGAAATTTAAATTGAGGATAGATAGTATGCAGTTATTAGGATTGATTGAGGGCTTTAAAAACCTGACTCAGTTTACCGACAAAGTAATGTCAGTAGAGGGAGAGGGGGCAATGAGCATTGAGGAAATGGAGCAGATGATCAAGGAGGGCTTCACACCAAATCATTTGGTATTTGGCGTAAAAAGTCATACAGGAAATCGCTGGGAGTACGCTCATGTCACTACTAATGAGCAAGGTTATTATATTACTTCAAGTGATATGCCACACACCGGCATTAAAGACATTACCACTAACAGCACGCAATCTACGTTGGAGGCTATCACAGCAATTTTACAGAGCCTTACGGATGCCTAATGAATAACGTCGATAGGCTCGATAACCAGCTTTTTGCCATCCGTAATATCGCAAAAAGTTATGCTGGTGGATTGACAATGGCAGAAGAGTTTGTTGCTAAAAACGGGGGCGTTATTAGACGCAATGCCAATATGACGACCCTTATCCTCAATCAAGAAACCGCAATATGCTTTCAACCATATCCTGATATAGACAAGTTTTACTTTGAGCTGTAACCACCCTTTTTTTGCCTTTTAGTCTCATTCTGTGACGTTCCTTGTGAATTTAAAAATCTCATTAGGAGCGAAACATGTTTGGATTTATGCACTGCAAAGTTAATTGTCTAGAAACGGCTAAAAAGAACTATCGTACAACCGCTTATGTCACTGCCACTGCCGATGACTTTTCGGTTGGGGCAGAAATTCAATGCCCTTCTGGAATGGGAGGGTTGTTCACTACTAAAGTCACTAAAATAGAAGGCGATATAGCGACCTGTGTTAAGCCGTATTGTAAAGACCACGGAAAGCAGACGTTTCTTGTGCACTTGTTGCCGCCGGCTATCTCTATTGACGATTTACATCGACTAAAGGGGGTGATGTCTGCTGTGTCATTCAGCGGAAAACTCCCATGCCCAAAAGATTATGATCTCCTCATACTTGCAAAGCTTAATGGTCTGGTCACGACATACAATAGCTGGCAATGGACTGCGCCAGGATTGGAAGTCATGGCCGCGTTAAGAGCTAGCTACTCAGATACTCACCGAAAAAGCGCCTAATAACTGCTTGCCCTACTCTCCTGCAGGGTAGGGCGTTATCGCCCCTCATTTTTGCAATTGTCTGGCAAATTGCAACGTTACGCCTAACTTAAATAACCAAGAGATTTTTTCAATGTGTACCATCATCGCAGACCTTTATAACCCTTGTTGCAATCAAAAAACGGCTGACTATTTTATGGTGAACCTCACCGCACCTTTAATCGAAAAAATTAAGGAGGCGCAAACTTTGGTGCTTGAAAATGCTTGGTTCGCTATCGAATTCGGTTCAGCGCAAGGGGCGTATTTGACCACCGATATGCTAACCGAAATTGATACGGATGCTGGTGGCCAGATATGCGAGGTGGTTTATGACCAAACGATTATTGGTGTCGAAATGGAAGGGCGCTTAATTTCTGTTACTGGAACGCATTTTAAGTTTTCTGCTGAGCCAAAAAATCAGCCTGAATCAGAGCGGCTTGAAACAGAGTGGTTATCGCTTGATGGTATCGAGCTTACCCAGCCCGTTCAAAACGTTTCTTCATATTTTTAGGTGGTGCATATGTTTAATGAACAAGAGCAAAGAACTATCGATAAAGCTATTGAAATCATAGAAAGTAAAGCTAGAAAGAACGCATTAACGTTTAATTACAGAAGTGAGCTTTGTAAGTTCTTACAAATGAAACTGGCGCATCATACACGTGAAGTGTTCAGCGTGATTTATCTGAATGTTCACAATGAAATGCTGAACTACGAAGAGGTGTTTTTGGGCACCGTAAGTCACGCGTCAGTCTACCCGCGCGAAATAGCAAAAAAAGCATTAGATTGTGGGGCTGAATCAGTGGTACTCGCGCATAATCATCCAAGCGGATCATTACAGGTTTCAGCTAGTGATGAATGTGTCACCGATAAAATTCAGTCTGCGCTTAGGACGTTAGACATTGGCGTTCAAGACCACATTATCGTTAGCCACCGTGGTACGACAAGCTTTGTTGATTTAAACCTACTTTAATCCAAGCCCTCTTTGTTGATCGATAACATCTCTATGGCACGTTTTGAATAGAGATTGATTATCAAAACAGGAGGGAATATGGATAGCCAAATTCTTAGCTCAACAATCGAAGCTGGTGGCATGGTCTTAGCGGCCATTACAACGGGGGTAAGCCTTGTTTGGTCCGCTAAGCGCATCACAAAGCGAGAAAAGCTTCAGAATGACCTTGAGCTTGCGCTGAAAGATATCCTCGCTTTCAACGAGATAGAGCTTGCACTACTTGATGAAACTGACTTGTCTAAAACCGCCTTTCGAGAAACTATGCGACAAAAAGGGATAGAGTTGTCGGGAATGCATACTCCGTCTTTGGTGCGCCGTAAATTAAGGCAGATTTCACAATAAAGAGAAACCTGCCCTTAACTCTTTCACGAGGTCACTATCGTGACGCTCGTAATTCAAAAATTTATGGTAATAAGTTCTTGGGTTTGGCTCTTCCGCATTTTCTGATTTTGGCGCTCCCTAAAATTTGCCTCTAATTCAAAAAGATATACATTAAAATCATGGAAGTACGTTCTTCTAGAATTGTAATGAGGTTACTAAAATGAGTGAAAAAACAGGTATTAAAACTGAAAACAGTAGTATTGGGTTATTGGTGAATAGGACGGCGTTGATGGTCTTGTTTATGTTGGCTATATGCCAAATGTATTGGGATAGAGTTGTAGAGCCAATTCCGATATCCAGTAACCGATTTCAGTACTTTGCGGGACTTTTCTTAATGGCATTAATGGTTTGGGATATGCAAAAGTTAGATACCTTCTGGTCTCAGGCGAGAGGGCTTGCCATTTTAGGATTAACGTTCATCGTATTTTCTCCGGTTGCAATAGCCATTTGGACGGAAATGGGGTGGATTTAACCAATTCAAAAACTGAACTAGATAGGGGCGTTTTTTGCGCCCTTTTTATATTTTTGTACGGTTAAATTGTCAACTAACCGGAGTATTTCAAATGACAAATTATCCCAATTCCACACGCAGGTTTATCGCACTTTCAGGCTGGGAAGGTGCTGGAAAAAGCCAGGGCGTTAACCACATTTCTAAACAGCTTGGATTTTTCATTCTTCCAGAAATTGCACGTTTAATGTTTCCCATAAATGACAGCATACTACGAAAGCCATTGGGGGAATTATCAGAACTGACTTTCAGCGGTTATGTGACAGGTCATCATGTCTGTGTTGCTAACCGGATTGAGAAAGCGGTATTTGACCGTTGCATCATTGATCCTCTTGCCTACCAAGCCCTTTACGCCCCCAACAAGCAACTTTGTTTTGACGGCATACAGCGTTACATAGACCGCTTCAATGAAACTTACTCCCAGTCTCATTTGTATGACGATATTGTGTTACTTCGTCACCCAAAAGATGCGAGCTTCATCAAGAGTGTGGTCTTTGCAGATGAAGATCGTCAATATTCTCATTCGGTTGAGCAGTACCTTGCTGATGCTCGTCGATTCGAGTCTTGTTTCATGGATTGCATGGACAAGCTTACTGGAGTCGCTAAGCGCGTTATATACGTTAATGCATTTCCTGAAAATCCAGATGTTTTACGAGATTTAACACTTATCGCTGCAGGACTTGATCACTAACCCCAAATGACCCCGCCCATCGAGCTGGTGGGGTATCCACTTAATTTGCACCACTTCTAAAAGCTGAGACGTTAGCCCTACTTTCATAACACCAAGGGCAACACCATGAGCATTTTCCGCACAATCCAATTCGAACACACAACTAACCTAATGAGCGAATATCGCACCAATTTAAATGGCCTTTCGTTTGCACAGATAGGCTCGTTATTTTCTTTGGTTAAGGGCAATTTAAATTACGCTAATCGGTTCGATAAGGCGCTGGTGGAGAAAGCAGAGCAGTACAGATTGGCTATCGACTCTCTCAATGCGTCAGAGGTGCCAATGGTAGGGCACCGTGTGAAGGTCATAACAAGCAATGGCAAGGTTTATGAAAACGCTATTATTGACCGCATTGACAACGAAGGGGGCGTTCACATTTGTATGAACGGTAGTGCCTTTATGTACCCCTTGAGTGGTGATTTAAGGGATTTGTCTTTCTCTATCTCTGGGGGGTATTTCTCGCCCGCTCCCGCATCAAAACTATCCCCTTTGGGAAGAACAGATGGCCGATTCTGGTTTTTTGGTGAGCGTGCTTGTGCTAATGGCGGTATTTACATTACTCATCCCATTAAACGCTGGCTGCTTGATGACTCGAAAGGAGAGTTGGGCTTTTACTAATTATCAGATGGCCAGGGAGGCAGGTTTGCCGCCCTGTCAGCTCCCCCCTTTATTTGCGCATTTAGCTTTTGTTGGCACGTTTACTGTGTCTTTAACAACAAATGGAATCAATAACATGGCATCTCAATTAACAATCATCGTAGATAATAAATGCACTCTTATTCACTTCACTAGTACTGCATTGCAAGGTTCAGACAATAACGCATGGTTTAACATTTCTGCTGAGCATATCAAGTTAAATAACGCTATCTTAGACACTGTGAGCTATTACTTAAGAGTTTCCGGCATCGCCACCAAAGTTCACTACGTGACACAGACAACCCCTTGCACTTACTCAGTAACGTATACCGCTACAGGCCATGATACTGAAATGGTTTCTAAGTCGATAATAGAGCTTATGAAGCTCAGAACGGATGTTCAAGCAGGCGTACCGGTGACCATCTCTCGTTGCCCGTTTCTCGGCATCTCTTGGACTCCTGAAATAGTTTGCGACGACCGAGAAGTTATAGTGGAGGGCGTTAAAGCCTATGCGCATTTGGTCGCTCCGTTTGAAAAGCTTAAGGCTGAAGACTTTGCAGAGCGTATTATGCAAAACACCAAAAAAGAGGAAGACATTGCTACAGCCAGGCTTATTGCTTCCTTGGCAAAACCGCAAACATTAATGACGTTCGAGGAAATCGAATTTTAACCAATCCTCACGAGGCCAAATTATTGGCCTCTTGCTCCTTCCTGTTTGCCGGTCCTCAAAACTTCCCACCTCTTTTCGCTACCGCTTAACGGTGTACCAAATACATGGTTAATGGGCTTCGGCCTTAAATATGCAGTTTTCTATTGCGCTGGCACGTTATGGATACCTTAACTACCGCGAGATATTTATGCTGAAACTCTTAACTGCAACACGCCATGACCGCAGTAATTGTCGTCTATACGTACATGATCATGAGCAAAAGCCGTTCGTCATTATTGACCAAGGCCATTTAGTCGAAAGAGCTGGAGGGCAACGATACGAACTTTACTCGGTCACAGCGGAGCTTGAGCCAAACTGTCCTATTGATAAATCAGTGAGTTGGGAGCTTATAAACGGCATTACTGGTAGTCAATTCGATACTGGACTCAAATATACCTTTAACCCGGTCACTTACTCACAGGAAGCCTAACCATGAGCAATACATTCCAATCCCTTACCCTAGATTTAGCCGCGTTACTGAACAAGCAAATCACACCTCGCTCGATTATTGGCACTGGATACAAAAATCCCCGTTCAGTTGCAAGCGCATGGCTAAGAAAAGAAATGCATAACCTTACAAACCCAAACTGTAAGATTAGCCAAGTGCATGTTAAAGCCGATGGCCACGCCTTTGAGTCAGAGCTTAAAGCAAAGCGCTGTAAACCGTACAAGGCTTTAGCGACTGGAACATATCAAACTATCAATAATAGGGCAGTTTTAGACTATGGCGTCATGCCATCGCCTTGCGGGGGCGGTTACTTGGTTTATGTGGTGCAGTCATGAGCGTAGAATTTAACTTTCGAGTCACGAGAAAGCACTTCACGCTTCCGGCTGTTTCAATTAACGCAATGCACTATCATATTTATGACGGCTGCTATGAGGTCCATGGCGACAAGCTCGCGCTTGATTGTAGTTTCTATCAGGCGAACAGGCGTAAATGGTATGGTGATACAAGCTATTTGACTGATATTGAATTCATTAAGGCGCTATTTTCGTTTGGCGTTCGCAAAGGGCTTATTCCAGAGATACCAGAAGAAGTGACCGCCCTCATTAAAGATTCAACTGTTTTTGTGTCAGTTTAGAGCGCAGGGAGATACAAAAAAGCCGCCTCAAATGGCGGCTTCTTATTGTGTTCTTGGCTAATCTTCAACAACCTTCGTGTGATAGTTAAACGCAACTAAAATGCCTATACCAAGACTTACCATTATGGATATGCCAATCGCGCTTAGAAATAAACCACTTAATAGAATGGCTAACCCAGTGTATCCGGTCATTTTGTCTTTCCCAACTAAGATACCAACCCAGCCAGCACCAATACAAAATACCCCTGCTTTGCGCGTATCTTCGGCTATTGCAGCATAAGCAGTGCGGTACTTCACTAAATAGTGTTTCATGCCGCCGCTCCAGATGCGCTTTCGCAAATTGCTGAAAGCTTAATCTTATGGCTGGGGGTATCCCTGTTCGCATCATCGTAAACCTGAAGGCAGGTATCGCCTTGATATTGTTCAATGAATACAACGAGACCGCGGCCCTCAATATTAATGCTTAAACCACCTTCGGGATGATTCTCTATGTTACCAGCAATGTTTGGTGCATCGTGCCCATCGTATAGAGTAAATCCGATCCCTTCAGCTGCAGTTTCTAATTGCGCCCAACACAAAACAATGAATTCACCGCATACAAACGATGTGTGTTCAATCCCCTGATTGTCTAGAATTTCGGCCATAACGTTCGCTTCTTTGTATGTTGCAAACTGGGCTTTTTGTAAGGTTGCTTTCATGAAAAATATCCTCTGTATTTGACTCAAAAGCAACGTCACATATGGCAGGATTTTAGCAATTAATAAGGTCAGCTCTACGCCTGGTCAGGCACCTAATACAATCTTGAAAATACGACGACATAAAGTATTGGAGCAAAGAATCCATTTAAAGGCCATCCCAGTTTTTTGCACTGTTCATAGCATTTGAGACTTTGAATACAGTTAACCAACTGCAGGAAATTACAATGACTGATTCAGATATCACAGCCCAACCTTTTGTAGATGTAAGTAAAGATGCGTTTCACACATTAGTCAGCAAATTATCCCTAACAGCTAAATCAAGCCTTCAATGCCAAGACATGCAAGATGATTACATCAATGCAAGCGGTCACGTCATTGCTACCCACGAAATGATAGCCTGCCAAGACATCTATCAAGTTCGCCAAAGCCTAGCCTAAACCCATTCATTCCCGCAGACGCGGGCTTTATTTCCAAATTCCAAATGAGGTAAATATGCTAACCCCTGAAATTCCAGTGAAAACCTTTGAACAACGTGTAAGTGAAATTAACACCATCGACGATATCGATCGTCAATTGCAGCTAGCAAAGGCGACTGTTACCCGCTTAAGAAACAAGGGTAAAGCGGCAGATACCTTAGTCGAGAAATTGGCCTACCACGACGCAGAGAAGCGTGCAGGGGCGATATTGCGAAAGTTACGACATAGTTCCTTTGATATTGAGGACGAGCTGGTGGCTAAAGCGAAAGCTTTGCAGGAGGTTAGCGTATGATCATTGCGCTAACCGATTTTGCGCTGAGCGCAAATTACAAACGCCCAGAAAACACCGTCGGCGTTCCTTATGAGTTCTATTTTGGGACTATTGACGGTATTGAGCTTGGTTCCCCTTGTGACTCGTATGAAGAGGCAATGTGCAACCTTAAAGAACTACTGAATGGAACTGCATCAATTCCTTTAAAAGAACGACTCCAAGAAGATGTGGATTGGTTAAGGCAGAGGATAAGTGAATTAAAGCGGCCCGACCTGATGAAAGAATGGCAGCGGCAGCTAACAGAAAAGTCGACGCTTTTGTCTAAGGTTATCCAATATCAAACGCCAAGGTAGATTTTTTTAAGGTATAAAAAACCGCTTTTGAAAAGCGGTTTTTTCACATTCTCTATTCACTAATCAGCTTCAGGATAGAATCTTTCAATTGAATTCCACTTCCTAGAAGTAAATACCCAACCATAGGGCTTGGTTAAGTTATGATGTGCAGTCTTGATTGCATGGTCCCAATTCAACACTTCACGCTCTAAGTGATAAGGCACTTCGTCATCCTGAGATGCAATATAGCGCCTTACTTCATCAATCTTTCTTTCTAAACGCTCAAATTTCGTACGGGCTATCAACTTGAGTAAAAGGACGTAAAGTGAACCGAAGAAAATGAGCATGAACAATACAACATAAAGCATAATATTTACCTCTAAGTTTAGTTTGAGTTGTTTCCTAGAGCTAACTTATCCAAATCAAAACAATCTGCAAAAAAGAGTCTCTTATTAAAATTATTTGAACAGGCTTGCGGGGGAGCGTTAAAACTATTTGAATTAATCTTATCGGTTGTTCGCGAGCCAGTCAGTGATTTTAATGTAAAGAAAGGTAAATAATCCACTCCTTAAACCGCCCCTTAAATTTGATACACCCCGATGAATAGATACGTTAACCCTATCAGCTACACCATTTATTTAAATAGCTCTAGGGGGCACCATGTCAGATTTCATTACTTTAGCTTGCACACCACATAAGAATGCAAAACGCACCTTTATCGAGGGCCAAATTCTTGCTCGCAATGGTTTTGTAAAAGGCGTCACTTATACGCGCACACCAACCCCACAAGGTATCGTATTAGAGATAGATGAAACGGGACCGCTTACGGTTGTTGGTAAAGCGGTTCGAGGTTGCCAGCATAAGAAGCCTGTAATTGATGTTTGCAACAAAGAGTTTGCAGAATACACAGGCGAAGCAGAGCAAGTACAAATTCATGCTGAATACGGTCGCGTTATCATTAAAGTACACGCAAGTGAGAAGCGAAAAGCAGAGCGCGAAGCATCGTTTGAAAAAGCCTGTAACGTAGGGACGTTAACAGAAGGAACGCTTTGTGTTGGTATCGGCATGAGCACACTGGCATTGCACCACGGCTTTAAAAACGCAGGCTATAGCATCAAAACAAAATGGGTAGCCGACCGTGCGAAAAAATACCTTGATGTTGCAATACGCAATAACCCAGCTGTGACCAAAGACACTAAAATCATCAATAGCGCCCTTGAGATGGTTGAGCTAGAAGAATACTCAAGCGTTAACATTTGCCAATTTTCTTTGTCGTGCAGAGGCCATTCAAAGAGCGGTAAAACAAAGAACAAAATTACATTAGCTGAGCAACACTCAAAAGATGCAGCAGGTGCTTACGGCCTGATGAAAGCCTTAGACCGTATTAACGCTGCCGTGTACGTCAGTGAAAACGTTCCTGAAGCACAGGACAGTGCAACCTATGCACTTATCAAAGCGACGTTTCAGGCGCTTAGTTACAACGTGTACGAAGCGAATTTAGATAGCGAACAATCAGGCTCACTTGAACAACGCCCCCGCTATTGGTTTATTGCTGTATCAAAAGGTTTAGCGTTCAATACACAAAGCACTATTCCGTCATTCCCACGCCCTTATGCAACCCTAGGTGAAATCATGGAGCCGATAGCTCACGATGATGGAATGTGGTCAGACAATACGTACCTAAAAGAAAAAGCAATTCGGGATGCTGCAAACGGGAAGGGATTTAAGCGCCAATTGGTAACCGGCTCCGCAAAGTCTATTGGTGTAATTAACCGCCTATATACAAAGCGCCAGTCAACGCCCCCTATGATAGTGCGTGAAGATGCCATGGAACGCCTGTTAACCCCTAAAGAACATGCCTTAGCTAAACAGTGTGACCCAATGCTGGTGGCCGATACCACGGTTACTACCAGTCATGAGGGTTTAGGGCAGGGGATTGATATGAAGCAGGGAGAGGGTATAGCGCAATTTATTGGTGAAGCGATATGTAACTTAGTTAAGCGCCCCCGTAAACAAGCACAGTCTCAGCTCAATATGTTTGATTTACTTTTCGGTGATTGCTTGGCTGCTTAGCCAAGCAATTCCACAGGGTTTACTATTGGTAAACCTGTTTTGGGTATGTTATAGTTTACTAATAGTAAACGAGGTCAATATGCACGTAATTTCACGAAAGCCATTTGTCGATGCAATCAAGAAGTTTCCTAATGATGGAGCTGCTATTGAGGCAACCTATAATGTACTAAAGAGGGGCGAGTTTTCTACTCCCGAAGAGTTGAAAGCTGTTTTCAAAAGCTTAGACAACTTCAAATATAAAGAAAAGTGGTGGGTGATTGACATTGGTGGCAACAACTTACGGCTATTAGCCTTTATAGAGTTTCGACATCATCGAATGTTTGTAAAACATATCGTTTCTCATGCTGAGTACGATGCAATTTGCAAAAAGTATCGCAATTAGGAGTATCAATAATGCTTGCTATTAAAGAAGTCACAAAGCTGGCCGCTGGTTTAAATACTATCGCACCGTTCATGCGTGAGATACATAATGACAATGAGCTTGAACAAGCCTTGGAGCTTATGGAAGCCTTAATTGAGGATTATGATACTAATCTTGTGGTAATCGAAGCCTTGGGGAATGCTATCACTCGCTTCGAGGATACAGCCTCTTCATTTGTTGGCTTTAATCGAAGCGTGAATGAAAGTGATCCAGCAGTGGGCACCCTTAAAGTATTGATGGAACAGCATAATTTGAATACCAATGATTTTGAAAATGAAATTGGTAAGAAAAGCATGGTTTCGCAAGTGTTATCTGGTGGAAAGTCTTTAAGTCGTAAGCATATCGAACTTTTATCAAAGCGCTTCAATATCAGCCCTGCTTTGTTTTTTGGTATTTAGGTTATGACTCGTCATGACCGCACGGTTGAACAACCCGAGCAATTTGATACTGCACAGGTTGCCAAAACCAGTCTGAAAGTATTCTTCAATATATGCGATAAATGGGGGTTGAACACCGATGAAGCGCTTCGCTTAATGGGGGAGCCTAGTCGCGACACGTTCACCAAATGGAAGCAGGGAGACGCTACCAAATTAACCCAAGACCAGCTAGCGCGAGTATCAATTACACTAGGCGTATATAAGGCGCTGCGCTTACTTTTTCCTACAACTGAGCAAGCCCATGGCTGGATTAATAAGCCGAGCACCCATTTTGGCGGCAAGCCTGCCAGAGAGTATTTCTGTACTGGAAACCTCACTAACATGCTGGACTTGCGAAAGTATTTGGATTCGGTAATTCATGCTCAATAAGTGTCTGTGAAACTCCGTTTAATCTCTTCTCAATAATTTACCACCCCCTACCATAGTGTCACGTTAGCTCTGTACTTAACTAACCCAGAGAGAGACGCTATGACCATTATCAATCGTGAACAACTTACTATTGCAACTCAACCTAGCTTGGCAAGCCGCGCGGTATTAACAGTCATCGTTGATACAAGCATGGAAAAGCACGGCTTCATTTTTCCTCTTGCTGGTATCCCTTTCGTCACCTCAGAAATCCCTAGCGCCATTGGTCAAGAGGGTATTTTATGCAATACAGCTTATGTGATGGACGATATAGAAAATGCCTTCACGGCCATTGAGAACCTAATTATTGAAATCGGTTTAGCCAATAATGTTGTGATGATCAATGAGATAGGCGGCAATACCGATGAAACGTTCTATAAGGTCACACTCAATCTAACGGAATTCATGACACCCGTTGCGGCATAGCCTTAACAACAATGCGGGCTTCTGCTTTGAAGCCCAATAGCTTCTATGTATCTCGCTCCGTTCAGTAACATTCTTAGGTCGGGATATTTACTAACAAAGGAAATATCATGCTTAAAGATAGAATCAAAACACTGGCTCTTGAACTTGAAAAATCAGGGTTAAATGATTATCAAATGAGCCTAGTTACCGAGCTTTTTGAAATCAATTTAGCGGAGCAAAAGTTATCTGTTAATGCATTGCGCAAAGCGGTGGCCTTCAACGAAATACTTACTGAAAACCCAGTTTTTCACTGATAGTGAGATATTATGCAAGTTCAAATACTAATAGCGCCCAGAGGCAGGCGCTATTGTTTCCATACCTGGTATCGCTACCGCTTACAGGTATTATAGTTTTAAGTCTGGTGGTAAAGGGATAAGCGAACTGGGGCGAAACCGAAACGAAAAGTAAGTGGAAAAAGAAACAGGCGCAGGCCACGCCTAGAAAAAATGCACTAGGCCACCTTGTTATACAGCACTTTTTTATCCCTTGTTGCTTCCTGAACTCGCTTAGCTAACTCCCTTTTTTGTTCGCTACTCATAGCCCATACATTCATACACCAACCATCATTTAGCGCTCTACAGATTTTACAGCCCATTTCCAATTCGTTATTCATACACTACTCCTATTAATACCTTATGAATTCAACGTATCAATAGCCGTGCACCTGTCAAAAAGCAGACTTTATATGTTGTGAAAAATGACATTTAACCCTTTTAAAATAGCCCTTTAGGGAAGCGCCATATAGTTGCATAACATTAGGAATGTGGCACATTGGACTCACTTAAACAAAATCGGAAAAAGGTATGAAAAATAAATTTTTTATTGGGCTCACTTGCTTAATTTTAGGAGGATGCGCAGATTCACCAAGTGTCGATAAGTTGTTAGAAAATGAAGTTCTAATGTCAGAAATTCAGAGAGGAGTACAGAGACGCAACGCAAATAGTGGAATGGTGCCAATTACGCTAGACCTGGGCTATCTGGTTCACGAAAAGTTAATTACTGATGCTAGTGTTGATGAAATACGTTCTCTAACTAAATGTCCAAATTTAAATGGAATAGAATTGATTATCACACGGGGTAATATTACACATGTTGATGTTGATGCTACTAAATGTGTTGAAACGTAATTATTTAAACAACATAGGAAATCACTATGGATACAATAGCTTTAGCAGATGAAAGGGAACTTGCTGAATATGAAAATCTTGAATTTCAAAACACCACGTATGTTGGCCCTTACTGTGCGTTATGGGACAACCCAAGTCTTACAGTTGGGGAACGTGATGCGATGATCCCCTTCTGAATGAGATTTATAATCTAAACTCCGCATATGCGGGGTTTTTTTGGCTGACCGCTTCCTCTCTTCGCGGTTTATAAGCTTTATCCCTCCCCCTTTTTTGCCTCACCCACTACTTTACCTACGTTCACGTTACTGAAATCTTCCAAACCAACGAGGTGAACATGTCACATTACATCGAATTTGACCGTGAGGTCGTATCTACGTCTATGGCAAGTATGAGCGAATCGGTTATTGCTTCTCTTACAGTTAATGAGGGCTTTCAATCGCACATTAGCAATATGGATCTGCACTTCGCCCTGCAAAATGGGGGTGATAACAACGTAATCTGTTCGGTGTCGAATGCTGTTCGTCGTCACTGGGCGTTAACAACAGTGAGCAAGAACCCAAAAGGCCTGCTTGTATCGTCAGTGAATCAGACTCTGGGGCATTGCGTGTCCGGAGCGCTCCGTGTTCGTGGCAAAAGAATTAAGGCGTCTTCTTATGTTGGCTTGTGGGAGAAAGCGGTAAGAGACAGCAAGTGCGTTCATCCGTGGACAGCGGCCAATGCTCTTTACAACGTCGAGATAACCAAGTCGGGGATAGAGGTATTAAAGGATTTTGCCTTTGGGGAGCTGTGTCTTGATTGGATGCGCAGATTCGATTGCTTTGTGCCTACCTCAGACCGTTTTGTCATTGGGACGCCCCGCTCACAAGTCGAAGCAGTGGCAATCTTTGCCGTCATATACACACTGTCAGATAGTTGGGAGCAAAGCATTGATTTTTCTGTTTCTACGATAGCAGCGACCTCGCTTGCCAATACGCATGGGATACCCAAACTTACACACCTAAAGGTAATGGATTAAGAAAATCTAACCGCCACACCTCAGCACTTACGCTGGGGTTCCCCCTCTTTGAATTCAAATATTTTTAACCGCTCCCGCGTGCGCGTTCAAATAGTTTTAACGCCCCTTTTTTGCCGTTTCTCGTCACCCCTGCACATTAAATCCATACCAACCAAGGGGAAAACGAGAGATGAAAAACTTAGATATGTTCGACATTTGCGGTGAAAACAAGTTAAGCGACTTTGCAGTTGAAGCCCGCGCCAGTCTTGTAGTTGACTACGCGAAGAACCGAAAAGCAATCTATGTATGCTCACACTCAGGCGGTAAAGACTCACAAGCGCAATACATCGAAATGTGCAAAATCATCCCACATGACCAAATCATAGTGGTTCACGTTCACTTGGGCGAATACGAGCATGACGGTGTTATCGAGCATATCAAAGCAACCATCAATCACGAGCTGGTGGTACTTGAGCCAATGCATACACTGGGCGATGCAATCCTACTTCGCGGCATGTTCCCAAGCGCCAAGATGCGTTGGTGCACTAGTGGCCTTAAAACAGCCACCATCAACAAATACATTCGCAGAATGATGGATGAAAACGGCTACACAGTCGGTTTCAATTGCGTTGGTATTCGTGCAGAAGAGTCGCCAGGTCGCGCATTAAAAACACCTTTGGTTATCAACAACAATTTAAACGCCCCCACCAAGAACCGTGAAGTTTACGATTGGTATCCGGTATACGCTCACAGCACAGATGAGGTGTTCGATACGATAGAAGCGGCTGGTCAAGCCCCACACCCAATGTACGGCAACCGTGGAGACAAGAACACACGCCTTAGTTGCGCCCTGTGCATACTCTCAAACAAGAACGACTTAACCAATGGTGCAATCGCTAAACCTGAACTTTATCACCACTACATTGCCTTAGAGCGCGTCATTGACCACACCATGTTTGTACGTCAGAAAAACAAGCAACCTGTGCCTGTATCAATCTCTGAAAAGGTTGGAATTGAATTCGATGAACTGGAAGTGCAGCGCCTAATACCGGAGTTAACCAAAAGACGTGAAGAATTACTGGCAGAGAAAGCCGCCAAGGAAGCCGCTAAAGAAGCTGCCAAGGCAGAGAAGAACAAAGCAAAACGCACTAAGAAGACACACCGTAAACGCGACATGGACACCATTGACTTGTTCACCGGAGAAACAGAGAGGGAAGTGGCTTAACGGCCACCTCCGTTCACCCCCCCTTTATTTGCAATACCGCCCCACCCAGACACATTGACCCCATACCAGCAAACCCGCTTTCACAAACCCATTAAGGAACTGATATGAGCTACTTAGCCCCAAGTCAACGCACCACCCAAACCAAACCGAATGCCGCGCCTACTCATTGCGCCGGTTGTCACTTCTCTTTTGAGTCTTACGGCATGAAACCAGCGGACGGTTACACCCAAGGCGGCAAGACTTATTGCAATAGCGATTGCCAGCAGCAAGCGGAGGTTGCCGAAATCGAGCAGGGCGTTATGGATATGCTCGCTTCGGACGACTGGTAAACACTCAGACACTTTTAGCGGGGGTGAGCAGTCAAGCGCCCCCTAATCGAATCAAACTCAATACAAGGAGCAGTCATGTTAGAAGTAATGCATTATCTAACTTGTCTTTCATATCGCCCATCGCAAAACCTGATGCTTTGCATCGACCAGTTTGGCAATGAAATTGTTTTGGCCAAAGAAGGTGAGCCCACATTCGCAGAGTGGGGCGTATACAACTACATCCAACAAGATAAGACTGAATTAACCACACCATTGAATATTGCTTGGGAGATTGCAGAGTTGCCACTGAGCTACAAAGGCGAGTTGACTGTCGGCCAATCCAGTTTTTAACCAACCGTTGTAAATACAATCTAACCCCAACCCTAAAATTTGCCGCTCGCTGGTGGCTTGACACGTTAGCCCTGTAATCAACCAAGAGGGCTACGCCATGTCTATTTCACTTGCTTCACAATCAACGGTTCTTAACATCGCTACATGGATACGTGAAAACACCACTATCCTTAGCACGCTAACAGCAACCGATATCGCCAAAGGGATCTATTGGCAGAATGCAGAGTCATATGCGGCCAGATACAACGAATCAGCCCAGGCATGGAATGACACCACTCAAGTAACGGAAACCCTAACCAGAACTAAAGTATATTCAGAGCTTCGCTATATTCTTATTAGTAACTGCTACGAAGGTGACACCCAAGAAGAGATAAACAACTTTGCACTTTGCCTACGACTACTAAACGCAATCCTTGCTAACCCAGTTGATATCGATTATTACGATACCGTCATAGGTAAATTCGTTACGGTAAAGAATACCTACTCAAACGCTTACTATGACGCTTACATACTAGAGGTAGACCATACTGGCCTAAGCCCTAAATATACGCTTGGTGCTTTTGATATCTTCAATGACAAATGGTTATTTACTACCCGTAGTGAGAGAGACATCACCATCAACGATTGTCGCCCTCAACTTTCAAATACTCAGGCAGTAAACTTTAAGGCGTTCATCCAAGAACAATTGGACGCTGAAAAACAAGCTAACCGTGATAGAGCAAAAGCAGAGCAAGACGCTCACAACGAATACATAAAACACATAGAGCAATACATGCCTAAAAACACAAAGGCCGTTATCGTTGCTCAAAACGTCACTAACACTTCAAATTCACTAGAGGACTATCACGGCTCTACCACCAATCAAACAATCATCCTTGCTTGGTCTACACACACTAGAAACCTATTCCCTGAAATGCGTAAAGCTGCCGCGTTACATGAAGATACAAAACACCTTGCCACTTTACCTAAAGACTGCGAACACAAACGCTCTTACAGCTCTCTTAACGCATACCTAAAAGAAACATCAAATGAGTTTGCTGACGGTTGGTTGGTACACAAAGTTAACCTATTCGACAAAGGTGCTTCTTGGGTTCCTCAAGGGGTGCTTGCTGAACACCTGACCAATCCGCAGTCTACAAAAAAAATTACTCCGCAAGAAAAGGACTTAGCTAAACCCAAGGATAATTCAAAGACTAATGGGGGCGAACCTCAAAATGTCGCGCTACGCTTTAATGACGCTAAACATGGTATCGAGCTTGTTTTTAGTGAAAAGCCCTCTGAGAGCGTTTTAGGTTTACTGAGAGCTTCTAGTTTTCGTTACCACAAGAGAAATAACCTTTGGTACGCCAAACATACCGAATGTAATTTGGCTGACGCAAATCAGATCATGATTGAGTCAGGCAGCGCAGCAGTTGAGCGTTTAGGCCAATTAGAGCCAGTAACCAAGGAGAGGGCAGAGACCCAAATCTTATCAATGCGTGAATTGCTGTTTGGAGTGTCGTAGCCACTTTGTTGCACGACCTCAAAATCAAGGCACGTTAACTCAAAACACACATGGAGATTTTATATGCAAATCGTGACAGGCGTTCCAAGTTTCATCAAGACCATCAATACCCAAATTGTTAATGCTGGTGGTCCAGGCTTTAACTGTTCCGTTCGCACCGAAAGCGGCTCGTATTTCTTTAAAAGCGAGCAGGGAGAAGTAGACTTGCGCATACCATCACTTATCAAGGTTGCATCGCGTACCACTTCATTCGGTGTAAGTGAATACCTAACGTACAACCAAAAAAAGTCTCTCCTGACAATTTACTCGGTTTGCGATGACTCCATCGAATCATCTGACAAGTGCAGCTTGATAAACCCCAGTGCTGAAAGACTCACTAAGCTCTGTCACACACTTGGCTTTTCACTGCTTAATATTTCACATGAGACTATCAAATGGCTGTTCGATACCTAGAGGCGGGGAGAGGCCCGTAATATTTTTTAAGCCCGTGAGCGGCTTTTAGCGGCCTCAAATATCACTTAAATCATCAGGCCATCCCATACCCCTTTTTCGCTATCGCTCCTCGCGGGATATGTGCCACCCTTCAATTGCAGTAAAAAAACACACCCGTTTCGCTCCTTAAAATTTTACTCCCTACGTTACTGCTTAAGCAGTAACACTTTTATAAATACGTTACTGCTAGTTAGCCTTAACAGTCTTTTGTCTGTTTTTAGTTATTTATCTTCACTGCTCTACGTGAGGGGAATGCGACAATTTTAACTAAGCGAAAATGTCTTAAAGTTAATGTTGTCGTGGGATTTACGGTGTTTCATCTAAAATGGAATTCAAGTTTTTTGTGAGTAAATAAAAGAATTGATTCAGATTCTTCCTGCTTTATTCGCCACCTGTTTTTGTATGCTTTTAGCTTTAAAAGTCTACTCCCTACGTTACTGCTTAAGCGTTAACAGATTTCCACTACGTTACTGCTTAAGCAGTAACGTCTTGAATACTAGAAATTAAGTGATTAAATTTCGGTTGGTGAAGATGTGGATGAACACTGCCAAATGTAGCAGTTGCTTGCCGATTACAGCAGTTGCTTGCCAATTACAGCAGTTGCTTGCCAATTACAGCAGTTGCTTGCCAATTACAGCAGTTGCTTGCCAATTACAGCAGTTGCTTGCCAATTACAGCAGTTGCTTGCCAAATGCAGCAGTTATGCGTTTTTTTCGGCCGAAACCCTATTTTTTGCAGCGTTTTCTATAGATGAGAAATTCTGTCGGTCATTGTTGGAAAATATAGAGGATAATTATGGGGCAATTCGGAGTACACAAACCAGGTCAGTGTCCTTTCGTTCGTCAAGAGATTGAAGGCTTAGTGGAATACGCCTTGGAATGTAGTGTTGGCGAGGGATGGTGTGATCTGGATAAACAGCTAGTAATATTGCAGATTCGGCGTTCAACTGCGATTTACAAGCAACTAGCTGCGAGAATGTTTACTGGGAGCCAAGGCGAATAAGTTCATCGTTCGACTTTGGCCTGTTGATCTGACTATATCTAGTTGAGTGGACTATATTTGTGTTTCTTGGATCAAGAATACTGTATATAATTACAGTATGTTGAAACTTATCCCTATCAAAGCGTCCGCGGGTATTATTGGTTTTGAGTCACCTGCGGCAGAATACACACAGCTTAACCTAGATTTAGATCAGCTACTTATTGACCACCCCTCTGCGACCTATATTGGTATTGCTCAAGGGGAGTCAATGAAAGGTGATGGTATATTCTCAGGTGACCTTTTAATTGTAGATCGCGCTCAAGAAATTAAAGACCAAGACATTGTTGTGGCAAATCTCAATGGAGTATTCGTGTGCAAAAAAATCGATAAAGTACAGCGTTGTTTACTGTCTTCCAGTAAGGGTTTTCCCCCGTATTTTTTGCAAGAAGGTGACGACTTTCAGATAGAGGGAGTGGTGACGCGCTCTATTCGCTTACACCGACCCTTTAAGAAGCAACTCTGATGTTCGCCTTGTGTGATGCCAACAGCATGTATGCCAGTTGCGAGAAGGTCTTTGACCCCAGAATTCGCAATAAGCCTGTGGTGGTACTGACAAACAACGACGGCTGTATCTGTGCGGCTTGTGGCATTGCTAAGCGCTTAGGTGTGGGTAAGAAGTTCGTGCCGTACTTTCAGGTTAAGAAAGAGCTTGAGGCAGCAGGAGTCGTTATTCGCTCTAGCAACTACGAACTCTATGCTGATTTAAGTCTGCGCATGATGGATACCTGCGCACGTTTCGCGCCTGACATTAACGTATATTCCATTGATGAGTGTTTTTTATATTACGGTAACGAGGCTACGCCGCCCCAAGAAGGCTGGGCAAGCCTAGCGACTCAGATTAGAAAAACCGTCTGGCGCGAGGTTAGACTGCCCATTTGCGTGGGTATCGGCCCAACGCCCACATTAGCCAAAGTGGCGAACCATGCAGCTAAAAAAATAGAAGCCTTTAAGGGGGTTGCTGTCTTAGATACTCAGGCAATCCGTAAAGGCGTGTTATCACAAATGGGTGTGACGGAAGTGTGGGGTATTGGTAAACGATTAGGTTTGCGACTAAACGCATTAGGAATTAATACCGCATGGCAGCTAGCTAATCGAGACCCGTCTCAAATCCGCAAGGAGTTTTCAATAATTGTCGAAAATACGGTGCGTGAGTTAAACGGTGAGGTACGACATACTTGGGATAGTGTGCGTGCTGCTAAAAAAGAGATATACAGCACGAGAAGCTTTGGTAATCGGATTACAGAATTCAACGAGCTACGCAGTGCGTTAGCTAGCCATGCTGAAACGGTGGCGATAAAGCTGCGCAAGCAAAAGAGTCTAACCGCAAGCATGACGCTATTTGCGACGAGTTCTCCTCATGATGCAGGAGGGTATTTTCGCCGCTCACACTTTCATCGCTTTACTGTGCCGACGAACGACACCCGCAACATAGTAAAAGTAATTGAAAGCGCTATGGTGCAGCTGTATCAATCAGGTGTTCGTTATTATAAATGCGGTGTGGGGCTATTGGACTTGCACGATGAGGGACTGTTTCAGTACGACTTGTTTAGTCCATCAAATGACAACGGCAAACTTATGGCGTGTATGGATAATATTAACGCTAAATATGGTCGTTCCACAGTTCAAATGGCCGCCAAAGGCTTCGAGCAAAAGTTTGCTATGCGACGAGAGTTCCTATCACCTCAATACACGACAAAGTGGAGTGATATCCCTAAAATAAAATGCTAATACGGAGTTCAGGCGTTGGGGATTTCCGGATGTGAGTCGGAAAAAGCTCGTTTGGAAAGTTTGGAGCTAAGGATTTGGCGCACTCTAGGGATATCTGCTTCATTTGGTTTGATTAAATCAGATGTGCTGGTGCCTGACTTGCGCTTTCCATAATGCTCAGAGGCGGTTAAATCATTACCATGTCCTACCATAACTGCGACTTCTGCAGGGCTATAATGAAGCTTTAGATTTGCGATACATTGATGCCTGAAGGTATAAAGGCTAACCCCTTTCAGTGAGGGGAGATGTGCCTTAATTAAATTGTATAAAGAGCAGCGAATCGTTTGATAGAACGCATCCCAATCTGAATTTGTTGTCTTATATTTTTGAGCGTAGAGCAGGGCTAGATTTATAAAGCTCATTGCGCTGATGTCTAACCCACTTAGGTCAATTATTCGATACTTCCCAAAAGAACGACCATTCGTGGCTTTCGCGTTTTCGACAAGTAAAGCCGGATAGTCCCCGCTGTAATCTGAGAAAATAGAAATGAGATCCGAAGGTAAATCAGAGGATTTAATTAATTGCGCGAAAGCCCATTCAGACGGCCGTAAACCTGCAATTAACGTCGCTTCAACTAATGCGATGATTGGCTTAATGTTTTTTGAGTTGTCAACGTTCGCCTTAAAGTGCGCTCGAAGCTTTTCAAGCTGTGCTGGAGTGATCGATTTCTTTTTACCTGCACTCGTTTTTAGATCTTTGCGTTTTGAGTGTTCCGAAGAGATAGACTCAATTAATTCAATCCCATCTGGATCGTTATTTTGAGAATAGTGCTCTATTAAGCTCGCCTTTACCAACCTAAGCCATGCGTATCCGCGTTGTGGAACAAGGTGCTCTACGTGATGTTTGACGTTTTCTGGTGTTGGTGGCGTCCCAAGTTTTTCCACGCTGTTTAATAGTCTAACTGTGATTGAACGGTATTGCTCTAAGGTGCTTTTTTCTCGAGTTCTCATATGATTTTTAATTTCTATGTTTATGACCAGATAGTACATCTGCGTAGTTTTTGGTGACAAAGGTAAATGTCTCCAAATCCGGAAAACTGTTGCGGGCTAAAAATCACTGAGTAATGTGTGCGTTAATTCTAACGTTATTAGTAACTGTTATTTAGATATGTACATGAAATGCCGCATCTGGCACTTCGCTGACATATTTAGCACTTCGCTGACATATTTAGCACTTCGCTGACATATTTAGCACTTCGCTGACATATTTAGCACTTCGCTGCCAGATTTGGCACTTCGTCGCCAGATTCAGCAGTGCTAGACAGGTAGGCTTGTTATTAATTGAATGAAAAGGTGTTTTTGGTGATTGCAATAAAAAACTTTGGTTTAACCGCTCTTGTTTCAATAGGGTTGATGGGGTGTGCGGCCGCTCCAACCCAACTTCACCCTGACGAGTCAGACCCAGTAGCGCAAAAGATTGCGATTCTTGCTGAGCAAATGGTAGCTAATAGCAATAAATTAGCGAATCTGGAAAGAGCTCGATATATCGAAGAAGGTAATAAAGATCTGTCTTTTGATGTAAGGGAGCTACCTGTAATGCAAAAGACTATTAATCTGGGTGAGACATATACCGGCCCTCTAGAGCCATTCTTGAGGCAATTATCAGCTTATGTGGGAATGAATGAGGTTAGGTACTTGGGCTTGGAACCGTCTGCCGGAGTATTAGTTAATGTGGATGTAAACTTTCGTCCCTTAATTGACATTATGGATGATATTGGGCAGCAAACAGGTTCAAGGGCGATAGTGGTTTATAAGGCGAGTGAAAACCTGCTTGAAGTAAAATATAGAGGGTTATAAGAATGCGAATCCGCACTATTGCCCTATGTATTGCTTTAAATCTGACTGGTGCGGCGCATGCTGCTCAACCGATAGATACTCTATTAAAGTTAAATCATGGACCTAGCCGAGAGGAACTAGACGTTAAAGAGAAACTAATTGACGCGGCGATTAGCCAAGGTTCTGAGGAGAAAGATCCTGAGCGCAATAATGCAAGGTTTGAGCAAATTGAAGACCAGGCAAGGCAGTGGGGAAATGATGAAGGAATGTATTATTTTCATTCAAAAAATCAAAAGCGATTAGAAGACTTCTCAACTCAGCTAGATAAAACAGTCGATTTTAATCAATTCGTTGTGAACGGAAATATGCTGTTGCCTACCGTTCAAAAGACTATCCAATTGTTCGAAAAAAACTCCTCAAGAGAAGCGCGGCGCGTGACAACATCTTACACTCTAGACGATAAAGCAGAAGTTGTAATGAGTCCCCCTAGTTGGCGGGAATACCTCACATTTCCATTAGAAAAACCAGAAATGATGCCTACTGCTTTAATGCCAAGAACCAACGAAGAAGAAGATGCATTTTTAAAGGCGTTTAGTGAAGGATGGGAGTTAGGGCGTAAGCAGGCTAAAGTGATCCTAGATGAGAGCTTTTCAAGACTCGAAAATAAAATCAACGGGTTATATGAGTTCAGATTTGCCAATCTAACTAATGTAGTCAGCATGCCAAAAGCAGAGGTTGTGCATGAAGGGGTAATTTTAGATTCAGATGGGCAAACGATTTATGTAGACGATGTTAGATTTAAAATTAATCACGACGCTTATTTTAATGATATTAAGAAGTGGCGCCCCGTGTTCGTCGAAAGAGAGCAATGACTATGCTTGATTTTGATACGTTTAATCGAACTAACCTAAATGCAACTATAATTGAAGCTCATAGCCAAAGAGTGTCCGATGTGATCATCAGATCAGGTCGCCCTATTCTATTCAAAAAGTTTAATCAGCTCGTAAGAATAAATGAGTTACAAGTATCACATAATGAACTGCTCACTACTCTTCAAGAGATTTACCAGAATTCTATTACATCGAATTTAGGAAGAGGCCGTGACGCCCCGTTTCGTTATCCAATAATGCTCAAAGATGACTCAATGATCTATTGTCGTTGCCATATAACGGCGCTTGGTTCCAATGATTTAGATTACGGCGCGGAATTGACGGTACGAATTCTAAATGAGCATATCCCAAACGTAAGCGAAATTGGGTTGCCTATGGAGCTTGTAGATTCACTGCAAAGAGAAGTCGGTGTCATGTTGGTATCGGGACCAACCGGTTCTGGAAAATCCACATCGATAGCATCTGCTTTACAGCATCACGTGCAGCATCACCATGACAACATCATCACGGTTGAGGACCCTATTGAATTCAACTTGGAGGGGATAAAAAACAAGGTTGGGGATATAGCACAAAGTGAAGTGCCAAAGAATATAGACTCTTTTAGTCGAGCATTTAAAGGCTCTTTGAGACGCGCACCCGATATTATTTTTTGGTCAGAAGTGCGTGACAGTGAAGCAATATCTAACCTGATTACTTCAGCCCTAACGGGCCATTATGTTCTATCAACAGTACATACAAATTCAACAGAGCAAACCCTACCTAGACTCATTGATGCCTATCCAACTGAGGAGCAAAGAAGTGCGGCGGTTCGTATTTACCAAGCTATCGATACGATTATGCATCAAAGATTAATATTAAATTTAAACGGCAACGGTCGCACGGCTGTCCGGTCTTGGTGTTTCTTCGACGCTGTAGCTCAGGAGAAGCTACTGAATGACATTAATAAGCCTGAAAAAATAGGGGCAATAGTTCGGGAGCAGATGAAAAATAACGGGAGATTGCTGGCGGATGATTTGATCGAAAAGTTTTCAGGAGGATTGATATCTTTGGAAGGTTATATAAACACAATAAAAACAGTAGGGACGCCAAACGATTTAAAGATTATTAAAACTGTTGGAGATCAACTTGTTCAAAGAGAGTTGCTTTCTCAGCAGGATTATAAGGATGGCTGGCTAAAGTATGAGTGATAAATTAAAAAATTACACGTCTATGCATTTTTGGCGGTTGGGAAATGAACCTAAAGTTGGTGTGAAAACTGTTTCCCTTAGTGCGTATGCAATCCTGCCACTCATCCCACTTTGGTTTGATCGAAGCTGGCCGATTCTAGTAGCCAGCGTAATTTATGTATCGTTTTTTGTATACGCCCGCATCAGAAAAGTAACTCCAATAATAGCTTTGCGACAATTGAGATGCTTGTTAGCAGGCAAGAAGCGATTCAATTCAAAAGTTAATAGAGCGAAGAGGTTCACAAATGCAGATAGTTAATGATTTAAAAAAGTTACCCCCAATTTGGGACCAAGACCAAGAGGTTCATGATGTGTTTATGGATGATGGTTATGACCAAAACAAAGTCGGGTATTGGGGTAATGTGGATGGCCAAAAAACCCTAGTAGGTTTTAAGTATGCGACTAGTGCTCAGATGGGGCGGGTATTCTCATCAATGAACAGTAGCGGATCTGGAATTTATGACGTCGATGGTATGTCATACACAGTGAGCGAATATGTTGAAAATGAAGTGTCTAGAAACAAAGGATTTGCATATTCTGAATTCAAAGGCGCATTAATACACCATGGTTTAAAATTGGCGGGTTTTTCTGGAAAAAAGGTATCCCTGAGTACAACCTTACCGATTGGATATTATTACAAAGACGGGGTTGCGGATATTGAATACATATCGAAAGTAAGAGATGCATTACAAAAGCCGTTTACATCAGCTGATGGGGCAGATTTGGCGTCTATAGTACCTAACATGCACACTATACAACCTGAGTCCGTGTGTGCTTTTTTAGCTTACGTGCTCCGCGATGATGCAGAGGAATTTGAGGATATTAATGGTAGTTTCTGTGTTTGCGATATAGGCGGAAATACCACAGATATTTCAGTCTTGGTACCTGGTGATGAAATCACAATAAACCACAAACTTTCTGGCTCGCGGCATATTGGTGTTCTGAATATTAAAGACACTTTAAAAAGTTTTTTGCAGCAAAAATTCCAAGTAACAAACATTCCACCAGCGGAAGTCAACAGAGCGTTAACTACCGGCGTGTTTCACTTTATGAATAAAGCCAATGATGTTTCTGATTTGGTTCAGTCTTCCTTGATTATGACAGCAAAAAGACTGATGAATTACATCGATGAACTAGTGGGAGACTACTCACTTAATTACATTATGTTTAGTGGTGGTGGTGCTCAGTTACTCAAAACCGCGCTGCGTGACGTTTATAAGGGAGCAATAACAACAGATACCCCTGAATTTGATAACTTGGCTGGCTTAGCTTTGGCTAAAAGCCTATAGATATGAGCGTTATGAAAAGTTACTCACGCTTTAATGTGCCCTTTGATTTAGAAGTTGATTTTGAGTTAAGCCTGTATGAGTACATAAGTAATTTAAAACCGGAAGCTGCTAGAAGGGTGCTTGTCCAAGGAGCTGGTTTTAAGAAATTCTTAGCAAGCTGCGGGCTTATTATTGGTGGCTGTGACCTAAATAAAGAGGGGGTTGATGGTGCTGAACTCGGCCATATTACGGTTAGAATATCAACTGATGATAGTCAGTCCCAGGGCTCAGCTCAACGCGTCCTTAATGAAATCGTAGGCAGGCCAAAAAGTCATATAAGAACTTCATATTTACGAATATTGCTTCTTCATGGCTTTTATTTGGAATGCGTTAATAACGGTAAAAAAGCTGTTGTTGAAAGTGTTCAAGGGCATACGCATGCGCCCCAAATCATCGAGCAAATCAGAGAAGAAAAAAAGGTAGATGACACTCAAGAATCGGCCACTATTCACGAAAACCAACAGCTGCCATCCAGTGCTAATGCAAAAAGAGTAAGTTCAAAATTTAAATTAAAAGGGTTAGTCAACAATGTGTAAAAAACTACTAACTACGTGTATTTTCGCTATAAGCTTCACGGCCAACGCGAACTTTTACATCGATATGCAAAAAGAGCAAATTGTCCCTACATCACATAGTAGTGTGCCTGGTTACAAGCTTTTGACAGGTGACTATTTTGGTAAGGTATATCAGGTTGGAACTCCATTTGACCTCGGCGGGGTATCCAGTGAGGGTGAAAATCAAGCTATAGAAGACGCCATGTACTTTATTTTACCTTCTGGGTGGTATGCTTACATTGATGAACAAGTTACAGCTTTCCCAACCGTTTCTTGGTCTTCCTCTGATGATTACTTTTTGGATGTGTTAGGCCATATGGGTAAAAATTATGGTTTGAACTTTGTAGTGGATTGGGAGCAAAAGTTAGTGCAAATCCAAGTGGATGAGGATTTTACTCAACCTAACATCGAACAGCCCACAATTATTACTGACAGTGATGGTGATAGAGAGGTTTACATATACACTAAGCCTGCCGCCAAGAATGGCTTTCTACTTAAAAATGGTAAAATAATCCCAGTTACAGCGGGTTAAATCTTCCCTAGCCCTCTTTTTTGACCGCTCTAATGATTCGATTATTATGGCTATGTCAAATGGAGGGTTTCAATGAATTATTTAAAAATGTCTGTTGTATTGTTTGGAACTGGTCTGCTATTAGGCTCGTTGTCTTACACCGATAAAACAGTCTCTGCACAAGCTTCTTATTGGAATAAGTTGCGCCAAAGCAACGCAGTAAAAACGCCGCAGCGCTGTGATTTAGGCGCTGATTTCACAGCGTCAAATAATGCCTTTCTGTTCCAGTACAATAAAAAGTACAAATGGTCACCTAAAAAAACGGATCGTTTAAAAAATACTTTTGAATCAAAGAGGGTAATGCAAAAATCGCCACTGTTGATGTGGGACCGGTGTGCTCAAGGGGCAGACTCCCTTGTGCGATGTGACACAGCTAAAAAGTACACTGCAGCTGAGGCAATTGAATTAGTTTCCTCAGTCAATAGTAATCACAAAGATCGTGACTGGATTATGAGAATACCGACCCCCGAAGAGCTGAGCGGTATTGTTGAGAAAAGATGCGAGTCACCGGCGGCAAACCTTTCCGTTTTTCCTTATACGCAGTCTGCGCCTTACTGGGCGTTCGACATTACCAGTAAAACATTTTCAGTCGTGGATTTTAAAGACGGAAAAAGAAAAAATACAAACTTGAATGAGCGTCACTACTTGAGATTCGTATCAACGGTAACCCCTACTTTACTTAAGGGTTATAAGAGGAACGTGGTTGAAAAAGACATAATTAGGACACTAGATCATGCATTTTAAAACGTATCGAATTCTATCTTTTGTGAGTTTGCTTGTAGCTACTTTTGGGCAGGCATATTGGTATGCAGATGTGCCAAACAAAACGCTGACAAATACGAAAATAGAAATATTGTTGACGGAGCGCGAATTGGCTGAGTTGAAATCTCACATTCCAGATGAGGTTATTACTGACAAGGAATTAAGCAAAATCATATGGGATCATATTCCTAATGGGACTCGGAGCCGAATTTCGCGTGGCTTACGAAGTAAAGAAGCTTTAGATAGGAAAAAGGGGTTTGCTATCGATGGCCCTATAGCGGTAAGTAAAAAATCGGGATTAATGTGGATGCGCTGCCCTTCGACCGAGTTTTTTCATAATGGTAAATGTGCTGTTCGAGTAAGGGGGTATGATACTTTTGATTTAATGTCGATGCTAAATGAGGAAACGATGTATGGCTATAACGACTGGCGAATCGCCAATATTCGTGAAATTGCAGAAATACTCGATGAGAAAAACCACAAAATAATCGATGGCGTTAAGTTATCAAACAGAACGGTAAGAACTGCCCTGTTTGACGAGGAAGATTCTGAGTATTTTTACTCAAGCATTTATCTTCCTTCCAAAAACATAAAAACTGACCGGTGGAGAAGAGCGTTCTTCGTAAGGGGAGGTGGGGCTAAATACTAGCCCCAGCTTTCTATAGCTTATCGTTTAAATCCTTCTGACTATCACGGTTTTCTTGAACAGCCTCTTCTCTAATCTTGGCTCTATGCCCTTCTTTACTTCCTTCTAATGCAGATTGAGTGACCGATGTTGAATCTGAAGAGAATCTTCCTGTAGAGCTGGAAGCTAAAGAGCCACCCTGCAGTGCCTCGGCGCCATGTCCTATCATTCTCATGGCTGAATCGGATAGTTCATGCATAACATTGTTGCACCTCTCTATGACCGCAGATAGTAATGTTCCTAGAAGAACTGTTATCGCTATGAAAGTTACTCCTCCGGTTACGTGGCCACTAACCATTGAGCTCACATATGGAGTGTAAAGTAATATAACCAGCTTTCCAGCTCCCAATAGCAGCGGATATAGAGCGACAAACCCAATAACTGTTAGCGGGAATCTTAAATAAGCACCAAACATGATTAAATAACCTTGCCTAGCGTTCTGCCCAATTATGCCATGACCATCTATTAGTGCATGAGCGATAATGTGTATGGGGGCAAGAATAATATTCATAACATTCGCGATAACAGCTCCCAGCGCAGCTCCAATCCAATGGATTAATGGCAATGCAGGTAAGTAAAAAGCGAAATAGACACCGGCTATAATTAATGCATAGGCCATTGTTAAAAGGCTGGTCATGCCCGTCGATATGATCGTCTCAAGAGCTGCTAATGTGAATCTTCTGATGTTGGCTATCTCGCCCACGACTGGCAAATCTGTTGTTTCTTCATTAACTTCAGCTGACAAGGTTTTTGATAGTGCCTCTAACGGTTTACTGAGTAAAATTGAAAGTTCACCTATTGCTATTAGGTTATGCCCATAGTTCATGGCTGACATGATTGGGTCATCCCCATTACTAACAAACCAAAGGGCGGCACTTGCTATGAGAGCTGATGAATTATTTTGCAATTCTTTGAGCTGGCTTACTGCCTTCTCACCACTAGGCATGTTCACGCCAACAACTTGCGCCGCTGAAGATAGTGCAGCTTGTATATCTTCTATTTCGTAAACGTCAGGTAGAATGTCCGATCGTGTTTTTAGAGTATTACCTTTCACAAACTGTAGGCCAGCTTGGGTTTGGATAGACTGAAGCATATATGTTGATCCGAGTGCCATCCAACCTACCTCCCGAGCATCAAAATTACTGGTAAAGCTTGGTACAGCTTCTTGGTTATCATCTATATACGTTTGTCTATCATCCTCATATTGGAGCAAGGCAGCATTTACGTCTGCTTTGTACGTGCCACGAATGGTTTCCAATGAGTCGTTCATCTCCTCCATTAACGTTTCATATTCAGCCTCTTCAGAATCAATCTTCGCCCCCCCCCAGATATTAGGAATAAACTCAGTAACGAGATCCCCAATATTATTGTCAAGAGTCGTGGCCGCTGTGAAAAGTGAGCTTGTTAGGCCCTCTTCGGCAATTCCGTTTGTATATGATTCGTCTCCGGCCAGATTACTAAATTCATAGCTACCACACTCCTGTTCGTCATAAGTTCCCCACCATGAATCTTGACCAAATGACATTAAATATCCGCTTAATATTATATCTTCGGACAACCCTTCTGAGGGAATCGCTGATTCACTAATACGGTCTATGTATTGTTCTTCTTCATAGTTGTTAATCAGTTGCATACATACATGGGATAGAAAAAGATTGTTTACCAATTCGTCACTATTTAAGTAAGCAGAATATTGCGTTATATCCCCCCCAGCATTCATATTGTCATATACAACACCTGCATATTCATTAGCCTGTTGTATGCCTACAGAAGCGCCAACAAAATTAACGAGCTGTATTAAGCTATATCCATGGCCGTAAGGTACGGAGCCGATAATAGCGATAACAAAGCGCAAAGGGATACCTATGGTGTCGTAGCTACTGCTTTTGCCCATCATTGCTTGAACCATCCACATGAAGCCGTTCCAGAGAATGACCAACATACAAACTAGATGTAGAAAAGAGTTCCATAAATACATTATTTCGCCCATGACAGTATCAGGCTCTTCTATCCCAACATCCTGCCCTAGCATGACATTTGCCACGCTACCAAAAATAATTTTGAAAAATTGAACTGAAAAATCTTCTGTATTGCTTACGAGCAATGAATCAGCTAATGCACAACTAGGAAATAAGATAATACCTATTAACCAAATGTAATTTATTAGCCTGGTTCGCATGTATCTCTCCATCTGAATACTTTCTGGATTTGGAGCAATTAGAAAATTGAACATCTATTGCTATTTGTTGAAACTGCATTTTCTACTTCACGCAAGTATTAGCAACGGTTTTCCGGTTATGGAGGAATTTAATGGCACGTGACTTTCAGCTAACACCTAACTCAGTGGCATTCTTCTGGAAAGATAAAGCCGACTCGGCAGGGTTCATTGATTATCTATTAGAGAGAGAGTCTTGGACGCTTGATCACGACCCAAGAGTTGAAGCGGAACTTGCTATTTGGGCCAGTGATTTATCAAAAGGAAACGGACATTTCTTAAAAAGTAGTGAGGGGATGGCCTCTTTTTTAACGGTTTTAGCATTCATTGGTTCTGATAAAGCTTTTTTTCTACTCAATAAATTATCCGAAACATTTCCGACGATATTGAATCAGCTTGGTTCTTTTGCAAGTGCACATTTAGAAGATGATGACCTTCGGCGTATTGCCGTTATATTTCTGGATCGACTTCGAGTTGCTAATCAGCATAGCGCTATAAATTCGGCATTAGGCATAGACCGATTGGCCCTCGTTCAGTATGCCATTAGGCAAGTCATCGAAAATCATGGAAAAATAATATGAAGTTTAAATTCCTAGCGGTATCCATCGCTTTGAGCTGTTTAGTGAATAATGCTAACGCATCAAGTGTTTACGACTGTGAAGACGGTGACGATTCCTTGGCTTGTAGGCAGAAAGAAAACATAGAGGAAATTTGGGTTGATATGAACCAGTCAGCAAGCACAGTGGTTGACGATATCATGACTGCTCCTGAAGCCGCAGTTGAAGCGGGTTGCTTGGATGACATTAGATCTATTGACCTTTCCGTTATGACAGTCGACCCATACTCACTATGGAGTGAGATATATTCCAGTCTTAAGGACCAATTAACCAGTCAGGTTTGCTCGGCGGTCGAAGATAAAATAAACGAACAAACCGAAAAACTTGATACAACTTTAGAAGCTCCGCTAGGCCTAGGAGAGGTTTCTGTCAGTAATTCATACGATATTAATTCATTTGATGAGTTAACTGAAACACGCGTGAAATTAACAAATGATGAAGCGAAGAAAGATGTCGTTGAATCAGTTTTTGGTTCTTCTACTGTCAGGTCGGCTAAGCACTTTACAGAGAAGTCGATGGATAGGGCTTATCTTGAGAAAAATGGAACCACCAAGCGGGCTGTTCGAACGTCAGAGGAGGAAGAGTTGGAGTCCGCTTTGGACTTTAATAGATTGTGGTCTACCGAGAGTGAAACAGATGATGACAATTAAACACCTGTCCATAAGCTGTATAATCTTCGCGGGGGCGTCACTTTCAACTTTTCAAGCAATGGCCACAGGCTGTGATAGCTGCTTGCAGGCCAAGATTGAATCTGCTTCTTCCTCAATTTCCTCATCGCTTACTGAGCTAAATACTTCAGCTAGTAGTGTTGTAACAGCAACCGAAACTGTTAATCAAACTATTACAACCGCCAGTGAATCATACATTGCCGTTTTGGAGGCGAATCAATCAGCGCTCCTATCAAGCTTAGATGCGGCTACAAATAAAATTGAATTTAGTAACGAAGCAACCACGACAACCTACACAAACCTAACTGATACATTGACGAATACAATTAATACAAACGCTAAAAACCAAATTAAGTTAGAGCAGGTTTTTCGAAACGCACAAACCTATGGCGATGATGCGTTACCAGAATCAGGCGCAATTGCGCTGAATCGTGCAGAAGCACTAACTAATGCACTGGTGGAGTTTAACGGAAAACTTGAAGAACAAATGGTGATGTTTCATGAGTGGGCTTATGTCGTAGAAAAAGGGGAAGAGTCAAAAACGTTAAGGCTGAAGAAGGTGGAGGAAAAATATGATGAGTACAGTGCATTACTTCCACAACTATCAACTGGTTTGCTTACTAGTGATGACGTCAATAATTTACTAACTTTTTTAATGTTAGTTGTGCTTCCAGAGCCCATTGATTCCGAGAAGCTGTCTGTAAAAAGGCAAGTTCTGTACAACCAATTTGTTGAAAGAAAAGCTGCTGCTTATAAAGTTCTTGCAAAAGAAGTGCTTATGAAAGCGCCTCTGCTGTCTACCGACTCTTGGGATATCGGTTATACGCAAGTAGAAAGTGAGGATGGCATGACTTCGCTCGAAGAGTTTATGCATTCTGAATCAGATAGAAAGCTAATATCAACTGATTGGCACGATGATATCTCATCACTTACCGATGTCGGGCTGCTAAGAGAGCAAGTACATCAATCCAACATGCAGAATTACTTGCTCAATTCTTTAATAGATGCTCAGAAGGACAATTTGCTTCTGAAGTCAGTAGAGGAGTAGCTGAATGATCCGTATATTTTGCTCAATTGTGTTTCTGGCGATATCACCTATTGCAAATGCCACGTTTGGCCTTGGTACATGCTGCTCAGGGGTGATATGTGGAATTATACCTTGTGACAACGAATGCTCGGGCGCCGCACTCACATCTTGGGGAGCAAGTATGTCTTCCGGCCTAGATACCGCTGCAGCTTCTTTCAATGAGATGACTGATAAAACCGTAATGACCGGGGAGGGCATGGCTGAGTTTTATACAAGCTCAACTGCCAATATTACTGAATACTCTGTAGAGCTGCTTGCTGGGCTGGATGCACTGGTTGATAAAATAGACTTGTCTATTTTAAAAAAGCAAAAATCTTTAGAAGCTATGATTGATTCTATCAACGCCGCTTTTTTTCGGGCGAATTCGTTAACCGCTAAAGTTAAAGAAATTCTCAACAACGACGCTCGCTATGGTGAATTATCTCAAAGTCAGACTTCTTTGGAGCTAATAAATGAGGGCGAAGTGCGTAATGAATATGATGTCGCAAATCAAGAGTATGCAGCGAATTTGATGACATACGTGTCACAAGTAGAGGAATTGGAGGGTGATTCAAAAGAAAACTCTTGGTCACAAACCTTTGCAGAGGGCGTTAACGACGATTCATTCACTTTGTCAGGGATTGCCGAGGGCCATGAACCGTTATCAATAGATGCCAAATCTATTGCCTCTAAGCTCGCCATCGTGGCTACTGGTCGCTCTAAAGTATTATCTATCTTAGGACTTGCTAAGGTTTTGGCTTTGAAGAAATCGCCAAGCGACACTCTGAATTCAAGCACAGCGGAGATGAACTTCAGTGATAGCACTTCTGGGTTAATTTATATAGATAATCTGGATTCCCTTAGTCAGAATTCTAAATACGGTGTGCAACGTGAACTCACTGTCTCAAAAGGAATAAAGACCAAACAACTAAATGACTATTTAGCTTTGATGCGTTCCACAAACGTGAGCTTAGCAGGTAAGGCGCAGTGAAGATTACAAGCTACTTAGTTGCAATACTCTTAATTGCTGGGGTGGAAAAGTGTTATGCATGGGAGGCATGTATGCCTTTTTGTGATCTGGAATGCTCTGGCGCAGCAATGACATCACTTGCAGCAACAACTACGTCCGCATTAAGCACTGTCAAAGCAACCTGTTATGAGCTAGAAAGCGCTCGATATGACACGGCAGCAGCTATCACGACAGCTATAAGTAACATGTCTTCAAGCGTAACAAGCTATTATCAAGGCATGTTCACTGGCCTAGATGCAAGTACTTCCAAAATAGTACAAAGCACGGACGCACAAACCATCGCGTTTTCAAACCTGGTTGACCTAATAAATTCAACTATTTGGGGGGCAATGAACAATAGCGCCAAAACCAAGCAATTCTTTATCAATCAAAATCGATATGCTGATTATGCTCGCTCGAACTCAGTATATTTAACTCAAAATGTTTGTGACGATTGTGATGTAGAGCCAGTCTACGAAATCCTTAAACGTTTAGAGGCATTCCCTACAAGTGTTTCCACGTTTGCAACTATCGTAAATGATGGCTCGATGAACTGGTTCGGAAACAGAATAGACCGCGAACATACACTTGCCTTTCAAAACTCTCAATCTCAATTTTTAACTATGCCAAACTCTGATTGGGGCAGCACAAATACACTTGCAAAGGCATATGGATTTCAAAATATTTTTCGTTTTACAGATGGAAATTTCGGGGATGCCCGAAGAGAATTATTAGCCATAGCAATTGGAAAATATCATTCAAAGTTTTCATTCTATGATACAGACAAATTTAAAAAGCTAAATTCTCTTTCAAGTCAAACAGGAGCAAGCACTGATAGCCTTATTAAAGGGAATGAGGTTGATACGTTGGTATCTCCAGATTCAATTTCTGAGAGCACTCAATTAAATCACCATGGACTGCTACACAAGCTAGCCATATCAATGCAGGTTGAATCATCTCAGTACTTAGCTCTGTTAGAAATCACATCCCTAAAGAATGTCATTATGGCGCTAGATATTGCTGATGAGTCATTTGATTGATTCATATTAGCATCATTTAATAACTGACCGCGTTTTAACCTAAAACAGATAGCGTATTCTCATAGAACAAAACCAGATAAGGGGGTGATTATGGATAGAAATGAAGATGAGCAATATTCAGATAGTGCTTTTGCTGAATTGATAAACGAAATTGAAGAAGAGTTGCATGAGAATGAAGCGCAAAAAAAGGGAGTAAGCCAAAGCTCCGAAGCTGTAACTTATCAGCTAGCTTCAGAATCATCGCCGGTTGATGAGGTTTTAGATACTCCCGAGTTGTCGACAAATCAAAGTCGATTAGATGAGTTTCTAAAACTACAAAGCGGCGACTCGGTTTCTCTTGATTCACATGTAGATCAGGAACACTCGTTCTTAGATATTGAGCCAGAAGCAGTCGATGAAATTGAACAAGGCGCTCAAGATGAGCTGGCAGAAAATGAAGCTCCAATGTCAGAAACTGAGGCTGGGGTAGAGTTCGATTTAGAGATTGAGCCAGAAGAAGCCGATGAAATTGAACA
>Ga0189289_10099_pt1 | contig 106130 bp, 92 predicted proteins | sample UW106minimetaG_FD_130313 | JGI IMG/M metagenome (GOLD analysis project Ga0189289, IMG submission 130313) | Marine microbial communities from the Costa Rica Dome - UW106 mini metaG | ecosystem: Environmental > Aquatic > Marine > Oceanic > Photic zone | place: Costa Rica: the Eastern Pacific...
CGAACACCTCCTCGCCCGTGTAGACATCGCCGGAGCCAACCGGCAGCCCGGTTCCGTCCGGCAGGATATCCCTGTCCCATGCCGCGATCTCTTCGGGCAGAGCCGCCCGGCCCAGGGCAAACATGCCGCCAGAGGCGGTGACGGCGGCGGTGGCGGTGGCGTCACCCGAGGCGGCCGGTGCGGGGGCTTCAGCAATGGCAACCGGTGCTGGCTGCGGGGCGGCCACCTGAAACAGGCTGTTCGTATCAGGCACAGGCACAATGAAGCCGTCGGCCAGCGTATACGCCAAGACGAACATCACCCCGGCCCCTGCCGCAGCGGGCGCGAAGATATTAGGAAACTTCGACATTTTCCGCGACACCTTCGGCGTTAACGTACCAGGTCTGAATGCAGTTGTTGTGGTAGATCGAATTCAGGCCGCGCACTTCGCGCAACTGTTCCTTGCTGGGTTGCACATATCCACTGTCATCGCGCGCCCGCGACTGCAGGAACATTTCCTCTCCCCGCCAGTCGATATCGAGATAGAAGCGGGTGAGCGCCATCTTTTCGCCTGGCTTGGCCAGACGCGCTGTCTGCCAATTCTTGCCACCATCCAACGACACATCGACCGCCGTAATGGCGCCGCGCCCTGACCACGCCAGGCCAGTAATGACCAGAGGGCCGTGACCGTGGCTGATAGGCGCTTGTGGGCTGGGCGACGTAACAACGGATTTCGCATCCATGGCCCATGTCCACTTGCGGCTGATACCGTCCGCCAGCGTATCCGTATATTTCGAAGTTTCTTCGCGGCTTTCGACGGGCACATCCATCACTTCGATGCGGCGCAACCACTTCACCCACATGTTGCCTTCCCAGCCCGGCACCACAAGGCGCACAGGGTAGCCATGCTCCTTACGCAGCGCTTCCCCATTGGCCTTGAACGCGACAAGACAATCATCCAGCGCCTTTTCCATCGGGATCGAGCGCCCGTTCGAGGACGCATCCGCCCCTTCGACAAAAATCCACTTATTGGCAACGTCGCTGAGGTCTGCGCCTGCCTCCTCCAGCAAGAGCCGAAGGGGCACGCCGGTGTATTCCATGTTGTGGATCATACCATGGGTAAACTGAACACCGTTGAGTTGCGCGCCGGCCCATTCCATGCCGGTATTGGCGGCGCATTCGCAGAAATACACGTGGTTTTCCCGCGGAAATCGCTCCAGATCGGCATAGGTGAAAACAAGCGGCCTCTCGACAAGGCCGTTGATCATCAGGCGGTAATCTTGCTTGCGCAGTTCGATGGCACCGGAATGATGGCGCTCAAATGCGCAGCCCTGGGGGGTGATCGTTCCGTCCAGCGCATGGATCGGAGTAAAATTGATCGAGCTGATCGTATCGGCTGTGAGCCACGCCACATTGCGACGCACAACGTCTCCCTCAAACTCGATCGGCAGGCCATAGGGCACCTCATCCACCCCATGTCCCAGACCGGATGCCCAGTCTTGCACCTCTGTGATCAGCGGATCCGGGCCAGACGCGGCGCTGCTGGAGGCGGCTACAGCCCCCGCGCCCGCCGCTGCGGCACCTGTGAGAAACTGACGCCGAGACGGCGCCGGGCCCTTCTTGTCGTCTTGATCCATTTCAAGCTCCTTCAAGCTTTGTGGCCACACCGCCTTAGGCGCCGACCACCTTCACGGATGTATTTGGTGTGCTGGCAACAGTGCCCAGCTTAGAAATATGGCTTTCGACCACATCCCAGATGGGAGGGCCTTCTGTGCCTTCGTTCACACTGGCCCAACCGGCCACCACATAGGATTTGGCGGGATCGAGTGTCTCGCCCGTTTTGAGCAAGGTGATCTCCGAGATACGGCTGCCCTGGGGCTGATCAATGTCGATCCGGTAGCCCAGACCGCCGGTCCGCACCATGTCGCCACCTTGCTGGTAGTACGGGTCGGGATTGAACAGATTGTCCGCCACGTCTTCGAGGATGATGTGTATGAATTCACCCGTCATTTCAGTGCGATAGACGTTCGGGTAGGTCATTGAGGTGACGTTCCAGATATCTTCGCGGGTGATATCCTGACCGGGCGTGATGGACGGCCCCCAACGCACCCCGGGAGACAAAGCTATGTCGGCCTCCCGTTCGCTGAGCAGCGCGTCGCAGATGACGTCGTCCCACGTGCCGTTGAAGTTGCCGCGCCGGAAAAGCGTCGTATCCTCTGCCGTTTTGCCGATCACCTCCGCCATCTCGGTTGCGAAGGGCGCCCGCTGCGCCTCGATCAACGCAGTCATTTCAGGCTGCGGCGCAATCACATCTGAGAAGATCGGGATCAACTTGTGGCGGAAGCCCATCATTCTGCCATCGCGCACATCTAGGTCTACGCGGCTGACAAATTTCCCGTTGGAGCCGGAAGCAACGATCACGGTTTCTCCCACCAGCACGGGTTCGGGCAGTGCGTCATGGGTGTGGCCCGACAGGATGACATCGATGCCCTGCACGCGCCCAGCCATCTTCTTATCCACGTCAAAACCGTTATGGCTGAGGCAGACCACAAGCTCCGCCCCCTCGGCGCGCACTTCGTCCACCATCTCCTGCATGCGCCTGTCGCGGATACCAAAAGAGAAATCCGGGAACATCCAGCCCGGATTGGCAATGGGCATGTAGGGGAAAGCCTGACCGATCACCGCAATGTTGACACCACCGCGTTCGAAGAAGCGGTAGGGCTCAAAATCTTCGGATGGCTCATCCCATTCCGCGTCGAAAATATTCTGGCCCAGCGCGGCATAAGGCAATCCACCAACCAGATCGCGCACCCGGTCCTGGCCAAGGGTGAACTCCCAATGGAATGTCATCGCGTCCGGGGACAACGCGTTCATCACATTGACCATATCTTGCCCCTGCGTGTGAAAGCAGGTGTACGATCCGTGCCAAGTGTCTCCACCATCCAAGAGCAGCGCATCAGGGCGTTCGGCCCGAATGGCGTCGATGACAGTTGCCACACGGTCCAAGCCACCAACACGGCCATAGCTTGCCGCAAGGGCCGCGAAATCATCATAGGTCAGCGCGTAAGCCGCCGCAGAGCCGTCTGCGATGCCGTATGCTTTGCGGAAATCAGCCCCGGTGATGTGCGGCAGGGCCCCGCGATTGTCCCCCACGCCAAGATTGATCGACGGCTCGCGGAAATAAATCGGTTTGAGCTGCGCATGAATATCGGTGACGTGGATCAGGCTGACATTGCCAAAGGTATCAAAGCGCAGAAGATCATCTTGCGTGATGGATTGTTGTGCGGCCAGCCGCGCCCAATTCCCATAAGAAGAAGCGCCGTAGAGCGCAGTGGCCGCCATGGCGCTTTGCAAGAAATCACGGCGCGAAATCATATTGGAATTCCTCGGTGTCGTCTGGGAATTAACCCATTCATAAAGTTGAATATCTTTAGGCAGACCAAAGCCCGCTCAGCGGAACTAAGCGGGCTTTGGCGATGATTAGTTGCGTACGGACGGGCTTTCGACGGAAAGCCCCGTGCTGCGCGAGGCAACATACAGTTCAAGTGCCTTGAACTCCGGGCTGCCTTCTTTGAAAGGCGTGGCCCGAATGTTCTTCATGCAGCCCTTGAAGCGCCCGTGGGTCGTGTTGATCTTGGCGTTCTTCAGACGATACGTCGGGAAGCCATTGATCTGACCTTGAGACAAGTGATCAGCGCGGATCATGACGCCGTAATTGTCCTCATGGCAGTTTGAGCACGACATATCGAGCTGACCGACCCGGGTGTAGTAGAGTTCTTTGCCCTTCTCCCAGAACGGGGCAGCATCCCCGTCGATCGAAACGTTCATCGGCATACCACGGCTTTGATGCGCGAGCAGAGCCGTCATCGCAGACATCTGGCCACCCGAGTATTTCCAAGGCTCCGCGCCCATCCGCTCGGTGCGACATTCATTGACAAGATTGGTCATGGTGACCAGTTCGCCATCTTCCACCCGTGGCAGAGATGTCTTCAGACCCGCAAAATCCGCGACATTGGCGTGGCAATCCATGCAGGATTTCCCGGCCGTACCATCTGCGGTTTCGTAAAGTTCAAGCGCCTGGTCAACAAAGACGAACGCGGGGTTGTCAAAGTCGTCCAATTGCAGCGCCTGTGTTTCCGGCGTACGGAACGTCCATCCGGAATAGACCGTATCGACATTTTCCATATGCGCTGGTGCCGCAGCTTGGGTCACCATCGTTTCGCCTTCGATGGACAGAACAGCATCTTCGTCAGCGAACGCGACCGTCGCCATTGCAGCTGCCGCACAGCCCAACATGAGTGCCTTTAACGTCATGTTATCTCCTCCCGTAGCTGCGCGGATTAGGCCTCCCGCGCTGGCTGCTATTGCGTCTCAATTATGCGATCGTGATCGACTTCTTGGTCTCATAGACCGATCCATCGTCATCATACCAAGTGAACACAAACTCACCTGCTTCGGGCACGACGGCCTCGAATTGGAAGTAGGGGTTGGTGGACACGGCCGGCTCGATCGTGATGTCGACCACGTTCTGACCGTTAAAGTCAGCCGTGAACCGATTGATGATCGAGCGCGGAATGACGTTTCCGTCACTGTCCTTACGCTGGCCTGATTCCATTTTATGCGAAATCAGGGTCTTGATCGTGATGGCCTCACCTGCAGCTGCAGAGCGGGGCACTTTTACGCGGGGTTTGACGCCGGATGCCATGGTGTCTCTCCTCTTAAATTCTTGCTTAGCCGCCGCAGCCGCCGATGGTCACTTTCACGGTGTTCGCGGCTTGCTGGAATGTTCCATCTGCCATCTTTGCCACCGCAATGACGTTCTGAGTGCCCGCCAGACGGATCCGGGTGGAGCCGGATTGGCTGGCAGCAAGGGGGCCAAAATTGTAAGTGGCCACTGCAGGACGGGGATTGCCGTCTGCGAGCAACATGATCGACACCGCCCCCGGCGCGCTTACCTCGATCGGAACGGTGTTGCCGTTCTCAGCGATCTCAGGCGTTGTCAGCGTGATCCCACCGCTGCCAACATCCGCCCCACCGGTAAACTCGGCGATGGCGTCATCGGTCAGCGATGCAAAAGCGGGAAGCCCGGTTGCTGTTGCCGCCACCGAGGCGAGGCCCAACAGAACGGTCTCTCTGCGTGTAAAGTTCATTTGGGTTCTCCGAAGTTACGGAATTCAGGTCAGTCTGTGAGGGTCAGCAGATAGGCGACTAGGTCTTCCACCTGCTGGGCGGAAAGGATCGTCTTGCCGTCGAATTTCTCAAGGGGACGGGTATAGCCTGCATCCACGTAGAACGCTGGCATGATGGTTCCCTCGAACATCATCTTGGAATTGGCGACGATCCCGCGCAGGTCTCCCTCTTCCCACCGGCTTGCCACACCATCCAAAGCTGGCCCCACTTGCCCGTGGAAAGATTGTTCGGCCAGTTCGGCGTTCTGGTGACAGGCAAGGCAGTTGCCCTGCTTGCGATTGGCGAACACCTTTCGGCCATTCGCGGGGTCGCCGGCCACGCCCGTAAGACTTACGGGAACAGCGCCATATTCATCGAACTGCACTGCGGTGGGTGCCGTCTCGCCTGCATGAACAACCGAAGCTGCACAGGCAAAGGCGATGCCATATACATATGATTTCATGGTTCCTCCCGAACGTTTTTCCCACGTTAGCGTGGTGTGCTTGATAGAACGGTAACGGATTCGTGCGCGTTGTCGCAACAACGAATTCAAATTTTTGAATATTGCCGCGCCGCAGCATGACTCAAACTTTAAGGAGCTCAGACGGCTCAGTCTGTCGTTCCGTCATTCCGCTCCTGTATGCGACGCGCGTGATAGCGTTGAAAATCTTCCCCATTTTCAATCTCATAGCGCTTTTCAGCCACCCAGGTGAACATATCAATCGTTGTGCCCGGCCCGAATGCGCCGGGCATCTGGGCCACGGCAGCTTGCGGGGCTGCGACATCTTCGGGGACCTGTTCAGGAAGGAACATAATCGTCGGTGTGAACAAAACACCCCATTTTCGGGCCATCTGTTTTTCTGTCAGGGTTTCCCCGTCGAAATCTGTCACCTCGATATCTCCGTGCAGATTGAGCTGCACAACAAAGTAATTCTCGTCGATATAGGCGGCGATGTCCGGGCGCGGGAAAACCTCCTCATGCATCTTGGTGCAATAGACGCATCCACGCTGCTCAAAGAACAACGCAAGGCGCTTGCCCTCCGCATTGGCTTCGTCGAGATCTTCGCGCAGGTCTTTGAACGTATCCCGCATCCAGCTGGTCTTGTGCAGGCCATCATCGCCCAGCTCTGCGCCTGCGGCAGGCAGGGCCAGCAGCAAAGCCGCCGCGAATGCGATTAGTCGGGTCATGTCTTGGGTCCTCCCCTGGATGGTGACGCGCCTAGATGTTCTGGAAAACGGGAAAGGCCTCCAGCATCCACTGTGCAATATAATTGACGCTGTCTGTGGCAATCAGCCAAGCAAAAACGATCAGCAGCAGCCCCATCGCCTTTTCAACTTTTGGCAGATGGCGCCGAAACCGGGCTGCAAATCTCAGAAATGGGCCGATGAAAAGCGCTGCCACAACGAATGGCGCTGTCATCGCCACACCAAAGACCAGCAACAAGACGAGGCCCCGCATTGCGGTGGCCTCCGTTGAGGCCGTGAAGATGACAGCTGTCAGCACACCGCCGACGCAAGGGGTCCAGCCGGCGGCAAATGCGAGGCCGACGATATAGGCACCAAATACGCTCATCTCACGCGTGTCGCCGCCATCCACCTGGAACGACCTGTTCAGAAAGCCGATGCGAAACACCCCGAGAAAATGGAGCCCCATCAAGAACACCACCGCCGCCGCGATCAGGCGAAACTCGGTCTGTAGACTGCGAAAGCTCTGGCTCAGGCCAAAGGCGGCTGCCCCCAGCAGTACGAACACCGTGATGATGCCAGCGGAGAAAAAGATCGAGGACAGGACAGCACGCCGGCGCAAACCAGCAGGCAATTCGCCGTCCTCTGAAATCTCTGCCATGGAGGCACCTGCCATGTAAGACAGATAGAACGGGACAATCGGAAGAACGCAGGGGCTGAAGAAGACCACCAATCCCCCAACAAAGGCCGAGATCAGCGAAACATCGAACATTGCGCCTCCTTGCCAGCACCTCACATTCAAACTATCTTATATGAGCACCGCCATCAATGGCGCGCACGTACACGCACGCAACCGAGCAGGCCATTCTCCATGATCGCACTCAGGCACCGCGCTCTGGAAGGGTTTCTTGCCTTCGCTCTGGCAGCCATCCTGACAACACAGCTCCACGCAATGGAGCTGATCATGGTGGAGCAACACGGATGCCACTATTGCGAGCAATGGGACGAGGAGATCGCCCCAGCCTATCCCAAAACCGCCGAGGGGCGCTTTGCGCCACTCAGACGAGTGCATATCAACGAGATTCCAGACGACCTGACGCTGGTAAGCGACCCAGCCTTTACGCCGACATTCATTCTGGTGGAGGACGGCAAGGAGCTGGCACGGATCGAGGGGTATCCGGGCGATGACTGGTTCTGGCCCTTGCTTGAAGCCCTCCTTGAACAGAATACAACCTACATGCCCGGGGGATCCTGACGGCATTTGGCGCCCGGAACGGTCTCACCGGGATGCAGGGACGGACCGAGACCACGAGGAACACGGAATGGCACTGCCAGTCATAAATGAAGGCCTGACAGGCGAAGAGCTCGACCGCATGATGGACAATGCCACAATGGCGTCGAACTTCCTCAAGGCGATCAGCCATGAGGGACGGTTGATGATCCTGTGCCATCTTGCAACGGGCGAGAAATCCGTCACTGAGCTTGAAGATTTGCTGTCCGCGCGCCAAGCTGCAGTGTCACAGCAATTGTCGCGGCTGCGCATGGAGGGGCTTGTGCAACCGCGTCGAGAAGGCAAGACTATCTACTACAGCCTTGCAGACAGGCGGGCGATCAAGATCCTTGATGTGGTCTACGATCTGTTCTGTGCTCAGGAAGGCCGGCGCTAGCTGACCGGGAAACCACATTCACACCGGTCATGGCGTCCTTTGGGAGGAGGATGCGCCTATGGAGTTTGTCACGGACGGGATGCTGTATGCATTCGCCGGGATGGCCGGAGGCGTCGTGTTGGGGCTCGCCGCGCGCTTGGGGCGTTTTTGTACGTTGGGCGCGATCGAGGATCTGCTCTACGGCGGCGACGACACACGGATGCGCATGTGGGGCCTGGCAATTGCAACAGCCATGGGCGCCACCTTTGCGATGGTCGGTGCCGGGATTTTTGCGCTTGAAGAGACCATATACCACCAAGCGGCATTCTCTCCGCTTGCGGCGATTTTCGGCGGGTGGCTCTTTGGTTATGGCATGGCGCTATCTGGCAATTGTGGCTACGGCGCCCTTGCGCGGATGGGCGGCGGGGACATCCGCGCCTTCGTGATGGTGCTTGTTTTAGGGGTATCGTCTTATGTCGCCCTGTCAGGGCCCCTTGCGCCCATGCGCATCGCCTTGGTTGACATGACACGCCTGCCCGTTTCCAGCTCTGGCTATGCTCAGGTGTTGAGCAGCCTGACGGGCATATCGATGCTAGCATGGGGCGGTGTGTTTGCCGTTGCGATCGCTGTTCTTTGCCTGCGCGCACCCACATTCAGGGCCCAGCCCGCGGCGCTTTTTTGGGGCGTTGTGGTGGGTCTTGCCATTGCGTCGGGCTTTGGCCTTTCCGCTTGGGTCACCCATGTCACCTTTGAAGCCGGAAGGGTGGAGGGACACACCTTCTCTGCCCCGATCGGGGAAAGCCTGATCTACTGGATGACATCCACTGCCGGCTCCATGACATTTGCAACGGGATCCGTGACCGGTGTCGTTGCCGGGGCGTTTGCTGGCAGCCTGATCAAAGGCCATTTCCGCTGGGAAGCCTGCGAAGACCCCAGAGAGCTCAAGCGGCAACTTGTGGGCGCACTTCTGATGGGATGCGGGGCCGCCCTGGCTGTGGGCTGCACAGTCGGACAGGGGCTTTCGGCCATTGCCACCCTGTCGCTGGGCGCACCGCTGGCCATGGCAGGCATCTTCATTGGTGCCCGTTTCGGTTTGCGACAGCTGATCGAAGGCCTTGCCAGCCCGTGACCCGTTTGAGACACCGGGCCTGCGCATGGCCCCTGACCCGGACCCTGCATAAATGAACCTCGCCATTTGGCTACAACGCGCCGCCGTGCGACATGCACAGCGCCCTGCCCTGCTCCACGGGAACGAACGCTGCGGGGATTACACGCATTTCTACGCACAGACACAGGCGCTTGCGGCCGCACTTCTGGAACGCGGTATCCAGCCCGATGACAGGATCGGGATTTTTGCACGCAATCACCCGAATGTGCTGGTGGCTTATTACGCGGTCTGGCTGATTGGGGCGGTCATTGTGCCGATCAACAACAAGTTGCACCGCAAGGAAGCCGCCTGGATCCTTGAGAACTCTGGCGCTTGCCTGGTACTGGCCAGCACGGCCCGCGGCGCAGACTTGGCCGAGGCCTGTCCCCTGCCCTGGCTCGATCTCGAGGGAGAAGCCTTCGCAAAGCTGTGCCAACCGGGCCCAACCTGCGATCCCATCGCGCGCAGCAAGGATGACTTGGCGTGGCTCTTTTACACCTCTGGCACCACTGGGCGGCCCAAAGGCGTGCGCATCACACACGGTATGATCGCGGCCACCTCTTTGGCCTATCTGGCCGATGTCGACACCGTGCTGCCTGACGATGCCGCGCTCTATGCAGCCCCCATGTCCCATGGAGCGGGTCTTTATGCTCCGGTTCACGTTCTGATGGGCGCCGCGCATATGGTGCCGCTTTCAGGAGGCTTTGACGCAGACGAAGTGCTTGCCCTGTCTGCCGAACAAAAATCCACATCAATGTTCATGGCCCCCACGATGGTGCGCAGGCTGCTAGACCGCGCCCGAGCCACCGGCCAGCGCGGCACAGGCATTCGGACCATCATCTATGGCGGCGGGCCAATGTATGTCAGCGACATTGTCGAGGCGGTCGATTGGTTTGGGCCACGTTTTGTTCAAATCTACGGCCAAGGTGAGTGCCCTATGGCCATTTCCTCACTGACACGAGAACAGGTGGCTGACAGGGCTCATCCGGATTGGGAAGCCCGCCTGGGATCGGTTGGCCAAGCACAATCTGTTGTCGAAATTCGCATTGATGACGGCACCGGGCAGCCCGCGCCCCATGGAGCCACTGGTGAGATTCTGATTCGGGGCGCGCCCGTGATGCCGGGCTATTGGCAGAATGCCGCGGCAACCCGCGAGGCATTGCGCGAAGGCTGGCTGCATACGGGCGATCTTGGGCGCATGGATGCGGAGGGCTTTCTGACGCTGCTCGATCGTTCAAAGGACGTGATCATTTCCGGGGGCAGCAACATCTATTCGCGTGAGGTCGAAGAGGTCTTGCTGCAGCACCCGGATGTGCACGAAGTGTCGGTGATCGGTCGCGCTGACCCGGAATGGGGGGAAGTGGTGGTTGCCGTCATTACACCACGGGCCGGTGCCAAACCGTCTAGCCAAGAACTTGATGCGCACTGCCTGTCAGAGATGGCGAGGTTCAAACGGCCCAAACATTATTGCGTTTGCGATGATCTGCCAAAGAACAACTACGGCAAAATCCTGAAAACTGACCTTCGCACGCGCCTCGACAACTTGCCGCCGCTGGATTGACGCAAGCGCGTCATTCCATCCCGGCTTCCTTTGCAATCATCGCCGCGTGAGTGCGGTTACGCGCGTCCAGTTTCCGACACAGATTTTTGACATGCAGCTTGATCGTGACCTCGGCCAGGTCCAACTCGCGGGCGATTTCCTTGTTCGCCAAGCCGCGACACAGCCCATCAAGAACTTCCAGTTCCCGGTCGGAAAGCTTGTCTGCAAGTGGGTTCACCACCTCATCTTCTTTGGCCTGCATAAATTCCACAGGCACATATCTTTCGCCCATCGCCATGAAGCGGATCGCGTTCACCAGAGATCCCGCGCCCATTGTTTTTGGCAAAAACCCGATGGCGCCAGCCTCCAGCGCCTCTTCAGCTGTTGCGCGTTTGGCGATACCCGACATCAGCGCAACGGGTTTGCCCCCGCTGATCTGCAGCGTTGTCGTCAAACCGCTCAGCCCGTCCATTCCAGGCATCCCATAATCCAGCAAAACCAGATCATAGGGGCCGTCCGCTTCGATTTGCGTGACGGCTTCGTGCAGATCACAGGCAAGAACCGTTTCAAAGCCGCCCTCGGCCTTCAGAAACGCGGCGAGCGTGTCGCGCACAAGATCATGGTCATCAGCAATCAATATCTTCATTGCAGTTTTGTCTTTCCCGCTCTGTCCCAAGGTCACCTTAGACGGTACTGTGCACCTTTATGGGACAATCTCAAGGCAGCGCACTTTCTGCAAGGTGCCTTGCCAGATGCTCAAGGTCCACTGGTTTTGCAAAAATTCCGTTTACTTGTTGTGGACTGACACGTGGATCAGACAGTCGTCGCGCCAAAGCCGTCACCAAAAACACCGGCAAATCCGGAACTATTTTGTGGGTCCGTTCGATCAACGCCCCACCGGACAGACCAGGCATGTCATAGTCTGTGACCAATGCCGTGAATGCGCTCGGATCTTCCTCAATCAATTCGATGGCAAAGGCGGGGTCAACGCAGGTAGCGACTTCAGCCCCTAACATTCCAAGGTAATTTGCCAGAACATTGGCAACGTCTTCTTCGTCATCCACGATCAGAATGCGCGCGCCAGTCAGCGATACGGGCGCCCCGGGCGCATCCGCCTGTTCAAGCACCTCGGTGGGCAACCAGATCGGCCACCAAAGCACGACTTCGGTGCCACCGCCGGTTGGCTGCAGGATATCAAGGCCCCCACCCGCACCGCGCACCATCGCCGCTGCCATTGCAAGGCCAAGCCCCGTGCCATGGGCCCCTTTCGTGCTAAACCAGGGCTCTAGAACTCGGTTTAATATGTCATCTGGAATGCCCATGCCGGTATCTCGCACGATGATTTGTGCATATTGCCGCCCGGCCAACAGTTTGCCAGCGCGTGCCTCTCGGGCGGTATCGAGTGTTTCTTGACGCAGTGAAATTTCCACAAGGCCTTCAACCTCCCCCAGCGCGTCTGCGGCATTCAGGATCAAGTTGGAGACGATGCGCATCAGGTCAGATTTGTCGGCCTTCACCAGCACTGGTTTTTCGCCAAGGTCGGTTTTGACAGAGACCGTTTTGCTCAAGGCAGGCGCAATGATCTGTGGGACATCCATGAGCAGCGCGCGCAGATCAAACGCCGCCTCTGCGCCTTTGCCAGAGCCCGTTCCCGCCCCCATTTCCAAGAGCTTATTCACGAGGCGCGCTGCAGCAGAACCCGCGCGCGTGATCCGGTCCGCATGTGCCTGCGTATCTTCGGACAGGTCGCTGCCCATGGAAATCAGCGCGGCAGAGCCCGTGATTGCGGACAAAAGATTATTGAAGTCATGGGCAATACCCGACGCCATCCGGCCCAGTTGCTCTTGCTGTTCCGCCCGTGCCAGTGACGCCTGCATGGCAGCCGCACGTTCCTCTTGGTCAAGCCTTTGGGTGACATCGCGAAGGATAAGAACCTTTTGTTCCTGCCCCAAAGGCGAAACACGAATTTCATGTCGGTGATCGGGATCGCGAACAGGCACAAGCAGCAAGTCTTGCCCACTTTCGAGCGCTTCGGGGGGAACGTTCTGATATGCCTTCGTCCAACGGCGACCGACAGATCGTTGGACATCGTTGTAGCCAAAGAGTTTGGCCGCCGTATCATTTAGATAGATGAGCCGATCCCCAGCATCTGCAATAGCAATCCCATCCCGCGCCGCTGCAATGGCAGCTGCACGCTGGCGCAACAGAGCCTCTGCAGTTTTCAAAGGCGTCACATCGGTGCCGGACAGGAATATGGTGTCGTCCGGCAGGCGGGTGCCACGCACGAACAAGGTGCGCCCGGTCGGCAATTGTATTTCCTGCCCTTCCAATGTGACAAGCAAAGTGCCGATATCTGCGAGGCGCATTTCGGGTGAAAGCTCACGGCCCCAAATTTCCTGAGAATAGGCGCAAAATTCGGCCCAATTATCTTCAAAGCGACTGCCGACTTGCCAGCCATCCTCTCCCGCAGGAAAGAACGTGGAAAGGGCCGGTGTCGCATACAAAACAGTCCGATCTGGCCCGAGGATCAAAAATGCATCCGAGGACAGGCTCAGTGCATGCTCCATCTTGGACCGCGCCTCATCGCGGGCCTGAGACGCTTCTACCCGCTCAGTTGCATCGGTTTGTGTTGCCACAAGATTTCGCACGTTCCCGCCCGCATCATAGACCGGAAACAGCGTCAGATCATTCCAGAAAAGCTCCCCGTCCTTGCGCCGGTTGCGCAGCAGGAATGATCCCTGCTCCAAAGCCTGCGCCGTTTTGCGCAAGCGCACGCGCTCTGGGCTGTCAGGTGGTTCTGCCATGAGAACGCGACAGTTTTTCCCGAGTACCTCCTCAGCTCGATATCCTGTCAAACGCTCAAAGGCTGCATTAACGTAGATCAGAGGCTGATCCTCACGCATGGCATCAGAGATCGCAAAGCCTGAGGATGAACCTTGAATCGTCGCCGCCAGCAAGGCGTTCTGATTTTGCAGGTTTCGGCGTAGTAAGGCTTGCGTCAGCAGTGCGGAAAGACGTCGTAGAAGCTGCAAGGTCTGAGGTGAGAATGCAGCCTTCTCAGCGGCGAGACAAAGTACGACAGATCGGTTGCCCTCCGATGCTGCAACTTGAGCCTCATTTGTATCGCTGGGGCCAAGCAGCATCGTTAAAGCGCTGCCAAAATCCGCAAGACTGTCAACGCGGGCAGCAATCTGCAAATCTGCTACGACGCGGGGTTTGCGAAACAGCCGCGCAGGCAGCATGAGCGTTTCGCCCGTTTGAATTGGGCTGCCATCAGAAACGGCGAGCACTTGGTAGCCAGCCAGCCTTTGCTTTATTTCGTCACCATCCGGGGACCGCGGCAAAGAGACCGAACTGACATCATCAATCGCAGTCGGCACAAGGACAGCCGTCAACTGGGCGCCCAAGGCCGCGTTTACAGCATCCAAAAGGCGGGCAAGCGCTTCATTCGGACCAGCGCCGCTTGAAAACGCTTGAATACAAGCCATAAGCGCCAGCGATTGCTCATGCGCTTTGGATTCGCTAGAGCGAATGATTTCAAGCTCCAAAAGAGCTTCACGCAGGCGTTCGTCGCCATCCATGCCGTACTAAGACGCCTCTCTAGTACTCCGACTTACCAAACACTACGCATGAGATCATTAAATTGCCATGACGGTTCCCAGCACCCACGATTGGCCCCTGCTCACCAAATGTGAACACACCTGCCAACGGCGCGCCTGGCAATTCGGCTACCACGCCATCGACGACTTCTTCGATCCGGTCCTGCACACTGAGCATGCATCCGCCGCAATACACCATCAAAGCGCCAGCCACTTCGTGTCGGTCGAACCGACCCGTCGTCCGCGCCAGGTTCGCAACGCGTCCCGCCCGTGCAACAAGACTGTCAGCAGACCCGTTCATTTGGGTCAAGGTATCCCCCTCTGGAACGGACGCAAACAGCGCAAGGCTACCATCTGCAGACACCTCGGCTGGGTGCGCCAGAAGGAAGCTGGGCATTCCTGAAAGATCCCCGTTCTGCCGACCGAGTGGCCAGAGCGTGCTGTCGGACAGGATGCCCCGCGGTTCGGCTCCAGGTGACCAGGGCACCGCGCCAGCTGTCCATTCTGCATACACCTCCGCTGCGGGCCGATCATCGATTTCGATCAAAACGCGGCCATCTGCTTTGGTGACGGTCCCGCTGTGTTCCGTCGGGGCGTAGCCGTTCTGATAGGCAAAGGTGACAGGTCCGGTTGGAAAGAGCACGGACACGACCACGCCGCTTCCAAATTGCTCCTGGGCGTCGAAGATAAACCAATCACCCGAAACCGTATTGTCAGCCGCGCTTCCCCCAATCACAGGCACATCCGGGCCTACGATATCGGCAATGCCATCCAAAACGGCTTCTTCATCGCCGGGTGTGGCCGTCAACCAAACGAGAACAGGGGCTTCCCCGGCGTCGCTGCCCTCGGCTGCAAATGTGACGATATCCATGTAAGTGCCTTGCGATAAATGCTCAATAACCCGCCAGTACAAGGCTATAACCGCATCCCAACCAGCGCGACTTAGGAGAAGTATAAGTCAACTATACTTCAGTATAGTTTTGCAAAAGGCGGTACAGGGCTGACACTCCAGCAGTTGTGTCAGCTTGCGCTTTTTGCAGCATCAATCATGACGTCTGACAGCGCGCCATAGACCTCTGTCCAAGCTCTTTCCTGCTCCTCGTCAAACTGGGGGCCGAGCATGTCTTTTAGAGTTAACACCAATGCCTGCCCAACGGCATCATAATGTGCATCAACCGCCCCGTAGCCAACATGCCGGACGGCGAGTTCCTGGGCCGCAGGCACCAGCGTTTCAAGCTCGTCCAGCGCATCCACGATGAAATCGAGCGTGTTCATCAGCTTTTCAGCTTGCCCGCTGATATCCTCTTTGAACATAGGGCGAACGGCAGGAGCCATATTGAAGAGCGTCGCGTAGAAGACGCGCCCGGCGTGCTGCTTTACAGGCGCGACACGTGCCCACCCTGTTCGGACAAGATCAATATTTTCCGGTGTCAGGCTCATGGTGCACTTCTCCAGTTGGGATCAACGCCATTGGCAAAGTATAGGTCCCACGCTAAGCGCCGCACGAATTTGCCGCCAGAGAAATTTTACTCAGATCAGAAAACCGGCCCCTACCGCTTTGGAGTTCCCCATTTTTTTGTTTTCTGGGCTCCCACTCTACCACATCAGGAACGGCAGATTTAGAAACATAGCAAGCGTCTCTCATATCGCATTATGCAGCCTTCAGATTTGTTGCCGCCCACAGCAAAAGCCTTTCTGACACCCATTGTCCAAAGCCGGAAAGGCCCGTGTCTGGCCATATTTCAGACGCCAAAACGTTCAAGCCTCAGGCACAGAAGATCCGGCCTCAAGCAGCAGTGCCGCGTTGCCACCCGATGCTGTTGTGTCCACACAAACATGCCGCTCAACCCTGCATCGCGGGATGATATCAGCGTCTGTGAAAAGCGGCAGCAAAGCGCCGGGGCGTGCAGCAAGAGCTGCTCTGGCGGCTTTCTGTGGCCCGCCCGCCCAGAGCGCAACCGCTGCGAACCCCTCGATATCCGACAACGAAGCCGGGGCAATGCTGCCCTCCAATGACATACCCGCCACTGTCCCAGCACCCTGTGCCACAACTAAAGCGGGGCACCCCGCCGCGCGGGCCTGTTTGGCCTGCATCCGAGCGGCATCCACGCCCGGACCAAGGCAAAGCACGGGCCCACGCGGCACATGGGACAGGCTGTTCAACTCACCGGTCGGTCCCGGCATCATCTCGGGCAGACGAGCAGGCATTTCCGGCCAAGCGGCTGCCGCCAGCGCATCTGACACTTCCTTGGCGCTCAGCATAGGGCCGTCTGGCTGGCCCGCCGCTCGACCTGTTCCTTGTCCCTGCGGCACCGCGAAAAACCGCGGCAGATACTCCGGACCGCCCGCCTTTGGCCCCGTCCCCGAGAGATTCTCCCCGCCAAAGGGCTGAGAGCCCACAACGGCACCCACTTGGTTGCGATTAACATAGATATTGCCAACGCGCGCCTTAGACACCACCTGCTGCACGCGGGCGTCAATCCGGGTTTGCAAACCCAACGTCAGCCCGTACCCCGACGCGTTGACGGCCTCCAAAACCTCATCTAGATCTTCAGCGCGATAAGTGGCCACGTGCAAAACCGGGCCAAAAACCTCACCCTCGAGCGCGTCAATGCCCGCCACTCGGATCAGTGCGGGAGGCGTGAAAGCCCCACCTGCGCCCCCTTCGAGCCGCTTGAGAAGCCGCCCCTCCTTCTCAGCCTGCGCCACATAGGCCCGAATATCCCGCGCGGCCTCGGCGGTAATGGCCGGCCCGATATCCGTGTCCAGCTGCCACGGATCCCCGCTGCGCAACATATCCATGGCCCCTTTGAGCATGGTGAGGACGGGTTCGGCGCAGTCCTCCTGCACGTAAAGCATCCGCAGGGCAGAACAGCGCTGCCCGTTTGAGCGGAAGGCCGATGTAATGATATCGCGGACGGCTTGTTCTGGCAGCGCAGTGCTGTCGACGATCATGGCGTTCAGCCCGCCGGTTTCGGCGATCAAAGGCGCATCGACCTGCGCCGTGGGGGCCATGGTCTGTGCAATTCTCTGCGCTGTTGCGGTTGAGCCGGTGAAACAGAGCCCAGCCAACCCTTCAAGCCCCGCGATTGCGGCCCCAATCTCCGGCCCCGCCCCCGGCAGCACCTGCAAGGCAGAGCGGGGCACACCCGCCTCATGCAAAATCTTGCAGGCAAATCCAGCAACCAGATTGGTGGTTTCAGCCGGTTTCGCCAGAACCGCATTGCCCGCAGCCAAGGCCGCAGAGATTTGGCCCAAGGTGATGGCAAGGGGGAAATTCCACGGAGAGATACATCCAAACACACCGCGAGGGATGTCTGCGCCCTTCGTCAAAACATGATGGCGGGCCTGAGCCGCATAGTAGCGCAAGAAGTCCACGGCTTCGCGCAGCTCCGCGATGGCATCATCGAGGGTCTTGCCCGCCTCGCGCGCCAGCAGGGCGACGGCCTCTGCCATATCAGCCTCAAGCCTGTCGGCAGCCCGCTCAAGCGCCTTTGCGCGCGTTTCCACCGGCGCCTCCCAGATCTGCGCGGACCGATAGGCCGTTGCCACGTCACCGAGGGTCGCCCAGCGCACTTCGCCCACGATATCCTCGGGGATTGCGGGGTTTCGAATACACTCTGCCGAATCCTGCTTTCGTTCTGCGTCGGAGGCCGCCAGCAGCGGGCTTGCAGACCACCGCACTGTTTCAAAAGCTGCACGCGCCTGCGCAATCATCTGCAATGTGCCGGGATCCTGAAGATCCCAGCCCGCAGCGTTTTGCCGCTCGGGCGCGAAAAGTTGGGCAGGCCGCGCAACAGCAGGGTTGGAGCCCGGCTGCTCTAACCACGCCCCGAATGGATCAGGGGCAACGCTCTGTGCCGGGATTGAATTGTCGACAATCCTGTTGACGAAAGACGAATTTGCACCGTTTTCCAGCAGCCGGCGCACGAGGTAGGCAAGAAGATCGCGATGGGGACCAACGGGGGCATAGATCCGGCAGCGCCGCGCCCCGGTTTCTATCACCGCGCCGTGCAGCGCATCACCCATTCCATGAAGTTTCTGGAACTCAAAATCGCTGTTGTCCCCAGCCAACTCAAGGATCGCGGCCACCGAATGGGCATTATGCGTTGCAAATTGTGGGTAGACCCGGCCCGCCATGGCCAGAAGGCGACGCGCGCAATCGATATAGGCGATATCGGTCGCCGTCTTACGGGTGAAAACCGGGAACTGCGCGAGGCCTTCCACCTGCGCGCGCTTTATCTCTGCATCCCAGTAGGCCCCTTTGACGAGGCGCACACAGATCTTTCGATCAAGCTGACAGGCCCGTTGGTGCAACCAATCCAGAACCGATGGTGCGCGCAGTCCATAGGCCTGAACAACCACGCCAAACCCGTCCCAGCCGGCCAAGCGCGGATCTGACAAGACGGCATCGATCACGTCCAGTGAGAGCTCAAGCCGTTCGGCCTCCTCCGCATCGATGGTAAACCCCATCCCGGCATCCCGCGCCTGCAAGGCCAGACGCAGGACACGGGGCACAAGCACCGCAAGAACATCGGCACGCTTGCGTGTTTCATAGCGCGGATAAAGCGCCGAAAGCTTAACAGAAATGCCCGGCGCGTCCCGTATGTCCAGCCCCGCAGCATGGGGGGCAATCGCGGCGATGGCTTCTGAATAGGCGCGTGCAAAATGGCAAGCATCCGCGTCTGTCAGAGCGGCTTCGCCCAACATGTCGTAGGAATGCGTATAGCCCTGCCCCACACGCGATTGGGCGCGCTGCACTGCGCTTTCGATCGTTTCCCCCAGCACAAACTGACGCCCCATTTCCTGCATCGCACGACCGACAGCTTTGCGGATCACCGGCTCGCCCAAGCGTCGCACAAGGCTGCGCAGCGTGCCCGCAACACCGGGTTGCGCGCCCAGAACACGGCCCGTGAGCAAAAGCCCCCATGTGGAGGCATTGACCAGAGGCGACGCGGAGTGGCCAAGATGCTCGGCCCAATCCCCCGGCGTGATCTTGTCCTCAATCAGGGCATCGATCGTGGGGGCATCGGGCACGCGCAAAAGCGCCTCCGCCAGACACATCAAAGCGACACCCTCTCGCGTGGATAAACCGTATTCGGCGAGGAAAACTTCCATGAGGCCCGGCTTGGCGGTGGCGCGGATCTTTTTCACCCAATCGCAGGCCGCATCTGCCACCCGGCGCCGCCATTCTGGCGAAAAATGCGCCGACTCCACGATGGCGCGGATCACAGCGGTTTCGCAGGGCGGCAGCGCGCCCAAAGCAGGCGACGATTGGGAAACGATGTTTTCGGGGCCGATGGCAGAAGAATGATGCGTCATGATGATATGATGCCCCATTCTTGTAAGGCAATCTGACCTATACTTCGAAAAACACGAACTTATTCCCCTTAAAATTGCTAAAAGCACGAACCTACCACCATTTAGATCAGCAAAATTAGGCAATTCGACCTATAAAATTCGCTTCTTGCTCCCCCCTAGTGCAAAACGCAGTGTGTCCCAGAACCCCAACGCGAGAGGACGGGATGAACGCGCAACACCATCTGTGGAATCTGGATGCCACCGGCCAGGCCGCGGCAATCAAATCCGGCGAAATAGACGCCAGCGAGCTTGTAGAGGCGGCCATTACAGCCGCTGAGGCGTCGCAAGGGCCTTTGAATGCCATTGCTGAACCCCTGTACGAGGCGGCACGCCAGCAGGCCGCGCAGCCCGACGCTGATGCGCCCTTTGCTGGGGTGCCAACCGTGATCAAGGACCTTGGCGTATCGATAAACGGTGTCCCGATCCACTCGGGCAGCGCAATCGCTGCCCGCACATCCCCTTGGGATTCAACCCTGGTGCGCCGCTTGCGAACAGCTGGCCTCGTTCCGATTGCAACGGCGACAAGTTCCGAATGGGGCCTGCGCATCGTCACCGAGACAGACCGCTTCGGCATCACTCGCAACCCCTGGAACACGGGCCATACGACAGGGGGATCTTCCGGGGGCTCAGCTGCGCTGGTGGCCGGCGGTATTGTCAGCGTCGCGCATGCCTCCGATGGGGGCGGATCGATCCGCATACCCGCCTGTACAACCGGGCTGGTCGGGCTCAAGCCAAGTCGCGGGCGCGTCCCGATGACACCCGAGCAGCGCGAAGGCTGGGGAGGCATGGTGGCCAATCACATGCTCACCCGTTCCGTGCGGGACAGCGCGGCCATGCTCGATGCGCTGGCCGGGCCAGATCCACTCTCGCCATACGAGCCCTGTGGCGGCACCAATGTGAATTTCGCCAAGGCCGCTGCGAAAACGCCCGGCCGCCTGAAGATCGGGGTGTTTGACCGCAACCCCCTTGATCTGGAGACACATCCAGAAGCGCAGGCCGCGCTGGCACTCGCGGCAACGGCCTGCAAGGATGCGGGCCATGACGTTGAAAATATTGATATTCCTTCCGTCGGTCGCCCCATGCTGCGCAGCTTTGTGCGTACAGTCGCAGCCAATTTTGCTGGCCTTATGCGCTGGGAAGCGGCCCGTGTCGGCCCCTATGTCAGCGCACGCTTGGCGCGGCAGGCCCGCCTCATTCAACGCTTTGGCGACAACCTGAAAGGCGGCGAGGTCACCGCTGCGATTGGCCATCTGCAAGAGGTCGCCATGGGGATCATATCAGAAACAGACGCCTATGACGTGGTGCTGATGCCGGTGCTGTCTGGCCCACCGGTCGCGGTGAATGGATTGGATCCGCAAGGCATGGATTTGTTCGCCGAGAAAGTGCTCGATACCCTCCACCTGACGCGCGTGCTGCGCATTGAGGGGCTGCTGGACAAGATGCTGGACAATTCCCTCTGGTCCGCGCCGTGGCCGGCCATCCAGAACATCACCGGACAACCAGCAATCGCCCTGCCCGTTCACATGACGGCAGACGGTTTGCCTCTCGGCGTGCAGGCGGTGGGCCGCTCTGGGGATGAGGCAGGGCTGCTGTCACTGGCGGCGCAGTTAGAGGCGGACATGGGCTGGCAACAGCGACGTGCGCCTTTTGGCAAACCCGCTTGAGGCATCGCCCGCCTGCCACAATGCAAAAGGCCGCCCGAGCACGGGCGGCCTCTCGAAAAGTCCAAAGCCGATCTGATCAGAGGTTTGGATAGAGCGGGAAGCGTGCGCAAAGCTCGGTGACTTCCGCGCGCACCTTGGCCTCCACGGCTGCGTTGCCCTCTTCGCCATTGGCCGCCAGCCCATCGACAACCTCAACAATCCAGCCCGCAACATCGCGGAACTCGGGCGCACCAAAGCCGCGGGTGGTGCCAGCGGGCGTACCCAGGCGCACGCCGGACGTCACCATTGGCTTTTCTGTGTCAAAGGGGATGCCATTCTTGTTGCAGGTGATATGGGCCCGGCCCAGCGCGCGTTCTGTGGCATTGCCCTTCACGCCCTTGGGACGCAAATCCACCAGCATCACGTGACAATCAGTGCCGCCGGTCACAATGTCGAGGCCACCCTGCATCAGACCCTCGGCGAGCGCCTTTGCATTTTCGATCACCTGCTTCTGATAATCCACGAATTCCGGGCGCAGCGCTTCCCCGAAAGCAACGGCCTTGGCGGCAATCACGTGCATCAGAGGGCCGCCCTGAATGCCTGGGAAGATGGCTGAGTTCACCTTCTTGGCAATCGCCTCGTCGTTGGTGAGGATCATGCCACCGCGCGGACCGCGCAGCGTTTTATGCGTCGTGGTCGTCACCACATCGCAATAGGGGAACGGCGACGGATACACGCCGGCGGCGATCAGGCCCGCGAAATGGGCTACATCTGCTAGCAAAACGGCTCCCACCTCATCGGCGATTTCACGGAACTTCGCAAAGTCCAGTTGGCGCGGAATGGCAGAACCGCCTGCAATGATCATGGCAGGCTTGTGCTCATGGGCCAATGCGCGGATCTGGTCATAATCCACATCTAAGGTATCTTCGCGCACGCCGTACTGCACCGGGTTGAACCACTTGCCCGACTGGTTCGGCTTGGCTCCATGGGTCAGGTGGCCACCGGCATCGAGGCTCATGCCCAGGATGGTGTCGCCGGGCTTGATCAGGGCCTGAAATACGCCCTGGTTGGCCTGCGAGCCTGAGTTCGGCTGTACGTTGGCGTAGGCGCAGTCAAACAGCTTCTTTGCCCGCTCGATCGCCAACTCTTCGGCGATGTCTACGTATTGGCATCCGCCATAGTAGCGCCGACCAGGGTAGCCCTCGGCATATTTGTTTGTCATCACCCCGCCCTGGGCTTCCATGACAGCGGCCGAAACGATGTTCTCGGACGCGATCAACTCGATCTCGTCGCGTTGCCGACCCAGTTCCTTGTCCATCGCCGCTGCGATTTCGGGGTCACGGTCAGCCAGGCTTTGCGTGAAAAAGCCGGTGTCTCGGTGGGGAGCGTTCATGTCGGTCACCTTTGCCAGAGCGAAAGAATGTTGTTTTCTGACACGGGACATAGCGCAATCTTTGTAAAGGAAAAAGCGTTGAAGCGGCGCAGATCAGCGCAAAGGCGGCGTTTATCGCTACCATTCTGGCGCCGATGCAGTTCTTGTGTTTCCAATCAGAGCGGTCCACACCAGAACCGGAAACAGCCGCCAAGGATCCATGGCCATGGAAAACATCGCCTTTCTTGCCTCCGATGCCCCGATCGCCCGGGAAGCTTTGCGCGCGCTTGCAAAACGATATGGCAACTGCGCCCCACAAGACGCTGACGTGATCGTGGCGCTTGGGGGGGACGGCTTCATGCTGACAACCCTGCATGGTCATCAGGCGCTCGGCATTCCGGTCTACGGGATGAATTGCGGCACCATTGGCTTTTTGATGAACGAGTATGCGGAGACGGGTTTGCCCGAGCGGCTGACACTGGCCCAGCAGGAGCGGATCAACCCCTTGCGCATGCGAGCCATCAGTTCGGACGGGGCCGCCCATGATGCGCTGGCCATCAACGAGGTTTCGCTTCTGCGCGCAGGGCCTCAGGCGGCGAAACTGCGGATTTCGGTGGATGGCAAAGTGCGCATGGACGAACTGGTCTGCGATGGGGCGCTGGTGTCCACGCCCGCTGGCTCGACCGCCTATAACTACTCTGCCCACGGGCCCATTCTGCCCATCGGCGCCGATGTTCTGGCCCTGACGGCAATGGCCGCATTCCGCCCACGCCGATGGCGGGGCGCATTGCTTCCTAAAACGGCAGAGGTGCGCTTCGACGTGTTGGAAAGTGCAAAGCGCCCGGTGCACGCAGATGCGGACAGCCGCAGCGTTCAGAATGTTGTCACGGTGCTGATCCAGTCAGATCCCAGCATTACCCACCGGATCCTGTTTGACCCCGGACATGGCCTCGAAGAGCGCCTGATCCGCGAGCAATTTGCCTGACCTGGGCACGCCTTGATGCCGGCCACCGGCAAAGTTCGCTTACGGTGAAGGGTGAGATCGCTTCGCCAATGGCACTAGGGCCGTGGATCACTCCAGGTTTCGCGCTTTCGGTAAAGCGTCGAAGGCGCAACGCCCAGTTCCTCCGCCGCCTTAGGTACCGATCCGGAGTGGCGTGCAATCGCAGCCTCAATCACCCGCCGCTCGATCTCTGCCAATGTCAGCCCGGACAGGTTTGCCAGCCCGTCTGCCGCCAATGTGCCGTCGCGCGGGGCTTGGCCTGACACGCTAAGCATTGCGCTTGTAAGCTCTGGCCCGTCGTTCAGAACGACAGCGGCGCGAAGCACATTCACCAATTGGCGGACATTGCCCGGCCAGGCCGCGCTGGAAAACAGCTCCGCCACTTCCGGGGACAGCCGCGTGAAATCCCGCCCTTCCGCCTTGGCCATCGCATGCAAACGGGCCTCTGCGATCTCGATCACATCGTCTCCGCGCAGGCGCAGAGGTGGCATCTGCATGGCGAACACCCGCAATCGGCCAAGCAGATCGGCGTCCAACTGCCCGCGCCGCACCGCTTCGTCTGGCGGCAGGCGCGATGAGGCAATCACGCGCACATCAACTTTGATGAGGGGGCCGGGCTGCTCCAGCGGCGCGCGCAGAGATTGGCTTTCCAGAAACCGCAACAGAGCGCGCTGACAGGTCGGCGGCATCTCACACACGCTGTGCAAGACCAAGGTTCCCCCATGTGCACGCAAGGCCGCGCAGGCCTCGAACTGCGTTTGATCATGGGCACTCGTTGTCGCGTCCCCATCGCTCGAAGACGCTGCGCCCCCCTGCCATTCACTTTCCCCCGTGCCGCCGGAACCAAACAGCGCTTCGGCGATGGTATTTGGGTTCATGGCAGCGCAATCCAGCATCACGAATGGTGATTTTGCCCGATCAGAGGCGGCATGAATGGCCCGGGCTGCCATGGCCTTACCGGTGCCCGGTTCGCCCGAAATCATCACCGGCGCCATGGAACGGCCCGCCTCCGAAATCTCGCGGTAAATCGACTGCATGATGCGAGAACTACCGATCAGCCCGTTGAAACCGCGCAACCGGGTGGACGTATCGCGGCTTGAGCGCAAGCGCTCTCCTTCTGCGGCGCGGCGGGCGTTCTCCACAGCATTAAGCAAGCGCGTTTCGTCAAAGGGCTTTACAAGAAACTCATAGGCACCAGCCCGCATGGCCTCGACAGCCCGGTTGATGGAGCCGTGCGCCGTCACAACGACAAACCGCGCCATACCGTTCATGCGGAGACAATCGGCCATCAATTCCAGCCCATCCCGGTCGGGTAAAGACAGATCGAGCAGCACGACGGGAGGGTGCAAGGTTGAAAATGCTTCAAGGCCCTCACCCGCATCATTGGCAGCATGCACCGTGTGCCCGGCCCGTGTCAGAATCGTCTTGTAGAGCAGACTGAGCGTGGGCGTATCCTCAACCATGAGGATCCGCGTGGGCGCGCGGTTGAAAACCTCGTTTCTCACGGAAGCCCACCCGCGCCTTTTGGCGCTGCGATCATGTCCGCGTTTTCTTCACTAATCGGACTGCCGGGAGCAGACGTATCGTATTGTTCGTTCAACAGGGCGATCAGGTCTCCGAGCTCGGTCATGGCAAGCGGCCCGAGCTGATCCAGCGTTCCGTGATCGCGCGCATGGGCGGCATCATTCATACGCTCAGCCCGGGTTTGCAAACGCCGCGATCCGATGGCCCCGGCAAGGGAAATCAGGATATGGGTCTTGGCCCGAATGACCGGTACATCCTTGCGCGCCAATCCGTCCTGAAGCTGCCGTTGAGTTGCGCGCAAATCCTGATCCAGTCGGCTCAGCAATTCCTGCGCGCCTTGTGGGCCCGCAATCCCCAACAGATGCTGCAACGTATCGGGGTCAAACAACGCCGCGGGATCAGGACGCCCCTCGGGCATGCGCGTCTTGTCGGGCGACGGAGCGCTATCCGTAAGCTTTTGCCTCTGCCCTGTACGGCGCAACACCCCGCCCACCGCCGAGGCAAACGCACCAAAAGAACTAAGTGGTTTGGCCAGCACACCGTCTGCTCCGGCCGCAAAGATTGCATCCCGGTTTGATCTCAAAACATAGGCGGTCACAGCAAGGATCGGGACCCGGCCCGCCACGCCGCGAGTGGCCCGCAATTCCCGGATTACCTCCAGGCCTGAGAGCTTTGGCAACTCGATATCGATCAGCGCCAAGTCAAAATCAGATTGGCGCCAGTGTTCAAGCGCCAGCAAGCCATTGCCTGCAACCGTCACCTCCGCCCCCATGCGCGTTAGCATCTGAGAGACAACCGTTTGGCTCGTGGGATTGTCCTCAACCACGAGCACCGACATGTCCGACAGATCTGGCGTGGGCTCTATGGATGCTTCCGAAATGTTCAGGGCCCAGCCCTCTTTTGGGATGGTTAGGATGAGACATCCGCCCGGTTGCCCTTCGTTGACGATGACGCTGCCCCCCATGCTGTCGGCCAGATCTCTGCAGATCTGCAAACCCATGCCATGGCCGGGGCGGAAATTCTCACCTGCACGCACATTGCCTTCAGACAGGCGCGCTCGGATCTCTGGAGCAAATCCCGGTCCATCATCAGATACAGTGAAACAAAGGGCCTGATCCGCGTTTAAGGCAACCTCAAGAAAAACCTTCGTCTGCCCGTACTTGATGGCATTGGACAGCATGTTGGACAGCACCCGCTCGAGACGGGTGCGCTCCAAGCCGATAACCTGCGGAATATTTGCACCCGCTTCAAAGCGTAAGTCCATGCCGTGCTCGCGCGCGTTGGCAGCCCATCGCCGCTCGGCATCCAGCAGCAAATCACCCAGCGCCGTTTCATTCAGCGCGCCACCGGTTGCGCTGTCGGGAAGCGCCGCCTCTCCGGCTTGAAGAAGGGCTATGTCAAGCAATCGTGCCAGGGTATCGGCAGCTACTTTGGCGCGCGATACCTGTATCCGCTCTGCCTCTGGCAGCACAGATACGTCCAGTAAACGCAGCCCGCCGAGGACGTCTGACATGGCAGAGCGAATATCGTGCCCGAGAAGAGAGACCTCGTCGACATCGGATCCGGCTACGCTTTGCCCACCCTGTGATGGCCCTGCGACCATTCCATCGTCAGGTTTGACAGAGCCGTGCTCATCGTCAGGATTATCAATTGCGCTCATTTCGGGCCTTTCAACCACACGTTGAAACCCTGCGTTACTTTGAAACTTAAGACAACCTGACCAAAAAGGTAGTTTTGGCACCCATTAGCGAGATGCTTGAGGGTCACAAATCCACCCTTACGGGTGCAAGCCACTATCAGCCATGGCTAGTGCAAAGATTTCGGGGCCACGTTAGCACGCGCAGCCCCGAGCGGATAAATTTAAGCCTTTTCAAAGCCTAAACCGCGCAGAGCAACGGCGATCTCATCGAGGATCGCCGGATCATCGATGGTTGCCGGCATTTTGTAGCTTTCACCATCGGCAATCTTCACCATCGTGCCCCGCAGAATTTTGCCAGATCGGGTTTTGGGGAGGCGATCAACAACACAAGCCAACTTGAAGGCCGCAACCGGACCAATCTTTTCGCGCACGAGGGCGACGACTTCTGCCACAATCTCCGGATGGGGGCGGTTACACCCGGCATTCAGACACAAGAACCCAACGGGCGCCTGGCCCTTAAGCGCATCGGTCACACCGATAACTGCACATTCCGCCACGTCTGGGTGGGCAGCCAGAACCTCTTCCATGCCGCCAGTAGAAAGCCTGTGGCCAGCCACGTTAATCACATCGTCGGTCCGGGCCATGATATAGACGTAGCCATCTTCATCGATCATGCCCGCATCGCCGGTCTCATAATAACCCGGGAACGTGTTGAGATAGCTTTTGCGGAACCGCTCTTCGGCGTTCCAGAGGCCTGGAAGCGTGCCGGGCGGCAAGGGCAGCTTGACGGCGATTGCGCCCAACTCGCCGGTTGGCATCTCGTGGCCTTCATCGTTGAGGATTTGGATGTCATAGCCCGGCATCGGCACCGTGGGAGACCCCAGTTTGATCGGCAAATGCTCGATGCCCATGGGATTGCCCGCAATGCACCACCCGGTCTCGGTTTGCCACCAGTGATCGATCACCGGCACTTTCAGGTGATCTTGCAGCCAGACGATGGTATCCGGATCAGCGCGTTCTCCGGCAAGGAAAAGAGTGCGCAAGCTCGACAGATCATATTGCGTAATCAGCGCGCCGGTCGGATCTTCGCGCTTGACTGCACGGAAGGCCGTTGGCGCAGAGAAAAAACTGGCGACTTTGTGATCCGCGCAGACACGCCAAAACGTGCCCGCATCCGGTGTGCCCACGGGCTTGCCCTCAAAGACGATGGTGGTGTTGCCCGTCAGCAAGGGAGCATAACAAATATAGCTGTGGCCAACGACCCACCCCACATCTGACGCCGCCCAGAACACCTCACCCGGCTCGACACCGTAGAGATTTTTCATCGTCCAATGCAGCGCCACAAGATGCCCTGCCGTGGGCCGCACCACGCCCTTGGGCGCACCGGTCGTACCTGAAGTATAAAGAATATAGGCGGGGTGATCGCCCTCCACCGGCACACATTCGGCAGGCGTCACACCTTCCTGAAACGCGTACCAGTCAACGTCACGGCCTTCTTCCAGTTCAACGACTTCCTGCGGGCGCTGCAGCATCACGCAGAATTCCGGTTTGTGGTCAGCCAAATCGATCGCCCCATCCAGCAGCGGCTTGTACTGCACAACGCGGTTGGGCTCGAGCCCGCAGGAGGCCGCGATGATTGCCTTGGGTCTTGCATCATCGATCCGAACGGCCAATTCATTGGCGGCAAATCCCCCGAACACCACCGAATGCACGGCCCCCAGACGAGCGCAGGCCAGCATGGCTTCCAGCGCTTGCGGCACCATGGGCATGTAGATGATGACCCGGTCCCCTTTCTCGATGCCCTTGGCGCGCAGCGCACCAGCCAGGGAGGCGACCCGCTCTTTCAGCTCGGCATAGGTAATTTTGGTGACTGTGCCCGTGATCGGGCTGTCATGGATTATGGCAACCTGATCCGCCCGTCCGTTTTCGACATGACGATCAACCGCATTATAGCAGGTGTTGACGGTGGCATCGGTGTACCACTCGTAGAGGGGCGCGTTGCTGTCATCCAGTGCCTTGCTGGGGGGGCTTGCCCAGTCGATCGCCTTTGCGGCGTTCATCCAAAACCCCTCCGGATCAGCCTTCCAGCTGGCATACACGTCCGAATAACCCATTTGCGCGCTCCCTCATTCGATCTTCGTGTGTTGGATAAGGCGCAGGCGGGCGACCAGCAATGCACAAGTGCGCACTTTTCGCGTTCTGTTGGCGCTAAACGTGGGTATTCGCGGCGCGCCTTGAAGGTCAGCAAAGGAAATCGAGACGTTTTTGGCGGAGAGTCGCCCAATCCAACGCTGTTGCCCTAAAGGTAATGGGGCCACCGCGCCAGCGGTCGCCCCTGAAACTTTTAGCTTACCCGTAATGGGCCACAGGCGTGCCCGCCAAGGCCGCGATATTCAACAGACCACGCGCCGTGATCGATGGTGTCACGACATGGGCGCGATTGCCCATACCCATCAGGATTGGGCCAACCTCCAGCCCATCTGCCTTGGTTTTGAGGATGTTGCGCACGCCAGAGGCGGCATCCGTAGAGGAAAACACCAAAACATTGGCCGGGCCTTGGAAACGTGACATTGGCATCAGACGCTGGCGCAAGACCGGATCCAGCGCACTGTCCACGTGCATTTCCCCCTCATAGGCAAAATCGCGTGGTTCGGCGTCGAGGATGTCCAGCGCATCACGCATGGTGTTGCCAGACCGGCTTTGCAGATTGCCGAATTGGGAGTGTGAGCACAGAGCGATCTTCGGCGACAGACCGAAGCGACGCACGTGACGCGCCGCACCGATAATCGTATCGGCCACTTGGGCAGGCGTGGGCTCTGCGTGCACATAGGTATCTGCAATGAAAAGCGGGCCATCGGGCAGGATCACAAGCGACAGTGCCCCCACCGGATTGAGCGTGTCGGTCGACAGAACTTGGGTAACGTAGTTCAAGTGCCATAGATACTGGCCAAACGTGCCACAGATCAGACTGTCGGCTTCACCGCGATGAACCATGATGGCGCCAATCGCAGTGGTGTTGGTGCGCATAATGGCACGCGCCAGATCCGGCGTCACACCGCGCCGGGCCATGATCGCGTGATAGGTCCCCCAGTAATCCCGATAACGGTGATCATTTTCGGGGTTTACCAGCTGGAAGTCCTGCCCCGCCCGGATCGTCAGGCCATGGGTTTCACAGCGATCTTCAACCACGCCCGGACGGCCGATAAGGATCGGCGCATCCCCGGTTTCCTCAATCATGGCCTGCGCTGCACGCAACACGCGTTCGTCCTCGCCCTCGGCGAAGACAATGCGCCGCCGGGAGGTGCGGGCCGCATCAAACACGGGGCGCATGAGAAGGGCTGATTTGAAAACGGACTGATCAAGCGCTGCCTTGTAGGCAGCCATATCCGTGATCGGGCGGGTTGCAACGCCACTCTCCATCGCCGCTTTCGCCACAGCGGAGGCAACCACGCCAACAAGGCGGGGATCAAACGGCTTCGGGATCAGGTAATCCGGCCCAAAGGTCAGATGCTCCCCCTTATAGGCCGCGGCCGCCTCTGCCGAGGTCGTCGCCCGGGCAAGCGCCGCAATCCCCTCTATGCAGCCGATCTTCATCGCGTCATTGATCTCCGTGGCCCCCACATCGAGCGCCCCTCGGAAAATAAACGGGAAACACAGCACATTATTGACTTGGTTGGGATAGTCAGACCGACCGGTTGCAATGATCGCGTCCGGGGCAACCGCGCGCGCCGCATCCGGCATGATTTCTGGAGCGGGGTTTGCAAGCGCAAAAATAATTGGCTTCGACGTCATCTTGGAAACCATTTCAGGCGCAAGCACATCGCGGCCTGACAGCCCGAGGAACATGTCGGCCCCCTCGATGATGTCTTCCAGCGTCCGCATGCCACCCGGCTGAGCGTAGGCCGCCTTTTTCGGGTTCATGTCGACCTCGCGCCCCTCATGAACAAGGCCGTGCAAATCCACCAACCAAACGTTTTCCCGCTTCACACCCAGCTTCAAAAGCATGTCGAGGCAAGCGATGCCCGCCGCACCGCCCCCGGTGGAGACAAGTTTGATATCCTCGAATTTCTTGCCAGCCACCCGAAGCGCATTTGTGGCCGCAGCCCCGACAACAATTGCCGTTCCGTGCTGATCATCGTGAAACACGGGAATATTCATGCGTTCGCGACAGATCTTTTCGACAATGAAGCAATCCGGGGCTTTGATGTCCTCAAGGTTGATTGCCCCGAAAGTGGGCTCTAGCGCACAAACCAGTTCGGCCAGCTTTTCCGGGTCACTTTCATCCAGTTCAATGTCAAAGCAATTGATATCTGCGAACTTTTTGAACAGGACGGCTTTGCCCTCCATCACGGGCTTGGACGCCAGCGCGCCAATATTGCCCAAGCCCAAAACGGCGGATCCATTGGATACAACGCCCACAAGATTCCCGCGGCCTGTGAAGCGCGCAGCGTTTGAAGGGTCGGAATGGATTGCTGTTGAAGCCTCGGCCACACCCGGCGAATAGGCCAGCGCAAGATCGCGCCCATTAGCAAGGGGCTTGGTCGCACGGATCTCGAGCTTACCCGGGGATGGCTCCTGATGGTAATAGAGCGCTGCTGTAAGCGGCTCTTTGGTCGTTTCATCGGACATCCTGTGCCCCCCTATCTGCTCTGCGCTTTATGGCGCGCGTATTTCCCCCTCTCTAGCGGGTAGCCGCTGGGAAATCGAGAGAAAGAAAGCCCCAGTGTAGGAAGGTTCTGCGTGGCAAGACAGCGCGATTGGCACGTAACCTGAACGATAACGCACGTCAGGAGTATATTTAATTCACCCCTAAACTACCCGGGACTCCTGAGAGGCACTGCGATCGAGTCATGCAACGTCAGTGCGCAAAACCACAGCCTTGTCGCGCGCATTCCATTCCTGAAGTGGCTGAGGAAGCCCAAGATAGTATCCTTGCGCCATTGGAACACCCAAGTCGCGCAGAGCCTGAAGTTCATCTGGGGTTTCAACACCTTCAGCAATAACTTCAAAGCCAAGTTCTTCACTAAGTGACATGAGCGCATTTACGACCGCCCGGTGACGCGTGTTGCTGGAAAGCTGGCTGACAAATGTTCTATCCAACTTTACGATATCCACCGGAAAATCGACCAAACGGGCCAGATTGGAGTGCCCGGTTCCAAAATCATCCAGGGCAATACGTACCCCTTGCGCACGCAGGAAATTGAGCATGTTGCGGGCCGCTGTCGTATTTTCGATCTGACCGCTTTCAACAATCTCGAAAACGGTGCGCTTTGGGTTGATGCCCATCAAAAGCTGATCCAGCCAGCGCGGGCTGGGCTCAAATGAACGGTTCAGAAAAGACGCCGATATATTGAACGCACAGAAGATATCTGAGTCTGGTCGTGCGAAGGAAGCCACCACTTCATTGGCGGCATTCACTGGTCGGTTGATGATGCCTTTATACTGCCGCGTGAACATATGCATGAATTCACGTGGCAGCCTGACGGTTCCATCATCGGTCACCCAGCGGATAAGGGCCTCAACGCCCACAAGCTTGTTTGTCTCCAAGCTGTAGATCGGCTGAACGAAGTAGGTGAACTCGTCCGCCTCGATCCCTTTCCTCATATCCTCAAGTGTGGGTTCTTGGAGCGCCCTCTTCCGTCGATTGCGCATCACCGGATCGACTTTGACGATCCTGTTGCGACCGCCCTCCTTTGCAGCGCTGAGAGCCATTTCGGCCTCACTGAGCGCATTTTCCAAAGCCCCCTGCACAGCGACTTGGGTCAAACCGCCTGAAACCGTCCGGTTTAACTGCCCCAAGCTCCCCATGATTTCAGCTTCCGCGAAGCATTCACAAACAGACTTTCCAACGGCCTCAGCTTCATGCAGCGACGTTTGAGGCAAAAGCAGTGAGAAAGCATCGCCACCCACGCGTGCCGCAACCCCGCCTTCCGGACAAACGGAAGCTAAGATATTTGCAAATTCCACCAACAGCTTATCGCCTGTTGCGAGGCCATAAATATTGTTCACCGACTTCAAACCATCGATATCGAAAAGCAAAACCGCCATTGCATCTGTGCGTACACCGTCCGCGGCTACTTTCATAAAGCCGGTGCGCTGCATCAGTCCTGTCAGCACATCGCGATCCAAGAGCGCATCGTTTTGTTGAGCGATTAGGTGCCCCCCCGTGCTTTCACTCAGAGCAGCACGCGCCGTGCGAAGAGAGCGCAAATAAGCAACTCCAAGGATCAAAAGACCCAAAGCTGACAGGACAAGAAAGAACCAAAAAATATCGTTCAAATTAACTTCCCAGCCGCGCGCGCAACACGCTATCTGAGTATTTTAGGCATGTAGTACAATCAACCTTGTTGTCGAATTCGACCAGATTCAAGCCGTATATCCATCCCACCGCGAAAATGCCGTAAGTGTGACTTATCGTGCCCCCTATTGCTCAAGGCGTAGGCGCGTTATCAAGTTTGTATCCATCCAAATGGCATAATATTGGGATTTAGCATCATGCTTCTGGGATGTATCGGTGATGATTTGACCGGGTCCAGCGATCTGGGGAATACATTGGCTCGGGCCGGAATGCGCGTTGTTCAGTTTACAGGCGTGCCAGATGCGCCCGCCTTGCCATCGGTAGAGGCAGGGGTCATTGCGCTCAAGATCCGTTCAGTGCCCGCAGCGGATGCCGTGGCGCAGGCGCTTAAAGCGCTGGATTGGCTGCGCGCGCAGGGCTGCCAGCAGTTTTTCTGGAAATATTGTTCGACCTTTGACAGCACCGCTGAGGGCAATATTGGCCCGGTGGCCGAAGCGCTCTCACATGCTCTGGGCCTCGATGGCAAACCGGTCGTGTTCTGCCCTGCCTTTCCCGGCACTGGCCGAACGATCTGCATGGGGCATCTCTTTGTGGGGGACCGCCTGCTGAACGAAAGCGGAATGGAGGCACACCCCCTCACGCCCATGACCGATCCGGATTTGCGGCGCGTCTTGGCCACGCAATGCAACACCGGGGTTGGCCATGTGACGGGCGCCACCGTGCGGAATGGTGCGGCAGCCATCTCCCGAGCACTAGCTACAGAGGCAGGCGCAGGGCGCCCTTTCATTATCGTGGACGCCTTGGACGACGGCGACCTCACAACGATCGGGGCCGCGTTAAAGGATGCGCCCCTTGTGACGGGCGGTTCTGGCATTGCGCTTGGTCTGCCCGCAAATTTTGGATGTCGCCCAGGCAACCCGCGGTGGATGGGCCAAGATGGGCCCTGTGTTGCGCTCTCAGGGTCCTGCTCACGAATGACACGTGCCCAAGTTGCACAGCACGCAGCCACCGGCGCGCCAACATACGAGATCGATGCCGATGCGGTGATCACTGGACACACAGACCCGACGGACTTGGCCAACCAATTGCTGGCGCAGGCTCAGAGCGGCGAAGTGCCCCTCGCCTACTCCTCTGCCGATCCCGACAAGGTCGCAGACATTCAAAACCGCTACGGGCGCGATGAGGCTGCCTCGGCGCTTGAGGCATATTTCGGAGCCCTTGCGCTGGCTCTTGTGCAAGGCGGCGTCTCGCGATTGATCTCAGCAGGTGGCGAGACATCGGGCGCCATTATTGAAGCGATTAACCCGCCAAGCCTCGAGATTGGCCCTGAAATCGCGCCCGGCGTCCCCGCCTTGCGGGCCACACCGGATCTTGTGGTTGCACTCAAATCGGGCAATTTTGGCCGAGAAACGTTTTTTGCCGACGCTGCGGGCGTGTTAGAGGGATCCGCATGAGCCGATCTGAAAATGCCTTGCGAGAGCAGATATGCACCCTGTCAAAATCCATGTTTGACCGTGGCTTGACGGGCGGCTCAACGGGCAACATCTCTGCGCGCACAGAGGATGGAGGATTGCTGGTCTCTCCGACGGGAACAAGCTTTGGCCGGCTTGATCCGGCACGGCTGTCACGGTTTGACGCGGCGGGCAACCACGTAGGCGGCGACGCGCCGACCAAGGAAATGCCGCTCCACTCTGCATTCTATGAAACCCGCAGCACGGCGGGCGCGGTCGTGCATCTGCATTGCTGCCACTCGGTCGCGCTGTCGATGCTGCCAGACGTAAATGAGGATGACTTTCTGCCCCCTTTGACCCCTTATGCCATCATGAAGCTCGGCCGGGTAAAGCTGCTGCCATTCTTCGTGCCGGGCGATCCGGCAATGGGGGATGCGGTGCGCGGGCTGGCCGGCAAACGCAGTGCTGTGATGCTGGCTCATCACGGCCCAGTGGTTGCTGGCAAGGATGTTGAATCTGCTTGCAATGCCATCGAAGAACTGGAGGAAACCGCAAAGCTCGCCCTGCTGCTGAGGGGCTGCAACCCGGTGACCCTCAACGCGGCCCAGATCGACAAACTGGTGCGGACTTTCGATATCGATTTGGGCTGATCGAACAAAGGCGCGATAGACACGTGTGCTTTGAAGGGGCGCGGGAGACACAGATGGTCGAACTGACGGATTGGATCGGGCGCACAAACGCCGTCGAAGATCACATTCATGCCTTTCCGGCGACTGCTTTGGCCGCCACGCTGGATCATGATCGGGCGCCCTTTACGAACGGGGATCCCCTGCCGCCCTTGTGGCATTGGCTCTATTTTCTGCCGATCTTCAAGATGTCCGATACAAACTATGACGGGCATGCGGCCCTCGGGGGGTTCCTTCCGCCTGTCGAACTTCCCAGGCGGATGTGGGCTGGTTCTCGGCTCACGTTTCATCAGGGGCTGCAAATCGGGTCGCAGGCCACGAAGCACTCTGAAATTCTTGACGTGCGCCAACGCACGGGGCGATCGGGCGCACTTGTTTTCGTGACCGTGGGACATCGTCTGACACAGGCGGGCACATGCGTGCTGGAAGAAGAACACGACATTGTCTATCGCGCGCCGCCAACTGAGGGCCAACCCACCCCGACACCGCGCCCAGCGCCAAAGGCTGCCTTTGGACGCAAATTAACTCCCTCGCCGGTTCTGCTTTTTCGCTATTCCGCACTCACGTTCAACGGCCATCGGATTCACTACGATCAGCCCTTCTGTACCGGATCAGAGGGCTATGAAGGGCTCGTCGTGCATGGCCCGCTGCTGGCGACGCTGATGCTGGACCTGCTCCACCGCGAATATCCAAGCGCCCACGTCAACCGCTTTGAATTCAGGGCGCTCGCCCCGGTTTTCGACACGACCCCTTTTCACGTGGAAGGGGCCAAGGTGGATGCGTCGACCTTGCGGCTTTGGGTGCGCCATGAGAACGGCACACTCGCCATGGAGGGCACAGCCTCCATCGAAAACGGCAGCGGTGGTGCGCGGCAATGACACCTCGCCAGGCGATTTCAGAAACGGGATTGGCGCCCATAGCTGGCGCCGAAAGCGCGCGCGCCGCCCTGCCCTCTTGGCACGGGCGGCCACGCCCCGTGCCTTGGACAAGGCCAGCGTGATGTTGCCGCTCGAAGGGATCACGGTGGTTTCACTGGAGCAGGCGATCGCCGCGCCTCTGGCTACGCGCCATCTGGCTGACATGGGCGCACGCGTGATCAAGATCGAGCGGCCCGGAACCGGAGATTTTGCTAGAGGGTACGACACGCGTGCGCGCGGAATGTCCTCTCATTTTGTCTGGACGAACCGGGGTAAGCAAAGCCTTGAACTTGATCTGAAGCAGGACACGGCCCCGCCCGTGCTGCAGGCCCTCTTGGCGCGGGCTGATGTGCTTGTCCAGAACCTTGCGCCCGGTGCGATGGCGCGGCTGGGCATGGGGGTCGAGGACCTGCGCCACCGCTATCCAGCACTGATCCAGTGCAATATTTCGGGCTACGGTCCCGGGGGGCCCTATTCAGACAAGAAGGCCTATGATCTGCTGATACAGGCCGAAGCGGGCTTCCTGTCAGTGACGGGCACCCCTGAGGCCAGCGTGAAGGCCGGCATTTCGATCGCGGATATTGCAGCAGGCATGTACGCTTATTCCTCTGTATTAGCGGCTCTCATCCAAAGGGGGCGCACCGGTAAGGGCAGCATCATCGAGGTGTCAATGCTGGAGGCCCTGACAGAGTGGATGGGGTTTCCTTTAATGTATGCGATGGATGGTGCGGCCCCGCCGGCCCGCGCGGGCGCGGCACATGCCACGATCTATCCCTATGGTCCGTTTGCTGCTGGCGATGGCACGGTGATCGTAATGGGCCTGCAGAATGAGCGAGAATGGCAGGCCTTTTGCAACGATGTGCTGGACGACCCGCCCCTTGCAAGCGATCCCCGCTTTTCCAGCAATCCGCTGCGCGTCGAAAATGCCAGCGCATTGCGCACCCTCATGGAGGCGTGCTTTGCCAAACTGTCTGGCGCAGAGCTTGTCGCCCGGCTCGAAAAGGGCGGGATCGCCAATGCGCGCTTACGTGACATGAGTGAGGTCTGGTCACATCCGCAGTTACAGGCACGTGGACGATTTGGCAGCGTTGAAGGCCCAAAGGGGCCGATGCCCACGCTCACGCCGCCGGCGATGCCAGATGACCAGATGCGGGCGGGTGGCAGCGTTCCTGAACTGGGTGCCGATACGCAGGCGCTGCTGCAGGAATTGGGGTTTCCCCCGGATTTCCTGTCCACGCACACACCCGATTGACACGGAATACCACCGGCACCCGGAACTTGATCAGCTGCAACCAGTAGGTGGCCGAGAAAACGCCCCCCCTCGCGCAGGCAATCAGGGAGCCGCGCGGCTCAACATGCCGAACAGATCGCGCGGCTCATCAGGATCTGCCAACATGTCCAGCAGATCAAAGAAGGACGTGCCGCCGATTTTGGAATGCACGTAGCGCAACGCGCTGAAATCCTCGATAGCGAAGCCGACACTGTCGAACAGGGTTATCTGACGGGCATCGGTGCGCCCTGCCACCTCACCACGCATGACTTGCCAAAGCTCGGTCACGGGATGGGTTGCGTCCAAGGCCTGGATTTCCCCTTCGATCCGCGTTTGCGGCGGGTATTCGACGAAAATCTCGGACCGCAGCAAGATGTCCCGGTGCAACTCGGTCTTACCGGGGCAATCGCCGCCGATGGCGTTGATGTGCACGCCGGGACCTACCATGTTGTCGGTCAGAATGGTGGCATACTGCTTGTCTGCCGTGCAGGTGGTGATGATCTGCGCGCCTTCGATGGCCTCCTCGCCCGTAGTGCAAGGCACAATCGTCAACCCGGATTGCGCAAGATTTCGCGCCGCCTTTGCCGTGGCGACCGGGTCGATATCATAGAGCCTCACGGTGTCGATCCCGCAGATCGCCTGAAACGCCTTCGCCTGAAACTCGCATTGGGCGCCATTTCCGATCATCGCCATGACCTTTGCGCCCTCGGGCATCAGATACTTCCCCACAAGAGCCGACGTCGCCGCCGTGCGCAGGGCTGTCAGCAAGGTCATTTCCGTCAGCAAAATGGGATAGCCATTGGCGACACTCGACAGCACGCCAAACGCCGTCACGGTCTGGAAGCCTTCTTTCATGTTCTTCGGATGGCCGTTCACATATTTGAAGCCGTAATTTTCAGCGTCGGCGGTGGGCATGAGTTCGATCACCCCATCGGTGGAATGGGAGGCCACACGCGGTGTCTTGTCAAACTCTGGCCAGCGCTTGAAATCCGCTTCGATAAAAGAGGCAAGTTCGGTGAGGACGGTTTCAATGCCCAGCGCATGGACCAGTCCCATCATGTTGTCGACGGACACGAAGGGCACAAGAGCCTTGTCGGAAGGGGATGTCATAGGCGGTTCCTTTCAGTCGTATCTGCAGGCTCAAAAGCTGCCAGTCATGCGATCCAGAACACGTCGACCGCAGAGGCTGGCGACGAGGTCCGCCATCAGAATTGCAGTGCGTCCGCGCTCGTCGAGAAACGGGTTCAGCTCGACAACGTCGAGCGAGGTGACCAGCCCGCTGTCATGCAACATTTCCATGATCAAATGCGCCTCTCGGAACGTGGCGCCGCCCGGCACCGTTGTGCCCACGGCAGGCGCAACGGATGGGTCCAAGAAGTCGACATCGAGGCTGACATGGAGCATGCCATTTGCTGCGGCCACTTTGCTGAGAAAGTCCCTCAGCGGGGCCACGACACCCTGCTCATCAATGCTGCGCATGTCATGGATCGTAATGCCTGTGTCACGGATGCGCGCGGCCTCTGCCGGATCAACTGACCTGATGCCCATCATGCAGACATTCTCGGGTGCAACCGTCGCAGTAAGCGGCGGCAGGCCCTCAAAACCCGCCTGCCCGGTGACGTAAGCCATCGGGGTGCCGTGCAAGTTGCCACTCGTGGTTGAATGCAGATCGTGCAGATCTGGATGTGCATCCAACCACAGCACAAAGGCAGGGCGGTTTTGATCCTGCGCGTATCGGGCCATGGCGCTGACGCTGCCCGCCGCCAAGGAATGATCCCCGCCCAGAAAGATCGGCATGGCCCCCGTTGCGGCAGCTTCGAAAGCTTGCTGGTGGATCAGCTTTGTCCAACCAACCAAATCAGCAAAGTTCTTCAGAGCCGGGTTCGCGTGATCCAGCACTGCCTGATCGGCTAGCAAAAGATCACCTTGATCGCGAACACTCCAGCCAAGCTCTTTGAGTGCATCTGGCAGACCCGCCGTCCGCAAGGCCGCAGGCCCCATCAAGCAGCCGGGCTGGGCCGCACCGCTTTGGACGGGCAATCCGATCAATTGGCAAGATTTGTGCATCATTCCGCTCAACAAAAACGTGGCTGGAGGAAGCATCCCGTCAAATTGTGCAGCAATTAACTCTATAAATTGATCAATTTGGCGTCTATTATGTCAAATTGCAAAACAAGGATGTCAAAACGAAGGGCGCACAGTTCATGCAAGAGCTTTCTCAGACGGACAGGCGCCTGCTTGCAGCGCTGCGAGACAACGCCCGCGCCTCCATCACGGAACTGGCCCATGCGACCGGCGTGTCTCGGACCACTGTCAAAACGCGGATGGATGCGCTTTTGGCGGAGGGCCGCATTCGCAGGTTTACGATCGATACCGAAGAGGAAGATCCCAACCTGATCCGCGCCATCTGCACCGTAGAACTGGAGGGCAGCATGTCACGTTCCGTTGTTCGGACGCTGAAGGCGCTGCCCGAGATCAGCATGATCTATTCCACCAATGGCGCTTGGGATCTTGTGCTGGAAATCCAGGCTGACAATCTGCGCCACTTCGATCGTGTATTGCGCGAGATCAGAGAAGTGAAAGGCGTCCTCAACAGCGAAACCAGCCTGTTGCTCCGCAGTATGGGCGGATAGCCATCACACAGTGGCCTCTTTCCAGCAGAAGCACTGCCTCAGCGCGCGGCCCGGGCGGCGATGATCCCGTGGCCCAACTCCAAGGTGTAGGCTTCGAGCGCCATTAAGGCGGCATCTGCTTCTGCGGGATCGCGATGCTCGATCGCGTCGGTCAATCGCGTATGCAGTTTGACGATGTGTTCGCGGGAGCGGGCAGAGAAGGTGATCATGTTCATCAAGGGCTGCATGGCCTCGACGGCCCCGGCCAATTGGTAGGACAGAACGGGATTGCCCGCGGCGTCCACCAAGGCCCGATGCAAAGCCACATCAGAGGCGCAGAACGCTTCGTCGCTCAAGCCGGGCTGGCCCTGGCGATGAATTTCTGCCCGCATGGCGGCCAAATCGTCGTTCGAGCGCCGCTCAGCCGCGAGATGGGTGCAGGATTTTTCCATGGCGTACCGCGCCTCGCAGGCCACATCGAACCCCATTTCGTTGATCGACAGCAGCAGCGTGGACGTGGTCGCCTGCTGCGCCCGCGCCTCTTCATAGGAGAGGCGGTGCACAAAGGCGCCTCCAAAGGCGCCGCGCTGGGTTCGTATCAGAGATTGTGCCGCAAGACGCTTGAGCGCTTCGCGCACAGTTGGCCGGGACACATCGAAGCGTTCGGCCAGATCTGATTCGGACGGAAGCCTGTCATCCGCCGCGAGTTCGCCGCTCAAAATCGCGTCTCTCAGGGCTTTGGCAATCTGCGCTGGAAGGTCGTCTGCTTGATTTATTTGATCTTTTTTCATTTGTCATACAATTAAATGTCAGGCAATTTCCCCGCCAAATTGCCACGCTTGCAAAGGGGGGAGAATCTTTGCTTGCAACACGTATCAGATCAGCGGGCCGAGCGCACTGGTTAGCCTTTTTTGCCGCCCTGCTGGCGTGCTGGGCCCTGCTGTTCTACATGGCGATCCCCCCGGAATTACGCGCGCTGGAAAGTGACTTTGGCGCCTCGATCACCGACTTGCTGTGCAACACGCAATTGGGCGCTTCCGGCTGGCTTGCCGCCTTTGCGATGTGGACGCTCATGAGCGCTGCCATGATGGTGCCCACTGCCCTGCCTGCTTTTGCCACCTATGAGGATATCGGGCACACAACCAGCACGGATTTCGGACGGCTGGTACTGGGGTACCTCACCGCATGGATCGGATTCTCTGCGCTCGCCGCCGCTCTGCAGGTTGCACTTTTCGGCGCGGGGCTGATCAGCGTACTTGGGCAAAGCATGTCTGTACCATTGACGATGGGCCTGCTCATCGGCGCGGGTGCTTACCAGTTCACCCCCCTCAAAGAAGCTTGCTTGTCGCGCTGCCGCGCCCCGTTGACCTTCTTCATGCAGCATTGGGATGAAGGCGCCTATCGCAATGGGCTGCGTCTGGGCCTCGACTGTATCGGATGCTGCTGGGCCTTGATGCTGCTTGCCTTTGTCGGCGGCACCATGAACCTGATCTTCATGGGCCTTGCCATGGTCTTGATGACCCTTGAAAAACTGCCGCAGATCGGTGCTCCGCTGACCCGACCTGTCGGTGCAATTCTCATACTTACCGGGCTGCTTTTGCCCTTCTTCTGACCAAAGGACCTCGCCAATGGCTCTGGACGCGACCTCCATCCCCGAGTGGACCCTGAAAGGGGAACTGATCCTGAACTGCAACTGCACTGTGTTCTGCCCCTGCGTGGTGAGCCTGGGCAAGCACCCGCCCACCGAGGGCTATTGCCAAGCTTGGGTTGGCATCCGCATCAATGAGGGCAGCTATGGCGAAACAGACCTGTCTGGCCTCAATATTGGCCTGATGATGGACATCCCCGGCAACATGGGGCGCGGCAACTGGAAGGCGGCGGCCTATATCGATGATCGGGCCTCCGATGAAGCCTATGACGGCCTTGTCGCCATTTTCAGTGGCGCGGCACGCGGCACCACGGGCCTGTTTGGCATAATGGTCAGTGAGTTTATCGGCGCAGAGCGCGCGCCAGTCTCGTTTGAGACCGAAGGGGTGGCGCGGCGCCTGACCGTTGGCAAGAAGATACAGGGTGAGATTGTTCCGGTCACCGGCAATGGCGGCAAAGAGATCGTCGTTTCCAACACGGATTACTGGATGGGCCCTGACATCACCGTTGCCACAGCCACCAAGGGGCGGGTGCGCGCCCATGGGCGCGTGTGGGATTTCGACGGTCGCTCCGCCGAGATTTGCCAGATCGACTGGCGCGGACCAAAGTAACGAGGGCCTTGCGGCGCCCCTAAGCAACGAAAGGCTATTGCGATGCAGAACCATTTTGATGCGCTGCCCGCCAATATGGCCAATCATGTGGCCCTATCGCCCGTGTCGTTCCTCAACAGAGCGGCCAGCGTGCACGCGGATGTCACAGCCACAGTACAGGGCAGCACACGGCGCACTTGGGCAGAGGTTGCAGACAGGGTGCGTCGTGTCGCAGCCGGGCTCGGCGCGCGCGGCATCAGCAGAGGCGACACGGTTAGCGTGCTCGCCGCCAATCTGCCCGAACTCATGGAATTGCATTTTGCAGTCCCCATGAGCGGGGCCGTGCTGTCAGCCCTCAACACCCGGCTTGAGGCTGAGACGATTGCCTTTATCCTCGAGCATTCCGACAGCAAGGTGCTGCTGGTCAGCACGGATCTGCTGCCCTTGGCGCAGCAGGCCATGGCCCAGTTGCAGGCCCCGCCTGCGGTGATCGAAATCGCCCTGCCCGATCGGGAAACCGTCACTGGGGCGCGCTATGATGACCTGCTGGACGCCGATCCTTTACAAAACGATGCTTTGCCGCCCGACGAGTGGGATGCGATCGCCCTGAACTATACCTCCGGCACCTCGGGCCGCCCCAAGGGCGTGGTCTATCACCATCGGGGGGCCTACCTGATGGCGCTGGGCACGGTGGCCGGATGGCAGGTCCCGCAACGCCCTGTCTACATGTCTGTCGTGCCGATGTTTCATTGCAATGGCTGGGGCCACCCCTGGATGATGGCCATTCTCGGCGGCACCATGGTGTTCCCAACGTCCAACGCGCCAGCTGACCTGTTTGCGGCGATAGAAGCAGAACGCGTAACTCATTTTGGCGCCGCCCCGGTGGTGCTGCAGATGCTGGCCGAGGATCCCTCTGCCCCCTCCACGCCCTTTGACCCGGTGCTGCAGGTTATGACGGCGGGCGCCCCCCCACCCCCTGCGATCCTGGAAAGAATGGCCGCCTTGGGCGCTGAGGTTATGCACGTTTACGGCCTGACAGAGACCTATGGCCATATCTCTCAGTGCCTTCCTCAGGACAACTGGGCGGAGTTGGACGCGGCAGAGCAAGCCGCCCGGCGGGCCCGGCAAGGCGTGTCTTTCCCGATGGTTGAAGCTGTCGATGTGATCGACCGCGAAACAGGCGCCCCCGTGCCCCGCGACGCCGCAACCCAAGGTGAGATCGCCATACGCGGCAACACCGTCATGAAGGGCTATTACAAAGATACAGAGGCCACTTCCGAAGCCATGCAAGAGGGCTATTTCTGGTCTGGCGACGGTGCCGTGGTCTACCCCGATGGCTATATTCAAATCCGCGACCGGCTGAAGGACGTGATCATTTCGGGCGGTGAGAATGTCTCCTCCGTCGAAGTGGAGGCCGTGCTCTATCGTCACCCCGACATTCAGACCGCAGCAGTGGTTGCACGCCCCGATCCGAAATGGGGTGAAGCCCCTTGCGCCTTCGTAGAATTGCGCCCCGGCGCTTCGGCCACGCAGGCCGATATCATCGCTTTTTGCCGAAGCCAGCTTGCAGGCTTCAAAACACCGAAATCCGTGATTTTCGAGGTTATCCCGAAGACATCCACGGGCAAGATCCAAAAGTTCCAGCTGAGGAACCGTGTCAAGGAAATGGAGAGACCCTGATGGCACAATTGTCCCTGTCCCGGCGTCTGCGGCGCACACCCTTCTCCGATGGCGTGGAAGCTGCAGGCGTAAAGGCCTACACCGTCTACAATCACATGTTGCTGCCCACCGTGTTCCGCTCGGTGGAGGAAGACTATCGCCACCTCAAGGACGCCGTTCAGGTTTGGGATGTGTCGTGCGAACGCCAAGTGGAGTTGCGCGGCCCCGATGCCGGGCGCCTGATGCAGCTGCTCACCCCACGCGATTTGCGTTCGATGCTGCCCGGCCAGTGTTATTACGTGCCCATCGTCGATGAGACCGGCGGCATGCTGAACGATCCCGTGGCGGTAAAACTGTCTGAGGATCGCTGGTGGGTCTCGATCGCCGACAGTGACCTGCTGTACTGGATCAAGGGGCTGGCCTACGGCTACCGCCTCGATGTTCTCGTGGATGAGCCCGATGTCTCGCCCCTTGCTATACAAGGCCCCAAGGCAGAGGATCTCGTAGCGGCAGTTTTCGGGGATCGCATCCGCGACATCCGGTTTTTCCGCTTCGACAAGTTCGCCTTTGAGGGCACAGAACTTGTGGTGGCCCGTTCAGGCTATTCAAAACAGGGCGGGTTTGAAATTTATGTAGAAGGCTCAGACTTGGGCATGCCCCTGTGGAATGCGCTGATGGAAGCCGGCAAGAACATGGATGTGCATGCGGGCTGCCCCAACCTGATTGAACGGGTCGAGGGCGGGTTGCTGTCCTATGGCAGCGACATGACCGATGACAACACCCCCCACGAGTGCGGGCTTGGCAAATTCTGCAACACCCAAACGGCCATTGGCTGTATCGGGCGTGATGCCTTGCTGCGTGTGGCCAGCGAAGGGCCCATCAAGCAAATCCGCGCGATTTCCATCGATGGAGACGCGGTCCCCGTTTGTGATCGTCACTGGCCCCTGATGGCCAAGAACAAGGTGGTTGGCCGGATCTCTTCGGCGGCGTGGTCACCTGATTTCAATACCAATGTTGCCGTGGGCATGGTGCGCATGACCCATTGGGACGAAGGCACGGAACTGACCGTGCAAACCCCGACTGGCCCGCGCCAGGCCACCGTACACGAAAACTTCTGGATCTAGGAAAACCCATGTTTAAAGCACTGCTCGTCGAGAAAAACGAAGAAGGCAAAACCTCTGCCTCTGTCGCCGAAATCAACGAGGATCAGCTGCCCGAGGGCAATGTGACCGTTGCCGTTGAGTACTCGACCGTGAACTACAAGGACGGCCTGTGCATCGGCCCCGGCGGCGGATTGGTGCGGACCTATCCACATGTGCCGGGCATCGACTTTGCGGGCACGGTGGAAAGCTCCTCCGATGAGCGCTACAAGCCCGGCGATAAGGTGGTGCTGACCGGTTGGCGCGTCGGTGAAAACCGCTGGGGCGGCTATGCCCAGAAGGCCCGGGTGCCCGGGGACATGCTGGTGCCTCTGCCCGAAGGCCTCACCCCCCGTCAGGCGATGGCCGTCGGCACCGCTGGCTTCACCGCAATGCTGGCCGTGATGGCGCTGGAAAAGCATGGCATCAAGGATGGCCCTGTTCTTGTGACAGGCGCGGCAGGGGGCGTGGGCTCTGTGGCAACGGCCATCTTGTCCAACCTCGGGCACGAAGTTGCCGCCGTGACCGGCCGCCCGGAAACCGAAGACTATCTGCGCGGTCTGGGCGCAACACAGATCATCATGCGTGATGAAATCAACGAGACAACCAAGCGTCCGCTAGAGGCGGAAACCTGGGGAGGCTGCGTCGATGCCGTCGGTGGTGCGATGCTCGCGCGGGTGCTCGGACAGATGCAATATGGCGCCAGCGTTTCTGCCGTGGGCCTTGCAGGCGGCGCCGGCCTGCCCGCCACTGTGATCCCCTTCCTGCTGCGCGGCGTAAACCTGCTGGGCATCGACAGCGTCATGCAGCCCACCGAAAACCGCGTGGAAGCGTGGAAACGGATCGCCGTTGATCTGCCCATGGAAAAGCTCGACGCGATGGTACAGCCCGCCACCCTGTCCGATCTGCCCCAGCTGGGCAAGGACATCCTGAAAGGCCAGGTCAAAGGGCGCGTCGTCGTAGATGTAAACGCCTGATTTGATTTTATTTCTCAGCACATGCACCATCAAAAGGGCGGCTTTCGGGCCGCCCTTTCCCATCGCTGAGCAGCGCATGTCTCGGCGCGCCAATTCGTGCACAAATCCTCTTACATCCGCACAGCGCAACACGCTGTGCGCCACAAAGCGCCAAAAATATTTGCAGTTGAGAGGTTTTCAGGCGGAGTTACACGCGATTTAATCAAACAGGTCGATAATCGGCACAGCTGGCCACTGAAGAATTTGACCGGCTGAAAAAAATATCAGCACCTCTGATGTGCCAACAACCTATATGGGGGATATTTGCCAATGAACTTTAGAGCCACAAGACGCGTGTTTCTTGCAGCCGCTGTCGCTGCATCGACACTCGCTTCAGCAGGGATTGCCGCAGCAGAGGCCATCAAGGTCGCAGCGATCTATACCCTGCCCGTAGAGCAACAATGGATCAGCCGCATTCACAAGGCGCTCAATGCAGCCGCAGAGCGCGGCGACATCGAATACACCTACTCCGAGAACGTGGCCAACACCGACTACGAGCGGGTGATGCGCGAATATGCCGAACAGGGCATGCAGCTGATCGTTGGCGAAGTGTTCGGCCTGGAAAGAGCTGCGCGTAAAGTTGCCGGCGACTATCCGGAAACAGCCTTTCTCATGGGATCATCATTTGGACCCGTTGGGCCCAATTTCTCGGTTTTTGACAACTGGATCCACGAGCCGTCCTATCTGTCGGGCATGGTTGCAGGCGCCGCCACCGAGTCAAACTTGATTGGCATGGTCGGCGGATACGCAATCCCCGAGGTCAACCGCCTGATGCACGCCTTCATGGACGGCGCACGCGAAGTGAACCCAGACGTCAAGTTCCTCGTGAACTTCATCGACAGCTGGTATGATCCGCCAAAAGCCAAGGAAAGCGCCTTTGCCATGATGGATGCTGGCGCTGACGTCATGTATGCCGAGCGTTTTGGTGTATCGGATGCCGCCGTGGAGCGCGGCGTGCCCGCCATCGGCAATGTTATCGATACATCGGGCGATTACCCGGGCACGATCCTCGCTTCGGCGATCTGGCACATGGAAGCCACGATCGACAAGGCCGTGGAAAACGTGACTTCCGGCACCTTCGAGGCGATCGACTATGGCCAGTTCAGCTTCATGGCGTTTGGTGGCGGCTCCCTCGTGTTGGATGAAAGCCTTGTGGCACCGGAAACGGTGAGCGCAGTGAAGGCCAGAGAGGCCGACATCCTGGACGGAATGTTCCGTGTGAACGTGAACGACCAACGTCCTGTCTCTGACAACTAAGACAGGTTGGGTCGGCCCACGTGGCCGGCCCGTTTCATATGACACCAAAGACAGTTTTGACGCTGACCGGCCTGAGCAAGCGCTTCGGCCCGGTGATTGCAAATGACGATGTCTCCCTGACTTTGCACAAGGGAGAGGTTCTTGCCTTGCTCGGTGAAAACGGGGCAGGCAAAACCACATTGATGAATATGCTGTTCGGGCATTACCTGCCCGACGCAGGCCGTGTTGAGGTGGCCGATGCGCAGGGTATCTTGCAGCCCCTGCCCTTGGGCCATCCGCAGGCGGCGCTTGCTGCCGGGATTGGGATGGTCCACCAGCATTTCGCATTGGCTGAAAACATCAATGCGCTGGACAACATCACCCTCGGCTCCGAGCCGTTGCTTGCCCTGCGCCGCAATCGGGCAGCCGCGCGCGCACGGATTGAGGGCATCATCGCGCGCAGTGGTCTGAAGGCCCCGCTGGATGTGCCAGTCGGCCAGCTTTCGGTTGGTGAACGCCAGCGTGTGGAAATCCTGAAGGCCCTCTACCGCGATGCCCGTATTCTTGTGCTGGATGAGCCCACAGCCGTACTGACCCCGCAGGAGGCGGACACGCTGTTCAGCAATATCCGCACGATGGTGGCGGACGGTCTTTCGGTGATCTTCATCAGTCATAAGCTGCGGGAAGTTCTGGCCTTTTCAGATCGCATCGCGGTCCTGCGACATGGCAAAAAAGTCGGCGAGATGGCCACCACTGAGGCGGATGAGGCCAAGATTGCGCGCATGATGGTCGGCGCAGACACACCAAAGGTGGCGCGGGATCAGATCGCCGCCGGGGCGCCTGTCCTGAGTTTGACAAACGTGGCTGTCAAGGGCCGCTCAGAGCGCGAAAGCCTTGATGACGTCAGCCTGACCGTCAATGCACGCGAGATCGTCGGCATTGCCGGAATTTCCGGAAACGGTCAGAGCGGGCTTGCCCGGGTGATTGCGGGCCTTACAACACCGGATGCCGGTACGGTGGCCGTTGATGGCGCAGCAATCGAGAACCCGACACCTGCACGCATGGTGGAGGCCGGGGTCGGACGGATCCCCGAAGACAGGCACCATGAAGGCATCGTCGGAGCGATGAGCGTGGCCGAAAACATGGTCATCGAGCGGCTTGACGATCCAGATATCCAATCCATGGGGCTGCTGCGCCGCGAGGCGATTTCAGAGAACGCAGCGCGCTTGGCCACCGCCTATGACGTGCGCGGCCCTGGCGTCGGGGCCCCGGCGCGCCTGCTTTCGGGGGGCAACATCCAAAAGCTGATCTTGGCCCGGGTGTTCGAGCGCTCCCCGCGTTTGATCCTTGCCAATCAACCCACCCGCGGCCTCGACATGGGGGCCGCTGCGGCCGTGGGCCAACGCCTTTTGGAGGCCCGCGCGCGAGGCGCTGGCATTGTGCTGATCTCAGAAGACCTCGATGAAATTCTTGGGCTTGCGGACCGCATCTTTGTGATCCGCGATGGGCAACTCACGCAGGCCCCGACAACTGAACGCGAGCAGATCGGCCTGATGATGGCAGGGGTGGCAGCATGATCCGGATTGAGCCGCGCGCGGCCACATCAAAAACCTTTTCCATCGGCGTTCCGGTCTTGTCCGCTCTGATTGCGCTCGGGTTCGCGGCCATCCCGCTAATGGCTGCCGGGGCCAATCCGATCACGGCCTATGGTGAAATGTTCAAAGGCGTCTTTGGCTCTGTCTTTTCGATCACAGAGATGCTGACGCGTGCCACTCCGCTCATCTTCACGGGGCTTGCTGCGGCGTTGGCTTTCCGGGCAAAGCTTTGGAATATCGGCGGCGAGGGGCAACTGTACCTCGGGGCGATGGCGGCCGTGGCGATTGGATCTGGTGTGCTGGACATCTCTGGCGTCTTGCTGATCCCGATTATCATTCTTTTGGGCGCAGCCGCCGGCGCAGCGGGCATGGCCGCCCCCACCTATCTCAAGATCCGCTTCGGGGCTGATGAAGTGGTCACCACCCTTTTGCTGAATTTCATTATCCTGATCTTCGTGCAGATGATGCTGGAGGGCCCCCTGCAAGACCCGATGGGCCTGGGCTGGCCCCAATCAGCGCCAGTGCTCGACCAAGGCATGCTGCCCCCTTTGATGGACCGGATGCGCGTGCATTCCGGGCTGATCCTCGCCGTGGCGCTTGCGGTGATCGCGCAGTTTATGCTGGCGCGATCGGTTTGGGGGTTCAAGCTGCGCGCAGTGGGTGAAAACGCAGCGGCAGCGCGCCATGCGGGGATCAATGTGAAACGCTCGCTCTACGGTGTGGCAATCATCTCGGGCGGGCTGGCCGGGCTGGCCGGTGTCAGCGAAGTGGCCGGTCTGAAGGGGTATCTGACAGCCGATTTGTCACCCGGGTTCGGGTATACCGGTATCGTGGTCGCGATGTTGGCAGGCCTGTCGCCCATCGGAGTAGTGATCGCGGCCCTTTTTATCGCATCCGTGTTCGTTGGCGCCGACGGGATGAGCCGCGCCATGGGGGTTTCCTCATTTCTGGCCGATCTGGTTGTGTCGGTCTCGCTTCTCTGCGTGCTGGTCGGCGGCTTCATCGCCAAATACCGCATCGTACGGTCCGAGAAAGCAGGGAGCGCGACATGACAGACCTGCTGAATATCTTGATCAGCGAAAGCTTCTGGGCGGCCTCGCTGCGCATTGCAACGCCCCTGATTTTCGGGGTGTTGGGTGCGCTGCTTTGTGAGCGGGCTGGGGTTCTCAATCTTGGCATCGAGGGAATCTTCGTCGTCGGTGCCATGTGCGGCTGGATGGCTGTCTGGCTGGGCGCTGGCCTGTGGGGCGGTGTCCTCGTCGCCGCGTGTGCTGGCGCAATTTTCGGCTTGCTCCATGCCATTCTGACAGTGCCGCTTGGGCTCTCCCAGCATGTCTCAGGGCTTGGGATCACCCTGTTTGCCACCTCAGCCAGCTATTTCACCTATCGCACCGCCCTTCCCAATGTCTCATCGCCACCCCGGATTGAACCCTTTCAGGCCCTCGACATCCCTGTGTTGTCTGACCTGCCTTTTCTCGGCCCGGTCCTGTTTCAGCAAACCGCCCTGACGTGGCTGGCGCTGCTGATGGTGCTGCTGGTCTGGTATGTGTTGCAACGCACAGGCCTTGGGGTTGCGATCAAGGCGGTGGGCGACAACCCCGACAGCGTGGATGCCCAGGGCCTGTCGGTTTATGGGCTGCGCATGGGCGCGATCGTTGCGGGCTCAGCGCTCATGGCGCTTGGAGGGGCCTTCCTCACGATGTCTGCCTTCGATGCCTTCTTTTTCGGAATGGTGAATGGCCGGGGATGGGTGTGCATTGCCCTCGTGATTTTTGCAGGATGGCAACCGGGGAAAGCCCTGTTTGGGGCCGTTCTGTTCGGAGCGTTCGACGCGCTGCAGGTCCGGCTACAGACGGAGATGGGGGCCTTGGTTCCGGGGCAAATCTTCTTGATGGCACCCTATATCCTTTCAATCATCGCACTGGTCATCGCAGCCCGCTCCGTGGATTACCCACGTGCCCTGCTGACACCCTGGTTTAAGGGCCAGAGATAGGAGCCTGCCATGTTCGATCTGATCGTCAAAAATGCCACCCTCACAGATGGGCGCAGCGGGATAGACATCGCGTGTCGTGATGGCGCCATCGCAGCGCTTGAGCCCGGCATCACGGCACCGGCTAAAGAGGTGCTAGATGCTGGGGGCTACCTCGTCTCTCCCCCCTTTGTGGATCCCCATTTCCACATGGACGCCACGCTGTCGCTGGGCCGTCCGCGGATGAATGTCTCGGGCACCTTGCTGGAGGGCATCGCCTTGTGGGGCGAACTCAAGGAGATTCAGACCGTCGATGAGATCGTTGCGCGCGCGGTGCAATATTGCGAATTGGCGGTGGCCAAGGGCATCGGCGCCATCCGCAGCCACGTGGACACCTGTGATGATCGGCTGACCGGTGTCGAGGCGCTCCTGGAGGTCCGCGCACAGGTCAAGGACGTGCTCGATCTGCAACTCGTGGCCTTTCCCCAGGATGGTGTGCTGCGCGACCCCTCAGCCCTTCAGAACACGATCCGAGCGTTGGATATGGGGGTGGATGTTGTGGGCGGAATCCCACATTTCGAACGGACCATGGCGGACGGTGCTGAAAGCGTGCGCCTGCTGTGCGAACTGGCCGCAGAGCGCGGTTTGCGGGTCGATATGCATTGCGACGAAAGCGATGATCCCTTGAGCCGGCACATTGAAACGCTGGCTTGTGAGACCCAAAGGTTGGGGTTGCAGGGACGGGTCGCCGGATCACACCTGACCTCCATGCATTCCATGGACAATTACTATGTCTCGAAGCTGATCCCGTTGATGGTTGAGGCCGGCGTGCACGCAGTTCCCAATCCGCTGATCAACATCATGTTGCAGGGCCGGCATGACAGCTACCCCAAGCGCCGGGGCCAAACCCGGGTGCGCGAGTTGCGCGATGCAGGCATCACTGTGGGCTTTGGCTCTGATTGCGTGATGGATCCGTGGTATTCATTGGGCAAAGCCGACATGCTGGATGTGGCATTCATGGGGCTGCATGTGGGACAGTTGTCCAGCCGGGCCGATATGGAATGGTGCTTTGATGCGGTGACAAGCAATTCCGCTGAAATCATGGGGCTGGAGGGATATGGCGTTAACAAAGGCGCGGCAGCGAATTTCGTACTGCTGCAGGCATCCAACAAGATCGATGCCATTCGCCTGCGTGCCCACCGGATGGCCGTAGTACGCAAAGGGCGCGTGATTTCGCGCTCTGAGCCGGTCACACATCAACTCTCCCTGAGTGACACGCCCAAGGATCTCGACGAGGCAAAGATTGGCCAATAGTGCGCCCCGCGCCCTGTGAGAGGGCGCCGGGTAACCTAGAGATGATCGGTAAGCATCCTTTGCGGACGATACTGTAAATGGAAGGCTCAACCAGTCCACTGCCGGAGTGCATTCTAATGCAGATGGGTTGTCTTGGGCACAAACGAACGCGCACCTGACTTCAGGATTGCCAAAGTAATCTGCGAGAGCCGCAAAACCGGCGCCGCGAACACTCTTGGTTCACTTCGCGCACTGTTTCCCCAAAGAAAACAGTCACCTCCCAAGAAACGATTTAGAATGGGCATCTAGCCTAATTCTATCTTAATGGACACTTACCCTACCCGAGGAGCCGTGGCTTAGACAGGATGCGCCGTCTATCACTGAAGGTGGGACATGCGAACAACCGAGCATGTGCGGGCTCGAGATTTCAGCACTGAAATGACCACCGCTGGAGAACTGTCGATGATCAGTTCGGCCGAATTGCAAAGCCCTTTCGGACAGGACGGCCCAGTGAACCTGTGCGTGTCCAAAAGAGACAAACTGCCAGGTATTCTCCTTAAGGAGTAAACTGATGCCACGTTATGACTTAGTCACGTTCCTTGCTCCGAGCACTGGCTCATTCACGTTTGACGCAAGTAATGTTGAGGTGCTCGCGGTAACAGATTCCAATGCGACTTTCGGAGATAATAATCCCTCTCCACCCGAAGGATATAGCAACCAAACTGGACAAAATGACGTTTTTGGGATGCCTACGTCGGGACCGTTGATGACTGGCGCCATGCGGTCCTTCACCAACACTTCAACGGGTGAAGTACACAATATACCTTTCATGTTTAATGACGGTGAATTTGTATTTTCAAGCGGATCATTGCTATTGTTCGCGATGACCAAGCCCCCGCTGGTCGATGGTGCCACATACACGATCCGTGTCGTCAGCGGCGACGGAACAACACCGTGGACAGACTTTGCTCCCGTCTGCTTCACCTCCGGCACTCGGATCGCAACGGTAAGCGGGGACCGCTGCATCGAAGACCTTGTTGCGGGTGATCTGGTTCTCACGATGGACCGCGGCTATCAGCCCATACGCTGGATCGGCTCATCCAAACGGCCTGCAACGGGCGACCTTGCCCCAATTCTGATCCGCAAGGGCGCGCTCGGGAACGACCGAGACCTACGTGTCAGCCCCCAGCATCGCATGCTGTTGCAAGGCTGGCAGGCGGAGATGCTCTTTGGTAAGGAGGAGGAAGTCCTGGCGACCGCCAAGTCGCTCGTGAATGACCACTCCATCCTCCGTGAAGAGGGCGGCGAGGTGGACTACTTCCACATGCTGTTTGATACCCATGAGATCATCTATGCTGAGGGCGCACCATCAGAGAGCTTCCACCCCGGAGAACAGGGCTGGAAAGCCTTGGATCAGGCCACACGGGATGAAATCCTCACGCTCTTTCCTGAGCTTGGCATGGGTTTAAACGCGTCCTACGGCCCCTCAGTCCGTACAAGCCTGAAGCACAGTCAAGGACAACTGCTTGGTGCCTATATGGCAGGAAGTTTTTAGCGCGTGACCGTTGCTGGCTGCGTGATTTCATACAAGGATCATGGCGCGGTGAAGCACACCCTCCAACGCAACGTATAGTCGCCGGATCTCACAACAAACGCATCAAAAACGGGCTCGAAACGAGCAGCAGTATTGGCGCTGTAAGCGAGCGCTGAACCTCTGCGATACTCTAAAGCCTTCACACTCTACAAAAACAGTACGCCACAATCTGAGATGCTCTCTTTCAAACTTATTCGCAAAGGCTGGCGGCCTAGGGGGCCATCATTTTGCGCGCATTGTGATACGGCTTGCCCTGCCCTCAGGTGCGAGAACACCTTGGGCAGGACAGCCTTCCTGCAGGCATTTGGGCCTACAGCAGGGAGAAACACATCACGAATATGCGGCCACAAGATGCTCGAAGAGGACCGCCACCGCCTCTGCGCCTGGATCATTGTGCCCAGCCAGGTTGCTGGAAGAGACGTAGCTTGCGCGCCCCGCCCGTGCGGTGGTGATCCGGGCCGTTGCGTCGGCGCCCTCGCGCGCTGCTTTTGCAGCGGCTTCGGGCCCAAGGTGCAGGGCTTCAAGCGCCGGGAGCAAAGCATCAATCATTGTTCGATCGCCAGGGCGCGCGCCACCAACCTGTTGGATGCGGTCAAGGCCCGCTTTTAAGGCCTCAATGGCGTCTTGCCCTGCTGCCGAAGCATCGCCCGCAGCGGCAAAGAAAATGGCCAGCAGCACACCAGAGGAGCCCCCCATTGTCTGGCTCAACTCCAGCCCGATTGCGCGATAAAGCTGGGTTTGATCTGCCAGGGGCAGGCGATCGAGTGCATCGATCAGAGCGCGGGCAGCCGTGGTCAGCGTGCTGCCTGTATCCCCATCACCGGACTTGGCATCAAGCGCATTCAGTTCCGCCTCGGCACCGATAAGGATTTTGCAGCACCGTTCAACCAATGCGCGGGTCTCATCATTGCTGGATGGGATGGGCTGGATCGGCGTCAGCCCATCTGGCAACGGTTCGACAGCTATGTCATCCACGGCAAGGCATCCAGGCCAAGCCCAAGGCGCAACCGGGGCAACGAGGGCATGCTCATCCGTTTTGCTCGCCGGAAGCAGCGACACCGAAAAACCGCGCATATCAAGGGACGTCATCAGCTGCGCGGGCCCCACCAGCCAACGGATCTGTTCACCAATAGAGGATTGCGTAAGCTCTTCTGCCAAGACAGCCATTTCCAACGGCGTGGCACCGCCCAGATTGTTGAGCAGCGCGACATGAGGGCCCGGCCCAATCTTTGGAGCAAGCCTGTCGACAACCATTTCCATCGCTTCCCGTGCTGTAGAAAACTGGACTTGTTCGATCCCTGCTTCCCCATGAATGCCCAGACCAAGCTCTGCTTTGCCGACTGGAATACGATCCTCTTTGGGAGATCCAGGAACAGTGCAGGTATCCAGGGACATCCCAATCGAGACGACCCCTTCGATGACACGCTCCGCAGCCGCACTCACCGTGTCGAGATCCGCCCCCTGCTCTGCCAGAGCACCCGCAATTTTGTGGACGAACAACGTACCCGCCACGCCACGGGGCTGAGGCAAATGCGGCAAGGCAATGTCATCATCGACAACCACCATATTCACCTTCAGCCCTTGCGCGCGGGCGCGTTCTGCAGCCAAACCGAAGTTCAGTCGATCTCCGGTGTAGTTCTTGACGATCAAAAGACATCCAGCCTTGCCTGTTACGGCGAGGATCCCAGCCAATACCGCGTCCACAGAGGGGGAAGCGAACACCTCGCCACAGACAGCTGCGGTCAGCATGCCCTGGCCTACAAAGCCGGCATGGCTTGGCTCGTGCCCTGATCCCCCACCCGATACCAAGGCCACTTTGGAACGGTCCCAGTCAGTGCGTACAACAACCTTGATATGCGGGTAGCCGTCGAGGCGCGCCAGCCGGCCTCCTGCCGTTCGCAGGGTCCCGTCGATGGCTTCGGTAACGAGGGTTTCCTTGGTGTTGATGAACTGGCTCATGGCTTTCCTCCTCAGGCGATACGAGCGCCAGCGGCGTCGAAATACAGGGCGTTGCGGGGTTGAATGGCAATGATGTCTCCGGGCTCAAGGCCGGTGTGAACATCGATCAGGGTCACGATATCATGTCCGTCTAACGTGAGATGCAGGCGGGTCTGGTCCCCGAGGCGTTCAATGCGCTTCACCTGGGACGGTTTGCCCTCGCCGTGCTGAATGTGCTCCGGGCGCAGCCCGATCGTTTTCGCACCAAGTGGAGCCCCGGGGAACAGATCGCAGGGCAATTCATTGATCCGAGGCAGGCCAAGACGCGCCGCAACATAAAGACTGACCGGATCTTCATAGATCTCGCGTGGCGTTCCCACTTGTACGAGACGGCCCGCATCCAGCACACCGACCCGCGTCGCCATTGTCATCGCCTCGATCTGGTCATGCGTCACGTACAAAAGCGTTGACCCCAGGCTGGCCTGAATCCGTTTCAATTCAATGCGCAGATCGGCACGCAGCTTGGCATCCAACGAACTCAGAGGTTCATCCATCAGGTAAATGGAGGGGTTGCGCACAAGGGCTCGCCCAATCGAAACCCGTTGCATTTCTCCGCCTGACAGAGCCGTCGCCTTATTGTCGAGCTTGTGGCTGATCTGCAAAACCTCAGCCACCTCGTCGATCTTGCGCTTCACCTCGTGTTCCGGCGTTTTCAGGATTGGAGAGCGCAGCGGAAACGCAAGATTGTCTCGGACAGTCATGTGGGGGTAAAGCGAGTACTGCTGAAAAACCATCGCAACATCCCGTTGCGCCGGGGTCTCATCGAGCACGGAACGGCCGTTGATCAAGATGTCCCCGGTTTCGGGACGCTCCAGCCCGGAAATCAGGCGCAAAGTCGTTGTCTTGCCCGCGCCAGTGGGGCCCAGAAGCACAACAAAGTCTCCATTGGCAACGGTCAGCGAGACGTCATCTAGGGCGCGGGTGTCCCCGAAAGACTTGCTTACGTTTTGAAGTGTAATGTCAGCCATGAGAGAGCACCCCCGCATTCAGATTGGAGCGGATGGCCCGGCCGGACTGGTTGTCGAAAAGTGTCACCGTTGCGGGATCGAAATCGAGCCCAACGCTTTCCCCAACCCTTGCAACTTGATCCGAGGCGATCCGGGCCTTCACTTCGCCATTATGGGTCTGCAGCGTCACGATCTGGGTGGTGCCTAAATATTCGGTTGCGACAACTTCACCGCGATAGCCGGCACTGTCGGATAGTCGAATATGCTCGGGCCGCACACCATAGACCATGTCGCCGTCAAAGGCTTCGCGCAGGGGCGGCATGCCAAGTGTCTGATGGTGCATTTCGACCGTGGTCGCACCCGCTGCTAGGCTGCCATGGAACTTGAGAAAGTTCATGTGCGGGGAGCCGATGAACTCAGCCACAAACATCGTGGCAGGCTTGTCGTAGATATCCTGCGGTGTGCCAAACTGCTCGATCACACCGTGGTTCATCACAACGATCTTGTCTCCCATCTGCATGGCCTCAAGCTGGTCATGGGTCACGTAGACAGTGGTTGCCCCGATCCGATCATGCAGGGCGCGCAATTCATGAGACATGTGCTCTCGAAATTCCGCATCGAGCGCGCCTAAGGGCTCGTCCATCAGGAAACAGGCCGGGTTGCGGACAATCGCCCGCCCGAGTGCTACGCGCTGGCGATCCCCGCCGGACAGTCCGCCAACCGGGCGGTCCAGGATTGCTTCAATCCCAAGGATCTGGGCCACTTCCGCTACTTTCTCGCGAATTTGCGCCCGCGGCATGCCCTGACTGGCCAAGGGATAGCTGATGTTCTTGCGCACATTCATATGCGGATAAAGCGCAAACATTTGGAAAACAAAGGCGATATCACGCTTGCTTGCAGGCTTTTGGCCCACCTCTTCGCCGTTGATGTAGATCTCACCAGCAGTGGGCAACTCAAGACCTGCAATCATGCGCAAGGTCGTGGTCTTGCCGCATCCCGAAGGACCGAGCAGCATGAAGAATTCCCCATCCTCAATCTTGAAGGAGGATGACTGAACCGCAGTAAAGGAACCGAATTCCTTGCGCAGATTTTGAATTACGATCTCGGCCATCGATCACTCCGGGAAATGGCTTACGATGATGAACATGACAGTCCCCACCAACGTCACGATGAAGGAATAGGTGAAGGCCCAAAGCACAAAGGGCTGCATCAACATGAACACGCCAAGCGCAATGAGAATGGAGGCAACCATCTCCCAGGGACCACGGCGAAGGCGCAGAAGGCCATTGAAAAACTCGCTCATTTCCGAACCGCTCCGAAGGTGATCCCGCTCAACAGATGCTTGCGCAGGAGAATTGTGAAAACCATGACCGGCACCAGGAAGATCGTCGCGCCAGCCGCCACGGCGGGCCAGTCCTGGCCGGTAACGCCGATAATCGTGGGGATGAAAGGCGGCGCTGTTTGCGCGTTGCCAGACGTCAGCAGCACTGCGAAGGCATATTCGTTCCAGGCAAAGATCAGGCAGAAGATCGCGGTCGAAGCGATCCCGGTCGCAGCCTGCGGCAGAACTACTTTGTAGAAGGCCTGAAAGCGCGTGTAGCCATCGATGAGGGCCGCTTCCTCATATTCACGTGGGATTTCGTCAATGAACCCTTTCAGAAGCCAAACCGAAAGCGACAGGTTCACTCCGGTATAAAGCAGGATCATCCCCGCATGGGTATCACTCAGCCCGAGCGAGCGAAACATCAGGAAAATTGGGATCGCAACCGCAATCGGAGGCATCATCCGTGTCGACAGGATGAAGAATAGCAAATCGTCCTTCAGCGGGATCCGGTAGCGCGAAAACGCATAGGCCGCCAGCGTTCCAAGGACAACGGCCAAGAATGTGGAGCCGAACCCGATGATAACAGAGTTCAGGAAGCGTTCGCCAAACCGGGACGGGCCCACAATTGCCATGCCCCTCTCATGGACGATCTCATCGTACCAAGTGGCTGGCGGGTTGGCCTGCAAAAACTCTTCAGTCTGCCGCGTACGGGTAGTGAACAGGTTCACATAGCCCTCAAGCGTCGGCTCAAAGAAGACTTCCGGGGGATACGCAATCGCGTCGTTTTGCGTTTTGAAGCCAGTGGAGATGATCCACAAAAGCGGCATGATCGTGATCAGCGCATAGGCTATCACAAGGCAGCCCGCGATCCATTTCTGCCGCGACGACGGCTCGGTGACAGAGTAGCTGCTCATCTCTCTTTTACCTTGTTGAGGGCCTTCACGTAGATGGATGCAAGACCAAAGACGGTCACGAAAAGGATCACCGCATAGGCCGAGGCATAGCCGGTCCGCCACCGCTCAAATGCCTCGCGCTTGAGATCAATCGACGTCAGCGTTGTGGTATTGCCAGGCCCGCCACCTGTAAGCTGGACGACAAGATCAAACATCTTGAAGTTTTCGATGCCCCGAAACAGCACGGCAAGCATTAGGAAGGGTAACGCCATCGGCACGGTGATCGTCCAGAACTGGCGCCATTTCGATGCGCGGTCGCATTCGGCCGCCTCGTAAATCGAGTCCGGTATCGACCGCAGCCCGGCGAGACAGATCAGCATAACGAAGGGCGTCCACATCCAAGTATCCACAATGACAATCGCCCAGGGCGCGAGGTTTATATCCCCAATCATCGAGAAGCTTGTCACATCGGCGCCTGTGAAGAAGGCGACCACATAATTGAAGATGCCAATTTGTGGCTGGTAGAGGAACGTCCAGAAATTACCCACCACAGCTGGGGATAGCATCATGGGAAGCACAATGATCGTGGTCCAAAGATCGTTGCCGCGGAATTTCTGATTGATCAGCCAAGCCAGCGTGAACCCGATCAGGACCTGAAAGAAAAGGGTCCAAAACAGGAAATGCGCCGTCGCCTGCATTGTCATCCAGATATCGGTATCAGTGAGGATGCGCTCATAGTTGCGCAATCCGATAAACTCGACGTCCTTATTTGGCCTGTTGACGCGGTAATTGGTAAAGCTGAGCCGGATCGTCCAGATCAGCGGGAAGATGTTGATCGCCAGAAGCAGAAAGATCGTCGGCGCAACGAATATCCAGGCGATGGCCCGATCCGAAAGCCCCCGGATCCGTTTGGCCACCCGAGGTGAAGTTGCCTTTGCGGCACGACTGACCGTTGTCTCAACCATGAGACAGTCTCCCCATAAAATGACCGCGATAAAGGTTTTGCGGCAATTCCGATTTCAGCAGCTATCGCCAAAGGTCCGCAAGAGGGTGTGTTTCCCCGACACAGGCCGGGGAAACACGGCATACGCTATCAGCGCAGGCCTTCATCTTCGAACACTTCGACCCAATCCTCGACAAGACCGTCGAGGGCTTCCTGCGCTGTGCCGTTGCCCGCAACCACATAGTTGTGGACGCGATCCTGCATCGCCAAAAGCAGATCTGCATAGGCAGGCTCAGCCCAGAAATCCTGCACGATCGCCATCGAGTCTAGGAAGGTCTGGGCATAGGGCTGACTGGTTGCAAAACCAGGATCTTCAACCACGGCACGCAGGGCCGAATAACCGCCCATTTCCCACCACTTCGCCTGCACCTCTGGCTGGGCAAACCACTTAATATACTCCAACGCACCTGGGATATTATCGGAATAGGAGACCACTGAGATACCCTGCCCGCCCAGCTGCGCAAAATGCCCACCCGGACCTGCCGGGTTCGGGAAATAGCCAGAGCGATCGCCACCCACATCGGGGTCTGCGTTCACACCGGGCCAAATGAAGGCAAAGTTCATCTGCATGGCGACCTGACCCGAACGGTAGGCATCGATATTTTCGGACATGTACCAATCCGATGAGCCCGGCGGCGTGCAGCACTCATAAAGCTCACGATAAAACTCGAGCCCCTCAACCGCATCGGCAGAGTTCACCACTCCTTCAATCTGGTAAGGATCGCCCTCGGGGCCATATATGAAGCCGTAGTTATAGAGGGCATTGGTAACACCCATCGTGATCCCTTCGGAGCCGCGCTCCGTGTAGATCGCCATGCCGTACACCTTCGTGCCGTCGATCTCGCGGCCCTGGAAGAATTTTCCAATGTCGCGGAGTTGCTCGAGGGTTTCTGGCGCAGCAAGGTCATACCCATAGGTGTCTTTGAACTCCGCTTGCAGCTCCGGGCGTTCGAACCAATCTTTGCGATACGTCCACCCGACCACGTCCCCAAACGCCGGAAGTGCCCAATAATTCGGTGAACCCTTTGGCCATTCCGAGTAACCGCGAACGGTTGCAGGGATGAAATCATCCATCGAGATCCCTTGCTCATCGAAGAAATCGTTGAGCTTGATGTAGTGGCCGGCCTCAGCCGATCCGCCAATCCACTGGCTGTCGCCGATCATCAAATCGCAGAGCTTTCCGCCCGAGTTCAGCTCGTTCAGCATCCGGTCAGCGAAGTTGGGCCAAGGAACAAACTCAAAGCTCATCGAAACGCCTGACTCCTCCTCAAAGCCCTGCGAAAGCTCAACCAATGCGTTTGCTGGATCCCAAGATGCCCAGCACAAGGTGAGTTCATCTGCTTGGGCGCCGGTCGCGGCAAGCCCAGTCGCGGCGCTGATGGCGGTTGCCGCCAAAAGATGTGTCTTCTTCATGGATGGTTTCCTCCCGTCTACTAAACGATCCGTTCGTCCGTCACACCTGCGCTGTTTTCGCGGTGCTTTAAGAACCCTATCTGAGGAACGTACCTCTTTTCAATATTCATTTTGAGGTACGATCATCATTTTCGCAATCTTGGAAACATCTCAGGCTTGGAAATAGCCGCTTTTTGCCCATTCACTCAAGACCTTGCCCCAAATGGCAGCCCGTAAAAAAGTGCAAAAATTTACCTTCCCTAGATCCGTGCTGAAAGGGAAACGCAGCATACCGAACCTGAGTCCGGCAACACCCATATGCATTATTTATTCAGCACGATTCGAAGGGTCGCGATTGAAATTGGCCCTCTTAGGGGAGGTTCTCACGCAGTACGATTTCGATCCGCACACGCTCCTGCGCCTCAAAAATCGGAAGTTCGTCGCAGACATTTCTGAGGACGCGCAAAGCGCTGCGCACCAGATGACCGACATTCTGCGCAATCACAGCCGCGACTTCGTTTTGCGCCAAGGCAGTGTGCATAGCCGGGGTCAACTCATGCGTTAAAACAACCAACTCACCGAGACGCCCACTTTTGCGCAGCGCGGACAGCATCGTCATGTTACCCGCCCCCATCGAATAGACACCAACCAGCCGATCCCGCGCTGCAACCGAGCTCAAGATAATGCGCTCCATACGCGCCTCATCCCCATGCCACTCAACTGTTGGAAGAGCCTTTAAATTACTGTAATCACTTGTCATTACGGCATCAAATCCAAGTCGACGCTCCAGACTATCGCGCGACCGCAAGGAATCCGCCACCACCAGAACCTCGCCCTGCCCTTTGACGAAACGCCCCATGAGTAGGGCGGCCGTGCGCCCCGCAGCAATACTGTTAACACCCACAAAGAAATCCCGACGGGAATTTGGAAGATCTGAAACAAGCGCAACTATGGCAAGGCCGGCATCCTTGAGGCGCGCCACAGCATCGCGTACCTGCGGCGTCTCCGGAACCATCAGCGCCAAGCCATCAAGACGACTTGTGTTCAGGGATTTCAACGCCCTTACGATGGCATGTGGATCTTGGGGGGGCACCCTAACGATTGTCAAATGCGTCCTGTCAGCAACATTGGACGAGTAAGCCTCCTGCAAAGCCGCCTTTAAGGAATTCGCAAACTGGCTTGAACCCTCAGGCAACACGAAGGCAAAGCGGTACTGCCGCTGCCGAGCCAGATTTGCCGCGTAGGTATCACGAACATAGCCTAGGCTTTCGACCGCCTTGTTCACCTTGGCAATCGTCTTTTCCCGCACGCCAGGCCGCGCATTCAATACACGATCTACTGTTGCGAGACTGACCCCAGCCTCCTTTGCAATGTCGTGGACCGTTGGCCTGCCCAAAATGCCTCTCCTTTTGGGTCAGAATAAGCCCGCAAATGAGGTACGTCAATCACACTCCCTGCGCGAGGATAAGGATGAAGTCCATTGAACCAAAGCTGCAACGGTGTCCAGATGCTCCCTGCCCTATCCGACCCGGATCTTGGGTCCGCTTCCGTCAAAGACTCCGTGAGGTTGGACAGATAGGCTTACACGCCAATCCATAACGACTTCAACCGGCCGCATTGCATCACAGGGCTGATAAACCAACACGAGCCGCGCACGCCACTCCGCGCCTTCCGGGGTTCAGGGTTTTTGCCCGGCGTGCCTCACTCAGGATAGCCAACACTCAAAGGACAGCAGCCACATCTGCAGCAGCGATTTCTGCTGCCCGTTTGTGCACGGTCCTGCGAATTTCTTTGAAATTCACCATAACAATTCTGATCTCAGTGACAGGGCCTTCACAGACGGGATCATTGCACCAGGCTTCCTGCACGGAAACGAGACATTGCGCGCCCGCCCCCAAGTGCTTCCGCACTAGACGCTTGACCCGCTGCGCCTGCCAGAATGTGTCCGCCATCTGCTTGAAAGCCGCTGCCATAGCTAAGTCCTCACGCTATCAGAGCCGGCTTTTCCTACTGCCCTCAACGCATGCAAGCGCCCGACCGGATCACGTGATTTGGTGCAGCCGAATTTGCTCATAGCTGCGTTGGGATGGGCGCATCACCATAGACTGCCACCGGATCAAAGGTCTTGCTATGCTCACGAAACTCTAAGGGGCGACCTGCGTCCACCCCGGTGGGCACCGCGCGGTAGAAGCACGACTGATAGCCCACGTGGCAAGACGCGCCCGAGCCGCTCACCTGAACTTTCAGCCAGGTTGCATCCTGATCATCATCAATCCGCGCCTCAATTACCTTCTGAACAAGGCCTGAGGTCGCCCCCTTGTGCCAAAGCACTTGACGGGCGCGGCTAAAATAATGGGCCTCCCCCGTCTCAATGGTCAGACGAAGGGCCTCTTCGTTCATCCAGCCCAGCATCAGAACATCTCCGTTCTGCGCATTTGTTGTCACACAGGGCATCAATCCCTGCGCGTCGAATTTGGGCGCAAGCTCGGTACCTTCCTCAACCTGCACGACAGAATTTCGCGCGCCAAATGTAATCTTGCTCATTGGGCTACCTTGCACACTGTTATATTATAACATAATGCTCTTCGCGCATATGCGGCCCAAAGTAAAGAGGACCAGACCAACGATGGATTCAGAGGATCACCGCATTCCGGTTACCTTGCTGACAGGCTTTCTGGGCGCCGGGAAAACAACACTACTCAACACTATGATCCGTGATCCAAATGCGGGGCGCATTGCTGTGATCATGAATGAATTCGGGGATGTCGGCCTTGATCATGATCTGATCGAAGCGGCGACAGAAGAAACCATCCTCCTTGAGTCTGGCTGTTTGTGCTGTTCCATACGGGGTGACCTTGCAACAACCCTCTCCAGCTTGATGGAGCGCAGAAAGCAGGGCGCACTGGCCTTTGATCGGGTTGTGATTGAAACCACAGGCATCGCGGACCCGGGGCCAGTGCTGCATACCTTGGTCGTAAGCCCATTGATTGCCCCGGACTATTGTATGGATGGGGTCGTAACGCTGGCCGATTGTGCAAATGGGCCAGATACGCTTGATCAACATCTCGAGGCTGTGCATCAGATTGCCATCGCTGATGCCCTCATACTGACCAAAACGGACCTCGTATCAGACGACGCGCTGCGCACCTTCGAGGCGCGCGTCCAAGCGATCAATCCAGATGCGCCGCGCATGAAAGCCGCGCACGGGCGCGTTCCTTTGACGGCTCTGTTTGGGCTATCGGCAATGCGCAGTGGCGCAAAGCACGATGATATTTTGACATGGCTCGGGCAAACGGTCGGCTCTGTATCCCAGGATGATCCTGCGGCTGCCCATATCCATGACTCGCATGACCATGACCATCACCATGACCATCATGACGGGCGGATCACCTCCGCATCCATTCAGGTGGATACTCCCATTGCCGCCAATGTATTTGATTTCTGGCTGGATATGCTCATCGCTCTGAAAGGGCCAGATATTCTGCGCATGAAAGGGATCGTGCATGTAGAAGACATGGATAAACCCTTCGTGTTCCATGGCGTCCAACATATTTTCGATCGCCCTGTGCCGCTGGAAACCTGGGAGGACGGGCCGGCTATCAGTCGTATCGTCATCATTGCCCGCGACATGACCGAGGCCGAACTTCATGAAAGCCTCAAGGTTTTGCGCATGCAGCCCAAAGACACAGAAGAGACCTCACACGGGATGCTGAGCGACACTGTCGAAATGCCGTTCTAAACAATGCTCCAACTCTATAATTCTTTGGGCCGCACACGCGCGCCATTTGCCCCATCCGATCCCACCCATGTTCGGATGTATGTATGTGGGCCAACGGTTTATTCCTATGCACATATCGGAAACGCCCGACCGGCTGTGATTTTCGATGTTCTGGCCCGCGTTTTGAGGGCGCAGACGCCCAAACTCACCTATGCGCGCAACATTACAGACATCGATGACAAAATCATCGCGGCGGCGGCGGCGCGGTCCACAAGCTGTGATGCGATTTCAGAAAAATTCACAGCGGCTTATCACGAAGACCTGGCCGCACTAGGCGTCCTGCCACCGGATATAGAGCCAAGGGCGACCGGTCATATCCCGCAGATGATCGCAATGATCGAAAAGTTGATCGCAGCAGGAAAAGCATATGCGGTCGATGGCCATGTTCTCTTTCATATCCCGGCCTGCCCGGATTATGGGAAGCTCTCGGGGGCAAACCCCGATGAGATGCTCGCCGGCGCACGTGTCGAGGTAGCACCATGGAAACGGGATCCGCGCGACTTCGTTCTTTGGAAACCCTCAGAAAGCGGGCAGCCCGACTGGGAAAGCCCTTGGGGCTTTGGGCGGCCCGGGTGGCACATCGAATGCTCTGCCATGATCCGCGCACATTTGGGCAATCAGATTGATATCCATGGTGGTGGGATCGATCTGCGGTTTCCCCACCACGAAAATGAAATTGCCCAAGGCACGCAGGCTCGGTTCTGGATTCATAACGGGCATGTCACGGTATCAGGTGCAAAAATGTCCAAATCCCTTGGAAACGTGCTGCTCGTGCGCGATTTGCTGGCCGAGACACCGGGCGAGGCAATTCGCTATGCGTTGATGTCCGCCCATTATCGCCAGCCCCTCGATTGGACATCCGCGACACCTCGCGCGGCCCGCGCATCGCTGGACAGGCTCTATGGCGCGCTGAGGGATCAGCCCCCTGCGGAGCCGAGGGCTGACGATATGGCGCCCGTCCTATCCGCGCTTGATGACGATCTTAACACGCCTGCCGCCATGGCAGCCCTGCATATGCTCGCTGGAAAGGTATATGCCGACGCGGATGCGCAGCGGCGCGCACAGCGCGCGGCAAGCCTGCGCACAGCCGGCGCATTTTTGGGCCTGCTGCAAGAGGATGCAGACGCCTGGGCGCAATCAGGTGCCGTTGATGTCGCTCAGATTGAGGCCCTTGTTGCACAGCGCAGCCAAGCCAGAACGGAAAAAGACTGGGCACGCGCCGATAGGCTGCGTGCTGCGCTTCTAGAACTAGGCGTTGAGGTTGAAGACGCAGGCCAGAAAAGCCATTGGCGCATGCGGGCATGAAGGGCAAAGGCAAAACTGAGACACCACCTCCCTCAGTCCGTTTTCACTGAGCAAAACGGCCTAGCTGCCCTGCACGGTTTGCCAATTCGTGGCATGGCTTGGTTGCGTAAAAAGGGCATACTCTGGTGGGCCGCCCGCCCGGAGGGCGCCAAAAACACAATGAGGAGTGGCTGAAAATCTTGCTCTGCTGATCCACAAGCTAGGGCCTCTCTGCCGCTACGCCTGCTGCAACGACCATATCTACGGCCTGCTTCACAAGACGGTCTCGTTCCGTCCACGGATACCCCTGCATGGTGATCAGGGAATGCATGATCCCATGCAGATGACAAATAAGCCCATCCCCGATCGTTTTCACCTGCGGATGCGCAGGAGTGAGCCCAAGAACATCCGCTATGCTTTCAAAGAACACGTCATAGGCTTTCATGATGCTGTCTTGAGATACAAATGCCGTGACATCGGCCTTGCTGACATCGGCGTTCATGAAGACGAGCTGGTATTGCTCAACATGTTTAAACCAATACGCAACATAGGCTTCAGACACACGGTACAAACGATCCTGAGCATTTCTGGCACCGCCCCTCGCTGCCGCCACATCCTCAAATGCCAAGCCAATCACGTGGTCCCAAAGGGCCGTCAGAATTTCGAGCTTGTTTGAAAAATACCGGTAGAGCGCCATCGGTGTCAGGCCCACTTCCTTTCCCAACCGGCGCATCGACACCGAAGCGTAGCCTTCCTCGTTGAACAACTGAATGGCGACCGCAGCGATCTCGGCACGACGTTCCGAGAGCGCAGCCTCTGACAAGGTCGGGCGCCCCCTACGCGGCTTTTCCTCAGTTTTTTGTGGACGATCAACCATCTGGGACACCCTCTTCCTTCAAGTTTAATGATACGCGTAAATTTTTATTTCCCGAAGGCGCTTTTTTGACTTTACGCGTATATTTTATATGTCTATGAGCGCCAAATCAACATCTGAAAAAGGACTAGAACGATGCAGACACCTTTAAGAATGATCTTGGCGATCACGGGCTGCGTGATCGTATGGCTCGGCCTGAACGTGGGGTTGGGCGGCATCCAAACCCTTGGCTGGCAAGGATCCGCTGATTTCATGGATGTGACTGACGAAGCCATCTACGCGATCCGCGACAACCATGTTCGGTTCATCGCCGGGGTCTGGTCTGCCGTCGGCCTTTTGATGATTGCAGGGGCTTTCTGGATCAGGCAGATGCGGGGCCTCTTGCTGTCGCTCTTCGCTGTGATTTTCGTGGGTGGCCTCATGCGCCTGTCCGCGGCAGACTTCGGGCTGTTGTTGAGTGCAGATATTGCGCCATCGCTGATCGCAGAACTCGTTCTGTTCCCGCTGCTGGCCCTTTGGATCTATCGCTCCGAAGCAAACGCACAATAAAAAGGGCCTGCCAGTGGCAAGCCCTCAAACCTTGATTACGTACAGGACGGCGAGACGCATCTGAAGCGCGCCAAGTGTGCAGGCGGTCGCGCCACCGCTTGCGCCTTAAACTGTGTAATTTAACCCCAAGCGGCCACCGTCAGCATAGATGGTTTCGCCCGTGACATAGCTGGCTTTATCCGAGCACAGGAAAGCAACGATGTCGGCGATTTCGCGCGGGGTGCCAACACGGCCCAAAGGCGTGCGGGACATGGCGATTTTGAAGGCCTCCGGGTTGGCATTCACACCGGCCATCATCTCAGTATCGATGGACCCAGGGCCTACGGCATTGACCCGGATCCCATGTTCCGCGAGCGCCAGAGCAGCCACCTTGGTAATCTGCGACACGCCCCCCTTGGAAGCGCAGTAGGCAGGAATGGCCGGGATCGCCAGCTTGGCGTTCACCGACGACATATTGACGATCGCGCCCTTGATGCCCGCCGCCACCATCGCCCTGCCCGCGCGCTGAATCGCCACGAACACAGCGCGCAAATTGATCGCCAGAACGGCGTCAAAATCCGCCAGATCATAGTCAAGGAAATTGCCCGGCAATGCGATCCCTGCGTTGTTGACCAGCTTGGCGACAACGCCATGCTCCGCCTCGATCTGATCAAACAGAGCGAGCACCGCCTCGGGCTTTGACAGATCACAGACATAGCCGGCGCCGCCCAGGGTTTCGGCCGCCTCAGTCACCGTTGGCTTTGCATCCACCAACACCACTTTGTGGCCGTCATCGGCCAGAGCCTTGGCGCAGGCATATCCGATGCCTTGGGCGCCTCCGGTAATCATCGCAATGGGTTTGTCAGACATGCCCGTTCCTTCCTGTCATGCGTTGAGGCATTCGCCTTTACTCGATGCTGACACTTCAACACCACACCACTGCAAAAGGCCATACGCCAGCGCGCGGCCCCATCCGTTTTGCTCCCTCTCGAAAGACCCATTGCCACTCTTTCCGTGACGAGGCACCATCGCGCTGCCCGAAACAGGCACAAGCGCAGGAGAGCCAGATGACCCCTTTGAAAATCACCGCCGCCCAGATGGTTGCAGAGGCGCGCGCACGTATCGAAGAGGTGGAAACGCCCAACCTGATCGCAATGCTGGATGATCCTGATCTGGTGGTCGTAGATATTCGCGACATTCGCGAACGTCAGCGGAGCGGCGCCATTCCCGGATCAATCCACGCCCCTCGCGGCATGATCGAGTTCTGGGTTGATCCAGACAGCCCCTATCACAAGGAAGTCTTTGCTCAGGCCGGAAAAAAATACGTCTTCCACTGCGCTTCCGGATGGCGATCGGCGCTCACCGTGGCCACCTTGCAAGACATGGGCTTTGAGGCTGCACATCTCAGAGAGGGTTTTTCAACATGGGCAGATCAGGGCGGCCCCACCGAAGAGATTGCAAAGCCAGAATAGTGCCTACGGGTCTGCGCATCAGACATTAGGGCAGCATCCCACAATGCGCATACCGGGAGCATAATTCCGAACGCCTCGGCTTTTGGATCGCCGTGGTTTCTCTTTGCAACCGGTTGCATAAACGCTTACAGAGCCAGTGACTTTAGGGAGGATCAAGACTGTGAAAGTTGCTCTTTTTGGCGCAGGCCGCATCGGCAAAGTCCATGCAGCATCCATCAAGCGCGATCCGCGCTCTTCCCTCGTGGCTGTGACCGATGTGATTGCACAGGCAGCTGATGACTTGGCCCGCGACTATGGGATCGAGAGTACAACACCGGATGCGATCCTCTCCAACCCGGAGATCGACGCAATCCTGATCGCGTCTTCCACCAACACCCATTCCGATCTGATCGAAGCGGGTGTTGCCGCGGGCAAGGCGATTTTCTGTGAGAAACCGATCGATCTGGATCTTGCGCGCGCTCACCAAATTCTGCGCACGACACAGCATCACGACAGGCCGGTCATGATGGGGTTCAACCGCCGCTTTGATCCAAACTTCTCTGCCCTGAAAACGGCTTTGGATGCAGGCGAGATCGGCAAGGGGACGCTGCTGTCCATCACGTCCTATGACCCGGCCCCGCCGCCGCTCGACTACATCGCGGTTTCCGGCGGCCTCTATCGCGACATGATGATCCACGATTTCGATATGGCCGCGTTTCTTTTTGGCATGCCAAGCTCTGTGATGGCCCACGGTGCCTGCCTCATTGACCCTGAAATTGGGGCGGCGGGCGACATCGATACTGCGGTTGTCACGCTTTCTTATGCCGATGGGCGCCTTGCCACGATCCGAAACTCTCGTCAGGCTCCCTACGGCTATGACCAGCGGGTCGAAATCTTGGGATCCAAGGGGGCTCTGTCCGTGGAGAACGAGTTGGAAAGCAGGCTCGTCAAATCGACAGCCGCCGGCATTCAGGCCGCCAAGCCGGTGCATTTTTTCCTCGAGCGATACATGACCGCCTACGGGATTGAATGGACAGCTTTCGTGGATGCAATTGTCGAAGGAAAATCCGTCCCGGCAACGGTGCAGGATGGTGTCAATGCGCTGGCCCTTGCGGAGGCCGCCAACATTTCTCTGCGCAGCGGACAACCCGTTGCAATCGAGGCGGCATTGACAGGAGGCTAGTCTCGGACGCCCCAGCTTACCACACGATAGACCCGACCGCATCGGCGCCTAGAAATCGGCGCCTCGAAGGACGTACCTTTACAGTTCTTCGCACAACATCACCTCCAACACAGGGCACAGGCCGCTTGCATTGACGGCGATGGATTTCTTGCAAGCTCTGTGTCAGCGTTTACTGTCTCCCAAGAGGGTTTGATTTTAATCGGCAGCAGAGCTTGCGGTATTGATATAGTTGCAGCCTGGCAATCTGCGGCGCACAGCTTCTTTCATCGGGTGATCAAAAAAAGGTTTGCGCGGTGTTGTGCTGAATACGAGTTGATTTGCGCACTCGCTTACGCCGTTGCACCAACGAACGTTTTACACAGGTTCTCAAAATGCGCGGCGGGCAAATCGCCAACCTCGACCCCCCAACCGACCACCAGATTTTTGGCAATCGTGTCTGTCTTCTCAGGAAACTCGAGCGACAGAACACGGGCTGCAAGCAATATATCCCAGCCCACTGGCTTGAACGCGCTCGCCTCAAAATCAAGTCCAACGAGCGTATCGTTCCCGCCAACTAGAAAATTGGACATATGCATGTCATTTCGTGCAATGGACTCAAAGGATATTGAATAGTGGTCTGGCGCCGAACTTAAGTGATCTACGATATAAGATGTGTTCAGTTCGCTATATCTGGACAGATAGTCAATCCAGCTAGCCTCAGCTTTTCGTTTCGGCATGTAATGATGGAACTTCTTCAACCACTGACCGATTTTCTCCGCGTAGATCGGCACATTTTCGGACGTTAGAACTTCTGAGACGGCACGCCCCGCCTGATACGAAAATACTGCTAATCGCGCTTCTTCAGAAATGTGCAAGAGGGGTGGCGACAAGCCCGTGCCTGAGAGAACTCCAGCAATGTGTATCTCTCGCTCAAAATTCCGAACGGTGTCTGGGTTGCTCTTGTCGAAGACCTTGGCCACAACCTGCGTGCTATCCATGCCCGCTCTGAACACCATACATTTTTCATTGTGAGAAAACTGTCGAACAGACATTTGGCCTTCGCGGGCACCAAGATCTACCAGACATTTTGCCAGTGTTGGGCCGCTGCTTTTGATCACGTTCTCAAATGAAAAGGCCGGGTTGTGAGGGCGTACACGCATTTTGCTATGCGGCTTTGGCCTGGACTCTTCGCTTCCCATTTGAACACACCCCGCAACTTTTCAAGCGCCGCTCTGGAATACATTGCACGCATATGCGCGTCACAATTTGAGGGCGTTCCAGCCGGTTTCTGCGTGGCTCAACCGCGCCGTGCTAAAACGCGCCCACCATCAAGCGGGCCTCGTACGCCTTCAGCACACGACGTGCCGTTGGGCCATATCCACCAATGCCATCCGACTCAAGCTCGGGAAACAACGCCAAAATCTCTTCACGGGCTTCTTCGGCAAAGGCTCCAAAACCTTCAAGGCCGGGATGAAAACTCTCTGAAAGGTTTCCGTTTGCCAAGACGATTTCATGGTTATCAAATAGCATGTGGTAGTACTCTACCTTGCCGCCATCACAGACAATGATGTCTTCTTCATTCACCAGCATCTTTGCAGCCACGAGCACTTCAGGCTCGCCAAACAGCAGTTCCGCACGCGGCCCAGATATCAACATGCGATGCTGTGGTGAAACCAGAAGCGGTCTGCGATTTCCAATAGCCCCTTCCTTAAACAGGATGGGCGCCATTTTCCCTCGCGCGGCCACGGTTTTTGTTCCGATCCACCGCAGGTGCTGAAAGCCGTTATCGCGCGTGAATATCTTGGTGCCCGCGCTGAGGTTTTCGATAGCAATCTCGCCCTCGCTGGTTTCGATCATGGTGCCACGCGTAAAACAGGCGACAGAGAAAGATATCGTTTCAAAATTCTCGAAATCGATGCCACCGATTTCACCGTCCTCGACACCACCAGTGATTTTATAGTCGCCGACAGCATCTTGCGGATTTGCAAGGATATCAGTGAGTTTCGTGCTGCTGGTCCCACCGAAGTTTGTCTGATCACCGCTTGTATTTGTGAAAACACCAATGGCATCGGCCACATTATCAATATCGATTTCGCTAACAAGCACGTCACCTTGTAGAGTTATCTCGTCGATGGCATCCAAAGGCGTTTGATCACCATAGACCAGCACGTCAGCATTATCAGGATTGACGGTGACCTCATGGGTTTGGTTGTCACTGCCAATATAGGTTATGACGAATTGGTTATTAGTTTCTACAACTGACGTCGCATTGGTGAAAATGACTTTGTCTGTAACACTTTGAGAAGTGCCGTTTTCTGAGGCGATATTTAGGATAAAATCGTCGTCGAATGTCTTGAGATCAAAGACGAGGAAGTCTTCTTCATCATCCCCACCATTCTGGTCATTGTTATTCCCAGCAAATTTGAACTTAAAGTCTGAAAGCGTTCCGCCGTCTTGCGCGAAAAGAACTTCGGCCTTGTCGTCAGGTCCGTCAACTCTTCCTGGCAAATCCGCCGCATCGAAATCGTTGTTGTTGAGTGTAACATCAGTATACAGCGTGTCATTGTAAACCGAGCTATCGCCCTCTGCGGGCAGGTCTGGTGAGCCGGGTTGAAGCCCGTTGCCCCCGCCATTTGCGCCCCCATCCTGATCCTCACCGGCAACAAAATTCTGAATGTCGGAAAAGGTATCTGTGGTGTTACTGTTTGACTTTTCAACCTCACCCTCCCCGTAGTCAGAGGAACCGAGTTGTGAGTTCACGCCAACAGAAACCTTGATGGCCTCGTTTTGCAGTTCTGGGGTGTAATTGCCTTGCGCATCGCCTGAGGCGTCATAGGTGTTCGACCCTGCTCCGCCCCTTATCGTATCCGCACCTTCGCTTGCGAGGAAAGTATCATCACCGCCTTGGCCCTTAAGGGTATCGTCGCCAGCGCCCCCGTCGATGATATCATCGCCGCCCCCGGCCGACACCTCATCTTCACCGCCAAATGTCGCGATGATGTCTGCTTGTGATGTGACGGTATCTCCGTCGCTATCCGTATCGCCCACCTCGATGATGTCTTGATCGTCTGTGCCATCGAAAACGCCCGATATGGTGTAGCTGGCTGCTACCGCGTCGATGTGGAGTTCACCTTCAACAGTATTCGGACCGGTCTTTTCAATTTCAATAGTGACTAACTCACCGTCAAATGTGGAGTTCGTCACTGTACTGAAAACGGTCACCTCTTCGAGTTCGTTGTTGTCTCCAGTGTTTCCATCGAGACGACCAACCTCATTCGTGCCTGCCAAAATGCGTATCGTGTATGCTTGGGCACCGTCCGGGAGCGTTGTATAATTTGGATCACCGATGCGTAGCGTTAGGGTTATCGGTTCATTGGCATTATACTGGTAATTCAGAGTTTGTTTTAGCTTCGCCCCTGTATCGTAAAGATATGCGACGTTGGCGCCAGCGAGATTACCAATTTCTCCGGTTTGGATTTGGTAAGCACCGCCACGACCATCCTCAATTACCCATCCATCGACAAACCCCGAGCCCTCGCCAAATGTGTAAAACGGAGCTGCACTTAGGTCCTGGCTCTCAAATCCACCATTGTTAATCGGTATACTCGGCATCTCACGTCCCTTCTGGAAACTGCGCACTGGTAACTTTAGAGAAAACCCCTCCTCTCCAGCCGCACTTCAGCTCTCCACCCCAACCCTGACCATCGTAAGGCAATCAACGGTCAGAACATTGCAAAAGCTGTGCAGACACGACATAACCACGCGTCAAGGAAACGATCGATCTTTTTTCTGGTGAATTGTGCGCAATAAGAAACAGTTCAACTATTCTTAAAGTTGCTCTGAGCGTTCTCAATACCCCTTCGGGCTGAATTAGTGATTCGGCAGCGCTCATTGCAGCCAACCGTTGCACCAATGCCTGCGGCGAAGCACTTCTGCTAAAACAACATTCCTACATGGCGACAATAACGCACAACTTGGACCGTCGACGAGGTGCCCACGTCCGGTTGTAGTATTCGCAAGTACTACAGGAATGGTTGATCGCGCCAAATCTCCTCGCACTGCGTGCGTTCGACGGTCGCTCTTATGGTGATGGCATATCCAGTGCGCCCCCCTTTGCCGTCTAAGGCTGGGCGCTCTGGCAATCTGGGGCAGGCGAGCAGATTTAGAAATCCAAGCCGGCCATTTGGGTCCGTTCACGCACAGATCCAAAAAGCATCTCTCAGCCGCGTAGCAGCGAGTTGCGCACCCTACCTTCCCGCCACTTAAACGAGGCAGCGCGGGAAAGCCCAGCACACCGCGGACGCGAAACAGGATAGAGGCAGACTGGACCCTAATAACGGCCTAGGCCGACCGCCGCCCCAGAAGCCACACAAAGAAGATGCCGCCCACAAGGCCCGTTACGATGCCGATCGGCATGTCTTCGGGTGCCATGATTGTGCGTGCAACAATATCTGCCCAAAGCAGAAAGATCGCCCCGATCAGCGCCGATGCCGGCAATACGCGGGCATAGTCCCCCCCAAACAGCATGCGGGCAATATGGGGCACCATCAAACCGACAAAGCCGATAATCCCCGAGAAGGCGACCATCACGCCGGTAATCAACGCACCGGCCACGAAAACCAGCAGGCGGAAACGGGCGACGGGGATGCCCAAAGTCGAAGCGTTTTCATCCCCAACAGTCATGGCGTTGAGTTCAGAACTGCGGCTCATCAACCAAGCGCCACAGGCCACCAGAACAACCAACGGATAGATAAGTTGATCCCATTGTGCGAGGCCAAGCCCCCCCAACATCCAGAACACGACCGTGTGGGATGCGCGCGGGTCACCCAGAAAGATCAGAGCGTTGGCAGCGGCCATGATGATGAAAGACACGGCCACACCTGCAAGCACCAGGCGATCGGCACTGGTGGCATCCGCCAGACGCGATACACCAAGCACGATCAAGGTGGCTACCAAAGCCCCGGCAAAGGCCATCAGCGGAACCGTCAAAAGCCCCAGGAACAGGCCGGTATGCAACAATGCAAGGATCGCACCAAATGCCCCACCGGAAGAGATGCCCAGCAAGTGCGGATCTGCCAGAGGGTTGCGTGTGACCGCTTGCAGACTTGCCCCCACGAGGGCCAGACCGGCGCCCACCATTATGGCCAACAGGGCACGCGGAAAGCGGATATCCCACACGATCGCCGCGCGCCCCTTGCTCCAGCTCTCCTCGAACAGCCCCGGGACAAGCTTGTTTCCAAGCACGCCCCAGACAGTGCCGGTCGGGACGGAAACCGCCCCCACCGATACTGCGATGGACAAAGACACCAGCAACAGCGCCAAGCCCCCAATGGCCAGCGACATCCGCCGTCCAGATTGGGTCTCATGGCGAGTCTGCGCTGCTGCCTTGACCATGATTTATTGCGACCAGAACGCTTGCGCTAAGGTCTTGATGGCCTTGATGTTGCGCGGCCCCGGCGTCGCCTCAACGTATTCGAGGGTCACGAAGCGATCGTTCTTGACCGCATCGATATCGGCAAATGCAGGGTTCGACATCATGAACTCTCGTTTTTGCTCGGCGGTCACCGAACCATAGTTGACGATGACGATCAATTCGGGGTTTTGTTCGACAACCTCTTCCCAAGTGACCGTGCCCCAGCTTTTCTCAAAGCCGTTCATGACATTGGTGCCGCCCGCTGCTTCAATCAAGGCTGTCGGCATCGCATAGAGCCCGGCCGTGAATGGCGCGTCTTCCCCGCTGTCATAGACGAAAACGCGCAGTGGATCACCGGCGTCCAAACCTTCGGCAAACGTTGCCAGCTCAGCTTTGTAGCCATCCACCAGAGCCGAGGCTTTGTCTTCAACATCGAAGATTTTACCAAGGTTCATCAGGTCCGCATACATGTCATCGATGCTGGCCTTGGCCTTATCCATGATGTGGGTGCAGCTCTCGGTCAATTCGTAGACTTTGATGCCAAACGGGGCGAGCGTCTCCGGGGTCACTTCCCCGCCCACTTTCATGCCGTAGTTCCAGCCCGCGAAGAAGAAATCAGCATCGGCCCCAACGATCACTTCCTTGGTTGGATACTTGGCAGACAGTTCCGGCAGTTCTTCCACGCCTGCGCGCATTTCCTCGTCGAGCGTCTTCCAGCCGGAAATACCGGTGTAGCCCACCATGCGATCGGCAAGACCCAAGACCAGCATCATTTCCGTCAGGTTGACGTCATTCGAAATGGCACGCTCGGGCGGTGCGTCGAAAGAAACAGTCCGGTTGCAGCTTTCAACAGTTGCGCCGGCAAATGCAGCGCTCGAGCACAGGCTAAGTGCCAGAGCGCTATAGGTTACAGCTTTCATTCGGTAGATCCTCGCTAGAGATGGAAAGTCAGGTGGTTTCGTTCGCTGGGCGAAAGACGTTCGCGCCTCGCTGTTACGGAAAATGCATCCGAGACAGTCGCCTCGGTCAGCACGTCTTGAGGCCGACCAAAGCCCAAGGCGTGCCCCTGCTGCAAAATCAGCACGTCGTCGCACACTTGGGCGGCCATGTTGAGGTCATGCAGAGATGTCACGATGGTGAGGGGCAGATCACGGATCAGCGCCAAAACCTCAAGCTGATGGCGGATGTCGAGATGGTTGGTTGGCTCGTCCAGGATCAACAGCCGCGGCTCTTGGGCCAGCGCGCGGGCCACCATGACACGCTGCCGCTCCCCGCCAGATAGCGTGCCGAAATGGCGATGCGCGAAGGCTTCCAACCCAAGACGTGACAGAGCGGCCTCTATCACCTCGATATCATGTGCCCCGGAGGCGCCTGCGAACCCGCGGCGATGGGGCGTTCTGCCAAGGGCAACGATTTCCTGTACCGTCAGAGCGAAATCTGTCGGTTGTTCTTGAAGCACCGCCGCCACCCTTTGGGCCACGTCCCGCGCGCGCAATTTCCAGATATCAGCGCCGTCGACCAAGATGCTGCCCGTCGCAGGCCGCTGATAGCGATAGAGCAGTCGCAAAAGCGTGGATTTACCGGCACCGTTGGGCCCAACAACCCCCAGAACGCGACCTGGCGAAAGGTCAAAACTGACAGGATGCAGGATCGGCGTACCGCCCTTTGGCGCCTGCCAGCTCGCGGCTTCAACCAATAGACGCGCCGCTTTGGCACCCTGCGATACTGCTTGGCCAGACGGAGCTTGGGTGCTGGAAATATCCTTCATTCCTGCGGCAGCCCAAGTTCAGAAACCAAAACGGACCTGCTGTTCAATGGGGGAAGACGTCCCAATATATTTGCGCGCAGCGCTTCCGGTCGCGCGGTGCGTTCCACAAACCCTTCCTCGCTGGCAGCGTAGCGCTCAACCAGATCAAAGAGTGCGGCAACATGAATTGGATTATCCGGATCAAGGTCACCGAACAGGTAGGAAAACGCGTCTGGTGCGCTCAACGCAACCACACAAGGCCGTTTGCATTGGCTCATGCAGCGCACCCCCCGTATCTGCACTGGCAGTGACACGTGTTTGGCCAATTTCTTGGCAATGCGCCATGCCAGCCGTTGCCCGCCGCGCGCGCCATAAGCTTTTTCGCGCCCATCACGACACGTTAAGCAAATCGACAGTGTTGGTTTCTCGTCGGTCACGCGCCCCCCCGCCCCGGATGTAACGTTGCAACGTTGCGGCAACAAAACAAAGTTGATAAAAAAGGTCAAGTATTGTTATTGGGAACCTAACGATGGGAACAACTGAGAAGCGTGTTACCCACGCAGAAAGAGTGTTTTCCTATCTCCAAAAACAGGGGCAGCCGCTCTCGGCCTACGAGATTCTTGAAGGGCTGCGCTGCGATGGCGTTACAGCCTCCACAACCGTGTATCGCGCGCTTGAAAAGCTCAGATCCGCCGGACGCATCCACCGGATCGAGTCGCTAAACGCTTTTACGGTGTGCTGCGGCGAGCATGGCGGCCAAATACCGGTCTTTACGATTTGCGATGACTGCGGCGCCGTAACAGAGTATCTCGATACAAACGCTGGAAATAGCATTGCGGAACTGTCCAAACGGACTGGTTTTGCCGCAAGCCACTCCATTTTCGAAATTCACGGCCGATGCAGCGATTGCGACACAGGCGCACCACAGCAATGAAAGGACGACATATGGAACAAGGCACGCGTGTTCCCGTCACCGTCTTGACCGGTTTTCTGGGTGCGGGGAAAACAACCCTGCTCAATCGCATTCTGACAGAACGCCACGGCAAGAAATATGCTGTCATCGTCAATGAGTTTGGCGAAGAAGGCATCGATAATGACCTTGTCGTAGATGCCGATGAAGAAGTCTTTGAGATGAATAACGGATGTATCTGCTGCACTGTGCGCGGTGATCTCATTCGCATACTCAGCGGCCTGATGAAACGTGCAGATCAACTGGATGCGATCATCGTGGAAACAACGGGCCTCGCAGACCCTGCCCCCGTTATCCAGACCTTTTTCGTGGATGCAGAGGTGTCCCGGCTCACCAAGCTGGACGCCATCGTGACTGTGGCGGACTCTGTGCATTTGGAAGCCCAGTTGGGTGCGCATCATGAAGCCGAGGAGCAAGTGGCTTTTGCCGATGTGTTGCTGCTCAACAAGACAGACCTCGTGCTGGGCGAAAACCTTGAAGCCGTCGAGGCGCGCATTCGCAAGATCAACCCCTATGCACGGATCATCCCAACAGCCCATTGTACGGCGCCGCTCGACGAACTGGTTGGCTTGAATGCATTCAGCCTTGATCGCGTGCTCGAAGTTGAGCCCGATTTCCTGACTTCAGATCATGACCATGAGCACGATGACGATGTGAAAAGTGTCTCCTTTACCTCTGACACACCGCTGGATCTAGAGAAATTCCAGACATGGTTCGGCGAATTGCTGCAAAGCAAAGGACAGGACATCTTGCGCTCCAAGGGCATTCTGGATTTCGCGGGGGAAGACGAACGCTATGTGTTCCAAGGGGTGCACATGCTGATGAGCGGCTCAGCGATGGGAGGTTGGCCCGCAGGCACCCCGCGCAATTCGCGCGTTGTATTTATCGGCCGCAATCTCGATCAGATGGGTCTCGAGGAAGGGTTTGAAGCGTGCAAGGCAGCATAGCGGCGGATGCGCCCACAAAACCCAAAGCCGCCCCAACCGCGCTTGAACAACGCGGCACACGCTTTGAGTTCGGGGCCCCCGTCACCGGGGCGGTCACAGCGGGCGAAGCTGTCGCCGTTGCTTTTGGCGATGGCATGGTGCGCTTCTTCTCACCGGGGGCTGCACCCCGTGAGGTAAAGGCGCATTCAGGCGTTGTTCTCTGTATCGCAGCCGATGGCGCCCATGTTCTGACCGGGGGCGATGACGGCCGCTGCCTGCGCATTTCACCCGATGGCGAGATTCAGGAATTGGCCTCATTTGGCACCCGCTGGGTGGACTGCGTTGCGGCCAGCCACGGCCACTTGGCCTGTTCATCGGGCCGCACAGTGCAGATATGGATGCGCGATGAGCCAAAGGCTGCCCTGCTCGAGCATCCCAGCACCGTGGGCGGCCTTGCCTTTGACGCAAAGGGAAAGCGGCTCGCCGTCACCCATTACGGAGGGGCGACGATCTGGGCCCGGGAAAAGCGCTGGAAGTCGAAGAAGCTATTTTGGAAAGGGTTTCACGGCGACACCACCTTCAGCCCTGACGGCAAGTATCTGGTCAGCGCCATGCAGGAGAAGACGCTGCATGCCTGGCGGTTGCGCGGCAAGGGTGGCTTTACGATGCCGGGCTACAAAACCAAAATTCAAAGCCTGGTCTGGGTGGGCAGCACGCCACATCTGGTCACCTCAGGAGAAGATGAGGCCATCGCATGGCCCTTCGATGGGAAAGACGGGCCCACCGACCGCAAGCCGGTCTGCATCGCCTATAACGAAGATGAGCTTGTCTCGACCCTGTGCCCCCTACCCGGAGAGGAGGCGGTGTTCGCCGGCTTCCGCGATGGCATGGTACAACTGGCGGAGCTTGATCCAACCAAGTCTGCCTTTGTCGTCTCACACCCTACTGGGGCAGAGGTTGCAGCGATCGCTGTCGTTGGCCTGCATATTTTGGTGGGAGACGTGCAGGGCTGTGTGTTGTGGGCCCCCCTGCGCGCCGGTGATCGCTACGCGCGGACTGCGTGACCCAAGCCGTAGCTCACCTACATTCGCCGCCAGCCATCAGCTCCTGAACACATCCCTAAAAGCAAGAGAACCGCTTCTGTTATGCCGATCCCTACGACAATTTTGAATGGCTTCCTTGGTGCAGGCAAAACGACCCTCCTGCAAAGCCTTCTCGTGCAAGCGCGTCAATTGCCCAATGTTACGCTGGGGATAGTGGTCAACGAAATGAGTACCCTCGATGTCGACGGCTCAATCCTCGACACGACAGAAGTGATTTCGCGCAACAGCCCGCATTTCGCCTCCATCCCAGGCGGCAGTATGAGCAGTTCTCAAGGGTTGCCACATTTCACGGAAGCCGTTGGCAAAGTTCTGGCAGACGGCGAGGTGACGCATCTGATCATTGAAACATCGGGCAGCACGCACCCATGGCCGCTGCTCGAGGCCATCCAGACGATGCCCACACTGCGACTTCACGGATTTCTGTCAGTGGTGGATACGGTTGTCCTGCAACAGGATCATGACCTTGGCCGAGCGATCCACCGTGATGCCAGCGCGAACCTGCAAGCGGGCCGGCGCGGCGTAGCCAATCTGTTGGCCGAGCAAGTGATGTTTTCCAATCGCGTCTTGCTCAGCAAAGCGGACAAGGTGGATACAAGCGTCCTTCAAAATGTTGCCCACGCAATCCACCCGCTCAATCCCCAGGCAGACATCTTGGCCATGCAATGGGGCAACATGAGCCTGCCAAAGATCCTCGACATGCCCGCATACGATTTTGGGCGGGTTGAAACATTGGGCCGGGAACTGACGGAGTGGGAAGCAGACCATTCAGAGGCGCCCATGGCGCAGCCCGAGACCTATGCGCTGGACAGCCGTATTTTGCGCGACCCAAGGCCGTTTCATCCGCAACGTTTATGGGACGTCTACAATAAGTATCTGGGCACGGGCATCTACCGCAGCAAAGGGTTTTTCTGGCTGCCTACCCGAGACAATCTGGTGCTGCTCTGGAACCAGACAGGCGGTAGTGTCGGCTTAGAAATCTTGAACTATTGGAAAATCGCGGCGCTGGAAGATGAGAGCTTGAACCTCGCGGACTGGGAAAAAGACGCCATGCGCGACAAACTGACGGCTGCTCACCCAGACTTTGGAGATCGGCGATGCCAATTAACAGTCATTGGGGATGCTTCCCAACTAGATGATTTTGTGGACGCTTTGCAGACATGTTTTTGCACCCAAGACGAGATCGAGGCTTGGAAAACCGGCAGCAGCAGCTTTAAGGACCCGTGGCCCAAGAGCGTGGCCACGCTACGGGCGGAATAGTCGGTAAGAACCATCCAACACGTGCCGTGCGATAGGGCATCACATCGACGTGGCGCCGAGACAAACATCGAATGGTTGCTCACGAACGACACCACACCCCCGCCCTCAAGTTTTCGGGCTTTGAGCGAGAGCGTTCAGAGAAAACATGGCATTACGAGACTGCCGCAACGTCAGCGGACAAAAGCTTTCACTAGCACGTCCCTTTCAATAGGCTCAGCTGAGGGACGGACATTTCAAGAGGGCGGTATGGATCAGCCAAACCCAGAAACAGGTCACGCAGAGGCTGAACAGCTCGGGCTCCATCCGGAATTGGCAAAAGCCTTGCGGGCTGCAGCAGAACCCCGGCGCGTGATGCGCGGTGACGTTTTGATGGAGCAAGGTTCAAAGGCAGACGCGCTCTTTTTCGTTCTTTCTGGGCGTTTCACCGTCATTGTGAACGGGGCCGCAATTGCTGAAATCGGCTCCGGGGAACCTATTGGTGAAGTGGCCTTTCTCGGTGGCGGAAGCCGCTCGGCAACAGTCATTGCAGCGCGCTCCAGCGAAGTGCTTGTGCTGACCCAAGAAGCATATGATCAGGTGCTAGATCGCCAGCCTGCCCTTGGCAGTGCTATCATTTCTGCGCTTGCCAACCGCTTGCGCACGGCCGTGTCCAAGACCCCACAGATGCGGCCACGGCCAGCAAATGTCATCGGGATTTTGCCGGGCGGGAATGCTCCGCTCGATTTGACCGCGCTGGCGCCGCTGATCTCAGGACTCAATCAAACGGGCGCGCCTGTTCTGACCAGCGCTGCCGATTTGGGATCGGAAGGATCAGTGGCGGATCTGGCGTTGCATGCAGATGCGGGTGAACGCCTTGTGCTGACTTGCGCAAACCCTGAAGCAGACCCGGCATGGGCAGACGAAGTGTTTCAAAATTGCGAAACCATCATCGTCTGCGTGGATCGACGCACCGCAACGGCTGGATCAATAGCGCAGCTTGAAAGCCGGATTGCAGACAGCGTCCTGCGTCAGAATACGCACCTCGTCCTATTGCGCGAGCCCGGCACAGAGCGCACAGGGAGCGCAGCCTGGCTCGACGGGCGGTCTTTCGGGCTGCATCACCACATGGAGGCCGGATCACAGGCGGATGCGGCTCGCATCACCCGGCTGATTGACGGCGAAGGTCTCGGCGTCGTGTTTGGCGGCGGCGGTGCTTTCGGCACTGCGCATCTGGCCATGCTCAAAGCCTTTGGAGCCCACGGGATCGAATTTGACATGGTGGGCGGCACATCCGTAGGCGCGGCAATGGCAGGCGCCTTTGCGATGGGCCTCTCCATGGATGAAGTGATTGACCGTTTTGTCGAAATGTTCGTCACATCTGGCGCAGCAACCAAATTCACCCTGCCCTTCTGGTCCATCATGGATCACAAGCCGTTCGACGCCCAACTGCAGCATCATTATGGCGTTGACAGAATGGCAGAAGATCTGGCGATCAATTTCTTCGCTCTGGCAACAAGTTTAAGCCAGAACGCACCGGTTGTTTTGCGACGTGGCAAACTTTGGGAAATGGTGCGAGCCTCTGGATCAATCCCGGCTGTGTTCCCACCCTATGTCATGGAAGACGGCGAAGTTCTCGTTGACGGCGGCCTGTTCAACAATGTGCCCGTTGACACCATGCGCAGCTTAAAAGGTGGCCCGAACCTTGTACTGCGCCTCGAGCCCAAAACCGATTGGCGTGTCGATATGGATTACGCGAAGTTGCCCGGACGCGGCGGTGCTTTCAAGCGGGCCATCTTTGGCCGGAGGGCCGGGAAAGTCCGGTTCCCAAGCACATCGTCTGTCATGACCCGATCGCTGATTGTGAACTCCGAAAATCTGCAGGCCAATATTGATCGCGAGCAAGATATCTTCATCGATCTGCAGCGCATAAAGGGCATGGGGTTCATGCAGTGGCAAAAGGGACGGGACCTGTTTGACAAGACCTATCAGGAGACATCCGAGCGTCTCGATAAGCTTGCAGCACAGCATTCCGGCCTCGATCTACTGCGCGCCCTTGCGGAAACGCCATAGAGCAGGAGGACTGGTCATCGCAGGCGCAGCCTGCTGCGCAAAGGAGCATCTTGCACAATGTTTGGACGCGATTTGCATGAGGCCGGGGGGAATTGCTCCCTTCTGCAAGGCGCCGTAACGCAGATTGTTGCCGTCCCACCTGCATACGCCTAAGTCTGCGTCAGACGTACGAAAGGGTGCCCGATGAGCACATATGAAAATCTTCCCAGCAAAAGCTTTCAGCCCGGCACCAAACTCCTGATAGAGGGCCAGCAGGACAACCAACTTTTCTTTCTGATCGAGGGAGAAGTCAGTGTGACACGCGGTGATAAAGAGGTGGCGAGGGTTCGGATGCCCGGCGCTGTATTTGGCGAGATGTCCGCTCTTTTGGAGATGCCCTATAGCGCCAGCGTTGTGGCCGTGACAGAGGTGCGCGCCTACACCTCAGACAATGCGTCCGCCTTTATCGAAGCCAACCCAAGCATCGCCATGCACCTTGCCCGTACATTGGCGCAACGCCTTCACAACACCACTGGTTATCTAGCAGACATCAAGCAACAATTCTCAGACCACAGCAATCATCTGGGTATGTTGGATGAGGTACTGGATGAACTGCTGACGCAACAAAAAGACGATGCAATTGATCTTACCGAACGCGCCGACGACCCTAGGCTTTGAGCCAATCGGGCAGGCTATGCAGCGGCGTGGGGCGGTTTTCAGCCGCCGATAGATCAATCTCTTCGGCGCCAGCAAGCGAATGCCACATTGCTTTGCCCTGAATGGGATCGAGGATGATGTGGGCGGGCATGTCACCAGGCTGCTGCCCCATATTGAATACCCAGCTATTGCCAACCCTGTCGGCCCAGGCGCCCTCCCCTATGAATGGCGCTTGATGGACATGCCCGGACAACACGATCTGCGGTTGGTGCTTTTGGATCCAGGCAGCAAGCTCCGGATCACCGAAGTGGCGCTTGCCGGCCCAGCTTGTCGGGCTGTCGGGCGGCGGCGCATGATAGACCCAAATCCACGGCCCCTCTTCTACAGGCGGGATCTGCTCCAGTTGCTGATTGATGGCATCACGCGTCTTCGGGCCATCCCACCACGGAAAGACGGATACATGGCTTGCGCCGAGCGCGATATGATCCCCATCTGATGCAATCTCGCCCTCAGGCCCGAGGTCTTTGACCCAGCCAGCAACCCGCTCGCCATCCTTTGTCACGTCCAAGTCGTGGTTGCCCGAACAGACGATCAGGCGCGTGCAAGCGGCGATTTTCTTGAGATAGGTGCGTACGACAACAATTTGCGCATCAATCCCAACGGTTGCCGCGATCTGAAGCATGTCGCCAGCGATGACAACCGCGTCAAAATCCTCGGCATGGGCCAGCACCCAGTCGAACTGTTTCAAAGCGTAGTGAAGATCAGCGACAATCAGGATCTTTGTCACGGTGCTATCCGCCAGGTTGAATCAAAGGGTTCGAGCTCTTCCAATACTAAGATGGCGTGGGCGACACGAGGGAGCAACCGGGAAACTTTTGACCCCTTCTGTTCGAAAAACGAGGATTGGGGCGCGGATCTGAATGGGATTCGGCCGAACATCATTGCAAAGACCCAATGATATCATTGCTGCGCCGCAGGCGATTGCTGAACTCAAGCACCATATTCGTCAGGATCACAGAATGGGCTTCTGGGTCTGAGACAGACAATTCCTTGAGATGCTCAGCAGACAGTCCGTAGCACACAACCTTCTCGTCCGCGACGATGTCGGTAGACCGCAATCCCCCTTCCAGAACGGCCATCTCGCCGAAGAACTGGCCAGGCCCAATACATGCGACGCGAATGTTATCCCCAGAAGCGTTCGGCACCATAACACTGACAGACCCCCGGGCGATCACAAAGGCCATGGTGCCGGGCCGTCCACGCCGAAGAACATAATCGTTCGCCTCAAACTGCATCGGCTGGATCATGGCCTCCACCATGCGCAGTTGTGCGCGATTGAGCCCCTTGAACAGTTCCAGATTGCCCAAACCATAGCGGGTGGCATCAAACGGCTCCCGCACTGTTTCGAGCAGGCGCTCTTCATAGACTTCCACAGCGCCGTCAACATTGGTGAACACGCAGATGGCGCATGCCTCGGCAATCTTGGTCAGGACGGGGGCGGCAGCGCCCCCCGCAGAGTGCACCTCGGCGAAGGCCACTTCTACATTCCGGTCCGCCAGCCCCCGCAGAAAGCTTTCAAAAAACCGCTGCGCCGCGGCATCGACAGAGCGCAGCCGGCGCATGTCGAACACAAGGTAGCTGACCGAGGAGGTGAGGTCTTGTAACTGACGTATCATCCGCTCGGCAGACGCGAGATACAGGGCCCCCTGCAACTCAACCAGACCGATCTGCCCACCATGGGTGGCCAGCAAATCCCGTTCTCGCGGGTTCCTGATCCGCATGCTTGGCTGGGCAGAGGCCCGCGTTTCCCGTCGCACAACTGTTTCAACCGTGGCTGCGTTCATGAACTGATGCAGGCCAAAATCGCCGCTGATGCGGCGACATGCAGCGATACCCCGCACCGAATTGCCAATTTCATCCAAGGGGGGCGACCAGACTGCGATCGACAACTGGCCCGGCAAAATTGCGAGCACGCCACCCGAAACGCCGCTTTTGGCTGGCAGACCTACCTCGTAAGACCACTCACCGGCATAATCATACATCCCACAACTCATCATCAGCGTGAGCACGTCACGCACCTCTGCAGGGCCAAGAAGAACTTCGCCAGTGCGAGGGTGCACGCCATTATTGGCTAACGTGGCCCCCATCAGTGCCAAATCAGGCGTGCTGACCAGCAAAGCGCATTGCTTGAAATAGAGGTCCAAAACCTCTTCCGGATCGCGGTCGATCATGCCCGTGTTGAGCATCAGGTAGGCAATTGCCCGGTTGCGGTGGCCCGTCGCGGACTCAGAAAGGAAAACACTGTTGTCATGCGTCAAGCGACGCCCGGCAAAGCGGGAAAAGAGATCCACAACATGCGCCCAGCGTTCTGATTGGCTGTCACCTTCACTCAGGGCACTGACGGCGATCGCGCCCGCATTGACCATGGGGTTGAATGGTCGGTTGTTGACCTCGTCCAGAACGATGGAATTGAAGGCGTCGCCCGTCGGCTCAACGCCGACCTTCTTGAACATAGCCTCTTGGCCCAGCCGCATCAGCGCACCCGCATAGGCGAATGGCTTGGAAACTGACTGGATTGAGAAAAGCGTCTCGCTGTCTCCAACCGAATAGACCTCTCCGTCAATTGTTGCGAAGGAGATGGCGCACCCGTCAGGTGAAGCCTTGGCAAGTTCGGGAATGTAGCTTGCGACCTCACCGGCATCGAGTGGCTTCAAGCTCTCAAGCAACTCATGCAAATAGTCCTCAAAGGGTGCGCTCTTACGATCGTGCATGGGTCTCCTCACTGCTTTCCGAGACCCTCACGGTTTTGGACGACAAGACAATCCACAGCCTCTGCCCGGGCAGACCGTTACGGGCGGCAAAATTCGCTTGCACAATGTTTCATCGCACCCGCGTATTTTTTGGGACACACAAGGACCCAAATAATGCCCGAAAGGCGTTCCAAACCGCTCAAGTTGATGAGAAGCTCCACAACAGACAGTGTTGATTGGCGAGCCAGAGATGTGCGCTCTTGCCCCCTAAGAGAGGGCAAGAAATGGACAGAAGAAAGCAACTGGAGCGCCCTGAAAGGACGGATGCGTGCCGCAGTTTGATATCACGATCTGGGGGAGCCGCGGCTCTTTCCCTGCGGCGGGAGCTGCGATGCGTGACTACGGGGGCAACACGTCTTGTGTCGAAGTCCGCGTGGCAGATCGCACGCTGGTCCTTGACGCAGGAACCGGCATCGAAGCTTTGGGGCGCGATCTGCTTCAGCGCGGTGCTCCCCCGATAGACCTTTTCCTAACCCACGGACATTACGATCATGTCATGGGTCTGCCATTCTTTGCGCCACTGCACACGCCAGACTATCCCGTAACGCTGCACTACGCGGGCTGTGACGCGGCCAAGGACGGCGCCGCACTGCTGGACCAGTTGATCGACACCCCGTTTCTGCCCTTCCGCGCAAGCGACTTTCGCGGTGACCTGCGGCACGAACGGCTACAGGCCTCCAGCATTATTGAGCTTGGCGATGGGTGCACACTGTCCACGTTTTCCGTGAACCATCCGGGCGGCAGCCTGGCGTTCAGACTAAGCTATGCCGGGCAAAGCTTTATTTATTTGCCGGACTTTGAGCACGACGATGGCCCGCAAGATGCGGCTTTGATTTCTTTCCTTCAAGGGGCTGATCTGGCGTTGATGGATTGCTGCTATCTGCCTCAAGAATACCCAAAGTTCAAAGGGTTCGGGCACAGCCACTGGCAGCGCGTTTCAGAGCTAGCTGACGCTGCAGATGTCGGGAAATGGGGGGCCTTCCATCATGCGCACACGCGCTCGGACGCTGAATTGGACGCCCTATCGCAATCGATCTCAGATGCAGGGTCGCGCGGCTTTGTCGTAAAAGAAGGTATGACGATAGACCTAACAGCACCCCAGCTTTGAGGGTGCACAAAAAATGCGTCCGCTGTCAGGTTGAACCGCTTGAAATGCGGAATTGAACAATGGTTTCTGCACTGCTTCCATGCGGCGCACCGAGGGAAATAGAGCCCTGCCCATTCAATGCAACAGACCGGCGAAACACAGAAATTTCCTGGCCATCCGCAAGCACGATATACGTGCCAGACGAGCTGTGGTCGGTAAACTCCACCAACCCATCGTTCATTGTGATCGTGCCATGTTCCCGAGAGATCGTCATCGCACCGATTGAAATGACATTGCTTGGCGATCGACCAACGCTCAACGGGCGGCTGGTTTCTAATTTCCACACGCTACCGTCATATGCGAAATGCGCGTCAACCAGCACCTGCGGGCGCTGCGTTTGATGGTACAAAACCTCGCCGATCACAGTCCGGTTCGGGTTGGCGCCCGGCGTTTCTACCTGCCGGGAGAAGATGCGCATTTGGGTTTCAACACCTTTCAGACGGACTGCCGACATTTCAACAAGACCGCCCCGACTTGTTGCCGGCAAAGCATTGTAGAGGCTCTCGCCTATGACGATCTCGCCTGATTTCGCAAGGCTGCATAAACGAGCCGCCTCGTTTACGCAGGCCCCAAAGATGTCTCCGCTATGCTGCACAAAGCGGCCCCACTGGGCGCCAGCATGGACGGTCAGGCCAGCGTCATCCTTCATCGCCGCCATTGCATACGCCGCTTCGACGGCTTGACTCGGGTTTTCGAACCAGCACAGCACGTCATCCCCCTTGGCGCTGACAAAGGTGCCTTCGTAGCGGGCCACTGCATCGCGCATCAGAGCAATTCGAGCATTTATGGCCGCCGCCGCAGCCTCATTGCCGGCACGTTCATAGAGCGGCGTGCTGCCTGAGATATCAGCCATGACAACCGCCCCATTAACGGATGCGTCGCTGGATAGCGTGGGCGTATCGGATGCCATGTCTCGTGCCTATTCGATTCATGCTTAAAAAGTATAGGTCGATGTTAATATGACTTCCCGGAGTGTCTAGCAACTTGTCAGCGTTCACCCGGATTTTAACCGGCAATCTATAGCCGAGTGATGCCATCACTCATGCGTTGCACCACGTCATTCTACCGATGCCGATATAATGAGCTTGTTTGCGACTTGAACGGAGGAAGGCTCGGCAAAGCGCAGTACAGCAAAGTGTAACGCAAAGCGTCTAGCGGCAGCAGCAGCGCTTACAGTGCATCGCATATGTTTAGATGGCCGATACACCCAGCGCACGCATATAATATGTGCGCTTCATTCTCAGCCTCAGTTCGTAGGCCAATTACGTCAAACTTTATCCAGACGGCGGCTTATGTGGCGCAGATGACAGTAAAACCTGTTTCAAAAGCGTGAGCTGGGGGATTTCAACAAGCATTCCGAACACGATGGCCGCAAGCACAAGGGGCTGCCCAGGGAGAGATACAGCAGTCAACGCAAGCATGAGCGGGGCATTCCGCGCCGCCATTGTGATCGACAGCAAAACCCGTTGGCGATGGGGCAAGCTGGCGGCTCGAGAGATGACAGCGCCCAGAATAAAGGTCGCAAGAAAGAAAATCATCACCGCAATGGCGATAGCTGCGAATGCGCTCCAGTTTTCAGTCACGGCCCCCATATGGGCCGCGAATATCTGGACGATGAGCGCCGCAATCACAATCGGAAGGGCACGTCCCGTCACAGCCAAGACACGGTCCATGCGGCAAGCTGGCAGCATCTTTGTCAGTGTCAAACGGACAAACTGGGACAGGGCAAGCGGCATCAAGAACCACTGTAGCAAAAGCATAGGCATCATCGAAAAATCGATCAGCTGACTGTGTTGCGTCAGCACCCATAGCCACAGCGGAAACAACAACAACTGCGTGCATAGGTTTACCGGTATGAGCGCAGCCCCTAGTTCACTAGCCCCTCCAGCCATACGGGCAAAGCCCAGAAACCAATCCGTGCAGGGCGCCAGAAAATAGATCATGAGCCCCACAAACAGCAAAGGTTGCTGGTCAAGCAGGAGGCTCGCGATTGCAAAACCAATCACCGGAATAAGAATGAAATTGGCCGACCATGCGATCGCGATGAACTTCAGATTACCATAGGCGCGCACCGCATCCCCAAGGCGCAGTTCAAAAAGGAGCAAACCGATCATCAAAAGTATGGTGACGTCCAACCACCCCGAGATCGTTTCGCCTGCAACCGGTGACACAAGTCCGATGAGCGCACCAATGACAATTGCGCCGGAAAATAAAAGGGCTGTTGCCAGTGCCGCTGGCCTGTTTTCAACCTCCACTTCAAAATCCTGAGCGGGCTGTGACACATCTTGCAACATCATAGGAGCTTCCTCTTCTGCAAACATGTCAGCACAGGCATTTATCATCATCGCAGCAGGTAAGATCGTCGAGGAACATATTGTTATCGTGGTAAACTTCTAGCGGCCCCGTATCGCCCCCCATCCGCGCTGCAATCGAGCGGGCCACAACTGCAAACCGCTGGCGAAACTTGTAAATGAAGCAAAACAGATGCCCTTGATGGGATACTTCCGGCCCCACAAGGAAAAGGCCCGGCATTCCGGTGAACTCGTCCTGCGCCGTCAATATTGGGGCCCCTTCGGCGCTGTAGTCGAACCAGTCGGACACCCGCGACGTCCCAGTGCCAAAACCCGTTGCCAGGATTGGCAGCCCATCCGCCAGCCAAGAGCGCCCGTAGCTGCCAAGAATGTGCACCCCCGCGCCTTCTTTCTCCAAGCCCACAATGTCAACGTCTGGTATGAGCGTGATTGAGAGAGTCAGGCGCGATGCATCCAGTCTTTGCTGCGTGTACGGTGACAAGCTGCGGCTTGGATCCTTGTCACCATCGAGCCATGGCGCCCCGCGATCCAGCACGGTGACATTCTTGCCCTGTTGCGCCAGGCCAATCGCAGCATCAATGCCGCTTTCATAGCCGCCAATCACGTAAACATGCTCTTCGGGGATGTCTTTCCAGGTTTTAAAAGTCGCGTAGTGGCGCCCAAGCTTTGAACCGGGCAGAGCACCCTCCACAGGCTCTCCAAAATGTCCGCACGCCCAAATGACAAAATCTGCCTTGAACGCTCCATGATTGGTCTGCACAACAAACCCCGCGTCGACAGGGTCAATCTGAGCCACATCAACACCGCATTGTACGTTCAACCCAAAGGCGTCAGCGGCGTATTCCAGATATTTGGCGTAGGCGGGACCGGACGGGTGTTCATTCCGCAAGGACCAACCGGGCGAGCTATCGAAGCTAATCGCGTTGAGATCGGTGACACCAAACACGTTGCCAGGGAAAGACGGCGTGAGCAGCCGGGTTTCCGCCGGCCAATCCAGAAAGCTCTGCCCGATCTGGCCACGCTCCAGCACCCACACATCCGGAATAGCGAGATCGCGCAAAACCCGGGCCACGCCAAGGCCTGCCGGCCCTGCTCCGACAATGGCCACGCGCATGTGCTGGGGAAAGCCAATCTTGCCGGTATGAAACATGGCATCCTCTTGCCTTTGATCGCCCGCCCTGTCAGCGCATCCTTCAGGGCGCACACGGGGCTCGCGTGTTACGGGGGTGTAACTTCCAAGGTGGCGAGAGCTACCACGCGCCGTATGTTATAATATAACATCGCAATCACCCCCCAAGTTCTTCAAAACCCGGCCGACTAACGTCTCGTCGCACCCGCAAACCACACAGTCTGACCTTTCCCCGACCGCAACGGTTGCGGGTGCAACCCGCGCTTACTGTCACTCTTTCGAATTGGCATATGTAAGGAGTGCGGCACGTCAGCCAGCTTGCCGGAAGTTCAACTTCATCTGGTCAAGAGGCCCGTCGCAAATGACACACGGACTGCAATCTAAGCGATTTGGATTGCCACTGGGGAACTTCTGCTGTTCGATCCACACGTCATCTATGATGCCTGCGCCAGCGCCTACTTAGCAAAAAGCCCGACCGGACCAAATTTGCATGCGTCATAAAACTTGGAGATTTCGAAATGAGCACCCCCGGAAAGCAACTCTTCACCACGCTGCAGAGCGATGGAACGCTGACGGTCGAAATTGAGGAGGTCACGTTTCCTGATCCCGTCGGCAACCAGGTGCTCGTTAAAATGGAAGCCGCGCCGATCAACCCTTCCGATCTTGCCATCCTCGTCGGGACGGCCGACCTGGAAGGTGCCGAGTATTCAGCCGGGAAATACGTTGCAACCGTACCGGAGCCCTTCAACAAGGGCTCGAAGGGGCGTCACGGACTGAAACTGCCGGCCGGCAACGAGGGCGCAGGCACCGTCGTTGCGACGGGCGATGGGGCGGCTGCCAAGGCCCTTATGGGACAGCGGGTGGCCTGTGTGCCTGGCAATGCCTATAGCCAGTATTGCATTGCAGAGGCCCCCATGTGCTTGCCACTGGGCGATTACTCCGCAGAAGACGGCGCCAGCGCATTCGTCAATCCAATGACCGCGCTCGGCTTCGTGGAGAATGCAAAAAGCGATGGACAAGATGCAATTCTTCACACCGTAGGCGCCTCTAACCTTGGGCAAATGCTGACACGCATCTGCAAGGAGGATGGGATTGGCCTTGTGAATATTGTCCGCAAAGAGGCCCAGGTCGATTTGCTTAAAAACCTAGGCTCTACCCATATCGTGAATTCGTCCCATGACGCCTTCATGCAGCACCTCAGGGAAGCAATCGCTGATACAAAGGCTTTCTACGGGTTTGACCCGATCGGCGGCGGAAAATTGGTGGATACTGTTTTCAAGGCCATGGAACAGGTGGCCAGTGCAAAGATGACCGAGTATTCGCGATACGGCTCCAGCCTGCAAAAACGCATGTTCATCTACGGCCGTCTCGATATGGGGCTGACGACCTTGTCGCCCAGCTATGGGTTTGGATGGACACTGTCTGGCTGGCTCTTGTTTCCGTTCCTTCAATCCGCTGGAAGAGAAACAATTGGACGGATGCGCCAACGCGTGCTGGAAAACCTGACAACCACTTTTGCCAGCAACTACAAAGAACGCGTTAGCCTCGAGGAAATGCTCACCAAGCAAGCGGTAACCGATTATCGCAGCATGAAAACCGGGGAGAAGTACCTCGTCATGCCGTGGAAATAGCGCACTGCGACGCGCTGTTTTGAAGCGGTGCTTTTCCAAAAGCAAACAAAGTTAAAAAACGCAAAACGTCATTTAATCTTACTCTAGGACTGAAAGCCGGTCTGAGCATGGTCTGGCGATGTGAATACTTCACGTTCCAGGCAAATATTCTTTTGTCCGAACAATTCGTGCAGGCAAATTTTTATAATCAACTTTTTTCTAGCTGCACCCTCACTTTCGTGCATAGATGATCTTGGCTGCAGTGCATTATGCTCTTTGGGGGGAGAACATGGCATCGGGGAAAAGTTCCGAGTTCCAACGTCAATTCCGGATTCAGGAAGCGTTGGACGTAAACTCGACCACGCCAGCCTTCGCTTTTTCGTTCCTTACAGCGTTCTCTGTGCAGATTTTTCAGGTTGGATGGCAGGCTCTGAGCTTTTGGGCGTGCATGCCCCTGCTCATAATCATTATTGTACAGGGCCTCAGCATTAAGAGTTATCTTGGCCTTAGGAACCGCGAGCGACCAAGCGATGTCTCAGACCGACGGCTGAATGTTTTCCTGATCACTTCGCTTGTGCTTGGTTTCAGTTGGGGAAGCTTTGTATTGCTTGTCGCCCCGCATACCGACCCCGACAGCGTTATGATTCTGTACACGATCAGCTTTTTTGGGCTTTTCGGAGGGGCAACCACAGTTTCAAAGCGCGTTGTTCTTGGGTTCGGTCTCCCGCTCACCGGATTGTCTTGGCTCGCAATGGTTCTCTACGGCCCATTGCCCGCTTTGGTGCCCACACTCATGAGTTCGCTCGGTGTTCTCTCGATCATCCAGTTCATGCAGCGCAACCACCGCAACACGGTCGAAAACATTGAACTCACGCTAGAAAACACCCAATCCTTGGCCGAACGGCTCGCGGCGGAAGAAGAACTTCGTATTGCCGAAGCCAAAGCGGCGCAGGAGCTTCAAGAGCGTCAATCTCAGATCTCAGCAATGCAGCGCGAGATGATCAATGCAACGCCGTTTCCATTGGTGCTGACGCATAGCAATGAAGCGATCCAGATTACCCCGCAAGCACGGACCCAGTTCGCAATCGGCGACATGGAGCTATCGGAATTCACTTTGACAGATTTCTTCTGCGATCCCAAAGATCAGCAGAAAGTCGGCAAGATCATCGCTCAAGACGGTCAGGTAGACGATTACGAAGTTTTGATGCACGGGCTTGATGACAAGGAATTTTGGGTCACCTTGTCGATGCGCCCGCTGGAGTATGACGGTAAGCCCTGTTGGCTGAGTGCAATCTATGTGATTGACGCGAGAAAGCGGATTGAACAGGACCTTGCAGAAGCCAAGGTTGCCGCGGAAAACGCGCTGGTCGAATTGAAAACCGCACAGGCGTCACTTGTGCATGCAGAGAAGATGGCAAGTATCGGCCAACTCACGGCAGGCATCGCGCATGAAATCAAGAACCCGCTGAATTTTGTGAACAATTTCTCCAAGCTTTCGCGAGAACTCCTCGACGAATTGGTCGAAGTTCTTGAAGAGCCAATTCAAGCCCTCGAGGAAGAGAAACGCGAAGATGCCGAGGATCTCATCGATACGGTTCAGCAAAATCTCACTAAAATTGACGAACACGGCTCGCGCGCAGATAGCATCGTCAAAAATATGTTGGCGCATTCCCGTGAGGGCGGCGCTGAAATGCAGCTCGCAGACCTGAACGCAATTGCCAAAGAGGCGCAATTGCTTGCATTCCACGGAGCACGGGCAACGGATAAGTCCTTCAACATTGACCTACAGACAGATTTGGGACGCGATGTAGGCAATGTCACGTGCCAGCCACAAGAGCTTCAACGTGTCATCCTAAATCTTTGCTCCAACGGTATGTACGAAGCCACCAAACGCGCCAAAACCGAAGGCACGGCGCCGTTCCTAAAGGTGTCCACCCATACGGACGACGATAGCTACATCGTCGAAGTGCAAGACAATGGAAATGGCATACCGCCGGAGGTCCAAGACAAGGTGTTTAATCCCTTTTTCACAACGAAGCCGCCAGGCGAAGGAACCGGATTGGGGCTATCGATAAGTTATGACATCATCAAGCAACATGGCGGTCTAATGACATTCGAGACGGAAACTGGAAGGGGGACCATATTGCGCATCTCCCTCCCCCAGGCGTCGTGATAAATTTGAAAGAGATCGAAAATGGTACTGAAAATTTTAGTCGTTGATGATGAACCGGATGTAGAGCCTCTATTTCGCCAGCATTTCCGCCGCGAAATCCGCAAAAATCAGTATGAATTCAGCTTCGCCTTAAGTGGCAAGGAGGCGCTAGCCCATTTGGAGACAACTGACAGCAATGAGATGGTGCATTTGATTTCGGATATCAATATGCCGGAAATGACTGGAATTGAATTGCTGGAATTGGTCAAAGCCAAAACGCCGGACCTGCCTGTCATCATGATCACCGCCTATGGCGACGAAGAAACCAAGGCACGGGTTTTGGAAAAAGGCGCAGAGCAACTCATCTCCAAACCCGTTGATTTTACATTGCTGAAACAGGAGCTCGGCAAATTTGCGGACACCTTAGGCTCATGAAGGACGCTTATAGGATTCTGGTTGTCGATGATGAGCCTGACGTTGAGGCCTTGATTACGCAAAAATTCCGACGGGAGATCCGCAAAGGCGAAATGGAGTTCGTCTTTGCCGTGAACGGCGAAGACGCGCTCGAAAAGCTGGAGCAAGCTTCGGATGTCATGATGGTGCTGTCAGACATCAACATGCCCAAAATGGACGGGCTGACACTGCTGCTCCATCTGGGCGAAAAACATCATAATCTCAAAACGGTGGTCGTGTCGGCATATGGCGACATGAAGAATATTCGCTGCGCGATGAACCGTGGCGCATTCGATTTCATAACCAAGCCGATTGAGTTCACAGATCTTGAAGCCACAATCCGCAAAACACTGTCACATGCCGAAGAGTTCCGGAAACTAGAGCTTGAGAAGGCCGAAGCCGAACTCGTGCAAGCGACGCTGTCCCGTTACTTCTCCCCAAGTGTCGTCGAAGCACTTGCATCAGATGAGAATGAACTGACAACCGGCGGAAAGCGGCAACAAGCGACCTTCCTGTTCACCGACTTAGCCGGATTTACCCCGCTTGTTGAACGCACCGCCCCGGAACGCGTTGTGGAGCTTCTTAACGACTACATTGATGGCGTCGCCCGGACCATTTTTCAGAACGAAGGCACCGTTATGAAAGTGGTCGGTGACTCGATCCAGGCGATTTTCGGAGCGCCTGTGCCCTATGCTGACCATGCCGCACACGCAGTGAAAACCGCACTGGAAATCGACGCTTTTGCACAATCTTACCGTCAGACATGGGCAGAAAGAGGCGTCCAACTGGGCGTCACGCGGATGGGCATTCACAGCGGCGAGGCGATCATTGGCAACTTTGGCGGTGAGACGTTTTTCGATTACACAGCCTATGGCGACGCGGTGAATGTGGCGGCACGTCTTGAGGCGGCCAACAAAACGATTGGAACGCGCATTTGTGTGAGCTCGGATGTTGCCGCGCGCATTCCGGATTTTTGTGGTCGTCCTGCAGGTTTGCTACGCTTACCCGGCAAATCACACCCGCTGGCAGGGTTTGAGCCCCTGCTGCCAGAGCAAGCAGCTTCAGAGGAAATGCAGTTGTATCGGGACGCTTACGCAGCCCTTGAGGCTGGCAGCCCCGATGCGCGGCAAGCATTTGCCAGCCTGTTGGCCCAAGCCCCAGAAGATCCGCTTACCCTCTTCCACCTCCAGCGCGCTCTTAACGGTGCAACCGACACCGTTGTCGATGTCACAACCAAATAGGCGCAAAAATCCTGGACCTAAGTTTCAACGCTTGCTGCAGGCTCAAGCGCAGGCACCGCGAAATCCACCTTGAAGCCCTTTCGCGGCTGCCAAATCCTGCAAAAAATAAGTAACTGCACCCCCATTGCACGAGTGACAACACGGCCACTGCGGCAACCACCGGGTACGGCGCCGCCTTGATAAGCGAAAGCTCATGCGCCTATGCCCCAACGAGGATGAATTCGTTGGCCTCAGAGCTCGCTACACGCCCTGAAAAGTCGCTCACGTCGCAACGCATTGAACACAAAATAGTTGCAAAGCGGCACGCTATGATCGCGCACCAAAAAAGAGGCGTGCAGCAAGCACACAGTTGAAAAAAGCTCTGTCAAATTAATTTTGGATATGTTCGCTACTCGTCTAGTTCCGCGGCAGGTGTAGATAAGACGATGAGCACATGGCGACATGTCTGAATTTTAAAGCAGCAACGGCACTAGCTTTGGTAATTGGCCTGCCGGGCATGTAAGCAAGAGCGCAATCTGCCTCAGGCGATCTTGTGCAAGCAGAAACCGTAGCGTCGAGCCAATCAATCACGATAGGGCGGTTTCCCTCGGTTTTCGACGCTCCAAGCGCTTATGCCGGCGCGCCAAATGCGGGCTTTGTCGGTTTGTCCTATGTCAAAAAAGGTGGTGACGCCAACGGTGACATCGCGGCGGGCTATACCTTTGGCAACGCGGTTGAAGCCGTTTCGGTTACCGGAACTCTGGTGGTCACTGACCTTGATCACTTTGCCGACTCAGGCAACCTCAACATGTCGCTGTCGCGGTTCGTGGCGACGGGCAGCCGCTCGCTCACCTTTGTTGGAGCAACGGTAAACGATCTGGCCGGATGGGGCAAAACGGGCGATGCTTCGTACCGCGTATATGCATCCCACATCTTCACCATCGGCGACTGGACCGATGAAATTCCGATGCAGGTGACATTTGGCTGCGGAGACACGGCAAAGGCTGTCAAAGGCAAAGCTTCTGAGTGCGGTTTCTTTGGCGGCGTCGGTGTGGGCCTGACAGCCAATCTTGGCGTCAGCGCGTCGTTTACCGAATTTCAGGTCAATGCAGGCGTCAGCTTTGGGATCACGCAAGTGCCAGGCCTCGGCATGAGCATTTGCGTCTGAGACATCGGCGAAAACGTTGGCGATAGAACAACCTTTCTTTCGCTCGGCTAAGGTTTCTGATTTTAGGAGTTAGACCATGAAACACTATAAAACCGCACTCGCTGCGATCGTGAGCACAGCTCTGATGGCGACAACGCCTGCTTGGGCCGGCAGCAAAGAAAATGATGCAGGCGCTGACACTTCAGCCGGTGAAATTGGTCAGATTGCAAATTCAACTCCTGTCACTTTTGAATTTGAATTTAGCGGAGGCCCCATAGTTAGTGGATTCATTGGCGCACACCTACAGCAGTTGGAGGCCGCCGGGATACCAACAGATAACGTCGTCATAATAGAAGAAGAACGATAGCAAAGGCTTATCAACATAAGCATGGGCAACAGTTGAACGCGATTAGGAGGCTGCACCGAGGCGCGCAGCCTTCTGTTTTTGGAACGTTTCTCGCACCTCCACATCGCTGCTCGGCAGAACGATCACGCGTGGCAAACGCGTTTGGTCCATGCAACCGCACCTAGGCGGGCAGATGAGCAAACTTGCGCAAGCCGCCTGCATCGTGAAACCCGACGCTTGCGCCCGTTTATCCACGACACATTGAGCGCACCTTGGTCACAAGGTGCCTGCGACGCCCACAAATCATTAACCGCCCCTCCCCCCCTCCTGTTCTTTCTCTCGTCACAGGACCGGTCACAGCCCGGCTGTGTCAGACCTCAGTCTTGAAAGGATGATTTAGCCGGGGGCCACAAAGGTCGGCTTATGAGACCTGCTCGCCGCTTTAACGGCACTGCGCATCTGCGAAAGGCGCGACGCGATCAGTCTCGGGCGTCTCATGGCCGCGTATCCGTCTGGTAGCGGCCGTAGCGGCGCTCATCCCCGCCGGTAACACGCGCGGGAATGCTGACGTGACCGACCATACCGACCGGGTGAATGCCCCCATGCACGGCCATCAGACTACTCTACCCAAACCACTCAATACGCCGACAGCACCGAGCGCCGATAGGATCAGTGGCAGGCCAGCCGGGATAGGCACAGCAGATAGCGCGATATCGAAGCTCACCGCCTCTAAGGCCAAAGAGCGAGGGCCGTTGAAGGTTTCTTAAATAAAACTGTCTGCCACCAGCGTCAGGGTTTGCCCTTCGTAGCCGAGCGAGGCGGAGGTCACATCCACCGAGCAATGCGTCCATCCAACCGTGCCACTGATTGTGATGGGGTCAATCGACAAGGAAAACGCCGTATCAACAAGCGCGTCTGCAGAAGCAAACAAAGACACTGAGGACGTACGCGCCTGCGTTGCTCCTTGGGTTGCAACCCAAGCGTCGGTCAGGTTCCAGGATAGCGCCGCCGTTGGGCCACACGGCGCAGGCCCGCAGCCCCGCCGACTGCCGCGCCCAGCAGCCACAGGCTGGCGGGCAGGGGCACAGGGGCCGGTGCGCTGGCTGTGTAGAGATAGGCAGAGCCGCTGGCGGGTCCATTATCGTCATCGCCGTTCACAATGGCTGTGCTGCCAGAGATGGCGACCGACAGCCCGAACCGGTCCCAACTCGCTCCGTCATTTGCAATAAGTTTGGTCTCTACCGGGGTTGAGAGATTCGCAATGTCATAGAAATAGGCAGACCCGCTGGCGCTGCCATTGTCGTCATCGTAGGGCGCCCCCACAATGGCCGTGGTGCCAAAGATGCCGACGGACCACCCGAAAAGGTCATTTGCCGCCCCGGCAGTTGCGAGGAGTTTGGCGGTTTCCGTCAGCGAAACCGAACCGTTTGGGTCGAGAGACGAGAGATCAAAGAGATAGGCCGCGCCGCTGTTGGTGCCATTGTCGTCATCGTCATCGAAGGGGGCCCCCACAATTGCCGTGGTGCCAAAAATGCCAACGGAATACCCGAACTCACCGCCGGACACCCCGTCAGATGCGGTGAGCTTGGCGATTTGATCGCCAGTCCTCGCGTTAAACAAATAGGCGCTGCCATTGTCGTCATCGTAGGGCGCCCCCACAATGGCCGTGGTGCCAGAGAGGGCGACAGACCGCCCGAAATAGTCACGCCCCGCCCCGTCGTCTGCGGTGAGCTTATGGGTTTGGATGCCGGTCGTCGTGTCAAACAGATAGGCAGAGCCGCTGTAGGTGCCGCTGCCTTGCGCACCCACAATGGCCAAGTTACCAGAGATGCCGACGGACCACCCGAAACTGTCACGCGCCGCCCCGTCAGATGCGATCAGCTTCTGGGTTTGCGCGCCAGTCGTGGTGTCAAACAGATACGCAGAACCGCTGAATCTGCCATTGTCGTCATCGGACGGCGCCCCCACAATGGCCGTGGTGCCAGAAAGGCCGACGGACGTCCCGAAATAGTCATTCGCCGCCCCGTCATCTGCGATCAGCTTCTGGGTTTGCGTGCCGGTCGTCGTGTCAAACAGATACGCAGAGCCGCTGTCGTCGCCGTTGTCGTCATCTTGGTACGCCCCCACAATGGCCGTGCTGCCAGAGATGCCGACAGAATACCCGAAATTGTCACCCGCCGCGGCGTCACCTGCGGTGAGTTTGTTTGTCAGCGCCACGGGTGTTGCGTTGGCAAGAGTGACACCACTCAGGAGAACAACGGGTGCAAGACTAAGGACTGATCGCATACTGACCTCTTAAAAACGAAAAGTACTCAGCAGTAAGTTGAACATCTTCATTCAGTACGCAAGCCCTTTCTTGACCGTTTGGTCAGACGCGAATTCAGGAGTTAGGCGGAGTAAGGTTTTCCACACCTCTATTTGGCACAAGTCCCTGCGGTGAATATTGAAATCTCCATGTCAGTGATCTCAAATGAGTTTGTAGCCCTGTCTGAACCCATGAGATTCCAGTGCCCCTCCTTACGATGCAGTGCCGGACTTGAGGCCCGTTGTCCACCTTGTCGCCAATCCCATTTATACAACTCTAGGTAGCATCGATGCATCAGTTTTGGGCTTCGGCATCAAGAGAGATGATTGGTGATCTTGTCTTTGTGACACAAACAGGGAGCCAATGATGGAGAATATTGCAGGAGTACTCTTCGGCTTTCTCGCCGTCTTTTTGGTCGTGTGGTTTTTCATCCTGCTTCCCGCAGGAATGGCTGAGCGACGGAACCGCAGTCAATTGATCTGGGTTCTGATCAGCTTAGTGGGGTCACCAATCTTAGCGTGTCTGCTTTTGTTGGCTTTGGGCGACGATGGGGAAAAGGCCGAGTAGGCAAGCTGCTTCAGTGAAGAGCAGACTTGATTGGTTGAGCAGCAGCCTTGAGGGCGCGTGTTCTGTTAAGGCGTTCATCTACTGATGCTGATCATGCGTCACTCGCCACGCGTTTCCTCCACTCTCCTGAACATGGCTGAGATCAGCTGGTGGGAGAGATGCACTTGGGTCTGTCGACCGGGCTGCGCACAGAACCAATTATCAAGCGTTGCCTAGCATCAGCAGCGGTGTAGACAAAAGGTGGACTAAGGTTCCTGTGATGATTGCGGCGTAAGCAACATCAATATCTGAAATCTGTAGTGTGGTGCCGGTCGAGGGACGATACGCAACTCATTTCATTCGCAGCCCGAACCCCCGCTTAAACCCCTGTATTTACAAACGTATTGCTAGCTGGATACCGACCGATGTGCCGCGGTTTGCTACTGTCATTTGCGGATGAGTTTTCGGCAAACCTATACGAAAGTATTACCGTTGTTTTGGGGTCGCTACGGTTAGCTACAGGACGCTCAGTAACCGCAGTTCTTGTAGTCGCTAGCCATACACTCACGGGCCATAGCATGAGCCTCAGCGATTTGCTCAGCAGACATTTCCGTGGCTACGATGCCCCTATTCTTGGCTCCAATTTCATCCCTTTTGGCACTGCTGATATTAAACCCAAAGTGCGCAATTACATCGTGTTGGAAAACGCCGCGTTCGTCTAAGTGCAAGGCACCTAGCCAGTTTTTTAAAGATTATTTTGCCATCACAATCTCGAATTATTGGGGGCGCCGCGACCTACTCACTTTCTTGGTTTCGTCAAAAGCTGAAGTTTACATTTAGTGAACCTATCATCTGCCCCTCGTTTTGGCCGAGAAACTCTTCCGTAAGATAAGTCAATCCATAGAATAAAGACATACCTTCAGGGTTTTGCCAATGGAGGCCAGCCCGCAAACGACTGCGCCGCCTTTTGACGCTAGGCCCCTCATTATCGGGCAGATAGATGCTGTCTCCCACCGCCGCATAATCGCCGCCTACTACAAAAGTTAAGCCCGCCGCGCCATGATTTGTTCCGTAATAAAGATGGCCGGTAGTGACATCCCGCAAAAGCAAATTATCGCGGCCGGCGAGGCCCCAAAAAGCGTCAAAACCAAACCGCGCGACTTCTTCTACACCAGCGGAGATCTCAAAAAACGGGCGCACGTTCAATGGACCATATTCATAGCTCTTAGCGATCTCAACAGTTCCCCTTAGGCGGGTGCTATTTTCGATCTGATCGTTTAAGCATTTCGGGGACATTTTCCCAAATAATCTATGGACCTTATTTTGAACCTTAGCCATATTAGTCTGCTGACCGGCGAGCACCAAATCAACTCCCGTAGAAATTTCAGCCCCAATAGCGTTAAAGTGAGTATGAATTCCGAACGTGAGCAATCCTGCGTATCGTCGATCACCTGATGCGCGCGGGGCAAGGTTACTCGGCGCTATGATTTCGCCACCGAATCTAAATTCGACAATTTCGCCAAATGTATCAGGCCTGGAGCCGGTCCACTTGTAACCTCGTACTAGGCTCAGAACAGATGATGCTGTGCGCCAGCGATCCTCGCTATCCCCAAAATGGTCGTTAGTGAACAAATAACCATAACCCAAAACTTCGCGTTCCTGCGCCGCAGCTGTCGTCGGTTGGGCGACAATAACAAAGCAGAGGATTGCCATAGCGGCAAAGCAAGTAGGAAGGTCGAAATTTGAAAGATGAGTGCGTTTCATTACACACCCAGCTTGAACTTGTCCTAGCCACTATGTGAGTTCTGCTACGTATCAAAGGGCGCTGTTGTGTATAGGCGAACTATCTGAAAGATGGTTCTGAGCGTTGTTGAAAAATAGTAAATCCCATTATGAGTAGTATTGTTGTGTCTTGGGAAACAATGGACTTGATCACAGAACTGAGGGTTCTGCCAGTCATGGCGTTAAAGCCACCCGGGGGCATATTGCAATCCATAGGCAGTAGGTTCTCTTCACGCGATAAACAATTTTCGCTATAATCGGGATATTCTGACGATGGCGGAGGAGAGAATGCTAAAAGGTTTGCTTTCACTACTTGGCGTAACGCTGGTGACCGGGTGCTCAAATCTGGGTCAAATCAATGGTGTCCCCGTCAATCAGGATGTCAGTAATCTTGATGCTGCACAGATGACTTACTGCGAAAGGCAGCCCATTGTTTGCATTCTAGGTGCGGCGGTCGTGGTTGGGGTGATCACATCCGGCAGTGATGACACCTCTGAGGGTACTGACAATGCCCTAGAGTTTGATCCTACAGAAGTCATCATGTAGGAGCAAATGAGACACCGCAGGCTCCGAGCCACCCCGCACCATGTCTAAGCAAAGAGCCGGACTATTCTAACTCTTCCTAGTAATGGTTGTAGTACCTATCTAGCCTGTACGTACTCTCATAATTCTTCTTCCTGTAGTTTATAAATCTTATTAGTCTTTCACAATATTCCTGAGTGTCTTTCTTTGACGGTAATACTTCTTTGAACGTGTCGAGATGTAGGTCTCTATCAACTCCTCGTAGACTCATTATGTAATCGTAGCCCGGTATTTCTTGTTCAACGGCTAAGTGTATCCCGGTAAGTTTCTTTCTCGCTTCTGACATCGCTTCTTGGAGTAAGCGCACATCAGTAGTTTGAACTATGTAGCTATCATGGATGGACAGAACTGGTCTTTGTCTCTCTGTAAACTTTTTCAGAACGATCTCTGTAATCTGACTATCCGTGTAAATCAGGTTTATTCCCTGATCTGAGCATAGGTCTGGTTCTAGATGGGGGTGTTTCTTTATAAATGCTCTTAACAGTTGACGGAGTTGTACATCAGACAGTGTCTTCTCTAACGAGCCTTTTGTTTGTTCATGTCTGAAGGCTGAGAACGCAGTCTTCTCGGTCTTCGCATTAAGTGCGGTTAGAACAAGCTGTTTGACAGCTGCGCGTTGTTGTTTGAGGTCAAGTTGCGGGAGGATTTGGGTGCCAAGGTCGCACCTGTCGCCTTGACCGTCGATGATACCTTTCTTGGCGCTAAGAATTGCAACGTGGAGACTTCGATAGTCGATCTCAGCAATCGGTAGGTCGTTAATTTTTATCTGCGCCCTGAGGTCTTTGCCTACCTGCTGCCACCAGCCTCCATAGAACCTGCCGTTCATATCCCATGCACCTCTGCCGAAGATGCGTCTTACGAACTTGTTGGTTTGGTCGATAGGCATTCTTTGGGTGGTCCCGTCAGTCTTGGTGCGGTATATGTGTGGTTCTCTTAGTGTGGGGATGTCTATGTAGGTCTCTGCCAGTAGAGCATTGTAGGTATTAAGTTCTTCCCGCATGCTGAACGTCTCGGGCGTATCTTCATACGGGATATCTTTGGACTTCTTTCGGCCTTTCTTCCGAATAGGTTCACCAAACTCATCTACATCATGATCCTTGAGGACGATGCATTCCTTCTTGTGATTGTGGCTCAGTTCATGCGGCTCAAGCCCTATGTCATTGAACAAATCGACCAGTCTCTGGGCGGATCGTATGCGTGTGGTTCGGTTGCCCTTACCCGTTCCTGTGCGATTGTAGCTGCCCTTGGCTAAGTCGATGAACTCCTGCTCATGCAGACAGCTGATGACATCCCTAACCCTTGGAGAGATAAAGAGAGCATTATACCGGCTGTCGACCTTGTATGCGTCATTGCCCAGCGCCACCCCGATAGAAAGCCTGGGGTCAGTCTTCCAAGCCAAATAGAGATCAAGCACCACGACTTTGAGATGGTCCCTGCCTGTTGCTCTGCCCTTGTTTTTGCTTCTTCCGCTGATGGACAGCCGTTGCTCATCAGAAAAGCTGCTGAAAACCTCATCAATGACTTTGTTTACCTCTTTGTGCTCAGACCAAACGCGGACATCGAATGGCCGTGAGTATCACACATCTATTGATGTCATTTCTGAGTTCAGCGGGCTGGCTTACAGTGTCTGCTGGGGTCAAAGTATTGGGTCTTCTCGGCAAGGAAATATTGTTTGAAAAAGAGTGGGGCGCAGGCCGTCTGTAGGTCGCCTTGTCAAAGAGGTTTTTGTGGCGCTTAGCCTGTAAGAGAACGTATACATTTTATGAGAGGTGTTAAGCCCGTCAGTTCTTTTAACAGTCTGGCAGGCTGCTACGGCTGATAGATTCAAACCAAACCTCAAGTCTAACTGCGCAAGTTCTTTTTCGTAATTCTCAATCACCCTGCACTGCTCATGTAGAACTTGAGTATATCCATAGGGGACACCAAAAACTGTATCCGAAAGTGTATAAATAGGCTTGTCCGTTATCAAATGAAGTGGTCCGATTGAGCTGACTGCGTTGAGGACGGCCTGGCTCATCGATTGTGATCCTATGCGGCGCGCCCGAGATTGAGCAAGCGTCGCTGTTTCATTGTTC
>Ga0189289_10100_pt1 | contig 105903 bp, 94 predicted proteins | sample UW106minimetaG_FD_130313 | JGI IMG/M metagenome (GOLD analysis project Ga0189289, IMG submission 130313) | Marine microbial communities from the Costa Rica Dome - UW106 mini metaG | ecosystem: Environmental > Aquatic > Marine > Oceanic > Photic zone | place: Costa Rica: the Eastern Pacific...
ACAAGCACCTCAACCTGCCGTAACTTCGTGACAATTTCCTCGGGCTTGTGTCGCTTATTTCCCATCGTGAATCCTCCGTTTTCTAAACATAGCGGCGGACCACTTCAGTGGGGGAGGATCACGCAGGCAGAAAAGGTCCTGATTGAACATCAGAGGGCTATAGGGGTTCGGCTTAAACGCCATGGTTCCATGAAAAGCGTGCGGGCGCGCAAAGAGGTGATTTTGAGCGCCGGTGCCATAGGATCCCCTCAGATTTTGATGTTGTCTGGCGTAGGCGACCCCGAGGAATTGTCACCCCACGGCATAGAAGTGCGCGCCGCGTTGACGGGCGTAGGAAAAAACTTGCAGGACCACCTGCAGGCGCGGCCTGTGTTCAAAACCAATCTCAGCACGATCAACACAGAAGCCAACAGTATCTTCAAACAAGGCCTGATGGCGCTTCAATACGCGCTGACACAGCGCGGTCCAATGACGATGGCTGCCAGCCTTGGAGCGGGTTTTTTGAAGACGGAGAACCATCTAGAGACCCCAGACATTCAGTTCCACATTCAGCCCTGGAGTGCGGACAAACCTGCGGATGGCCCTCATAAGTTCTCTGCTTTTACGGCCTCGGTTCTGCAATTGCGCCCCGAAAGCGCGGGCCACCTTTCTTTACGTTCCTCAAAAATGGAAGATCACCCGGAGATTCATCCGAACTACTTGGCCACAGATCTGGACTGCAAGACGATTGTGAAGGGCATTCAGATCGCGAGAAAAATCTCGCAAACGGCCCCGCTAAAATCTCACGTCACAGAGGAGCATGCTCCAGGTCCCGGAGTGGCCCTTGATGATGAGCAAGCGACGCTTGATTGGGCTCGGCAAACATCGGTCACGATCTATCATCCCACGGGAACCTGTAAAATGGGCAAAGATGATCGGGCCGTTGTTGACCCGCGTCTGCGCGTTCGAGGGATCGACGGGCTTCGGGTCGCCGATGCGTCGATCATGCCTCAGATCGTGAGTGGGAACACCAATGCGCCTTGTATCATGATTGGAGAGAAAGCCGCAGACCTTGTGCTGGAGGATGCACAATGACGCCAGGCACAGCAATTAGATCGCCGCTTTCGCGTGTGAAACATGGGTCATTGGAGTGGCCCCAAAAGCTCCGGGGCACCGCCTTCAGCCCTGCGACAAATCAAAAAATACAGAGGGCTTTTCTCAAGGGAGGACTAAAAATGTTCAAACTTAAGCAGGTAGCAGCCAGTGCCGCTGCGCTGGCGCTCATGGCGTCAGCTGCAATGGCAGAAAAGGTGCTACGTATTCAATCAGTGCTGCCAAACACCGCTGACGAAGTCCATATGCTGAACGAATTTGGCAAGGACGTCGCGGCTTTGACAAATGGCTCTCTGACGATCGAAGTTTTGCCAGCGGGCGCGGTCGTTGGGCCCCGCGACATTATGGATGCTGTTGACGCAGGCCTCGTCGAAGGCGGCTTTGCTTGGACCCACTATTGGGGCGGCAAACATGTTGCAGCAAACCTGTTCGGCGCACCGGTGGCGGGTGCAGGCGTTGGCTTGGACAACATCGCGTTTCTCAGCTGGTTCCAATACGGCGGCGGCAAAGAGCTTTATGATCAGCTCTGGGTGGAAATGGGCGTGAACGTCAAAGGCTTCATGCTGCAGCCAGTAGGCCCAGAGGCTTTGGGTTGGTTCCCCAAACCCATCGAGTCTATGGATGACTTCCGCCAAATGCGCTTCCGTGCCCCTCCAGGCATGGTTGGCGCAGCCTATGCCGACATCGGTGTTCCGGCGGTTGCCATGGGCGGTGGAGACATCCTCCCAGCGCTTGAAAAGGGTACCATCGATGCAGCCGAATGGTGCTGCCCGAAACCTGACAGCGTGTTTGGCTTCCAGAAAGTCCTGAAGCATTACTACTTGCAAGGTCTGCACCAGGTCACTGTGAACGCAGACATGTACGTGAACCTCGACTTCTACAACAGCTTGAGTGACACCGAGAAAAAGGCGCTGGAAGTTGCCGCGAACGCCTCTCTGTCCAAATCCTTGTCATACCGGATCTATGAGAACGGCAAGGCCCTGAAGGACCTGACCGAGAACCATGGCGTGATTTTGGAAGACACTCCGGCTGACTACTTCACCGAGTACATGGCTGCAGCCAAGAATGCTCTGCAGGCGGCTGCGGATGAAAATGAGTTCTTTGCTGAAGTGTGGCAGTCCCAGAAAGACTTCGCAGACATCGCGGTTCCTTTCTGGGCTGGCGCTCAGACCTCCAACGCGGGGCTCGGCCGAGCGCATGCAGCAACGTTGAAATAACTTAGAAACGTGCGGGGCCACGCTGGCCCCGCGCTTCATTTTTGATGAGGACATGCGTCCTTTTCAAAACTGAAGACCCGAAAATTGGGCGCTGAACGGGACAAGGGAGACAACGGCATGGCTGCAGAGGAGGTGAACCCCGATGAGCTCGAAATTGCAGACGAACTGATTGCGGAAAGGCGTTCAGAAGCTCCCGGTGAAACGCCGGAAGATATGACGCCCTGGCAACGCCCAATCACTGCCGTCATCGACCGTATCAACTACCGCGCTGGCCAGATCATCGCCTTGATGATGGTGCCGTTGATCGCGGTTGTTGTGTACGAAGTCTTTATGCGGAATTCCTTTTCAATCCTGCAAAACGCGGGGTTTGAGGATCTGGCACGTTCATTGGGTCTTGGGCCGACGCTTTGGGTTTATGACACCAGCCGCATGATTGCAGGCATGCTTTTTATGGCTGCGGCTGGATATGGTTTGATGCGCGGCGTTCACATTCGCGCGGATTTTCTCTATCGCAACTGGACAGACAAGACACAGGCCACAGTCGACGCGACGCTGTATCTGTTGTTCTTCATCCCATCAATGATCTTCTTCACGATTGTTGCCTCTCAGTTTTGGTGGCTTGCGTTTTCCAAAGGCGAGACGATGCAGATCGACAGTGCGTGGGGGCCGCTCTTGTGGCCCGCGCGGACGGCAATGCCGGTGGGGGCTTTCTTGCTGCTCCTGCAAGGTATTCCCGAGATTTTTCGAGCCTTTCACAAAATGGGCAAAGACCGAGAACGCTGGTTTGTTCGATTGTTGCCATTCTATTTGATTGGCTTGATCTGGCTTGTCCTGGCTGTGTTTTTGCCGGGCACGGTGCCGGGCGGTGAGTGGTTTACGGATGTGATGAAGGCTCGGCCAGAACTGTCCAAACCCACAATTGGCTTGATCATGCTGGGCGCGATGCTGTTTGTGATCTTCATCGGGTTTCCGATCTCCTTCACCCTCATTTTTCTGGGATTTGTGTTTGGGATTTGGGGGTCGAACTTCAAGCTGACCACGCTGTTGCTAACCCTCAATACCAACTCGACCATGCTAAATGATCAGCTGATGGCGGTTCCGTTGTTTGTCCTGATGGGCATCGTCATGGAGGCAGCCGGATTGATGGAGCGATTGTTCGCTTCGATCCAAATGATCATGGCGCGGGTGCGGGGCGCACTTTTTATCGCTGTACTGATAGTGTCCACGATTTTCGCAGCCGCTACGGGGATCGTGGGTGCCTCTGTTACCTTACTTGGCATTATGGCCGGGGCGACTATGAGCCGCTCGGGGTACAACGTGCAACTTGCGGCGGGGACGATCACTGCAGGGGGAACCCTCGGCATTCTCATTCCGCCATCCATCATGTTGATCGTGATGGGCCCGGTTTTGGAAGTCTCCACGCTCGACCTGTTCCGGGGCGCTTTCATTCCTGGCGCGATATTGGCGTCCCTGTATCTGCTCTACACTTTGGGTCGTTGCTGGTTAAACCCTGAGCTGGGGCCGATTTTGCCGGAGGAAGATCAGCCGGACACGTCTAAGTTTTACGGCGCCGAAGTGGCGCTTATCTGTCTTGGTATCCTAACGGTTTGCCGCGTTTTCGGACTGAGCCTGGGAGGTGCCTTTGGAGCCGTCATGCCGTTTGGAGGTCTGATCGCTTTGGCCTTGGCGGTGGCCGTGGCATATTCAGCATACAGGCGTCTCAATGTCTTGCGAGTGGTTCTGCCAATCGCCGTGCTGTTCCATTTCTACATGATCATAGCCAACATGGGCGATGATGGCGGTTTGCCAATTTGGTCCATTATCTTTGCCGTCTTTACGCTTCTTTTGGCGTTCCTTGCCCGTCCGATTTACAGCGCCGAGGCTGACGGTGGCTTCTACTTCTCGGAGCTTTGGGATGAGTTTTTTGCAGGCTTGATGCCTCCGACGATTTTGATTTCATTTGCGTTGGGTTCGATCCTTTTGGGGCTGGCAACGCCTGCTGAGGCCGCGGCGATGGGAGCTTTCGGGGCCATTTTGCTTTCCTTGGCTTATCGCAAGTTCACCGTTCCCAGTTTCTTTGACAGCTTGGTGAAGGCCTTAGAGATTACGGTGTTGATCATGTTCCTCGTGGCAGCCTCGAATTTCTTTGGTGCACAATTCAGTGCACTCGGAACTCCAAAGATGATGACAGAGCTCCTTCTTGGCTTGGATATGTCGCCCTACCTGATCCTACTCCTTGTGATGGCCTTGATCTTCTTGTTGGGCTGGCCGTTGGAGTGGGTTCCGATTGTTTTGATCGTGGTCCCAATTTTGCTGCCCACGGTTCAGGCATTGGATGTCTACGGATTGGAGCGTTACGACTTGATGGTCTGGTTCGGCATTCTGGTTGCCGTAAACCTTCAAACCGCTTGGTTGTCACCACCGGTCGCACTTTCGGCCTACTTCCTAAAGGGCGTGGTGCCCAACTGGGACCTCAAGGACATCTACCTTGGCATGATGCAGTTCATGCTCGTCCAGCTCTTTGGCCTGATCCTTCTGTTCATCTTTCCGCAGCTGGTGCTTTGGCTGCCGGCCTTTATGTCAGGAAACTAACGAATGAGTACACCACGTAGTTCTTTGTCTTACTTGAAGTGGCCTTTGATCACGACCGTGATTGGTCTCGGACTCAGCGGATGGTTGGGCTGGGCGACAGAAGGTACTTGGGGGGGAGTCGTTTCGTTTCTCTTAGTCGGGACCGTGCTTGCCGCGCTCGAGATTGCCTTGTCCTTTGACAACGCGATCGTGAATGCAAACAAGCTGGTGGAAATGACGCCCGTCTGGCAGCGGCGGTTCCTGACGTGGGGTATTTTGATTGCCGTGTTCGGAATGCGGATCGTGTTTCCATTGGCGATTGTCGCGATCTTTGCCTGGATAAACCCCTTTGCGGCCATGCATCTCGCGCTGTCTGATCCTGACGAATACTCCAGAATAATCGGCCATGCCCATGCTCCTATTTCGGCCTTTGGCGGGACCTTCCTGATGATGGTGGCCCTGAAGTTCTTCATCGATGAAGACAAGTCGGTTGATTGGGTGGTCGCTTTGGAAAAGCGCTTGCGGCTTTGGGGCTCGATCCGTGGTTTCGAGATTGCCTTCGTACTCCTCGTCGTGGTTGTAATTTCCCGCTCTTTGCCTGTTCAAGAATTGGCTCCGTTCCTTTCTGCTGCGGTTATGGGCTTGCTTGTTTTTACTCTGGTAGATGGCCTTGGTACCTATCTCGACAACATTGCCGGAAAGACGACGGAGATCGGCGCCAAAGGAGGGCTGGGGGCGTTTCTCTACCTTGAAGTGCTTGACGCCAGTTTTTCTTTCGATGGTGTGATTGGCGCCTTTGCGTTGACAACAAACATCCTGCTCATCGCAATTGGTCTGGGTATTGGCGCGATGTACGTGCGCTCGATGACAATTATGCTGGTCGAACGCGGCACCTTAGCGGAGTTCCGATATCTGGAACACGGCGCGTTCTATTCGATCTTCGCGTTGTCCATTGTGATGTTTTTGCAGTCGATCGTGCACGTGCATGAACTGATAACTGGCGGCATCGGCATCGCGCTTATCAGCTTGGCCTTCTTCGCTTCCATTCTTCACAACAAGCGCGAAGCTTGAGTTTCCTCTCATTCATAGGACTTCAAAATGTCTCGAATCTATTTGAAAAAGGCCACTCTTACTTCCCGTTCCGACGCGGGTGAAACGGCGCAAACGGTTGCGACAATTCTTGCCGACATCGAGGCGAGAGGCGAAGCAGCGGCTTTGGAGTATGCCGCAAAATTCGACAAATATGATGGGAATGTGCAGTTAACACAGGACGAAATCGACGCTGCATGCGCAATGGTGCCGCAAAAACTCAAAGACGACATTCTCTTTGCACACGACAACGTGCGTCGTTTTGCCGAAGTTCAGAAATCCACCGTCGCTGATGTGCAATTTGAGATCAATCCGGGGCTACTCGCAGGGCAAAAAGCGATCCCGGTTTCTGCAGCCGGGTGTTATGTGCCCGCAGGCCGCTATCGTCACATTGCCAGTGCCATTATGACGGTCTCCACGGCAAAAGTTGCCGGCTGTGAGCACATCACGGTGTGCTCAGCGCCCCAACCGGGCGTGGGTCTGTATCCTGCTATCGTCTATGCTGCGCACGTCTGCGGCGCAGACAAAATCATGGCGATTGGTGGGGTTCAAGGCATCGCTTCCATGGCATTTGGCCTGTTTGGTCAGCCAAGGGCAAACATCATCGTTGGGCCTGGCAACCAGTTCGTTGCAGAAGCCAAACGCACACTCTATGGCCGCGTTGGCATCGACATGATAGCTGGCCCAACTGACAGCCTGATCCTGGCGGACAAGGATGCTGATCCGCACATCGTGGCAACCGATCTCGTTAGCCAGGCAGAGCACGGATACAATTCGCCCGTTTGGCTGGTAACCGATCACCGTCCACTGGCCGAAGATGTTTTGTCGCGGGTCCCCGGCCTGATCGCAGATCTTCCGGACCTGAACCGTGAGAATGCAGAGGCAGCATGGCGCGACTATGCCGAAGTGATTGTCTGTTCTGATCGTGAAGAGATGGCAGCCACATCGGACGAGTATGCGCCGGAGCATCTGACAGTCCAAGCAGATGACCTGGATTGGTGGCTGGATCGTCTGCATTGCTACGGATCGCTGTTCCTTGGAGAGGAAACAACTGTTTCTTATGGAGACAAAGCTGCGGGCACGAACCATGTTCTCCCCACATCAGGGGCGGCGAGCTACACTGGTGGTCTCAGTGTCCACAAATACATGAAAATCGTCACGTGGCAGCGTGCAACGCGGGAGGGGTCCAAACAAGTCGCCGAGGCTACAGCGCGGATATCGCGACTGGAAGGTATGGAGGGACATGCACGCGCTGCCGATGTCCGGCTCGCGAAGTACTTCCCGGATGAAACCTTTGATTTAACCGCGAATGGCTGATCCCAGAGATCTCTTTGACCTTGCCGGGCGAGTGGCTGTTGTGACAGGCGCGAGTTCCGGCTTGGGACGCCGCGCTGCGCAAACCTTGTGCGCGGCTGGAGCACGCGTTGTTGCGGTCGCGAGAAGAGAGAAAGAACTTCGGGAACTCGTCGCTAACCTCAGGTGCGAACGGGTCTCCTATATCGTTTCGGACATTGCCGACCCAAACCAGCTGACAGCGCTCATTAAGGAGTTGGCGGTGCCCTTTGGGTCCCCAGACATTTTGATTCACGCTGCAGGGGTGAATACGAGACAGGAGGCGGACGACGTCACCCGCGAAGGGTGGGATAAAACGTTGGAACTGAATCTGTCTGCGCCGTTTTTTCTGTCGCAAGCTCTTGTCGGGCCGATGAAAACGAAGGGCTGGGGGCGCATTGTGAATTTTGCGTCACTCCAGACCACAAGGGCATTTCCGGGCGGCATCGCTTATGGCGCGAGCAAGGCTGGCGTGGCGCAGTTGACGCGTGCCATGGCGGAATCTTGGTCAAGATTTGGCATCACGGCAAATGCCATCGGCCCTGGCTTCTTTCCGACGGAGCTAACCCAGGCGGTGTTTCACGATCCCGAAAGGGCTGAGCGTAACGCGGCCCAAACCTGCGTGGGACGCAACGGACGTTTGGAGGACATTGATGGCCCTCTACTGTTCTTGTGCTCCGAGGCGTCCAGATTTGTAACCGGACAAGTTCTCATGGTCGATGGGGGGTTCACGGCAAAATGAAGGCTCTGGTTTATGAGGGTGTTGAAACGCTCACCCTGCGTGACGTCGCAATGCCGGTTCCCAAAAACGGGGAGCAACTGGTCCGTGTTCAGGCGGTTGGAATTTGCGGCTCTGATATGCACGCCTACTTGGGGCACGACGATCGGCGACCAGCGCCTCTGATCCTTGGGCACGAAGCGGGGGGTGTGGTCGAGGAGGGCCCTTGGAAAGGGCGGCGTGTGACGATCAACCCTTTGGTGACATGTGGGGCCTGCCAATACTGCATTTCTGGCAGAGAAAACCTGTGTCCTGATCGGCAAATTATCTCGATGCCGCCACGCGAAGGCGCCTTTGCTCAGTTTGTCTCCATTCCGAGCCAGAATTTGATTGAGGTTCCTAACTGGGTGCCTTTGGAAAAAGCCGCGCTTTGCGAACCCTTGGCGGTTAGTTGGCATTCGGCGTCGTTAGCTATGGGGAACATCCATCCGGATATGAAACGGAGTGCCTTGGTCATTGGAGGAGGAGCCATTGGGCTCGCTGCGGCATTGGCCTTGAAGGCAATGGGTGTTGAAGACGTTGAAATTACTGAACCCAACCCTTTGAGACGCGAATTTTTGGCGGAACGTTGCGATATGAATGTCAGTAATGCGCCCGAGCAAACTGCGCCAATTGTCATTGATGCGGCAGGTTATGGAGTGACGCGCGCATCGGCCACAAAATGGGTGGAGCCCGGAGGTGTTATTGTCCATGTCGGTCTTGGGGACAGTGCTGAGGGTTTGGACATTCGGCGCATGACACTGCAAGAGATCACCTTCATCGGCAGCTACACGTACACAGCAAAGAGTTTTTCAGACACAGCTTCGGCACTGTTTGACGGAAGGCTTGGGCCGCTCGACTGGTTCGAAACCCGCGGCCTCTCTGAAGGCGTCAGAGCCTTTGAAGATATTCACGCGGGGCGCGTTGCCACGCCCAAGATCGTTCTGGACCCATGGGCATAAGCCGTCGAGCCTGAAAGGAGCAAGACATGTATGACAGTATTCTAGTGCCATTGGCACTCGATCACGGAATATCAGCTCAAACGTTGGAAATCTCGCGCGCTCTCTGCAGCGAGAATGGAAAGATAACGGCGTTGCATGTCTACGAGGTGCCAAAGGGGTCTGTAAGCGTTTATATCGGTGAGGAAACAGTCGAGCGAGGTTTTGTAAGAGCGCGCCAAATCCTCAACGAGAAGGTTGCCGGCATGGAAGGTGTGAGTGCCGAGATCACGCGGGGACAAGCTCACCTTGCAATCATCGAATATGCCGTAAAACATGGCCATGATTGCATCGTTATAGGATCTCATAAACCGGGTTTGGTTGACTATCTTATCGGCTCGACCGCAGCACGCGTTGTTCGCCACGCCCCCTGCGCTGTGCACGTTCATCGCGACAGTTGAAGCCAGTCGCCTATCAGGAGGAATACATTGAATATAGACAAGAAAATCGCCGATGATCTCGTTGCTAACGACATTCGGTTTGTCACCACCGTGCCATGCAAACAACTCGCGGGCGTGATCGAAGAAGTCGAACAAAGGGACGACATTTTTCACATCCCCTCAAACAAAGAAGATGAGGGAATGGGGCTATGCGCAGGGGCCTGGATGGGCGGAAAACGTCCTGCAATCATCATGCAGAACACGGCAATTGGCGTCACCATCAACACGCTGGCCACCCTCATTCAGTATTACAGGATGCCGCTTCCGATGATCATTTCCTATCGCGGCGAGCTGCGTGAGCCTGTCGCTTGCCAGGTTGAAATGGCGGTGCACACTAAAGCGCTTTTGGCGCAGTTGAACATCCCCACCTACCACTTCCACTGGCAGCGGGACGTTGAAGAGTTCGACAATATTCTGAAATACACCTTCATGTGCAACAAACCCGTGGCCATCCTGACTGACGCCAACTTCTGGGGAGGCTATGGAGACCAATGATCCGTTCTGAAATCCTAAAAGACATCGCGCCGATCCTTCGTGACCAACTTGTGGTCTGTAATATCGGGATTCCTTCACAAGAACTGCATGCCATCGATGATCAACCGACAAACTTCTACATGCTCGGGACCATGGGGCTCGCGTCCTCTATTGGTTTGGGACTCGCGCTTGCGCAGCCAAAACCTGTCATCGTCATTGATGGTGACGGGTCCGTTTTGACCAATCTCGGTACCTTGCCGACCATTGGGAACAATGCACCGGGCAACTACATCCTGATGATCATCGACAATGGATCCTATGGCTCTACCGGAGACCAGCCGACGTATACAGGCATGAAAACAGACCTTGCAGGCATGGCGAGGGCCGCCGGTTGCGATAATGTGGTCGAGGTTCAGGACGTTGACACAGGCGCGGCCTTGCAAAAAGCCTTAGACGACGGTGTCGCCACTGTGATGGTTGTGAAGTGCGACAGTGGGAACGCTAAAATGCCTGTTATTTCGATGGATCCCGTGGTCATTAGAGATCGTTTTATGAAAGCCGTGGCTGATTGATGCTCCCAAAGGAGATCCATTCGGCAGAGGATGCTCGGCGGATTGCCAAGCGTCGTTTGCCCAGAATGATCTTTGATTACATCGATGGCGCGGCCGGTACCGAAGCGGGAGCCATTAGAAACCGGCGCGCATTGGATGCGGTGACGTTGACGCCACGGATCTTGAGAGATGTCAGCAAACGCTCACTCTCAACAAAGGTGTTTGGTGTGGAGGCAGGTGTACCCTTTGGTATCGCGCCTATGGGGATGTGCGACCTGTCTGCGCCCGGGGCCGATCTGATGCTTGCGAGACTTGCGGCCAACTACAAAGTCCCCGTTGGCGTTTCCACTGTGGCGTCCACCCCGATGGAGGAGATGATAGAGGCCGCTGAGGGGCATGCCTGGTTTCAACTTTATTTCAGCGGTGACGGAGAGGGGACATTTAGGTTGGTCGACCGTGCAAAAGCTGCGGCGTATCAGACGCTTGTCCTAACTGTTGACGTCCCGGAGATCGGGCGGCGCCCAAGGGAGTTACGCCATGGGTTTAAGATGCCCTTCAGGATTGGTCCCCGGCAGTTTTTGGATTTTGCGCTGCACCCTTCTTGGTCACTCAGAACTTTGAAAGCTGGGCGGCCGGATATGGCAAACTTTAGGAAGGACGGATTTGACTTTGACCGGACTGAAAGCCGGGCCAAAGCGACTTGGGATACGTTATCGGAATTGCGCGAGAGGTGGCACGGTAAACTGGTCGTAAAGGGGGTACTGGATGTTGAAGACGCTGTTTGGTTGAAGGAACGTGGAGTAGATGCTGTGCAGGTTTCAAACCACGGCGCGCGCCAGTTCGACGGTGCCCCGTCGCCGATAGAGGTTGTTCCCAATTTTAGATCCAATTTGGGGGGCGACTACCCAATATTCTTGGATAGCGGCATCAGGTCTGGGAGTGACATTCTCAGGGCCATTGTATCGGGCGCGGACTTTGTTTTCGTCGGCCGCATCCTGCAATTTGCCATTGCAGCAAATGGAGAAGAGGGTCTTTTTCAACTTTGGAAAGTGTTAGAAGAGGAATTAAGCATTGCTTTGGCAATGCTCGGTCTGTGCGGTTTTGGGCGCAACGGTACTGTGAGAAGAAATCGCAGTTGAAGAGAACAAGCTGCTGACCCGGCGTCGTGTCTTGTCCAAGAAATCTGCGTTTCGCTACTTTAAAGCCAGTCCAGAGAACATCCGCTAGGCAGTAATGCTGTGCGTCCGTGTCCCGCTTTTTCTTCACAAAGTAGAGGATCTCTCGCATTAGCGCAGAGTCGATGTACGCGACGAAGCAGTGCGGTACTGGTGGCATCGTTTTGGGCCGATGTTGGGGGCAGAGATCAGCAAGCGCCGTATCTGTGGCATGCAATCTAGCCGCTGGCGTTGGCGTCCGGGTGAGGTTTTCGTGAAAATGCAGCGAGAGGCACTGTCCCAGGCGCGCCGTTGACCACGAAGGCGAGGTGCTCGAACGCTCTGTCACGAGGAAGCAAGACAAAATGGCCGCGCCAAAGCTTCTAAGCTAGGCAATGCGCAAGTATCGGCAGCTGTGAAGGGATCGTAATTGAGAGATTGAGGTCGTACGGGGCTGAAATGAATGAACTAAGCACCGCCGACAAACAGCAAACAGGGCGTTGGCTCAACAACTGTTTAGAGCTCGTACTTGTCTTTTCAACTCGGAACGCAGTCTCTTTTTCCTAGAGCGGGCGCCAAACTGAACCGTGGCACGGCACCAGCCAAATGGCGCCAGCTTTGCGCCGAATAAGGGGTAGAAATTCTGAGCTGGCTGAGGTTGGTTTGAATTGGTCTGACACCACACAGCGGCTAACACAGCCTTCTCAGCGCAACCGCCTAGCGTATCCGCTAGCTATGAGGGAGTTGGTCAAAAACAGCCCGCAAAAGCCGACAAGTGAACCTTGTCAGAACGTCGGCCTCACGTCGGCCTCAGAGACTCGAAACGCCTTTCCAAAGCCGGCGTTCAACAAGCCGCCGGTCACTTCAAAGCGCACAAAAGCGAAGTCCGGAAAATCTACATAAAGCTTCGCCTTGGGATGGCTGCTCAAATAGTGCTCCCGCAGTGCGTCATGTTCTTTTGTGCCCTTCGGTACGAAAGATGCGGTGCAATTCAGTGTCATACGAGGGTGGGTCAAAGGATCACCCTTTGGGCCAGGTTCTCCCAATAACAGGGCACATCGGGGATCCGTCTTCAACGCGGCAAAATGCGTGGCCAGCTCTGATATGAGTGTCACCGGCTTCCCAAGTTCATCCGTGCCGACCGCCACCCGCGTCACTGACGGTGCGCCGGATTGAGGATCAAGGACAGCCAGAGCGCCAAACGTTGCGTCGAATAATATGTCCTGCGCAATGGCTCTTGCAGTGTCATCTGTAGCGCGGATTGGATCTTTGGCGACCATGCGAGTTCTCCCCTTCTGATAGGTGGCGCGTGTCAGTTTACCAAATAGCGCGGCAGAAAGCCTGCCGCGCTCGCTTGCTTTTTGTGACCCTCAAAATGTCTTGGCCAAAGACAGTTTGAATGTCCGTCCCGGTGCCGGGCGGGTGGCCAGATGCGGCGTGTAGTCAACGTCAAACATGTTTTCGACGCCCATTCTTACCTCCAAACCCTCCAGGGCTCCTTCCTGCGGGCGATAGGTGGCTCGCAGGTTGTTGACCACGTTTGACGGGGTTGGTGAAGTGGACCGGTTCATATTGGCATTGGCCACAACTTCCCAACTGAGATCCCATTGACGTCCCCAGCGTTTGCCCAGTGTCAGGCGCAATTGGTCAGCCGGGATTTGCTCCCAGTCCCCTCCAGATCCGGCGGTCGTTGAGAAATAGTCCCCGCGCTGGATATTAAGGTTCAAGTCGGAATAGAAACCGCTGTTGTGAGAGTAGCGCGCCTCCAGCTCCAGGCCCTGCATGTCGACAGTATCGATCGGCGTAAAAGTGCCCGGAATATTGTAGGACGTGATATCCCAAATGTCAGTCTTGTACACTGTGGCCTTGAATGCCACCGAATCCAGTTCGCTGAAGACATCTGTGTTGGCATATCCAAAGCCAAGCTCGTAGTTCCGCGCCTTTTCGCTCTGTGTCATGAACAGAGGATTACCCAAATCGTCGATGACGGGCATGCTTTCGGTGTAGCCGGCGCTTCCGAAGACCGACCATCCGCTCTCGAACCGGTATTGTGCTGAAACCCCACCCATCAAGGCCGAGTTATCATACGACGGGTCTGCCGGATCGTTTGGTGAGACTGTTTGATCTTCAAACCGCATGCCCGGCGTCACGGTCAAGCCGTTGCCAAAGTCGATCTCGTCAACAACGAACACCGCAAGGCGTTTGTCCGTTCCGCCGGGGGCAGAAGCGGCATCAAGGCGCTTGCGCTGGCTCAACTCGACACCAAAGCGCATGTCGTGATTGGCGGCTCCTGTTGCAAAGAGTGCGTTGTTCTTGGCAACCAGCTTGGTGGTCTCGTAGCGGTGGTCTGCATTTACAAGAGGTTCCAGAAACGGCCAACTTGGCGTGCCCTCCAAGGGCGATGATCCTGGGACATATGTCTGATCTATCTGCTGATCTGCATAACTGAGCTGTACGCTCATATCTATCAGGTCATTGTCCGAGGGATTGTAGCCGTAGGTCACGACACCTGCGGTGTTTTCAATGTCACGGTCAACATTTCCGAAGGAGTCCGCAGTGGTGCCAAAGCTATCGTAGGGCACGTCTCGTTCGGAAACTGATGAGTTGTTCAGACTGAACTCAAGACGATGCGCTCTGTCGTCCCCGAAGTAACCGCGCATTTTCAGTGCGTAGGACGGCAAGGCAAAATCTGAGTTGCCAATCTCATTGCCGGAGCCATCCTTTTGAGTGCCGCTCTTCGAATAAGCGTAGTGCCCCAAAACCTCAAAGTTTTCGGTTGGCTGCCAGGCGAAAATCGAAGAACTGGCAAGACCTTCACCATTGCTGTTGCCCTGCAGCGTTTGACGGAAGCGAAAACCCACTTCGCCACCGGTGAAATCAGACGCGTTTTTGGTTTCCAAAAGAACCACACCGCCAATCGCACCCGATCCATACTCAAAGGAGCCGCCAAGTCCGCGGAGAACTTCCACTTCTTTGTAAAGCTGCGGATCCGTGAACAACTGCGTACTGATCCGATAGAGTTCTTCAGAACCGACCGACGCACCGTCGACTTGAATGAGCACTTTCTGATCACTGCCATAGGTCCCGTTTGCGCCGAAACCGCGAATGTTAATGCCCGACCCCTGAGGAGTCGCGCCGTTGATGAGTGTCACACCAGGCACTGAGTCCACCAATTCGCCAATGGTGGTCGCCTGACGATCATCCATTTCTTCTTGTTGAATGACGGTGACGGAGGTGGCGGTGTCGATCTGAATGTCACGCTTGGAACGCTTGAGTTCGATTTCGTCCAGCAAAAGAACGCCATCCAATTCGTCGACTGAAGGGCCGTCCTGAGCCACAGCCGAGGATGCAGATATCAAGGCGGCGCTGCACAGCAGCACTGCCTTGCGAGAAAAACAGGCACGCATGGGTGTCCCCTTCCAATTGATATTTCCTTGGGCTGGCTCTGGGACGCTGGCGTGGATTTTTTGGTTTGATTCCCGACTTTGGATCGAGTTGCTTGCGTTCGATATTAAATATGACTATTTCTGTCAACAATGTGATTCACCCTTGGATCACGGGCGCCAGCCATCGCGAATTGAGTTCGCACGCCAGACTGCCCCTCCCAATAATCGAAGACTTAAAGGAGCGCACCATGGCAGTGGCGATCGCACTTTCCCCGCGTGACATCCGTGAGGCCAAAACCGAACAACACAGGCTTCGGGAGCGGGATCTGGCGGACAAATTAGGTATATCCGAAGCCCAACTTGTCGCAGCGCACATTGGTCTCGGTGTGACCCGCATCACAGCTGATCTGGACCCATTGTTTGCGGCTTTCGAGCGGCTGGGAGAGGTGATGGCGCTGACCCGCAATCCGTCTTGCGTGATTGAAAAGGTTGGCAAATACGAAAACTACAGTCCCGGCGCTCACGCGGCCCTCGTCGTGAATGAAAACATCGACCTGCGTATGTTTCCACGCATTTGGGTACATGCGTTTGCCGTTGAAAAAAACACCAATAGCGGCATCCGCAGGTCCATTCAGGTATTTGATGGCGCTGGCGATGCTGTCCACAAGGTGCACTTGCGTGACGGGTCAAATCTTGAAGCGTGGGATGCAATCGTCGAGGAACTGCGCCATGAGGATCAGTCCGACATTCTGGCGGTGAAAGACCGTGAGCCAGTGGAAAGTGCCGAGGGCGACGTCGACAAAGCGGATAGGCTGCGCGACGAGTGGGACAAGCTGACGGACACGCACCAGTTCATGCAACTGACCCGCAAGTTGAAGATGAACCGTCTGGGCGCCTACCGCATTGCCGGCGCGCCTTATGCCCGCAAGCTTGCGCCAAAGGTTGTGGAAACACTGCTGCATCGGGCTGCAGCGACATCTGTTCCGCTGATGATTTTTGTCGGCAACCGAGGCTGTATTGAGATCCACACTGGCCCCGTCCAGCGCATTGTTGAAATGGGTCCGTGGATCAACGTGCTGGACCCCGGCCACGATCTGCATCTCCGCAAGGACCACATCGCAGAGGTTTATGTGGTCACAAAAAACACACGGCGCGGTCCCGCGATCTCCATCGAAGCGTTTGGCGCAGACGGCGCGTTGATTGCCCAGTTCTTTGGCGTATTGCGCAGCGAAGACGCGGCCGCAGGATGGAATGCTTTGGTCACTGAACTTGAAGCAGAGTTTTCGGAGATTGATGCATGATCCGCGCAAACTCACTGATCGCCACACAAATTGCCCTGTCAACGGCACTTGCTGTGTTGTTTGGTTCGGCGTTGAAGGCTGACAACATCCCACAAAGGATCGTATCGGTCGGCGGCGCTGTGACGGAAATCGTCTATGCCCTAGGGGAAGAAGACCATCTTGTGGCCCGCGACACCACATCCAATTTTCCTGCGGCAGCGCGGGATCTGCCGGATGTGGGCTATATCCGCGCCTTGTCTGCGGAAGGGGTTCTGTCGGTGAACCCGGACCTGATCCTGAGCGTGGCCGGCGCGGGTCCGGTCGAAACCATCGAACTGTTGCGTGAGGCCTCTGTGCCGGTTGTAGAGGTTACTGAAGGCTTCAGCCGGGATGCAATCGGACAAAAGATTATGACCGTTGCCAAGGTGTTGGGTGTGCCGGAAAGAGGCGCAGAGGTCGCCGCTAAAGTGGATGCCGAAATCGCCGCCGCATTGGCCCAAGTTGACCCTTCACATCGCCCCAAAGTGCTGTTTGTGCTTTCAACAGCTGGGGGGCGGGTCATGGCCGGGGGTGCCAAAACAAGTGCGGATGCGATCATCTCACTTGCCGGAGGTCAAAATGCTGCGACGGGGTTTGAAGGTTTCAAACCGATCACCGACGAAGCCATCGTCACAAGCGGCGCTGATGTTATTCTAATGATGGATCGCGATGGCGACCACGCCGCCAGTCTTGAAGACCTGCGCGCGCATCCCTCTCTGCGCATGACACCCGCGGCACAGAATGGCGCGGTTGTGCGTCTTGACGGAATGCTTCTGCTGGGATTTTCGGTGCGAACCGGACAGGCGATTTCCGCATTGGCATCTGCTCTGGCTGAGGTCTCAAGCTAATGGCGTTCGCCGCTGAAGCCACGCCAACGGCGACAATGGATGGAGACCGATCCCGCGAGGCCAATCAACTCACATTGGTTCTGATCTTTGTGCTTTTGGTCGCAGTTTGCGCCTCTCTGGCGATTGGTGCATCCGGCACGTCCCTGTGGTCCGCCCTCTGGGATTTTGCGCAGGGTAGGGAATTGACGCTGCGCGACCGGGTGGTGCTGTGGGACATCCGTTTGCCGCGCACTCTGCTCGGGGCGCTTGTCGGTGCGGCGCTCGCCGTCTCCGGTGCCACGATGCAGGGTCTCTTTCGCAACCCGTTGGCTGATCCGGGCCTGATCGGCGTGAGTGCTGGGGCTGGGTTTGGGGCAATTGTGGCGATTGTGCTGGGCGGTCTGCTGCCTTTGGCCTTGCAGGATGTACTCGGCTATTACCTTGTGCCGTTGGCCGCCTTTGTGGGCAGCTGGGCCAGCACCCTGATCCTTTATCGCGTGTCGACACGAAGAGGGCGCACGTCGGTGGCAACAATGCTATTGGCCGGCATTGCGCTTGGCGCGCTGACCGGGGCGATTTCCGGCCTCTTGGTCTACATTGCCGATGACACCCAACTGCGCACGCTGACGTTCTGGGGGATGGGATCGATTTCTGGCGCAACTTGGTCGAAACTGCTGGCTGCATTGCCTTTGATGGCAGCAGCCTTAGTCACGGCGCCTTTCATTGCAAAGGGTTTGAACGGGCTCGCGCTTGGCGAAGCTGCGGCCAGCCACATGGGCATAGAGGTGCAGCGGACAAAAAACGTCGCCATCCTGGCAGTAGCCGCAGCTGTCGGCGCCGCAGTTGCGGTAAGCGGCGGCATCGGTTTTGTGGGCATTGTCGTGCCACATCTTCTCCGTCTCGCTGTTGGGCCAGATCATCGCTACCTGCTGCGGAATTCCGCACTTTTAGGGGCGGCGCTCCTGCTTGTCGCAGACATCATCAGCCGCATGATCATCGCCCCCGCCGAATTGCCAATTGGCATCATCATGGCGGTTATTGGGGGTCCCTTCTTCCTTTGGATCTTGCTGCGTCGCCGCGGCATTCTGGATATGTAAGCTATGCTAATTGCAGAGAACATCACCGTACATTTTGGACGGCGAGAGGTGCTTCATGCCGTTTCGCTTGAAGTCAAACCCGGCGCGCTGACCGCCATCGTCGGGCCGAACGGATCCGGCAAAACCACGTTGTTGAAAGCCCTAACCGGAGAAGTCGACCATGGTGGCACCGTTCTGCTCAATGGCCGGGACATAGATACGGCCAAGCCTTGGGAGTTGGCGGCCATTCGCGGGGTGCTGCCGCAGGCGACGCCTCTGGCTTTCCCCTTCACGGTCTCCGAAGTCGTGCGTCTTGGGTTGTCGGCAGGCATCACTTCGAACCAGTCCCGGATTGTTCCGGCAGCCTTGGCGCGGGTTGGGCTGGCCGACTACGGAGGCCGATTTTATCAAGAACTATCAGGGGGAGAGCAACAACGCGTCCAACTGGCTCGGGTACTGGCGCAAGTCTGGGATCCGGTGTCCGATGCAGGGCCACATTGGCTGTTCCTGGATGAGCCCGTGTCCGCTTTGGACATCGCGCACCAGCTTCAGGTGATGCAGATCGCCCGAGAGTTTGCCGACGCAGGTGGCGGCGTCGTTGCGGTCATGCATGACCTCAATCTGACATCCATGTTTGCTGACGAAATTGCCCTGATCAGTGATGGACACATTCTCGCCAAGGCCGCACCGGAAGCCGTGTTGACCAATGAGTTGCTCAGCCGCGCCTATCACTGCGCCGTGCAAGTCAACACCACACCGCCAACCGGAACGTTCCTTTTGCCCCACGTGGCCTCAATGGAGGCGGCATAGCATGACCAAAATCGAAACAATTCCAGTTCTGCTCTCACCCGACATCGGCGCAACAAGTGCATTTGGCACCTCACTCGGATTTGAGGTTGAGCGCTTCGCGGACACCTACGCGATCCTGTATGGCCTCGGCTTCGAAGTGCACTATGCCCATACCTCACGTCCGGATGTCTGCTCTGAAACGAGCTGTTACATCCGCGGTAGTGACGTGCTGAACCTGCATCCAAAATTGCGGAAGCGCGCGCCGGATAGTGTTTCTCCGATCTACCACCGTGATTGGGGAATGACCGAATTCTACCTGCGCGACCCGCATGGCAACCTTTGGAAGTTCGGTTTGCGAACCGACGACCTGCCCCCAAAGCTTTACCCACTCCAAGGAGACTTAAGATGTATCTGGAAGAACGCTTGGCGGAGGCGCTGAACTTTCTGGAGCAAGGCGGTCCAGCCATTTGGGCGATCACGGCACTGTCCGTGATCACAGGCGTCCTGATTGTTTGGAAAATCTGGCGTCTGGCACTTATGGGAGCATGGGCAGGCAGCAACACCGAATATGCGGTCACGCTCTGGTGCAATGGCGATCGGAGTGGGGCGCAATCTGCTCTGAAGAACCGCCGGTCCTTGCGGGCCGTGGTTGCTGCAACGGCGATGCGTGTTGCGGCAGAGCACCAGCTGTCCGCCGAGGAACAACGTGAAGAAATCGAGCGTGTGGCTCGGCGCAAACTGGGTGCGGCCCGCGTTGGCTTGCGCGCCTTGGAATTGATCGCAACCATAGCTCCGCTGCTTGGTCTTTTGGGGACGGTTTTGGGCATGATCGCCGCGTTTCAGACACTACAGGAAGCGGGCACACGTGCCGATCCGGCGGATCTCGCCGGGGGCATTTGGGAAGCCCTTCTGACTACAGCCGCAGGCATGGCTGTGGCGATCCCTGCATCCGTGGCGCTAACTTGGTGTGAGTCCGTGGTGCAGCGTGCGCAGGAAGATATGGAAGACGCGGCCACACGTATTCTTACTCAGAAAAAAGACAAGCAGCCTGTGCCGGACCTACCTATGGCGGCGGAATGACATGAAACTCGGACCGTCCCCTGCAAGGCGCAAGCCTAGCCTCACGCCAATGATCGACGTGGTATTTCTATTGCTTGTGTTTTTCATGCTCGCGTCGCGATTTGGGCAAGAGATGGAGATTAACCTCCCCCTAGCAGCGGCATCGGACCGTCCCTATCAGGGCCCACCTCGCCTTGTGGTGGTACGGCCAGAAGGCGTGAGCCTGAACGGGGTCGCAACACCGGTGGAAGATCTGTTGGCGGAATTGGGCACTATGATGTTGTCGCACAGTGATGCCATTGTCGTAAGGCCTCGCGAAAAAGCTGATTTGCAGCGGGTCGTTGATGTGATGGGGCGACTGGCGGACGCCGGTTATGAAACTTTGGTATTGGTGGAATAGATCATGCGATTTCACACAGCGCCCAAACGACCAACCGGCGAAAGCGTGATCCCGATGATCAACGTGGTATTTCTATTGCTGGTCTTCTTTTTGATGACCGCGCAAATCGCCCCGCCGGAGCCTTTTGAAGTTGAACCACCGGTGGCGGACAACGAAACCCCTGCCCAAGGCAAAGCAACTTTGCATGTCTCGAAAGACGGCGAGTTGGCCTACGAAGAAGCACGCGGAGAAGAGGCGGTTTTGTCCGCATTGGCTGGCTACCCCGAAGACACACCGTTGATGCTGCGCGCGGACAAGGCAGTGGCAGCCAAAGACATTGCCGCGCTGATGCCAAAGCTGGCCTCCATCGGTATACACTCCCTTAAATTGGTGTCGGAAAGTCAATGAAATCACTCAGGGCAACATCTGAAATCATGGTGATCGGTGGCCTTGTTGTGGCCGCCCATTTGGCGCTTGTGTCGCCCGATTTGGAAAGCGGTCTGGAAAGCGCCGGATCCGCCGGCGCCGATCTGCTGCAAGTGATGGCCTCCAACGCCAACATTGCTTCGCTTGTCGAGGCATGGGACCGTCCTCCACCGGTGGAAACGGTGTCCGACATGCGGGAGCCAAAGCCAATCCTTGAGCCACCCGCACAGCTGTTGCCGGACATCACGGCAGAAACAGCGGTACAAACGACAACTGAAACCATCCGCCTGCCGGCCCCTCTGGCTGATGCGCCTCCGCTTCCAATAACGCCTTCTGCGGAACCGCCGAAATTCTTGACAAACACGCCAACCGCGCAAGCACCTTTACCTCCTGCATCCTCCGAGGCAAACTCGCCCGCTGAGGAGAGCCGTCCCCTAGAAGCAACCTCTCCTCCCACTGATCCCAAACCACCAATACTGGTGCCAAAACTGGATGCGCTGCCGCCTGTCCAACCGCCGCCGGAGAGCCCCCGGAAGCCGGAACCACCGGCGCCTGCGAAGAAGCCCGCGGCAAAGGCCGCGCCACAAAACACGATTCAGATCAACACGCGGCGCGCTCAGGGTTCCGGCGGAGACACAGCCAAAGGCCACTCCGGCAGCGAGCAAGCGGCCACTCAGACCAATGCAAAGCACAAATCTCTTCTCAAAAAGTGGGGACAACAAATCCGCAATCGGGTCGCTCGAAAGGCTCCCAAGGGTGTCGGCAAAGGACGCGCAGTGGTGCAGTTTACTGTTACCGCAGACGGCACCGTCAGCAACATCAGGCTTGCAAAATCGTCCGGCAACACTCGGATTGATCAGGCCGCTTTGAAGTCCGTTCGTTCTGCCGGAAGAATGCCGCGAGCACCTAAGGGACTGGGCGTTTCATCCATGCCGGTGGCAGTGCCTATCGTGTCAAAATAGCCTAGCGCGCAAAGGCTTGAAAAGCGCGCCTGCGGGAGTTTTTTGAAAAGCAGTAGAAGTTGCTGCGCCCCTTGGCGGAGACTTCTTTCCAAAGAACCTTCGCCTCTCACAGCGCATTGTAAGCGACAAGAATTGTCCTCCATAACTCTTGTTTTAGGATGCAATACGGTTGGGAAGAAGGTGGCTCAAACCCGGGCGCTTGATTGTTCTTTGCCGGAATGCAGCCTCCAACCCAGACCGCATTTCAAGTTGAACGGCGCTGCGGCTCTCGCAGATTGGCGCCAACTTTAAGCAGATTAAAGGACAGCTTCGTTGCCCACTCGGACACGAGTTCGGGTAAATGCTGACGGAGCATTGGCCTCAATAAAATAGCCCGACAGAGCTATTGGGAAAGCAAAAACGGCCCGCCAAAGTGGCAGGCCGAGCCCATTTCCGAATTGTAGATGGCGCGCTATGAGAGTGGCTTGTAAACCACCGCGTCAATCTCAACTTTCGCGTCCACCATAATCTGAGAGCGTACAGTGGAGCGTGCCGGGCCGCCGTTCGGGAAATAGCTGGCGTAAACTCGGTTAAAAGTCCAAAAATCCCGAGGGTCATCCAGCCAAACGCCAACCTTGGCAATGTCTTCCAAGGTGCAATCTGCGAGCTCCAGAGCCTTGATCAAATTTTCCATCGTGCGGCGGGTCTGGCTTTCGATGCCGCCATCTTCGATTTCCCCATTTTCTTTCATGGCAACTTGGCCAGAAATGAAGACAAAATCCCCCGCGCGAACCGCTGGGGCAAAGGGAAGCGGCTGACCGCCTGCGCCGGTGCGATCATCTCCGAGACGTTCGATTTTTTTGCTGCTCATGTTTGAGGTTCCTTTGATGTTTCAAGAGTGGATTTGTGTGGGATATGCGCGACAGCGCCATATCCAGTAGTGGACAAAGCTGCGCCGCGATTGGCTGTTTCAGCAGCCCGCACGAGGTTGCCATGCTCAAGGTAGCTGGCCAGGAAGATCCCGTTGAAACAATCCCCTGCGCCCGTGGCATCGATGGCATCGACACGGGCGCCTGGAAGTGTGTGAAGGGCTTGTCCGTCGGACACAATGACACCGTTCGCGCCCAGGGTCAGCGCCACGACACGCGCACCCAGCTTGTGGTAAAAACGCACGATCTCCTCAGGCGCTTGAAGACCAGACATTTGGCGCGCATCATCCAACCCCGGCAACGCAATTGTGCAATGCTGCATGAGGTCATGCGTGACAGCGCGGGCTTCTTCAAGCGACCAAAGCGCCGTGCGCAAGTTAGGATCAAACGCAACGTCGACATCAGCCTTTTTGGCTACAGAAACCGCATGGAGCGTGGCCTCGCGCAACGATTGGCTGACGCCCAAACCAATGCCCGAAGAATAAAAAACTCGGGCCTTAGAAATGGCCTCTTCCGGTATGTCGTCAATTGACATCTTGCTCGCAGCGGATCCTCTCCGGCGGTAGACAAAATGGTGTCCTGTTTCATCGTGGAACACGAAATAGATACCTGTTTCTTGCTGTTGAACCGTTGAAACGTGCTCCGTGCACACACCTTCCGTGTCCCATAGCTCTCTGAGCTGAGCTCCAAATGGATCTGCGCCAACTCGGGAGATCAAACTTACCTTTGTCCCCTGACGGGCAAGCGCCACGGCAACGTTGGAAACGTCACCACCAAAACCCGACTTAAAGACACCATCCGGTTGCGCGTTCAACTCAACAATGGGCTCTCCGAGGCAAAGAACGTCTACCATTGCACTCACCATACCTGCCCACGTGCGACCACAGGGGTTGATCCAATCAAGCGGTCACTGCGGAGCAACTGCACCCTATCCACCATGTTGCTGACCACACATGCGTGATTAGGTAGAATGCGCAGTCGGTCGCCAACCTGCAAATCTATGGCTGTCGACGTCAAAATGCCGTGTTCTTCGGCCAGGCCTGAAATCTCAATATCAGGGCGGCCGATCACCAGGCCATGCCCCTCCATACCAAGCAAATCTGACGTCAACACCTTGGAGCCGGCATCAATCACGGCCCGTGTATCGCTTGGCACAGACACCACCGTCGCAAGCACGGTCAGCGCGCAGTTGTCTTCCGTACAAACTCCATGGGACACAAGGGAGCGGTCGTTGTAAATGTAGGTGCCAAGACGATATTCCGTTGCAATCGACACATCATGTGCCCGCCACATACCCGGAGAACTGCCGATAGAGACCACCGGGACCATCAGGCCTGATGCAGAGATGAGATCAGTGGCAGTGGACAGCCAGCTTTGCACCGCGGCTTCCTGACCAATCGGGGGGTGGGTCATCAGGCCGCCAAAGGTCAGGCCGGGTTTTGCATCAATGTGGGCGGCAAGATCGGCGGCTTGTTCAGGAGACATTACGCCACAGCGTGCGCCACCCGTGTCGCATTCGACCAGCACAGTCAGAGGTTTCGGCGCGTTGGCAAAACTGTCTGAAAGCCCGTCCACCGTTGTTCTGCTGTCGGCCACAACACTAAGGCGGACCTTGTCCGCAAGGGCGCGCAGACGAGCCAGCTTTTCCGCGCCCAAAATATTGTAGGTTATCAGCACGTCTTCGATGCCGCCTTCCGAGATCATGGCCTCGGCTTCGCTGACCTTTTGGCAGCAGATCCCAACGGCACCGGCTTCCAGTTGGCGCTGGGCCAGCATGGGAAGCTTGTGGGTCTTGATATGCGGGCGCAGGTGCAATTTGTGATCGTCACAATAGACCTGATAGCGAGCGATGTTGGCCTCGGCGATGTCGAGGTCAATCAGCACCGCAGGGGTGTCGATGGTTGGAAAACTCATGTCAGATCCTCTCCATGCGGCGCTTCAATGATGGGCCACAATGGGCGTGTCAGGCGCGTATAAGGCGTTCTGGTTGGGTCGTTCGGATAGGGGCCGTTGACCGCCGCGTAGAGAATGTCGGCGGCGATGGGGGCAAAGGCCCCGTGAAAGTGGTTGGTGGATTTCACTGCCACAACCTGTTTGGCAGAGACGTCGATGTCCAGATTGGTGAAAAGGTCCGGCGAGAAGGTCTGCGCGCGATTGGAGTTGAGCACCACGTCGATGCCATTCACGTCGATCACGGCGCAATCACCCAAGGGCACAATAGAGTCGCCAAAGCTCTGCACCGCGTCGTTGGTCACTTTCTTGACTGTGACAGTGGCATCAATCGGGGCACCGGCATGGGCGGAGGTTTTACCACCAAACCGCAGGTCAAGCTCTGCGCCTTCGCCGGCCGCATGGCATAGGCGAACAGCCATGGGGTCCCAGATGGTGCCGAGCGCCATGTTGGCGATCTTCATGTCTAAGGCCGCTTGCAGCAGGATGGTGGAATCGCCCGCTACACCGCCGCCGGGATTGTCCCAGACATCTGCAATGATCACCGGGCCAACGCTTGCTGCGGTGGCTTTGGTAAGAGCGTCTTTCACGGTGAGAAACTCGGGCTTGGTTGTGCCGCGGAATGAAAACAGCTCCATTCCCAACGCGCGGGCGAGGGCGTTTCCTGCCGGTTTGTTGCCATTGCTGATTACGATGATTTTTGCGCCAAGATCGGGCGTGTCGCCGGCCATAAAGCCATGAATGGTGGAAATAGACAGCGCGCTGCCATCGGTTTCCAGCGCCATCATCTTGTCGACAAAGCCACGCATTGGGTTTCGGCTGGTGGGCAGTACGTCCATCATGCGCACGTCAAACACCGAGATCTGCGGGATGATTTCGCCACGCGCGGCGCGGAGGGTCAGGTCAACACAGGCTTCACCGGTTTCGACAAAATCTGTGTGAGGAAATTCCTTGAAAACCGTTATGATATCGGCGTTTTTCACACGTTTTTCACTGAGATGGCTGTGGGGATCAAAGGTCACGCCAATGGTGACCGCAGGGCCGACAATCTCGCGCACGGCTTCGATCAGGGTGCCTTCGCAATCCACGCAGCCATCGGCAATCATCGCGCCATGCAGACCCAAGACAACGGCCTCCACCGGCAGGGCGCCTTTTAGCTGGTCCAGCACTTCCTCGCGCAGGCGATCCCAGGTGCGGGCGTTCACCAGTCCGCCGGGTTCAGCCCAGGTAGCGGTGCCTTCGATCAATTCCACCTCACCCGCTTTGGCACGTTTGCGCAGCGCCGGAAAAACTGCGCTGCAAAGGGTGGGGGTTTCTGGATGCTCTCCGGGCGGGGCATAAAAGCTCTGTGCGAAGTCGGCAAAATCAGTGCGCAACGGTGAAAAAGTGTTGGTTTCGGTGGCTACCGAAGCACAGAAAACCCGCATGGTTTGGTCCTTTGTTTAACAAGGCGGGCAAGCATCCCGATGGATGCTTGCCCAAGTCCCCATCCACTCAGGAGGATAGGGATGGGATGGTATTAGTCGAGGTAGCTTGCCGCGTTTGCAGCGGCGACCTCGGACTTGAACTTGGCCAGAAGCTCACCGGCGCGGGCGTCCATGTTTTCTGCTACATGGGCGTCAAACGCCGGCTGGGCGGCAGCTGCCATGGCTTCACGCTGCTCTGCGGACAGGGCGGTCACTTCGATTTTGTCCATCAGACCGGCCAGGCCACGATCGGAGGCTTCGATGATACGCGACAAACCGCGGCTTGCGGCCACACAGTTTTCCGCTGCGGTATGGATGGTGGCGCGCTCGCTGTCGCTCAAGCCTTCATAAAACGCACGGTTGATCATGAAGGTGTATGGCGAGAACAGGTGGTTGGTCAGGGTCATGTGCTTTTGCACTTCGGCGAAGTTGGCAAAAGAAATGATTGGCACTGGGTTCATCTGGCCGTCGATTACACCGGTTTGCAGGCCGGAGTAGACTTCACCCCAAGACAGTGGATAGGCCTCTGCACCCAGGGACTGCATGATCTTCTGGTGAGATGGCAGGGTCATGGTGCGGATGCGGATGCCTTCGAAGTCTTTCAGATCCGCAATGGGACGCTTGGAATTGGTCACGGCAAAGAAGCCACCGGTGTCCGGGAAGCCCAGTACCACAACGTCGCCCAGCTCTGCTTCGATGTCCGCGGCCAGTTCTTTGCCGAAGTCACCGTCGAACACTTCGTAGGTGGACGCATTGCCGTTGAAGGCAAATGGCAGGTTCAGCACGTCGATGCGTGGGTAGTAGCTGGCCAGCGCGCCGGTGGAAGTCAGAGTGGCTTGGATGATGCCGTCGCGCACCTGCTGCACGTGCTCTGCGGCGGAGCCGAGTTGGTTGGAGCCGAAGACTTCAACGGAAACAGAGCCGTTGGTGTCCGCGGTCACGATATTGGAGAACACGGCGGTACACGCGTGGGCCGGGTTTTCAAACGGATCGGTCTTGTTGTCGTGGCCAAATTTGATCACGCCGCCAGCGGATGCGTTGGTCGCGGATACTGTCGCGGCGATTGCCAGACCTTTGATTAGAGTTTTCATGGGTTCCTCCCGTTGGGTTTAGTTAGTGGTGGTTATTGGGCAAAGCCGAGCATTCGGGGCAGCCAGAGTGCGGCGTCCTCCCAGAAGGCAAAGGCAAAAAGGATGGCGACTTCGGCGAGCAGGAACGGGAACAACTTGATGGAGATGCGTTCCAGTTTTTCGCCAGTGACCGAGGATAAGACAAAGAGGCAGGCACCAACTGGTGGCGTCATCAGTGAGATGTTCAGAGCCAGCACAAAGATGATGCCTGCGTGGGTGGGCTCAAGGCCAACCTGTTCGGTGAGTGGGACCAGTACGGGGGCCAAGATGATCAGGATGGCGGTGATGTCCATTACCATGCCGACCAGCAAAAGCAGGCCGATGATGATGGCAATGACGGCGTAGCGGTTGTCTGAGAGGCCAAGCACGGTTTCGGCCAGCAGTTGCGGGATGCGCTCAAAGCTCATCCACCAGCCCAGGATGCCCGCAAAGGCGATGATCACAAAAATCACGCCGGTGATGCGGGCGGTGCGCACCAACATGCCGTAGAGGCCCTTGATGGTCAGGGTGCGGTAGACAAAGACGCCGATGAAGACGGCATAGGCCACGGCGATGGAGGCCGCTTCGGTGGGTGTCACAACACCGCCCAGAATGCCGCCGAGGATGATCACTGGCATAGCGAGCGCGGTGAGGGACGAAACAAATGTGTCCCAAACTTCTCGCGGGGTGGCACCGCGCACGGCTTTGGGCAGGTTTTCACGTTTGCCGCCGATGGCGATAACGCTCATGCAGACAAGACAGATCACGAGGCCGGGCAGGACGCCCGCTGCAAACAGACCTGCAATCGAGACGCCCATCAGAGAACCGTAGACCACCATCAGGCCGGAAGGCGGAATAGTGGGGCCAATGATAGAACCAGCGGCGGTCACGGCACAGGCGTAGTCGCGTTTGTAGCCTTCCTTGACCATCGCGGGGACAAGCGTGCGGCCAAAGGCGGCGGCGTCTGCGGTGGCAGAGCCGGTGAGGCCGGCAAAAAAGACCGAGGCCAGCATGTTGGTGTGGGCGAGGCCGCCGCGGAAGCGGCCGACGAGAACTTGGGCCAGTTTCACCAAACGGTTGGTGATGCCGACGTCGTTCATGATTTCGCCGGCCAGGATGAAAAACGGCATGGCGAGGAACGGGAAAATGTTCAGTCCGTTGAAGACCTTGCTTGGACCAACGGCGAGAAACTGGGTTCCGGCCATATCGATGAGGCCAACCACCCCCGCGAGACCAATAGCAAAGCCAATGGGCATGCCAAAAAGGATTAGCGCGACAAAAGCAATGGCGACAATCATGAGGTTTCCTCCTCGAGGTGGTCAGAGAAGGGCGGGCTGTCTATGTGCGTGCCCAGATCGCGGATCAGCACAAGGGTAAGCTGCAATGAGGACAAAAACGCAGCAACGGGAATGGCGGCGTAAAAGGGCGCGAGGCTGACGCCAAAGATCATCGCCTGACGCGGGGCACCGGATTGCGTAAAGGCGATGCCGTACCACGCCACATAGAGAAACAGTGCCAGCGCCAGCACGTCCATGGAGATCAGCATTGCGCGGCGCATCGGATAGGGCAGTACCATGATGAAAGCGGTCAGGCCGATGTGGTCGCGCCGGGCGATGCCGGACGACACGGCCAGCATTGCGGCCCAAATCATCAGGTAGCGGGCCAGAGTCTCAGGCCAGGGCAACTGCCAATGAAAGAAGTAACGGTCAATTACCCCCAGCCACACGTCGAGCACCAGTGCGAGCATCAGCGCCGCAACAATGGCCTCAACGATGGTGTTGATTTTCGCGCTGGCAGTTTCTGCACAGTGACGCATCGGCCCCCTCCCATGGATCGATTTGTGTACTTTAGGTACGTATATTTTCGATTTTGGCGGATAATCAAGCGATTTTTGTTATTTAGGTACACAAAGTGACGGAAATTGCCGTAACTAAAGGGGGAATTCTGGAGTGTTTGACTCAAAAATGTATCTGAATTACACATTGGTGGAGTGAAGTGTGAGGCGACCGTGACCGAGAAATTCCCCGAATCAGGCCTGGAAGACCTGCCCCCGAAGAAAGGGCGGACAGGTGCCGGAGATGTGATTTCCGCATTGCATCACCATGACGGAAAGTTGGCGACGCAGGAGCAGAAGGTTGCAGACTATGTGAAGAAACATCTGGAAGATGTGAGCTCGATGAATATTGCCGACCTTGCGGCGCATTGTGAGGTAAGCACGCCCACGGTGATCCGGTTTTGCCGGACGTTGGGCTGTGATGGATTTCGCGCATTCAAGCTGCGGTTGGCGCAGAACCTAGCGGTCAGTCGGCAGTATCTGTCCCCGGACCCGCTGCCGGATGCGGCGCGCGGAGATACGGTTGTTGATCAGATTCTGGGAGCGCTGTTTGCCGCCACAAACACGATGCGCCACCAGATTGATCCTGAGGTGATGGAGCAGGCAAAAGAGGCATTACTGAACACGCAGCATCTCTTGTTTGCCGGGATTGGTGGCGGCTCGTCCAATGTGTCGCAAGAGGCGGCGAACCGGTTTTTCCGTCTTGGCATCCCGTCGGTCTCCACCAGCGACAGCTACATTCTGCAAATGCGCGCGGCGACGTTGAAAGCGGGCGATGTGTTGTTTCTGATCTCCGCCAGCGGTGAGGCAGATGCCATTGTCGGCGCGGCGGAAATTGCGGGCGGCTATGGCGCGACGACCATTTGTATCACCAAGCCGAATACGCGGCTGGCCAATGCCTGTACGGTCCCGATCGTGGTGGATTTGCCGGAAGATCGGGACATCCACAAACCCACGGCGTCCCGCTATGTGCATATGATTCTGGTGGACGCGCTGGCGATGGCGGTGGCGCAGGGTATGGCGCAGGAGACGACGGAGAACCTGCGCCGCATCCGGGCGTCTCTGACAGCTTATCACGGCCGGACCGGACCGCAGCCCTTGGGCGACTAAGTCGCCGATTGAAAAGCCCCCAACCGCAGGCTGGGGGCTTTTTTTGTTACAGGCGCGGCATCAGCTCGGCCAACGCGGCGAAGCGCTCAACGGATTTGTTCTCGGCTTCGCTCCACCCCGCTTCGGCAATGGCGTTCAGGCGCGGGTAAATCATGTGGTTGCGGCGCTCCAACGTGGTGAGATGCTCGCTCCACATGCAGCCCTGAACCCCTTTGAGACGTCCCTGAAGTGCGGCGTCGCCGTTGTCCGCTTCAAAGGCATAGGTTTTGTCCAATGGGGTGAAGCCCGCCCAGCTTGCGCCCGGCGCGTACCAAGCATCCGAGAGTGCCATATCGAGATAGTAGGCCTGACCCGGCGTGCTGACCACATCGTAGCCATCATTGGCCAGTTCGGCGGTTTTTTCCACGGTGGTCCAGGCGAACAAAAGGCTCTTCTCCGGGTCCAGACCGCCGCCATGGGCGACCTCTTCCCAACCGCCCAGTTTGCGGCCGCGATCTGCGAGGAAATCCTGAATTTGACGCAAGAAATAGGCCTGAAGTTCGAAGGTGCCTTTGAGACCGGTTTCGCGCATCATGGCTTGGGCTTTGGGCGACTGCATCCAGGCGTTTTCGGCGACTTCGTCGCCGCCGATGTGCACAACCTCAAATGGGAAGATGTCGAGCACTTCCTCGAGCACTTTGGTAGCAAAAGTGTAGGAGCCTTCGATGGCCGGGTTGAGCGCGTTGTTGGCATAGCCTTGCACCGACCAGTAGCTTTCCGGCTCCTCGGAATCGACCAGATCCGGCAACGCGCCAAGCACGCAGGCGCAGTGGCCGGGAACGTCGATTTCCGGCATCACTTCAACCCCCAGTATGGCAGCATGGGCCACCACCTGGCGGGCGTCGTCCTGGGTGTAGAAGCCACCTTGACCCGCGGGATCGGCGCCTAGCTGTGGCAGCACGGGTAGGTTCAGACCGGTGTGCGCGGCGACCTCGGTGAGTTGCGGGTAGGCTTTGATTTCCAAGCGCCAGCCTTCGTCATCGGTCAGGTGCCAATGGAAACGGTTCATCTTGTGCCACGCCATGATGTCCACGTAGCGCAGGACCTGCTCCATTGGATAGATCTGGCGGGAGACATCAAGGTGCGCACCGCGCCATTCGTGGCGGGGGGCGTCGGAGATGTCGCCGGTAAAAGGTACGCCGTAGTTGCCTGCGTCCTGATAGGCGTTGGTCAGCGTCTGCGCCAGCGTGATGAGGCCATACAGCAGCCCTTGATTGGAGGCGTGGAATAGCGTGGGCTGACCGTTTTGCCACGTGATGCGGTAAGCCTCATCTCCAAGTGACTCGTCGGTTTTGATCTGCAGGTGAGGCACGTCGCCTTTCGCGGTCAGGACAAATGGCACTGGCGTCAAAGGATAGAGCCGACGGGTGAGATCGGCGACGTGCGACACGGCTTGGATGGTGGTCAGATCGCGCTGGGTCACGGCGTAGTGCACCGGGGCGTTGGCGTACCAGTGGCTCACCTCAACTTGGTTGGGTTGTGGCAGCACTCCACAGGACAGGGTCGCATGTTCGACTGGCGCGGTCTCGCCAATAGCTTTGGACGCTTGCAACTCGCTGGCAAAGACAGGCACTAGGGTGCCGTCTTCCAGAATGACGCCGGCGGACTTGGGGCCTTCGTTGGAGTGCTGGGCAGGACGTGTAAGGCTGTGCTCGGTGAAGCGCCAGGTTTCGCCTGGGTTTAGCACAAAGCCCGTCTCAGAGGCGTATTCGTGGAAGTTGGCCTGACGCCGAACTAGCGTCGCGCCTGTGCAGCGCGATGGGCGCAGGGTGCGCACAAGAGTGGTGTACATCAGGCGCGGGTTGGTGACCGCGCTGTCGCCGCAATTGGTCAGGGCAAACTCCATGGCGCCGTCTTCTGCGTGCCAGAGGCTGTCGAGGTGGAAGTGCATTTCTATCGTCCTATTGGTTGGATGATTAAGACTGTGTCAAAAGAGGTCACGCAAGCGCGCTGGCAAAGACGCCTTGTTCGGAGCCGGGGATCACAACGGCGCCGCAGGTTTGTTGGTAGAAGTCGACCGGCCCGGCCTGTCCAATCACGCCGTAGGCAAAACCCTCTGTGCGCAAACGGTGCAATGCGGCCAGCAGGAGCGCTTTGCCAATGCCCTTTCCGCGGGCTTCTGGCGCCACACCGGTGGGACCGAAGAAACCTCGGCAGGTGACGTCGTAGCAAGCGAAGCCAAGCAGGATTGAGCCTTCGATGGCAACAAGAACGCGGGCAGGGCGGGCAGCGAGCGCCACTGTGCATTCATCCACCCATTTGGCGCCAAAATGCTGGGCGACAAAGGCCAGCAGTACATGGGATTCAAACGGGAGGGCCGGGCGCAGGGTGATGCCTTCCGGCACAGGAGGCTCCGGCGGTAGACTGTAAAGTGGCACCAGTAGATCAGGCATGGGCCGGTACCACATGTTCGGCGATAAAATGGCCGGGTCTGATCTCGCGCAAGGCGCTGACTGGATGGGCGCTGGTCTCGCGCACCGCTTTGGCTTGGGCGGCAAAGCCCGCATCGCCGCCTGTCAACCGCAGTGCGGGGTCCGGCACTGCCGCGCGCAACAGCTTGGTGTAGCCATGTTGTGGGTTGCCCACGACTTCGGAAGTCGGGCCTTTTTCGACGACTTGACCGCGGAACATTACAGCCGTGTCTTCAGCCAAATACTCGGCAGTGGCGATGTCATGGGTGATATACAGGATCGACAGGCCGTATTCAGATTTGAGACGTTGCATCAAGCCGAGGACGGATTTGCGGATCGACACGTCCAGCATCGAGGTTGGCTCGTCCGCCACGATCAGTCGCGCCTTCACTGCCAAAGCGCGGGCGAAGTTCACGCGTTGGCGTTGACCACCGGAGAGTTCGTGGGGGAATTTGTCCGGAGTGGAGACCGGGTCCAGCTCCACGTCTTCCAGAATAGACCGCAGCGCGGCGTCCGGGTCAGTTTCCGGCTGATGCAAAGCCAAGGCGCGCAGCAGGTGGTGGCGGATGGTGTGGGCCGGGTTCAGGGCGGAGAACGGGTCCTGGAAAACCATTTGCACCGCTTGGCGATAGCGCATTTGATCTGCCTTGGACGTCATCGCAGTGATGTCCTGACCTTCAAACAGGATGCGACCCGAGGTGGGGCTGTGCACCCCGACGATCATCTTGCCGACCGTGCTTTTACCGGAGCCACTTTCACCGACCAATGCCAGGGCGCGGCCCGGCAGGAGGTCGAGAGACACATTGCGCAGCGCGTCGACCACCGAGGCGCAGCCAAAAATCGGGCGCACGGTGAAGGTCTTGCTCAGGTTGTCGAGACTGAGGATCGGGGTGTCAGACGGCATGGGCCATTCCTTCCGGGCGCTGGGCGAGGAGCGGCATCGCGTCCCATAGGCTGCGGGTGTAGTCGTGGGTCGGGGCGGTCACGATTTGCGATGCTGTGCCAATCTCGACAATCTGGCCTTCCCGCATAATGCCAATGCGGTCCGAAATCTGCGCCATCAGGGCAATGTCGTGGGTGATGAACAGCACGGAGAAGCCGAGTTCGTCTTTCAGGCGCAGCACCTCCTGAAGGATTTCACGCTGCACCACCACATCGAGTGCGGTGGTGGGCTCGTCCATGATGATCAGCTTGGGCTTGAGCGTGAGCGCCAAGGCCAGCGCCACACGCTGGCGCATGCCACCAGAGAGTTGGTGCGGATGGGCGTGCATCCGGTCGGCAGGGATGCCGACCATCTCAAGCAACTGCGCAGTGCGTTCCTGCGCCTGTGCTTTGGTCACGGTGCCATGGGCGCGCAGCATATCGTAGAACTGCCGAAAGATGGTCATTACCGGGCTAAGCGAGTTCATCGCGCTTTGGAACATCATTGAGACCTCCGACCAACGCCAGGCGCGCAGCTCTTTGTCACCGAAGGAGAGCACATCGCGGCCTTCAAAAAGAATGTGGCCGTTGCGGACCAGCGCGGGCGGTTTATGCAGGCGCATGAGGGCGTAAGCCACCGTGCTTTTGCCACAGCCTGACTCCCCTGCGAGGCCCAGGATTTCGTTGGGTTGGATCTCAAAGGAGATGTCGCGCACCGCGGTGAACGGCTCCCCGCTGGTCAGATAGTCAATACGCAGGTCTTTGACAGAAAGAAGGGCGCTCATTGGCTGGCCTCCTGCATGCGCTGACGGGTCAGGCGTTTCTCAATCCGCAGCGCTTTGGCGACGTTGCCAAGGGTGCGCATGCGCGGATTGGCGATTTCATCTACACCAAAGTTCATCAGCGACAGGCCGATGCCGATCAAGACAATCGCGGCACAGGGCGCCAGAACTTCCCACCAGGCGCCCACCATAATGGCGGAGGCGGTTTGCGCGTTGTAAAGCATGGTGCCCCAAGAGGTGGCGAGCGGGCTGCCAAGCCCCAGGAATTCCAACGTGGCTTCGGTGATGATGGTGAAGATCACGGAGCCAATGAAGTTGAAGCCAATGATAGACAACAGGTTGGGCAGCATTTCCACAAGGATCATGCGCCAGGTCGGCTCGCCAATCATCGCGGAGGCCTGGATGAAATCCCGGGTCTTGAGGGACATGGCTTGCGCGCGGGTGACCCGCGCGCCCCAGGCCCAGGAGGTGAGGCCGATGATCAGGGCAATGGCCCAGGGGCCAACCTGACCAAGGAACGCGGCCAGAACCAACAGCAAGGGCAGTTGCGGCAGAACCAGCACAACATTGGTCAGGAAGTTCAGGGCATCGTCGATCCAACCGCCAAAGTAGGCGGCGGTGATGCCGATGGCTGTGCCGATGGCGGTTACAATGAGGCCAGCACCGATACCAACCATGAGCGACGTGCGGGTGCCCCAGATCAGTTGGCTGAACACGTCGCGGCCCATGCGGGTGGTGCCGAGCCAATGCTCTGCGGATGGTGCCTGGTGCGGGCGGCCAACGCGGGCCACGGGGTCAAATGGCGCGATGAGGGGCGCGAAAATTGCAATCGCCACGTAGATCAAGACAATGGTCAGACCGATGGCGGCTTTGCGGTTGCGCAGAAAGGTGCGGAGAAGATCAGACATCAGGCCCTCTTCAATCGGGGATCAAGGAAGACATAGGCCAGGTCCACCGCGAGGTTTGCGAGCAGCATGGCAAGTGTCATGATGAGCAACTGGCCCTGTATCAGCGGGAAATCACGTCCAACAATGCCAAGATACAGCAGGTTGCCAACGCCGGGGTAGTTGAACACCACTTCGGTGATAAGCGAGCCGCCAAACAGGGCGCCGAAGCTGAGGGCCAGAGCGGTCACAGAGGGCAACAGCGCGTTGCGGGCAGCATAGGCGTAGCGCACGCGGGCATCGCTCAGGCCTTTGGCTTCGGCCATGGCAAGATAGTCCTCGCCAAGCTGGCCAATCATGTTGTTGCGCATGGTGATCAGGTAGCCACCAATCAATACAACGCTCAGAGTCACGACCGGCAGGAAGCCGTGGTAGAGAACCGAGGAGATGAACTCCAAGCTCCAGGCCGGGTCCAGGCTTGGGTTGAAGGCGTAAAAGGTTGGGAAGACGCGGTTTTGTACCGCGAGAAAGTAGAGACCGCAGAGGGCCACAACCACCGCCGGCACGGATTGCAGGGCCAGTGCGGTTGGAGAGGCGATCACGTCGGTGAGCTGTCCGCGGCGCCAAGCGGCCAAAATGCCGAGAAGCGTGCCGATGGAAAAGGAAATCAACAGGGCAGAGCCGGTGAGGAACAGGGTCCAGGGCAGCGCCTGCATCAGCACATCTGCTACGGGCATGGGGTAGAACTTGATCGACAGGCCGAAGTCCCAGGTGAAGATCGAGCCAAGGTAGGCAAAATACTGTTCATGCAGGGGGGCGTCGATGAAGCCAAAGGTTGCCATCAGCGCGTCGCGTGCCTCCGGCGCAATCATGCCGCCGGAGTTGGCCAGCATGATGTCGGCGGGGTTGCCGGGCAACATTCGCGGGATCATGAAGTTGAAGGTTGCAGCCACCAGAAAGGCCACGCCGTAGAAGCCGAGCCGCTTCAATAGAAAACGCATCAGGTCAAACCATCTGTCGAGAGGGAAGTGTCGTGCCAAAAGCGGGGCCACTCACGGTGTGAGCGGCCCCGAAGGTAGGGAAAGCTTTACTCAGCTGGCCGCAGGTTCAGCAAGTGGACCAGGCGGGCCGGGTTGGTCTTGTGAACCACCGGGTTGGCCACCGGGTTGTCCGCATTGAAGAAGCCGGTGAAACGCTTGGTGTTGTACTGATACCAGCGGGGATTGTTGAAGACATACGCCAGTGGCACATCTTCCCCTACGATGGTTTGCACCTCAGCCATGATTTCCATCTGCTTTTCGGTGTCGCTGGTCTGGGTGAACTTATCCAGAAGATCGCTCAGCTCGTCGTTGTAGTAACGCGACGCCGCGAAGCGGGATTTGGCCTGGTTGTTCTTATGCAGCGAGTCCAGATACTGGTTGAACGGGGTGGCTCCGACGCGGACCGAGTTGATGGCCATGTCGTACTCACCGGTGATGAGCTTTTCTGTCCAAACCGCGGCTTCAGGTGTGGCAACGCTGGCTTTGATGCCGGCGGCGTTCAGGCCTTCTACGGCGATCTTACAGCTGTTGACCCAGTCGGTCCAGCCGTTTGGCACGATAACCTCGAGGTCGATCTGTTCGCCGTCTGGTGTTTCGACAAAGCCGTCACCGTCGATGTCTTTGAAGCCCGCTTCAGCCAACAGCGCTTTGGCGCCGTCGATGTCATATTGGGTGAAGCCACCGAACTTTTCGTCAACTTCCGCGTTGTTCCAGGCGTGGAACGCGCGGCCCAGACCGGAGGGGTACTGGTTGATGGTTGGATAGCCGTAACCGGCGATTTCCACCATGGCTTCGCGGTCAAACGCCATCGAGACAGCGCGGCGGAAGTTCACGTCGTTGAACGCCGCTTTGTCACCCGCTTCAGGCGCTTCGAAGTTCATGTAGAAGGCCACAAGAGACCCACCTGGCAGCCAGTAGCTGTGGTGCTCCGGATCTTTGGCGACATAAGTGTTGTCGATGTCTGGCAGGAAGGAGCCCATCCAGTCCAGCTCACCATTGGCGGCTGCGGCCAGCGCCTGATCGTTGTTGGCGATCTGCGGGAAGCGCATGCAGTCCACTTTCAAGCTGTCGGCATCCCAATAGTTGGCGTTGCGACACTGGGTGTATTCCTGCGGGGTGAAACGGCGGATTTCGGTCAGTGGACCGGAGCCAACCGGGTTCGGGTTGGTGAAGGTCACAGGATCATCCACACCGCTCCAGACGTGCTCAGGCACAATTGGCACACGCACGATTTGATACATCGCCTGGCTGGAGGGGGTGGCGAGGTTGAAGCGCACGGTCTTGTCGTCAAGTTTATAAACGCCCGATAGCATCTGTGCCATGCCAACGCTGTCCAGAGCCGGGTTGCTCAGGGCCAGGTCGAAGGATTTGATCACGTCATCGGCGGTGAAGGCTTCGCCGTCAGACCACTTCACGCCATCGCGCAGGGTGACGGTGATGGAGCCAAGGTCGTCTGCGTAGTCAAACGCGGTTGCCAGGCGGTAGATCGGCTTGCCGCCGTCCAGCGCGTTGAAAATGATCAGCGGCTCATACATGAAATGCAGGACGGAGGGCGCAGCGGTGGTCTGGTTGAACGGGTTGAAGTTCTCCACCCATGCCGTGACCTGATCCGGCAGCGCGGTCAGAACGGTTTCTTCGGCCTGAACGGTGGTTGTCCAGAGCGCAACCGAAGCGAGCAACCCGGCAGTAGCCTTAAATTTCATTTTTGTGTCTCCCTGTGCAGGCGGGTTGTCCCGCCTCATGTCTGTCCGCGTCATGCCTCTCGTTGAGGGACTATGATGCAAATCATGGTTGCATTTGGCCTCCTCACCAAACGCCACGGATGTTGCGCATTGAAATCCTCCCACCTGAAAGAATGGCACCAGAAAAATCGACAATTTCGTCAAAACACAAAATGATCTCCGCTTGCGGGCAATAAAAACTCATCTCTTTCAGGTTGTTAGGATTCCCATCTAAGAAAGAATTCTACACGAATTTTAGTTTGCACCCTTGTTTCGACTTTGGTCAAACCGCAGGATCAGTTGCAGCAAAAACCAGAAATTTCGGAGTCACAGTGCCACTACAGGGAATTCGCGCGCGCCTGCTTGCCACCTTTCTCCTGGCGTCTGTGTTGCCATTGGCGCTCGGCGGCATGGTTTTTTACCGGCTTGTCAATCAGACCATCACAACAGAGACCTTCGAAAAAGTTGCTTTTGTGCGGGATGCCAAGGCCAGTGAGGTGGCGCAATATGTGACCTATGCCAGCCGGCAGGCGGAAAACCTCGCGCAGTCGGCAAACGTGCGCTACTCGGTGGGGGACTTCTATGGGTTCAGCCATGCGCTGCGCCAGATGGAAGGCACACCGGAGGACGCTGGGGCGCAGCTTCGCCGTATATTTGGCGTCGACAGTGCTGCGGGCAACCGGGCCGATGAGGAGATCGAAGATCAACTGCTGCGCGAGGCGCTTGAGTATTCCAACACGCACCGCCGGTTTCACCGGGACTTTGAGAAGTTCTTGCAGGAAGCAGAGTTTGACAATCTGTACCTCGCGGACCGGCATGGTCAGGTGGTCTATTCGGTTTACAAAGATGCCTATTTGGGGCGGCCTCTCAACCAGCGTGTGATTGGGTTGGGGCAGGCTTATTACAAGGTGACCACTGGTGCGGGTTTTGACCCCGTTTTTCAGGATTTTGCGGTGGATGCCATCACGGGTGAACTGGCCGCCTACCTTGCGGTTCCTGTGCGACTTCATGGCAGTCACCGTGGCGCAATGATTTTGAGGATACCGCCCAACAGCCTAGAGGCGTTGGTGACGGAAGGTGATGCGGATGTGTCTGTGTTGTCTTCCGGCGGCATAGTGATTGCCTCCAACGGCGGTCCTGCGGCGGGCGGTCCGGTAGAAATGCCTAAGCAAATGAACGGTCCGGATGGCGTGGCGGTGTTGGAGGCTGGATTGTCCGGAGGGGCGACGCTGTCAGCTTGGCGAGTGCTGGAAGACCCGTTTCCACAATGGACAGTGGTGGCCGAAACCAACAGGGACGCCGCCTTTCAAAACAGCGACCGTTTGAGGGAAAGCCTGCTGCTGATAGGCGCTGTTGCGACGGTCCTTTTGTCCATTTTGTCGTTTGTGTTTTCCAATGCCATCACGCGACCAGTCCGCCGCATGTCAGAGGCTGCCAGCGCCGTGGCGACGGGCAGTTTGAATGATGCGCTGCCGGAATATGAGCGCCCTGTGGAATACGCGCGCTTGTCTACGGCGGTGATTCAAATGCGGCGCGCGTTGCGCGATCAATTGGACCTCATTCGCGACAAGAACGACGAATTGCAGGAAAAACTGCGCGAGATTGGTGAAAAAAACGCGGAACTGGAAGAGGCGGACCGGATGAAGGACCGGTTTCTGGCCAATACCTCTCACGAGCTGCGCACGCCTTTAAACGGGATCATAGGAATTCTGGAAACGCTTGAAGGCGGGGCGATGGGCGAGATGTTGTCCGCGCAGGCCAGTCAACTGCGCTTGATCACCTTTAGTGCGCGGCGGTTGTCTCGATTGGTGGACGATTTGTTGGACATCTACCGCATTCGCGAGGGGCGAATGCGCCTAGATTTGCAGCCTGTGGACGTGTCCCATGCCGTGCGCAGCGTGGTGGGCTTGCTGCAGCCGACATTTAAAGTGGATCCGGCCAAGTTCCAGATTGATCTGCCGGAAGACTTGCCTGCTGTCTACGTCGATCCGGTGCGGTTTGAGCAGATCCTTTTCAACCTTTTGTCCAACGCTGTGAAATACGGCGGCGGGAGCGACGTGGACATTACCGCCGTTGTCTCTGACGCGGATCAGATGGTGGTGTCGATACGCGATCATGGACCCGGCATAGCAGCGGACAATATGGAGCGTATCTTCCATCCATTGGAGCAATTGACACCGGATGGATCGGGGCAGGCGGTTGGCACGGGGCTAGGGCTGACCATTGCACGTCACCTTGCCGATATGATGTCCGGCAGAATCGAGGTGTCGAGTGCGCCTGATGAGGGAGCTGAATTTCGCGTGGTCCTGCCTACAACGGATCAGGCGCCGATCAAAATGTCGGAGGACTTTCTGCCGGCAGAATTTGTCACCTCAGCCGCGCCACAGCCCGCTGTGGAGAAAGTGGGGACTGGGGCATCCGAGGGTTCGCCTTTGATTTTGGCGGTGGATGACGAACCTATAAATCTTCAGGTGTTGCAGAACATGTTGGTGCCGCAAGGTTACCGCGTGGTGACTGCGCACAATGGCTCCGAAGCTTTGCGCAGTGTCGCCAAAGAAACTCCGGATTTGATTGTACTGGATGTGATGATGACCGGGTTGTCTGGCCTGGATGTCGCGCGGGACCTGCGGCGGCGGCACCGCTTGCACGAGTTGCCGATTATCCTGCTAACCGCGCGAGGGCGCACCAGTGATATGATGGCGGGGTTTGACGCCGGGGCGAATGATTATGTGGTGAAACCTTTTGCAAAGGACGAGTTGCTCACCCGTATTCGCACCCTTCTGGAAGCCCGCCGCGCCCGCAATCAGGCTGCGGAGAATCGGGAGCTTAAGACAGAAATCGAGCGTCGCATTCAAATCGAGGATGCATTGAGGTTGTCCCAGCGTAGAATGGCGCAACTTCTAAATGCTCTGGATGATGGCCTGATCTGTGTCAACGCGCGCGGCATCATCACCTATGCAAACGCGACAGCTCAAAAACTCATAAAGCTTGGTATCACAATCAATGAAACGCCGTTGAGCGGCGTCCTTCCCCAAGACGTTCTCCAAGCTTTAGAGCAAGCTGAAGTAGAAGATGATCCCGTGTACATGACCGTTACGCTGCACGGAGAGACGCGCTCGGTAAGTATGTTTGCTATGTTGCCCGAAGCCGGAAGCGGCGTGGCAATTCTGTTCAGCGCAACCCAGTCACACCGGACTCAGTTCGTGCACTCCCTACGTGACGCTGTTGATACATCTCTACCGTCCCTCATCTCTCAAGACATTGTAGAACAAGATGTGACTGAGCCCAGTGACGCCTATCGGCAGGCCATTGTTACGCTCATGTCGGACTCCCTCGAAGTTTGGTCACTGGTGACCGGAAAAGGCAAAATCGACTTTGCAGAGACCAGCGGTATCTGGCGAGTGAACCTGGATAAAACGTCTTTGCAGACCCGGACGCTCGATAAATATCTGATGATTGAAACGCTGCCCGACAACCCACGTTGGCGAGATGTGCTCAGAACTGTGAGGTTCGTTTTGACTCTGTCAGAGCGCGAAACCGCGTCCGCTGACATAGGCCTTCAATTCGACAGGCTTGAGCACAATTTGGAAGCCTTTAAGGCGCTTCTGGAAGCTCGCAACGCTCCCCAAGAACCCTAACTCCCAAACTTTATTGTCCAGTTAGGCGGGGCTGCTCATTAAGTGCCAAGAACAGGAAATACCGTGTCGAGTAAGTTTGGAGTCCAGATCCGACACTGTCAGAAAACTGCCGAGCGATCGAACAGCATTGTCTCATCTTGAGCTGTACAAAAACGACAATTGGCGGCGTTCGCCATTTGGGGGCAGGGGAAAGGGCACCGCGCTCTGAATTTGGGCACGCGCCGCACGGTTGATGGCCTCGCTGCCAGAGCTATCGATGATCTCGATCCAATTGAGGGAGCCATTCGGGGCGATCTCAAAATACACGCGGGCAAAGCCTATGTCTTTGACGTGCACTGGGCGCGTGCGGTTGAGGTGGACAAGCACGCGGCCCGCATAATTGGTGGTGTCAGAGTTTCCAGGCCCACGCGAGTTGGCCGCAGAGCCACTCTGAATGCCAAAACCGCCAACAGAGGCCAGCGCCCCTTCGCGTCTGAACGTTTCCAGTGGAGATTGCACGGTTTCAGTTGGGTTGCGCAGGTTGTCAAACCCATTCTTTAGGCCGGGAAACAATGGTTGTGGTTCCGGCTCAGCATCATCATCCTTCGGCTGCTCTTCTTCGGCGCGCTCATTGGGGGCGGGTGTCGTGTCCACCTCGACTTCCGGGCTTGTGAGCGGTTCGATAGGCTCTATTGGCACCAAAGTTTCCGGAAGCGCAGCGATTACCTCCTCGCTAACTGGCGGTGTCTCTGGCTCAGTGCGCGTCACTGGTGTTTCCGCCACAACAGGAGCCGTTACCTCAACTGTATCTGTTTCGCTGCCAAGCGGTGCAATCTGCTCGGACTGCGGCGATACCGGTTCGGTGGAGTCCGGTTTGGCTGTTGGCTCCGTTACATCTGGTTCAGACACAAAATCGCTTTGTGTTCCCGCCAGCGGAACCGGTTCCACAATTTGGGCTGTGCCAGTGTCTGGCGCATAAGTGTCCTGCGGATTTTCAGACGCCACCAGAACTTCGGTATCAGGTACATCTGTTTCGCTTTTGGGCGGCACAGGCGCGACGGGCTCAGGCGGTTCCGGCTCCGGCGCAGGTTCAGGTGCTTCAGGGTCTTTAAAATCTTCGGCGTAGTCGTCAAACGCGCTGCTGACAGCAATCGTCTCATCAGCAGCCTGTCGCGAAGGCGGGATGTGTCCAATTCCCACGGCATACCCAAGTCCCAAAAGGTGCACCCCAAGTGAGACCAAAAGCGCCAAAGACGCGATCAGAAGCGAACGCCGGATCACTGAAGCGCCCGTTCGGTAACCAGGACAACAGAAGTGGCCCCGGCACGTCGCAACGCGCCCGTGACTTCCATCAGACGCAGCGCAGAGACATCCCGATCCGGCACAATACGAATAGGCCCCACGCCGTGTTCCGCAATGTGTTGCTCCGGGGAAATGGCGCTGCCGCGAAAACTCAAACGCCCGTCCACATGCAGCACCAAAGCATCAGGCGGTTCGCGCCCTTCCAAGTCTTTGGTTTGCACCAGGTTCAAAGTCGGGTCGAGCGGCGGCGCAACGGTGCCGGCGATCAAGAAAAAGACCAACATCAGAAAGACGACATTGATCAACGGAATGGTGGAATCCCGCTTTTTGCGCAAAGGGCTGTGTCGGATCATCAGCTCACTCCAAAACCAACACGTCTAGTCCATCCCGCGCCCGCATCAGCTGGAGAAAGTCCACAAGCCGCTGCGCCGAGGTGTCCGCATCCAGGCTGACAAGAACCTGACCCGTCTCAATGGATGCCGCGATGTCTTGGAGCGTCGTTGGTTGCCCGTTTAAGGTCAGCCGCTCTGCGCCCAGCTGCACAAAGAAACGCTTAACATCCGTCGCCGCGGCGCCGCTGCCTTTCCGAGCATTACTGAGTTCGATCTCCCCGAAGGTGGAGAACGTCGAGGTCAACATAAAGAACAACAACAAAAGAAAGATCACGTCGATCAACGGCGTCAGCGCAAGCGGCCGCCGGACAAAGGGGGCGAGATTACGCATGAACCGACGCCGCTGGGGCGACCCGATGTTGTTCAACATTCTGATCCATCAGCACCGTGCGAAGTGCCTTATCGGCAAACACACGTTCACGCGCGGTGCGGCTTTCCAGCCATGACAAAATCATCGAGGTTGGCATCGCCACCGCCAGCCCCACCGCCGTTGTCACCAAAGCCACCCAGATACCACCTGCAAGCAGCGACGGATCCACAGACGCGCCTGCCGTTTGCAGGCTTTGAAAGGCTTCAATCATGCCCAAAACAGTCCCAAACAGCCCCAGCAACGGGGCCAGTTGCGCAATCGTGTCCAACAATCGAAAGCCCCGCTCCAGCCGAGCGAGCGCCAACCCGGCCTCTGCATCAAGCCGGTCGCTCAGCGCCTGTGACGTCGGGGTTTGAATGGCTGTCTCAATATATGGCGCCAAATAGCTTCGACTGTGCGCCAGCCGCGCTTGTGCCTGCTCCGAATCCCCTGCATCCCAGGCGGCCAACGCCTCCGAGAGCACTTTGTGCCGCCCAACGCCTGAAGCGGCAAATTGCCAAAGTTTGTAAATCGTGACGGCAACGGTCAAAACAGACATCACCAGAAGTATGGCCACCACTGGTCCGCCCAAGGCCACCACATCGCGCAATCCGTTCATGTTCGTTATCCTATTAGCTTTATGGTGATACGACTGTTGAGCTGAAGCCCGTCGCTGCAAACGCTATTTTCAGCCCCATTCACCATGCAGCTGTTGACGCCGTTGATCAGGGTTTGGCCAATGGAGTCACAGGTCATGCCGGGCACATCAAATTGACGCACCCGAGTGCGTCCCTCCGGCAACGCGCGAAAGTCAAACAACGACAGGCGGACCACCGCGCTTTCCGTGTCGAAAATCACCGTCTCAAACACCGCTTTGTCGATGGACGTCCCGGAATTATTGTCCGCCACAAATGTAAATCGGCAGCCGCTCTCCACATCTTGCACGGCGTTAAGCTCAAGCGACACCCCCCCTTCCGCGATGTCGTCGGATTGAGCCAGAGCGACACAAGGCGCGAGCGTTAACGCACATGCCAGAACACGAGTAAATAGGGGCATCTCTATTCCTTTGTGACAGGATGGGCAGTCCACGCCGGGCCACCTGCACCCACTCAATCTTGATTGTGATAACTTAGACAAAGATCAGGCGGAAGGAAGGGGCGATGGCGATCTAGTGATGATCTGGTTGCCACACGGGACAAAGCACCCAGTTTCATGGGCCGATTGGGCCTGGTTGTAGGCGGAAACTGGCCACTGATGTCGGAGGTTTGCCAGCGCGACGCCCAGTCCTGAGGCGGAGCAAGTTGCCTCACGCGGCAGACAGCTCTTTTTCGCGCTTCAGCCGAAGCAACTGACCCTTGCCTAGGAATGAGCCCCATGTACTGTTTGGTGCACAACAGCGGCCGCGCGTCAACGTTTGAGCCTGTCTGCGCGCCTTCAGTTCTTTATTGACTCGCACGCAGGTCACTCTCAGCATGATCTCATATTTTTTTGATGTGTTTTGAGACATGCGTACCATGTTTTTTCTGAGTGAAGTTATTGTCGCGCGACGTAAGACCGTTTCCATCAGCCAAAAGGCGAGCTGGAAACAGGGGCGTGTCCGGCCAAAGATTGGGTCTAACCCTGCGGTGCGGACATGAGTGCCAAGCCACCCGATACCACCGGAAACCGGACGGATCACTTTCCCCATTCGGACACTTCGGCGTCCAGGCCGCAGGGCGACGTCGGATCTAGCACGCTTGGAGCGACCGCCACCATGGACGGCAGCTATTTGGGGGGCAACCATCGCCTGTCTTTGGAACTGCGTGTTGATTTTCAGATGTGCGGGGTGATGTCGGGCGATCTCTTCGGCACAGATTTTGGCCGCCGGGACTATCTGGCGTCGTTTCGCACTGCGCCTGGCACCCAGATCGCGGCAGACACGCCCCAGCCTTGGACCGTTGTGCTGGAAACGCGCGAAGGTACCGTGGCCAATGGCACGTTGACCGTCGCAGAGGGGGATGCCGAAGACGTCTTGTCGCTCAGCCTGAAAGTGGACGCGCAATTGCCGGGCTTGCCGTCCCGACAGTGGTTTGATCTGTCCGCAAAGTGGCAATCCCCCATGCTGCGTCAGCTCTCCGTGGAGTTGGAAAGCGAGACCGGCACGCGGCCGCCTCCAAGTTACCTGTTTCAAAATCAACCGGTGACCATCCACACCGCCTTTGCCAATGCGGGATTTGAGATCCTGGATCAGGGTGGGCAGTCAAAAATCCCCAAAAACGAGGCCAAATGGGGTAGCACCCAGCTTCATGCCCTTATGGCGCAAATGGCAAATGCTGACTTAACAACCGCGGCGTGGAACCAGCAATTGCTCTGGCTGGGAAAGCCAACACGCGCCGGGCTTTTAGGCGTGATGTTTGACACAACCGCGCAACTGCCGCGTCAGGGCACAGCCGTATTTGAAGCGGAAATTCGCGCGCGAGTGCGGGAGGAAACCGACCGCAAGGTGATCCAGACTGCGGTGCATGAACTGGGCCACAGCCTCAATCTGGCCCATCGTTTTGAGCGCGAGGTGGGGCGGGCCAATTCAACGTCTTTTATGAACTACGACTGGCGCTACAGAGGCGGCAACCGCAAGCGCGAATTCTGGGAGAAATTCAACTTCAGTTTCGATCCGGACGAGTTGGAATTCCTCCGTCATGCGCCACGCCAAAAGATCATCCCGGGCGGTGCCGCCTTCCACTCTGTGACTTACTGGGCGGATGGGAGTGGCGGGTATATGCCGTATCTTCCCGAAGAGGACTTGGACATCGTCTCCTTGCAAATAGCGCCCCCTGATGCGGGGGGCGTATTTGAATTTGGACAACCGGTGTTTTTGGCGGTGCGCATGACCAATACCAGCGGCCAGCCTCTGCAAATGAACAGACGGTCGCTCGATCCAAAGGGCAATTTTCTGCAAATTTCGGTCCGAAAACTCAAAAACGGGCGCAGCGGCACGGGGGATCTCTCCCATTTTCATCCGATTGTGGAGCGCTGCTTTGACGTCGACCCCGGTGCCTTTGATGCCGTGCCGCATGGCGGATTTGTTGATGACAACATTCAGATCAACTTCGGCTCCGGCGGGTTTGCCTTTGCGGAGCCGGGCCACTACGAAATTCAAGTGTTTGGGGCGTTGCATTTTGGCGTCAATGACGGCGACCCCGACAATGATCGGGAGCTTGTCGCGGCCTCCAACGTGCTGCGCGTTTACGTGCGCCACCCGGAAACCAAACAGGAAGAACTCGAAGTGGCCACCGTGCTGCAAAACGAAGACGTGGGCACCTATATCGCTTTGGGAGGCTCCACGCATTTGAGCGCAGCGACGGATGTTTTGCTCGAAGTATTGGACCGCCGAATGGCCGGTAGTGACGAGGTTTCGGATCCGATCGCCGCGACAATCGTCCGCTGTCTGGGGATTGATCAGGGGCGCCGCTATCCGCCAGTGAGCTTGGGCAAGTCGACATGGACCTACGGGGATCGTGGAGAAGCGGCCAGACAATTGCAGAGGCTGGGCCCCGCAGCGATGGGCGCCTTTGATCGGATCACAGCGGCGGCGACACGTCGGTTGCAGCAAAAACATCACCGCGCAGCTCAATCACAGTGAGGTTGGGAGCGGGCGCACCTACAGCGCGCTGCAATACGCCCTCCATCGCGCAATATAGTCTGCGCGGTTCTTTGGATCGCCGGACAGCAGCAGTCGTTGCTGGCCCAGACAGACATCCACCAGGAGAAAAGTCTCACTGATCGGCACAAGGGACAGCCGCGGGTGCACCCGTTGCAGAGGCGTCGCCTCAGTGTGGTGTTCCGCCTTTGCGTTTGCGTGTTTTGCAAGTTGGGACACTCTCTCTGCTGCGCCGCTGCTCTGTTGGGTTTGAAGGTCCAGCCACGCGTCTGCCATCGCTTGCAACTCTCCGATCAACGTGGCTTGCGCACCATCGCGCTCGCTGTCTGGCGCGTGCATGGCCTGTCGCAGTGCGTCATGCGGCCAAGACCGCGCAGTTTGGGTCACCATCGGCGCGCGCTCTGTGATCTCAAATTTCAATGCGCCAGCCCCTGAGAAAGCCTCTCGCAAGGTGCGCACAACATCCCCGGCATCTTTCAACTGCACCTGACCTTGAGGGCCCGCGAGCGTGACAAGGTGCCGGTTGCTGACGGTCATCTCAACGGCAATGCCAGTGTTTTGCGCCGTGACCCGAATGCGGCGCGCTAATAAAACCTCGCCAACTTCAGTGACAATCGCGTCCAAAGCCTCTGCGTCAGAGGCAACGGGGCGCCACGTGCCATACGCGCCACCGCTGTCTGCGGCCAGCTTGCGCAGCGCAGCCAACTCGGTACCGTCAGCTGTCACTGGCGCGTCCTGTGACTTTTGGGGGCGCGGGGCAATCATGCCGCCCCCGCTATCTCATGCAGGGCTCGCAAACCCTGTGCCGTCACGGCATCCGTGTCCTCGCTGAGCGCGCTGACGACACACAAGAAATCCGTTCGATTGTTGGCACGCAGATAAACCCGGCTCTCGCGTTCCGTCAGCACAAGAGCTTCGTTGGCGCTCGCGCCCTGAGCCCCCAACATATCAGCCGTTGCAAAGCAGGTGGTGGCTTCCTCGCATAGATGATCAAGCGTTTCGCGCGGCAGAGACATCGCGTGCGACGCCTTGAGGATCAGACGTGCCTCCGCGTCCCCAAACGCCACCAATTGGCAGTTGGAGAGCGTCGATCTCAACATCTCAAGCTGATCCGCAAGTGTCACAGAACGCTGTCCTTTCCAGTTTTATTTTGGGCCACCACCAACAGTTTGAAGAGACATGGATTGCAAATCTTCGCTGGAGGGGCGTGTCGGGTTAGGCGATTTGGGGCGCACGCGGCGCGGCACAACTTTCTTTTCTTGCGCATCGTGTGAAACCGGCCCGTCGGGCGCGACCGAATTGGATGTTTCGAGGGGGCTCAGGTCCTCGGCAGCCCCCTGTGGTTCTAAAGCGTCGGAGTTAATTTTGCCTTGTGTCGGCGCAGGTGTTTCCGACTGTTGCACCAACATGCCGACCATCCGTTCAATCAGCGCAGCCCCGCCGCTTTCTTGCCAGGCGGTTTCATCCATCCCGGCGTTGATGGCATCCAAAGTGGCAATCGGCGTGATGCTGTCAAAAACCTCTCCTGCCTCTGCCTCCAGTCGCGCCAGCACCCGACCGCGATCCCGTTCGCTGCGCAGCTTGTCAAATTGCGTCACGACCAGATGATTGGGGCCTTTGATCTCCTCTCCGATTTGCGCCCAAAGCGCCGCTTCGGATTGCCGCCAGGCCTGCGTGGCATGGGTGCACCAGATCACGCAGTCTACCTCATCAAGCAACGCCATCCAGCTTTCGTGGTTGAGATTGGGGTCCGAAATTCCGGGAATGTCGATCAGATCGCAGAGGTTGAGAATATCGGAGTCCATGCAAAACCGAACAAATGCAGTGTCCTCAATCGGGGCCTCACTGATGTCACCCCCGCTGAACTCCGCTTCTGAACCGTCATGATGCACCAGCGTCGCCCCGAGCGTCCCATGGGTCACCCAAACCGGCGGCACGCGCGTTGCGGTGATGCGGACCGGCATGGGGTCACAGCCCAAAAGCAGGTTCATCAATGTGCTTTTCCCGGCGCTGAACTCCCCCATCAAGGCAATGCGCGGTTTGCGGCTCTGTGCAGTTGGCAGTGTCTCACCATGCTGTGTGGTCATATGGTGGTTCCTCCGGATTGGGCGGTTGTGGCGGCCAGCAGCGCCTCAAGCTCTGCGGTCAGCTGTTCAAGCTGCGTTCGTTTCTGGCCCTCTTCGCCTGTACGGAACAGGCTTTCGATTTCCTCGCTTTGTGGCGCGGCGCTGATGTCTTGCAGGATGTCACTGTGCTGCTCGAAGAACTCCCGCAAACTGGCCTGCGCCACATCTCGCACCAAAGCGGACTGAATATCTTTGGATTGCGTCATGAAGTCTTCGGTTTCCCGCGCAATCAGGTTCTGGAACCGTTTGGAAAATGCGTTGAAACCCCGAATGCGATTCCACCAGGAAATCCACCATCCGTCATTGAAATCCAACGCAATGGTTTGTCCCAACGCGATGGGGGCAGGGAGGTCTGGCAGACTGGGCGGCGCCATCTGAATCCCCTCCACCGCCGCCCCAAATGTGTTGGCATATAGCATGGCCACATCCGTCATGGCCGACTCATAACGCGCTTGGGACAGCCCACGCACTTTGGCCGCAAACGCGGAGTAGGCGGTGCGCAGCAACATGCGCAAACCCACGGGGTCGTAGTCCCACACGATGTCTTTGCCGTAGTTCTCCAGATGCGAAAGCAAAGAGCGCAACGCGCGATCAATGAACTTCGCATGGGAGCGGTCCGCGCGCGTGTGGTACTCGCTCACGGCCGCATCAAGTTCTTCGGCAAAGGCTTTTTGATGAAAGTCGGCAATGTCTTGGAAGGCCTTCAAAGCATCATAAGTGGACAGCGGCGCGCCATTGGCCTCTTTGGCACCGATCTGCACGGCGCCTGCGGCCAACTCGCTGGTCGCAACTGTCAGGGCCGCGTTGGCCGTCTTCTGCAAGAGCTGTTGCCCCTGTTCCTCGATCACCCGCTCTGACAGCGCCCGATAGAGGTGCCCCATGCCGGACAGCTCCCAGACCATTTCCTGTGGTCCAAGTGTCCCCTGATGAGGCTCCAACGCCACTTCCGCCCATTCAAACAAGGCCTTGCTGGCAACCTTGGGCATGCCTTCGATGTTGCCGCTGAGGGCTTTGTTGGCCCAATAGGCGCTCCCAAACAGGATCTCCGCATCTTCCGGCCCCTGTTTGTTGTGCAATGTCTGGCGGATGCTGGCTTCGATCTCGGGCACCTGATTGGCTGGATCCGGCAGCTCGTCAATCCGGTTCACAAAGATCAGCACATTGCGCGACTTCAGGTTGGAGATCAGCCGGATCAGCCCCATATCCACCGAGGTCAGCGCCTGACCGGCGGACAACACCACCACGCAAATCTTACTGCTGCGCAACGCCTGAATCGTCACCTGCTCGCGCATCATGAAGGTGTCGTTCACCCCCGGCGTGTCGCGCAGGCACAGCGGCACGGGCACTGTGTCGCAATTCAGTGTCAAATCAGCCGAGGAGAGGATATCCGCAAACCGACCCTGCTCGCTGTCCTCCTCGCCAAAATCATCCCCCAGAACGATGTACCGCTCGAGTAGGTTCTTGTCGAAATAGCCGTAGTTGTGGGTCTCCCCGAGCAGCAGATCAAACTTCTTGCCCAGCCGTTTCTGTGCCTTGGCGCGCACCTTTTCGATCTGCTCACCAATTTTGGCCAGTTCACTTTCCGCGCCCGCACGACTGGCCATCTCGCCAATCCGTCCCCCCTGGTTCAGCAGCCGGTCCCAGTTGTCCTCTGTCATGAACTGGAAACTGGCCCCGGTTTCAGCCGGACGGGACGCTGGTTTCAGATGCAAGGAGGTGACCACAGAGGTCCATGGGTTCACATCCGACGGCAACAGATCAGACCACCCGGCCATGGCGTTCACCAGCGTGGTTTTCCCCGATTTGACCTGGCCCAGAACCGTGATTGTCGGCTCAAATCCAGCCACATCTTTGCGCAGCCGCTCCACGGTTTTGGCGGTGTGCTTACCCGTCACCTGCGACAGCTGCGCCAGTAGGCGTTCTAAGGCATCAAGATCTTTCCCGAGTTGTCCAAGCCCCTCTAGCCCTGTGCGCAGATTGGAAATGCGTCGCGACGTGCGCACATCCGGCTTGGTCTCTTGTCTGACCTGCATGTTCATGCCGTTGCCCTCGCGCCCATTTCTTTTTTCAATTGCAAAAGCACCACAACGGCATCCGCTGCCGCCGTTGGGCTCTGCTCGACCTGCAACAGCATCAGCGTTTCCTCGCCATCCTGTGCGTCCGCCAACATCTCAGCCGCCTCGGCGTCTTGGGCCGCTTCCTGCGTCAACGTCTGCGTCAAGGCGCGTAATGTGGCGGAACACCGAGACAGCAAGCCGTCCGCATTTGGAATTTTCCCTGTGTCCAAATCCGCCAACATCTCTTGAGCGGCGGTTTGCAATTGATCCTGCAAACGCCCCATCAGAGTGGTCTCATCGGTGTTTGGTGTGACGGCGGTTTGCACAGCCAAAGCAGGTGTCTCGGTCGCGCGGCCACCGGCTTGAACACCTTTGCCCAACTGCGCCAACAGAACCTCCGCCTGATCCAGATCCGCAGCTCGCCCCCGGCGCACCTGCGCTTGCACGGCTTCCGCGAGCCCGCGCCCACCGGAGGCGTCCCACAAGGCGCTTTGATCGGCATCAGCCTGTGCTTTCAACGCGTGCAAAGTTGCTACGGGGTGTAGCCCCAGAAAGGCATCCGCCGCCGCCAGCTCCAACGCCGCGCGTCGCTCGGCCAGTTCGCCCTTCATGATTTGGCGGTCCGCTTTGGTCATGACCAAAAAACTGTGGTCTTTGATCTCATCAGGAACACTCTGCCAAAGCGCTTGCTCCTCGGTGTCAAAGGCCTCACTGCACCAAAGGAACACCTGCCCAAAGGCGCGCAGGTTTTGCAAAACATCCTGTTGTCGTACCGGCTCGGCAGGCAGAGACACTTCACAATAGGCCGTAGTTTTCAACGCCTCCAGTGGCAGCTCGATCATCGCGTGCTGCGCGCCGTCTGGCTTTGCCGCCGCCATCTCATATCGCTGCGCCTCGCCATCCGGCCAGTTCAACGTCACTTGCGCCGCTGGACCGTAGATCACCTCAATGAACTCCAGCCCTTGGGGGAGACGGATATAATTCCCGCCCAGCAACATGTTGACAACGCAGGTTTTTCCGCCGTTGGGGCGGCCCAAAACAGCGACGCGCACAGGGGCTGTCAAATGGGCCAGAACCGCAGTGCCGTGGGCGCGGTGCCGCGTGGGCAGCAACCCGTTTTGTACGGCAGACTGCAATTCACCAATGATCTGATCTGGTTGTGTGTGCATCATTTTCGCGCCTTCCGGGTCAGGCTCACCACGGTGCGCACGACACCCTGGTGTGTATTGCGGTCGATGTGAACGACCTGTCCGGTCTCCAACACAGGCGTATCGGTTCTGCTGACAACTTGGTCTGCCTTTGAGGCGTTTTGATCGACACCCATGGGGTCGACCTTGATCACACAAAGCGACAGGTTGTCCTGTTCGGGACACTTCTGCGCCGCAACCGCCTGCAATAGCGCGTCACAGATCTGCCCACCGCTGTTGTGATGCTGGTCTTGCAGCACTTCCGCCACGGCGTCATCTGACAGGCTGTGCAACCCGTCACTGGCCGCGAGCACGATGTCTCCATGCTTCAGGGACATCGCCTCGGCTCGACAATCGATTTTGGCGATCTCCCCACCAGCCAGAACAGAGACTAGGGCGCTGCGATCGGGATGGTTGCGGGCTTCCTCCAAAGGAATGATGCCCTGCGCGTGCAAACGGTCAATCTGCGCCGCATACGAATGATCCTCGTTCAAGCGAAACAGCTTGCCTTGGCGAAACAGGTAGAGCGGAGAGTCTCCGACGGAGACCCAATAAAGCCGGTTTTCAAACAGCACCGGCGCCACCAAAGTGGCCCCCATGCCCTGTGCGCTTGGGTGCTGCCCTTCATAGAGCGCAATGCATCGATTGGCTTCGGTCACAGCCTCTTGCAGGGCCGCGCCAATCACCTGTTCCATTTGGGCCGGTGCCGAAGACAGTAGCTTCAACTCGCTGAACAGTTCTGTGGCCACAATGCCGCTTGCCACATCGCCACTGGCGTGGCCGCCCATGCCGTCTGACAACACGGCGAAGCCCATCGGCGCACCGCGGGGAAAGTCCGCCACAACCGCGTCCTCTTGGCGCTCCCGGGCGCCAAGGCTCATGCCCGTGGCCACATCGAAGCAGAACTCACCCAAGGTTGTCATGTCCCGCTCCGGCGTCACCCCAAACAAAGTCCGCACCGCATAGCGCAACAAAACGCAGCGTTGTTTCGCCAATCCGAATAAGGCTGTTGCTGTCTAAAGGTTCCGTACTCAGAACCGGACGGCCATTGAGCCGCACCAGATTTGCCTTGCCTCCGTGCCCAAAGAAAAACTGGCGTTGTTCGCCGTCAAAGGCGATGGCCGCATGATTTTCCCGGGAAATGGTGGTGTCGCCAAAATCCAGACGCACCGTCTGCCCCTCGCCGCGTCCAATTTGCGTCAGCCCATCAAACAGGGAAAAGGAGGTGCCCAGCCCGGGGCCATCCACCACGACCAGCCAACCCACTGGAAACTGCGCTTGGGCAGAGGCCGGCGCTTCGCGGGCCTGTGACATCGGGTCTTGGGCTTGCGACGCAGGCGCGCTGAACCCCAACAGCCGGGTTTTCACGCGGCCTTTTGATCCCCGTACCCCTGTGGGTTGCGGCGCGGGTATGTTGGCCTGCAACGCTGCCAAATCTACCTCCGGCACCTCTGCCGCCGGTGCAGGCTCAGGAGACGGCACAAACATGGGCTCTTGCGGAGCAGGGCGCGGGGCCGAAGCCTCTGGGTATGCCGCTGGGGAAAGCTCCGGTTCTTCCTGCTCGGCAGGCGGCAGGACATCCTCTCTGGCCGCTTCTGACGCAGACGACATCATCTCCGGGTCGTCTTCCGCCTCTGCAAACAGCGTCGCAAAGGGATCTACCGCCTTGGATGGTTCAAGTGATGCGGCCTCATCAGACACATCAGCGGCAAGGCGTTCCGACGTCGGATCGGTCCGCAGCGCCGCCGAGATCGCCGACATGTCTACCGCAGGTGCATCCTCTGAGACCGCTGCGGGCTGAGGCGCGGTAAACTGAGCTGTGGGGTCCTCGGAGGTCGGAGGCTCCTGGGCTTCGATATTCACAGAAGGCGTTTGGCGGGGCGCGACGTCTGCGCGATCCTGCTCCCGGAGCTGTAAAGGATAGCGGAGCGCCTGCGTCTCATCTTGACTGGCAGCCTGTGTTTTCTCGGCAATGATATCGCGAATGAAGCGCATGGGATGTCCCTTCAGATTAGGAATAGTCGGGAGTTCGGCGTGGACCTGTCGCCTTTCAGGCGGTCACGAACTTTGTGAAACAGGGTTGGGCCATCGGGCTTTGGCGTGGCGGCGTTGGTGTGATCCACGCGCTCAGAGCTTGGTCGGCGCAGGAAGTCCCCCTGTTGCAACAGGCGTGTGGGCGTCTTGGCGCGCGCTTTGATCAGGCCATCCTGCTCTCTGAGGTAGGCCTCTACATCGTCGATCGGATCCCCAAAAATATCGACATATTGCTTCGGGGGCGGTGGGGCCTGACGGGCGTCTTCCAACGAGGTTTTCGGTTGCAACGCCTTCGGCAGACCCGGCGTCAGCACCTTGTTGGTTTTGTGCACCAGCTCTTCAATTACGCCGATCACCGCCGGGTCAAAAACCGCCAGCGGTTTGGGGATTGGTCCATCCATCACCGCAAACCAGTCATCGGCACAGCGCAGCCGGTCTTTTGGTTCCAGCGCCAACGCACGGTCCGTGGCCAGTTTCAGGCGGATGTCGATGTCAAAATCTGTGGACTCAAGCGGCACATAGGGGTCCATGCGCCCCGCATCGACCATTTCCAGCCGGGTTTGCGCATCCGGCGGCGCTTCCCCTGTGAAGATCAGATGGCATAGCGCTCCCAGCGAATACACATCGCTGAACGCCCCTTGCAGCCCCTCTGCACAATAGAACTCTGGCGGCGAGTAACCATCCTTCACAGCCAGCATACGTTGGCTTTGTCCGCCTTCCGCATCACCTGAAGAGTAGGCTGCGCCAAAATCAATCAGCGTCACATCGCCATTGGCCCCAAGTATCAGGTTGTCTGGCGCCACATCTCGGTGCAGCACACCGCGGTCATGCAGATAACTGAGCGCGTCCAACACTTGACGAAGGACCTTGTCCACCAACCTGGGCGTCAACCGCCCCGGTGCGTGATCCACCAGTTCATGCAGATCCACCCCCTCGACAAAATCCATCGCCGTATAGGCTGTGCCATTCTCTGCGAAAGTCTGATGCACGCCGACGATGCGCGGATGATCCAACCCGGCCAGCTGATGCGCTTCCGCCTGAAACTGCTCCAGCACCGAAGCAAAGAACGGCGCGCTCTCAGGACCTGCAGGAACAACCTCTTTGCCCACGCGTCGGCAAATCTGTTCCGGAAAACACTCCTTGATTACCACCACGCGGTTGAGGCTGTCGCTGGCAAGATACGTCAGGCCAAATCCCCCTTGGCCCAAACTGCGCGCAATCCGGTACTGTCCGCGCAATAGCTCGGTGCCCTCAGGCAGCACAGTCACGTTTTCCTCAGCGCAATTCATCTACGCAGCTTCCTCTCTATCATGCGACCAGGAGGAAATGCGGCAGCAAGTTCTCACCTTCACGACCAAGCTGTGGAGGAAATGTGTTCCAATCGTGGCAGCACTGCGCAAGCGCTGTGGCACTCCGTTCAGGTTTGACGCGAATAAGTGGCGAAGCGGATGACAGTTATCGCGCCGTCATTTGCATTGAATTTGGATTTTGGTGTCACTTGGGTTGGGGTGAAAAGTTATTTGATACAGTAAGTTAGTGGGGTTTGGGTTCGGGTGGGTCGCGTTTGCTCCCGCCCGATGACACTTTAACAAATCGTAAAAAAACCGCCCCCAAACCCGGACAATGGTTGCCCCAGCTCACCGTCTCGGCGCGAACCGCCGCCGCGCAGCTCGCCTGTTCTCAAAGCCCCCAGACCTGTGCAAAGGTGGAGGCAGGATTTTCGACGACGTTATTGAAGCCTTGCGAAAGGACCTGTTTTGCGACGCTGGATTTTGAGACTGCTGACCGGGTTGATTGTGCTCACTTTGGTGCTGGGCGTGCTGATCTGGGCGGTATTGGCCACACCGCTCTTTAGCAGTTGGCGCAAGGATATTGTCGCTGACCTTTTGACTGAACAGATCGGCCAACCCTTTTTGATCGACGGCGATGTGCGTGTTGTTCTGGCAGGCACCACCAAAGTGCATGTCTCCGGTGCCAGCATCCCAAGCGAAAACATCGCCGACACAAACCTGGCCCGGCTTGACCTTCTGGAATGGGAGTTGGATCTGCCCGCCCTGTTGGACCGGCGCATTGATATTGACAACCTCACCATCGACGGGTTGCAGGTGAACTTGATTACCAAGGCAGGCGGCACCACAAGCTGGACCAAAACGGATGCGCCAAAAGCCTCCGAAGCCGCCCCGTCCGCGCACACCGACCAACCGGCCGCCGCAGACCCCGATGGCCCCTCCATCCTCTCATTCCTCGCAGACCGCACCGTGTCTTTTACCAACATCGGTCTGGCCAAAATTGATGAACAGAGCGGATTTGAATTCATCTTTGCGCTCGAAAAAATCCTGCTGGAACAGCAAGAAGACGGCCAACTGGCCGCCGTCACAGGGGCAGGCACCCTCAACGGCGAGGCCTTCACTTGGACTGGCACATTCCCGGAGAGTGCTCCGTTCACCAACCAGTTGGAATTTGGCGACATCTCGCTGAGCTACAATGGCGCCCCTCTGCCAGAGGGCGCGCGGGGGTACACCGCACGATTGGAATTGACCTCCGGCGAGATTGGAGATGTGTTTGAGGTCCTGGGCCTCGCGCGCAGTTTGGAAGGCACGGGCGCCTTATCCGTGGACATCACCAGCGCACCGCAAGTGCTGACCTTGGAGAACCTGCAAACCACCTTGGACCTCAACAAAGGTCAAAACGTGACCGTGACCGGTGAGGTTGGCAACCTTTTTACACGCGCGGATTTTGACATCCGCATGGACGCCCGCCTGCATCCAGACGGGCAACCACCTGCGGACGCCACAAGTCTCAAGGATATCAAGCTGACCGAAATTCACGCCCATGTGTTGAACGCCGACGAAAAACTTACATTTGAAGAGTTGCTCATTCAGACCAATGCCTTTGATCAAGGCCTGGATCGCGTCGGACCAATTTCGATTGGTCAAATTTACCGCTCGGAACAAAAAACACTTGGGCTACGCGATATCGCTTTGCAGGCGGGGCCAGAGGACGCGCCCTATATCACCGCCAAAGGCGATATTGGCGATGTGTTTAATCTTGGTCTTGTTGATTTGACCGGCGCTCTCAATGCATCGGCAGATCTGCTGCTCAAAAATCTACCGCCGGAAGAGGTGGCGAAATTTGGCCGTGTCGAAGCCAATTTTATTGTCGAGGATAAGGACGGCGCGCTCAGCCTGCGCCAACTGGAGGCCCGCACCGTCGACACCGACCTGTGGTCCCTGAATGCTGGATTGGTGGTGGCCAGCCTGGAAGACTTGGCCGGTATGGACCTAGGCGTTGAATTTGAGGTTGCGGACACCGCCCCATTCCTCTCGGCCGTAGGGCTCAAACCGGTTGGCGTGTCAGCGCTAAGCACCAAGGTCTCCCTGAAAGGTGCGGCCAAAGAGGCACAGATCGGCTTTGACTTTAGAGCAGATGGCACTGACCTGACCTCCGATATCACCTTTGATCTGAGCCAGGAGATCAACGTGATCCGCGGCAGCATTCTGAGCCAGCGGATGCGTTTGCGGGACCTGCGCGAAGGTGGCAAGGTCCTCGTGCAGCTCAACAAACGTGCAAAGGCAGCCAAGGACGCAAAGGCCAAAGAAGAGGACGATGGCCGCCCACCGATCCAACCTTTGGTGCTTGAAAAGAAAAGCAAGGTTTTCAGCCTCAAACGTATCCTGACGGAAACCGATTTGGCCATCAAACTGGAACTGGCTGAATTTGTCGGTGACGCAGGCACCTCGTCCATGAACAGCGAGGTAATTGCCAAAGAGGGCCAAATTCAGGCGGGCCCGATGGAGCTCTATTACGGCCGGGTTCTTCAAAGTTACCGCGTCCATGGATGCCATCGAAAACCCTGACCGGGCACGTATTCAGGGAAGCACCAGCGGCTGGGACTTCGGCGAAATCCTAAAGGGGTTGGAGGTCAATATCCCCGCGCGCGGCAAACTGTCGGCAAATGTCGATGTGACCGGCAACATCACTTCCGGCAAAGCCTTCATGAACTCTATGGCCGGCAGCGCGTCGCTCAATATGCGCGACGGGGCCATCGCCACCAGCCTGTTGGAACTCGCGGGCCTCGGCATTTTCCCCTGGCTGTTTTCTCAAGAGCGCGCCGCGGGCCAAACCGAGATTGTTTGCGTGAAAGCCCCGGTGAGGATCAACGCAGGAAACGTCACCTTCACGCGGGTGGTGGCTGAAACCCGGAGCGTGCAAATGGTGGTGCGCGGCATGGTGGATTGGGTGAAAGATGCGATCGCCATCCGCGCCGAACCACGTCGCGTCGGCCAGCCCCTGGCCCGGAGCGCTTGGCCGTTTGAGGTCAATGGCAAACTGTCTGATCCGCAATTCAAGCTGCAAGTTGGCGGCTCCCGCAGCCGTCGCGCCGATGGTGCGGACCAAATGCCTGCGAACCGCAAACCCTGCACGCCAGACATTTATCAACTTCAGCAAGCGTCGGAGTGATCCATGAAACGTATTTGGCTTTGCCTCTCCCTCCTGCTGCCGACTGCGCCTTTGGCGCAAACCCATCCGGAGTTTGCCACGGTTGGCGATTGGACCGTGCGCATCAACCCCACCAACGGGAACGGCTGTTATATGGAGAAAAGTTTCGACAGCGGCACGCTGGTGCAAATCGGTGTGGTGCCAGATGAAAACGGCGCTTTCTTTGCGGCATACAACGCCGCCTTTGACGGTGTGGAGGAGGGAGCAGAGGGCACTGTGCTCTTCGACTTTGGAGACAGCCGTTTTCAGGGTGCAGTCAAAGGCGCGTTTCTCAACGGTGTGCCGGGCGGATACGCATTTTTTGACAACCCGGAATTTGCCAGAGAGTTTGGCAAACGCACCAAGGTGCTGGTGCAGGGCGGGGCAGGGAGATCTGAGGAGATCGACCTCACCGGCAGCATGAAAGGCCTGCGCAGCATCCAGGCGTGTCGCGACAAATTCGAAACCGACTAGGTGCCTTTTCTCGTTTCCAGAACTGCTCAGAATAGCGCAAGGCAGCCTCTGTTGCGGGGGGCGTGCGCAAAAAATTTAGGCGTTAAGAAAAGCCGCACCTCCGCGAAACAGCCGTGATACCGACGTAATACCGACGGTGTTTGGCACCGGCGATTGAGAGGTTTTACCCCACCGTCACGGCGCTGTTGCGATGGGTTCCGGCCTGAAAGTGCAACAGCAGCATTAAGCCGAAAGAAGGGGGCGACACCAAGTGGTGTTTGCAGGTAAGTCATTGATAATGATTGATTAGTGTCCGAAATTTGTGCGGGGGAACTGGTTTCGCGCAACAGGCTACGCGCGGTCCTTTTGCGTCTTTTGAAGCATGACGGCTTACTAAGGTTTTGCCGCACTCTCTTTCCACACTGACGTCACCAAGACCTATCCCGCCAAAAATTTAAGCAGACGCCGGGAGCAACCGCTGCCCAAGTCAGCACGGATTAGAAAACATTTGCCGAAACCGGTTTCGGAGCAAATCGTGAATGTATGAACGCGATTCGAAACCTCACGAAACACTCCGACAACACTGGGACATCCCCGCGTCGGGGTCGGGTCACCATCAATGACCTTGCAGAGCGCCTTGGCATGTCCAAGAGCACAGTTTCGCGCGCGCTCAACGGCTATCCGGACATCTCTGAGGCCACCCGCCTGCGTGTGTCCAATATGGCAAAGAAGATCGGCTATCAGCCGCTGAGCCACGCCCAAGCGATCCGCACCGGACGGGTACGCGCTCTGGCCTTGGTGTTACAAACCGACGAGCCGGATCGTCACAACCCGTTCTTGCAAGACTTCCTCATGGGCGCCTGTGAAACCGCCAGCGCCCACGGCTGGACTGTTACCATTGCCACGGCAAAGTCGGACGCCGACACGCTGACGGTATTGGATCGTCTCATCGACGAGCATAAGGCGGACGGCTTTATCCTGCCGCGCACCGAAGTGCAGGACGCGCGGGTGGAGTTATTACGTTCAAAATCAGTGCCCTACATCATGTATGGCCGCACCAGCCACGGCGTGCCGCCCGCACAGCAAGAAGGCTCTTGGGTCGATATTCTGGGCGAAGCCGCCATGTGCAGCGCTGTCACCCGATTGGCGGGCCTCGGCCATGAACGCATCGCCTATGTTGGCAGTACATCTAACTTTAATTACAGCCACTTACGCCGAGATGGTTTCAAAGCGGGCCTCGCCGCCGCGGGTCTGGATTATGATCCCGACCTGATCAAATCCGGCGCCCGCACCCGCGAAGAAGGTGCCGCACAAGCGCGGCAGCTTTTGTTGCATCCTGAGCCTCCCACGGGCATCGTCTTTGCCACCGACATGGCCGCCCTAGGCGCTTACGGTGCAGTGTCTGACTTGGGCTTGGAGGTTGGCAGCGACGTCTCCATCATAGGTTATGACGGCGTCCCAGAGGCCGAATACGCCCGACCCGGACTGACCACTTATTGGGTCGACACCCAACGCGCCGGTGGCCGTCTCGCGGAACTACTCATTCGACAAATACGGGGGGAGGCCGCCGAAACTTTGCGCGAAGTTTCGGAAGCCAAACTCATCGAACGCCAGTCCGATGGCCCCCCGGCGCAGACCTCTGCGCAGCTCGCGCTCAAAATCAAAAACCGTGATCCGATATAGGGGAGGACTATCATGTCACGTCACATCTCAACGAAACTACTTATGAGCACCGCACTCACTGTTTGCCTAGCGGCAGCAGCACAGGCGGACACCATCCGTTTCTGGACAACCGAAGAACAGCCGGAACGCCTTGCAAAACAACAAGAAATGGCGGAGCAGTTCAAAGCGTCAAACGGCATTACTGTCGAAGTGATCCCGGTCAGCGAAAGCGACCTCGGCACCCGCGCCACCGCGGCCTTTGCAGCCGGTGATCTACCAGACGTGATCTATCACACGTTGCAATATGCGCTGCCTTGGGCCGAAGCGGGCATTCTGGACACAGAAGCGGCGACCGAGATTGTGCAGGAGCTCGGTGAGAAGACCTTTGCACCGGGTGCCGTGGCGATGGCCGATTTCAACGGCGAAACCGCATCCGTTCCGGTTGATGGTTGGACGCAGATGGTGGTCTATCGTAAAGATCTGTTTGAAGCCAATGGCTTGGAAGCGCCCAACAGCTTTGACAACGTGTTGGCCGCATTGGAAAAACTGCACAATCCGCCAGAGATGTACGGCTTTGTTGCTGCCACCAAGGTGGATGAAAACTTCATGAGCCAGGTGCTTGAGCACGTTTTCTTAGCCAACGGCGTAAGCCCAGTAGGTCCCGATGGATTCCAGCCATTGGATGAGGCAGCAACCACCGAGGTTCTCAACTTCTACAAGGCCATCTCCAAAGCATCGCCTCCCGGCGAGCTGTATTGGAAACAGTCGCGTGAACTGTACTTCGCAGGTCAAGCGGCCATGATCATCTGGTCGCCTTTCATCCTAGATGAACTGGCTGGTCTGCGCGACAGCGCTCCGCCCACCATCAACGATGATCCGACTTCCAATGAGTTGGCGTCTTTGACCGGTATCGTGACCAACTTCTCTGGTCCGTCCAATCCAGACGGCGCAGCTTGGGGCGATGTTCGCTATTTCGGCATCACCTCTGATGCGGACACAGACGCGGCTATGGATTTTGTGAAGTTCGCAATGGATGACGGCTACACCCAGACGCTGTCGATTGCACCTGAAGGCAAGTTCCCCGTGCGTCGCGGCACCTTGGAAAACGCCTCGGCCTTCTCGGATGCCTGGTCCAAACTGCCTGTCGGCGTGGATCGTAAAGCCCCTCTGGGCGAGCTCTATGAGCAAGCGATGATTGATGAAATTGTCGGAGGTCTGGATGTCGCAAAACGTTGGGGCGTGACCGAAGGGCAGTTGTCACTGGCGTCCAAGATGATCAATAGCCAAGCCATCAATCGGGTGGTGCGCCAATACATCGATGACGAAATTGATGCGGCGGCTGCGGTTGCTGCGATGAACGACGAACTGTCTAAAATTCAGTAACTTAGGTTGATTATCGCGGCCCATCTTTCGATGGGTGGGCCGCAATGCACTCCATGACTTAGAGGTTTCTCATGTCTACGGCTCACCCGCCGACCGGCACGGGGGCTCTGGCCAAGCGCGAGGCGCGCTTGGCTTGGGGACTCCTTGCGCCGACCGTGATCAGTGTCGCACTGGTCGTGGTCCTACCTTTGCTTGCGGTCATCTGGATCAGTTTCAAACCGTTCACCCTGTCGGACATGCGCCCGCCGGCACCAATCGTGCGCGAAAGCCTGCGTGGATCTGGGGATGACCTGCGCATTGAGTACCGCATTCGCAACTCCTCCCAGGAAGAGGTGATCAGTGGGGTCACCCTTGCAGATAGTATTCCCGACTCGGTCACCTTGCGCGAAGCTGTTCCGGCGCCTTGTACCCTGACGGGTCGCGAGTTGTTTTGTGACTTTGGTGACATGGAAGGCGGCGCGCGGGAACGATTGCGTCTGCCTGTGGACGTCTCGGGAGATCCTGACGCTGCAGAGGCCGCGGTGGAAGACAGCGAGCCAGACGTCACCGGCGGCGGAAAATCTGTCCTGACAAGCGGAGGCTTGAGCCTGAAGAACTACGCGCAGCTGTTTGATGGCGGAGAGTTCTGGACCGTCCTTTGGGTGACGTTGTTTTACACGGTGTTTGGTACAATTGGCGCATTGCTGATGGGGTTGTTTGCGGCGCTGTTGCTGAACAAATCCTTCCAGGGACAGGGTTTTATACGCGGGTTGTATCTCTTTCCCTATGTAGCTCCGGTCATCGCCGTGGCATTCACGTGGGTCACGCTTTTTGATCCGTTTTCCGGCTCCGCCAACGCTCTGCTCTTGCAAATGGGCGTGACCAACGAGGCGATCAACTTCTTTGGCGAAAGGCCCTTAGCGCTCATTATGGTCACGGTCTTTGAGATCTGGCGCTACTTTCCGTTGTCGTTCTTGTTCATTCTGGCGCGCATGCAGTCGATTGATAGCTCGATGTATGAGGCCGCCGACATGGATGGCGCGTCGCCGTTTCAGAAATTTTGGCTGCTCAGCTTGCCGCAGCTATTGGGCATCCTGTCGGTTCTCTTTCTGCTGCGCTTCATTTGGACGTTCAACAAGTTTGACGACATCTTCCTGCTGACCGGCGGCAATGCGGGCACGCGGACTTTGACTGTGAACGTTTACGAACAGGCCTTTGCGATCTCCAATATCGGCGCTGGTGCGGCGGTGGCAGTTGTCATCCTGCTGTGTTTGCTCGGTTTTTCGGTCTTCTTCTTCAAATTCATCAGCCGTGAGGAGGGCCTGTGATGCGCAATGGTTTTGTCATTGGCCCAGTTTTGGGCGCGCTGTGGATGATTGTGATAGCAACGACGATTGCCGTGGCCATGAGCTTTGCGACCGGTTCTGCATTCAGACCACAAATCCTTTGGTGTTTGATTTGGGGGGCGGTCGCAGGTGTTGCTTATGTTCGGTTGCCAAAACTCGGTCCGCAGATTGGCGTGGCCGCAGTGGTCACATTGCTGTGTCTTTTGCCGATTGGCGTGATGCGCATTGGCGACGGTGTGTCAGGCTCGGCACAAGCGGTGGCACTGCTTTTGCTTGCATCGGGCGTGCATTTTGGTTTGGCCAAGATCCTGAAAGAGCTGCCGTTTGGCGGGCTCACTCGGCATGAGTATGAGGAGGCGATCATTCGGTTTCTGACGGGGTTTGGCTACATCTTCTTCACTGCGATTGTTGTGATCCCGTTCTATGTCATGGTGATGACCAGCCTGAAATCGCAGCAGGCTCTGCTGCAGAACCCACTCGATTTCTCGATTGAGATCAGCAAGGGTTTTGGCTTGTTCCGCAGCTATGTAGAACTGTTCCGCGACTTCAACTTCGGCACCTATATGTGGACGTCGTTCTATGTTTCCGTGCTGACGGTCTTCATCACGTTGGCCTTTAGTGTACCCGGCGCGTACGCGGTTGCGCGGTTCCGCTTCAAGGGTCAGAAGGCTTTTTCACGCTCGATCCTGTTGATCTATATGGTCCCAATGATCGTTTTGGCGCTGCCGATCTACATTGCGTTTTCGATGACTGGTCTGCGTAATTCGATCCTTGGCATCGTGCTGATCTACCCGGTTACTACCATCCCGGTGGCGCTTTACATGTTGCAGGGCTACTTCCGAGGGTTGCCAACCGAAGTCGAAGAAGCCGGCCTTATGGATGGTCTCTCCCGGCTGGCGGTGATCTGGAAAATCACATTGCCCCTCAGCCTGCCTGCGCTGGCGTCAGTGTCGCTCTATGTCTTTATGATCGCGTGGAACGAATTCCTGCTGGCCTTCATGCTGCTGGATGACCCTTCCAAGTTCACGCTCACCCGCGGGGTGGCGATGCTCAACTCTTCCGAAATTCCAAGGCAACACCTGATGGCAGGCGCAGTGATCGCGACTGTTCCGATCATGGTGCTGTTCCTCGGACTTGAACGTTTCATGACCAAAGGCCTGACTGCAGGCTCCGTCAAAGGATAAGAAAATGACATCTTCTCAGGATATTAGCACAGAGGCCAAAGAGGTCCTGATCACCAATGATCGAGGTGGCTATACCGTTCCGACGGCGGGTCTCTACCCATATCAGTGGAACTGGGACAGCGCTGTGGCAGCGCTGGGCTTTGCACAGTTTGATGTGGACCGCGCGTGGGTGGAGATCGAGACCTTGTTCCAGGGCCAATGGGATGATGGCATGGTGCCGCACATTCTCTTTCACAAGAGTGACCCCGGGTATTTTCCAGGGCCGGAGGTTTGGGGTTGCGAAGGGCCAATTCCGTCGTCCGGAATCATCCAGCCGCCGATAGCCGCCACAATGGCACGCTTGATCTGGGCGCAGGACGAAGAAGCTGGCCGTGCGCGCATTGCCGCGCTTTATTCCAAGATGTTGAAGTGGCACAGTTGGATCATGCGCTGGCGTTTGCACCTTGGTGCCGTTTGCACCACCCATCCGTGGGAAACGGGGCGGGATAACGCGCCGGATTGGGACAACACCATGCAGCGTATGGATGCCTCTGATGTTGGCGAATACACCCGCCGTGACACACAACATGTGGACAGTGCCGACCGTCCAACAAAATTTGACTACGACCGCTACATCAAACTGGTGCAGATTGGCCGACGCTTGAAATGGGATCAGGCCGCGATGTTGGCCGAAAGTCCTTTCCGTGTTGCTGATCCTACCATGACTTTCACGACGTTGCGTGCAGCCCGTGACCTGCGCGCGGTGGGTCAGGCATTGGGTGAAGATACCGCAACACTTGAGGCGGACATCAAACGGCTTGAAGCGGGGGTGGCGACGCTGTGGAACCCGGCTCTGGGCAGCTATGACAGCCGTGATGTGTTGAGTGGCGAATGGGCCGGATGTGTGTCCAATGCGTCCTATCTGTGTTGGTTTGCTGGCGTTGAAAACAAGGACATGTTGGCGCGCTTGCGGGATGTGATGGACCGGGTGAAATACCCAGTCCCCAGCAATGATCCTGAGGCTGAAACCTTTGATGCGCGGCGCTATTGGCGTGGTCCGACATGGGCGATTGTCAACATGCTGATCGGCATGGGGCTGGCGGATATGGGGCACGTTGATGAGGCCAAAACACTGGCAAAGAAGACCGGCGATTTGATCGCGGAACACGGATTTGCTGAATATTTTGATCCATTTACCGGCAGCGCGGCAGGCGGAGGTACTTTCACCTGGACTGCAGCTGTGTGGCTGGCTTGGGCGGGAGGAAACTGATGGGGGCGATTTCACTCAAAGCGGTTGAGAAGTGGTTTGGCAATGCGCAGGTCATCAAGGGTGTCGACCTTGATATCCAGGACGGCGAGTTTGTTGTCTTTGTGGGGCCGTCGGGCTGTGGTAAGTCGACTTTGCTGCGTATGATTGGCGGCCTCGAAGACATTTCTCGCGGCGCAATTGAGATTGACGGAAACGACGTCACCGACCACCCGCCAAGTAAGCGCGGGCTGACGATGGTGTTCCAATCCTACGCGCTGTACCCGCATCTGACAGTGGCGGAGAATATGGGTTTTTCCCTGAAAGTAGCAGGGGTTAAGAAGGGCGAGATCGACCGGCAGGTGACGCAGGCGGCGGAGGTTTTGAAACTCACCGAATATCTGGATCGGCGGCCAAAAGACCTGTCCGGTGGGCAGCGGCAGCGGGTGGCGATTGGACGCTCGATTGTGCGGGATCCCACAGCGTTTTTGTTTGATGAACCGCTGTCCAATCTCGATGCCGCGTTGCGCGTGGAAACACGCTATGAGATTGCCAAGCTGCATCAGGATCTGAAGCGCACGATGATTTATGTGACGCATGATCAGGTCGAGGCGATGACGCTGGCGGATCGGATTGTGGTGCTGGAATTTGGCACCATTGCGCAGGTGGGGACTCCGCGGCAACTCTATGAAAAGCCAGCGAATTTGTTTGTGGCGCAGTTCATTGGCAGCCCGAAGATGAACATCTTGGATTGTGCTGCACAGGCCGGAGACGCGCAATTTCAACTGAGTGTTGGGGGGAGCGGGGCCTTTGGGCTGAATGGTGCGGCCAGCAAGGTCGGTGTGCGGCCGGAACATATCCGGACTTGTGCGATTGGCGCCGGACAATGTGACGGAAAAATTGAGGTTATTGAGTACCTTGGCGCAGATACCTTCCTGATTGTCGATGTGGGGCAGGACGACAAGGTTGTGGTGCGAGTGGACGGGGACCAAGAGGCCTTTGCCGAGGGTGATAGCGTTGGGTTGGCCTTCCCTGAAGATCGTACACATTTCTTTGATCAGAACGGACTGCGGTTGGAGGGTTAACGGGTAACCTTTGGCGATTTGGTACATCGGTATCGTGTCGGTATTACGTCTGTATCGCGGAGGTGCGTTATCCTGTTAACTCTTGTCTAACCAAGGCCCGCGACCGGCAACACTGCGGGGCTTCGTTTTATTTCGGGCAAAGGCGTATTTGGGTTCAAACCGAGAGGTTGGATCGTAGGCGGCGGCCGTTGATCGCGTCAGCAGTTCTGGAAACAGATTTGCAACCTCGCTTTGCGTCTGTACCAAGGGCACCCATTGCCATCGGGCCGGATAGAAGCTTTCCGGCGGCGCGCCTTCGCCGATGTTCTTTGCGCAGACCCGCGAAATGGTGGCTTACCTGAACAGCCGCGAACGGGGGGCTAAATCATCGGTGTTTGCTTAGGTAACATGGGCGCGGCGCTAAGTTGGCCGCAGGGGGGATTCGAAAATTGGGTGCTCGCGAAGGACACGCATTTCCTTGGCGGGGCCATAAAGGTCGCTGCAACTGGCTCTCAGGAGGTGATTCCGCTCAAAGAAGTGCAAGAAGCCTCAAATTTTGCGGCCCAATGGGCTGGGCAAATTGTGTCATTGGGTGCTATTCCCACCGAAGCAGTCCTTGGACCGATAGATTTAGATCAGACGTTGGAGACCCCGTCATGACCCGTTTGAACCGCCGCAGTTTTCTGACCATCGCCGCCGCCAGCGCCGCTGTGCCTGCGGGTATGGCCGTGGCCGCAACCGAAACCGCCATCTGGTCCGGCATCGCGCTAGGCGCACCAGCGCAGATGAGAATCGCAGGTATGAGCGCCTCTGAGGCGGCGCCGATCTTTGCTTCTGTGGAAGCTGAGCTGTCCCGTCTGGAAGGCATCTTCTCTTTGTATCGTGAGAGCGCGCTGACCACGCTGAACCGTGACGGTGTTCTGTCCGCACCTGCGCCAGAGCTGCTGGAAGTGCTGAGCCTGAGCGACAGCATCCACAAAGCCAGCGGTGGCGCGTTTGACCCATCCGTGCAGCCTCTGTGGCTGGCCAAAGGTGGCAAAGGCGACGTGTCCAGCGCCCAGGGCCTCGTAGGTTGGCAGAACGTCCAGTTCGACACCACAGCGGTGAAGTTTGACACCGACGGCATGGCGCTGACCTTGAACGGCATCGCGCAGGGCTACGTGACCGACCGCGTTGTGGCGCTGATGAAAGATGCAGGCCTGACCAATGTGCTGATGGATATGGGCGAAGTCGCCGCGCTGGGCACCAAAGCGGATGGCGCTGGCTGGAAAGCTGGTGTGTCCACCTCGGAAGGTGACATTGTGGCCCGCGTAACCCTGACCGACCGGGCGCTGGCAACTTCCGCGCCATCGGCCACCGTCCTGTCCGGCACCGAGGGCCACATCTTCTTGCCAAACGGTGCTGCAAGCGTTCAAGCGCTGGCATCGGTCTCCGCACCGACCGCGGCTGTGGCGGATGCTCTGTCTACCGCGCTGTGCCTGATGGATGAAACGACAGGTCGCGCGATGGTAGATCAGTTTGCCGATGCACGCATCGAGGCGCTTGCCTAAGTGCACAGGCGAACAGCACCAAGATTTGGAACCTCTCGCACTGATGTGCGGGAGGTTTTTTTGTGTCTGTTAAAGTTGTTGCACCTGCCGATTTACATGCATTGCGCGTTTTTGGACTGATTGGTTTCGTGAGTGCTCCCACATGCGTACCTTTGGCAAAGGTCTCTCCTAAATGCACTAAATAAAAGGGTAAAATTTACCACCTCACCCGTAAGGCGGGAAAGAATTTGGCTTTGTAAGGAGTCTGTTAAGGTCCGCATTTCTAGATTGGTCCCAAATTTTGATACCAGGGAACAAAGGTACTATTAACGATGACGACGACTTTGGCTGCGACCGTGACGCAATTTGGATTGGACGGAAAAGACGGCGTAACACTGCGGCAGGCTGGGGCCAGAGTGACCGAATGGTTGGATGAGGTGCTTGACCATTTTTACGATTATGCAACAGCGCAGGAACAGGCTGCCAGTTTCTTTAAATCGGACGAGATGTTGGCGCATGCGCGCAGCCAACAAAAGATTCACTGGGCCAAGCTACTGAATGGCGAGTTTGACGAAGAGTTTGCCGAGGCGGCCAGAACCATTGGTGAAGTGCACTTTCGGATTGAACTGCCATTTGAGCTTTACCTAGCGGGCTACGCCCGGGCGACATCCTTCATTCAGAGGCTTGTGGTCGAACGCAGCGCCAAGGTGATCGGGCCGGTTGGAAAGGCGCGGTTGGCGCGTGAACTCTCTGTGTTGGACCGTTTGTTCACTTTGGATATGAACCTGGTGATCGAGGCTTATTTCCATGCACAACAGGCTGAACAAGCACGGGCATTCCGGTATTTGCAGGACGGTATGCAACGCATGGCGCAAAAGGATTTGTCGCAAGATATCCCGGGCCCCAACATCAGCGATTTCCCCGCGCGGTATGATGACATGCGTCAAAGCTTCAACCAGTTGCAAAGCGACATGGGGGAGGTGATGCGCTCCATCAAGTCCGCCACAGAGGACCTAGATCTCACCGCAGCAGAGGTGAATTCCGGCGCCGATGATCTGGCCCGCCGCACAGAAACGCAGGCGGCGACGCTGGAACAAACCACGCATTCTCTGGAGGAAATCACCAAGAGCGTGCAGTCGTCCTCCAGTGCGACGCAGGAAACGGATGCAATGATGTCCCAAACCCATCAAAAGGCACAGACTGGCCAGGATGTGATGCGGGATACGGAGGCAAAGATGCGCGAGATTGCAGAATCGTCCGCGCAAATTTCTCAGATTACCGGCGTGATTGACGAGATTGCCTTCCAGACCAACTTGCTGGCGCTAAACGCAGGGGTTGAGGCGGCGCGGGCCGGCGATGCCGGGCGTGGGTTTGCGGTTGTGGCCTCTGATGTGCGGGGGCTGGCGCAGCGCGCGGCGTCCTCGGCGGCAGAGATCAGTGAGTTGATACAGGCATCAACTGAGTTGGTTGAGACCGGTGTAGAAATGGTCGATCAAGCGGGGCGTGTGCTTGGAGATATTGTCAATAAGGTAGAGGCGGTTACGAGCTTGACCTCACAAGTGGCATATTCGTCCAAGGAACAGTCCGAAGGGTTGAGCCAGATTTCCATCAGCCTGTCGCAACTGGACAGTGTGACTCAACAAAATGCGGCCATGGTGGAGCAAACCGCCGCCGCGGTCGGTTCCATGCAAAAAGACACCACCTCAATGACGGAACTCGTCAGCGAGTTTTCTCTAGCTGACAGTGAGGCGCGCAAAGAACCTGCCGAGACTTTGGATGTGCAAGACGCGGCCTAAAGGTGATCAGCCTGAAAAGGCTCCGTGGTTTAGAAGACGAAGTGATCCACCGACAGATCCGCGAGGGCAACGTTTTCCAGCAGGATATCGTTGCCTTGTCCGTCGGAGATGAGGGCACCGTTTGCTGTTGCGGACAGGTGGTTTGAAAGCAGATCGTCAAAGCTTTCGATTTCGGCAATTGCACGCAGATCGATGACGTCCCCATTTTGGACGGTGTCAAAGTCGGTAATGCGATCCTGACCAAAATCTTCCGTGAACACGAAGCTGTCCGCTCCTAGACCGCCTTCCAGCGTGTCATTGCCTGCACCACCATTGAGCGTGTCGTTACCGCCCGCACCATTGAGGTGGTTGGCGCCCGCACTGCCGGTCAGGGAGTCGTTGGCGTAGTTGGATCCCAGAATGTTCTCGATGCTGACATAGGTGTCGCCGCCAGAGTTTTTGCCGGTCTCAAGGTTCACGGTCATGCCGATGCGGTGCCCCCAATAGGACAGGGTGTCCGTGCCTTCACCACCATCAAAAAAATCACGCCCAGAGCTGTCCCACAGGACATCGTCGCCCGCGCCGCCGATCAGGTGATCGCGACCGTGACCTCCATGCAGTGTGTCGTTGCCGTCCAGGCCATAAAGCGTGTCGTTGCCGCCTGCGCCGCGGATGAAATTGTCTTGGTTATCCCCTGTGAGATGGTCGTCGGCAATGTCAGAGCCCAGCAGGTTTTCGATGTTGATCAGTTGATCGCCGCCGTCACCGGTGCCGGTGGATAGGTTGACCACCACGCCGGAAGTGGCGCCCCAGTAAGAGGCTGTGTCGATGCCCGCGCCGCCGTCGATCACGTCCTGGCCGTCATCGTCCCGCAAATAATCGTTGCCCGCACCGCCCAGCAAAGTGTCGTTGCCTGCGCGGCCATAAAGGCGGTCATCCCCTCCTGCGCCGTTGAGCACATTGTCGCCCGCGTCGCCCCAGAGGCGGTCGTTGGCGATGTTGCTGCCGAGTATGTTCTCGATGCTTTCGTAACGGTCTCCGCCGGAGTTCCGACCCGTGGCAAGGTTCACATACATGCCTGCCTTGTGTCCCCAATACGACAAGGTGTCCGTGCCTGTACCACCGATAAATACGTTACGACCGGAGCTGTCGCGCAGATAATCGTCGCCATCGCCGCCGATCATTGTGTCGTCGCCGTGACCACCATAGAGGCGGTCTTCTCCTGCGCCGCCGTGCAAGAGGTCATCACCGTCACGGCTGTAAAGGTGGTTGGCGCGGTCATCGCCATAGAGAAAGTCGGAGTCCGCCGCGCCTTGCGTTTCGCCGATCAGGAAAACGGTGTTGGTGCGTTGGCCCGGGTTGCCGGTGGCAACGGATACGGCCAGTTGTCCGTCGTCTGTAAAGAACAGGCCCTCCGGCTCCATGAAGCCGTTTGGATCAATGGAAGGATGTTTGATTTCAAAGTCTGTGGAGAACACCACGGTGCCGTCCATCGTCATTTGCACAAATTTTTTGACCGCGTCGGGCTCGTCATATCCGGTGATGGCGTAGATAAAGGTGCCATCGCTTGCCAGTGCCTGAAGTGGATTTGCCTGGCCTTTGTAGCTGGTGCCCAGTTCTGCTGGAGCGTCAAACTCGTAAACCGGGTGAGCGTCTGTCAGCGTGCCGCTCACGTCCACAAGGTCGCTCATACGGAACACACGCAGCATGTCGTGGGTGTTGTTGGATTCAACGATAAGATACTGGCCGTCTGCAGAAATAGTTGGAGAGGCGGAGCCGGATTTTCCTGTTTCGGGCCAGACCTGCAGCTCTTGGACATTGCCAACAAGCAGGCCGGTTGGGTCGCTTGGGTCTGCAGAAAGCTCAAACCGCAGCACGCTGTCCGCGTCGCCCATTTTTGAGGACCAAAATACGTGAAAGGCCTCTTCCTCACCGGTGATGTCATTCATCCGGTAGACGGTTTTTTCAAAGCTTAGGCCTTGGTGTCCGATGTCTGCCATGGCGGTTTTGGTCACGCGGTCTGCGGTCTCTTGGGAGCCATTTGCGTTGGCATTTTCATACAGGCTAATCACCGCGCGCTTGTTTGCACCAGAGCCGGTTACGTGGAGGCTGACAAAGGCCTCGCCCATTTGGTCCACGGATTGAATGACATTGCGTGCGCCTGCGCCAAAGGGGGCAAGACCCTGATACTGGACGGCAGTCTCGGTCATCACAAAGCGCGCATTCATCCAAAATACTCCTAAAATTTTAGGTGTTGGGGCCAAAAAAAACGGCCGAAGGCCGATAGGTGCAGGGGCAAACTCGTCGGTGCCGGGCCTCACAGGCCCAGACACCTCGCATTGGCCGTTTTGGCCTGCGTGCTGTCTTTGTCGGTGTTTTTCGTCGGGGGCGCATCTGAAAACTTAACAAATGGTTAACAAATCATTTTCATTTCAAAGCGAATTGGATGTTGAGGGCGCATAGGGGTTTTGAAGAGAGCGCGCGTGACTTGGGTTTGGTCAAGTCGCGCTTGGCTGCACCGGCGTAGACTGCTCCTGAACAGGACAAAGGACAGGTGATTTATGCCCGCGATTCTGCGTTTGTTTTCAGAAGGGTTTCGGATTTTCTTTCTTGCTGCCGGTGTTTTTGGTGCCGGCACAGGCATTCTTTGGACGCTATCTTTGATGGCTGGCGGAGCGGGTATGGATGCGCTGTATATGGCGCCAAGCCAATGGCATGCTCATGAGATGATTTTTGGCTACGGTGCGGCGGCAATTGGTGGCTTTTTTCTCACGGCGGTCCCTAACTGGACTGGCACCAAAGGTGCGTGGATTGGCTATATCGCAGGCGTGTTTGCGCTTTGGCTTATGGGACGGGTTGCGCTTTGGCCCTGGGGGCTGGTCCCGCCAATGGCCGCGATGGTGGTGGACCTGCTTTTCATTCCGGTGTTGGCATGGAAGATTCTCAGTCAGCTGCTGAAACGGCCGAAGCCACAGAATATGGTCTTGCTCTCGATGCTGGTGGCGCTGTGGGTGAGCAACCTTTTGGTGCATCTGGAATGGACCGGCCTGACCGATGGCACGGCGCGGCAAGGGATGTTGGGCGGGCTAGTGGCGTTAGTGGGGTTGATTGGCGTCTTGGGAGGGCGGGTGACCCCGGCGCTTACCCGGAATGCGATGAAGCGTGTTGAGGTGCCTGAGGCGCACTGGCCGAAGACGTCAAATGCTGTCAACAAGGCGGCGATTGTGACCTCGCTAGCGCTGCCTTGGGCAGCGATGAGCGGCATAGATCCGGTCTTTGCGGCTTTGGCGCTGAGTGCGGGGAGTGTTCATTTGGTTCGCTTGGGGGGCTGGCGGAGCCTCTGGACCGTGGGTCAGCCTATTCTGTGGTCACTGCACCTAAGTATGGCGTTCTTGGCGCTTGGGTTGATCTTGTGGGGGGTGGCCGGATTTGGCGTTGGGCAAGACCTCGCGGCGATCCACGTACTTGGTATTGGCAGTGTGGGAGGCATGACCCTGGCGGTGATGAGCCGGGCTGCGTTGGGCCATACAGGACGTGCATTGATAGCACCCGCGCCCATGGTCTGGGCTTATTCGGTGATGGCCTGTGCCGCGTTGATCCGTTGGGGTGGGCAGAGTGCTTTGTTGGCGGTCTATGATTTCACGCTGGTGATGTCCGGGGGGCTTTGGGTAGCCGCGATGGTGTTGTTCCTGATTGCGATGTACCCAATGGTGATTGCCCCCCGCGTGGATGGCAAGTAGCGCTTAGGTCTTCTTGGCGTCGTCCACGATGGTCATTTTCGCAAGGCCGCTTTCACCCAGTGGAATGGTTGCGAAAGGCCCGCCAATGGTCATCTGCGCCAGATCGGTTGGGTCGGCTGGTGGTGCATCGGCAAGGATCGCCTCCGCAAACTGCTCAGCGTTGTCTTGTGGTTTGTAGCCGATGTGGCCTGCGCCGGTGTTGTGCACCGGGGCGCGGTCGTTGTTGGAAATGCCGTAGACAATTGAAAAGCCAACGGTTTGCGCGGTGATCGCAGCGCTGACCATGCGGATCAGGTCGTCATAGCTAAGCCAGGTGGAAAGCGAGCGCGGGGCCACAACCTGCGCGCAGGAGAAGATGCGCATGTGCACGCTCTCAACGCCGCGTTTGTCCCAATACATGCGGCCCAGATCTTCGGCGAAACATTTGGCGAGGCCATAGAAGGTGTCCGGGCGGTGCGGTGCGTCGATGCCGATGTTGTCAGAAATTTTGTGCATGCCCACGGCGTGCACGGAGCTGGCGTAAACCACCCGTTTCACACCATTGCGGTAGGCGGCTTCCCAGACATTGTGTGCGCCGATGATGTTGGGGCCGAGGATCTCCTCAAATGGGGCCTCATCACCAATGGCGCCAAAATGCACCACCATGTCGGCGTCTTTCAGAATCTCGATCATGGCATCCAGATCGGCCAGGTCGGCCTGCACATAGCTCTCGCCCGCGTAAAGCGTGCCAATGTCCTCAGCGATGTCGGTGGAGACCAGTTCATCTGCCAGTTTGGTCAGCGGCTCACGCAGGTAAGAGCCAAGGCGGCCAGCGGCGCCGGTGAGGACAAGTTTTTTCATAGTCTGGGAGCTTTCACTTCTTCTAGTAACGTGTCTGCGGCGCGGGCCAGAAGGCCAGCGTCCGAACCACAGGCAACAAAGGTAAAGCCCGCGCCCAAAAGGCGGCGGGCAAAGGCCACGTCGCGCACCAGAGTGCCGACAGGGATTTTCTTGGAAATCAGGCGCATGGCAGCGGGCAGGATTTTGGCCCAGACAACGTCATGCATCGCCTGACCGAGATAGCCCATGTCTGCAGCAATGTCGGCAGGGCCGAAAAAGACGCCGTCCACGCCGTCGACCGAGGCAATGGCATCGACATGTTCCAGGGCCTGTAGGGACTCGACCTGCACCAGGACCGCAGTGGTGTCATCCACAGTGGTGGTGTAGTTATTGTTGCGGCCAAAACCGGTTGCGCGCGTTGTGCCACCAAAGCCCCGGATGCCGTTGGGCGGGTAGCGAGTGGCGGCCACCGCGGCGGCGGCTTCTTCGGCGTTTTGCACCATCGGAAAGAGCAGGCCCGGCGCGCCGAGGTCCATCAGACGCTTGACCTTCACGGGGTCGTTCCAATCTGGACGGACAATCGCCGTGCTGTCATAGCCGTTGACGACCTGCAGTTGCGCCTGCACATCAGACAATTCGCCCGCGCCATGTTCCATATCCAACAAAAGCCAGTCATAGCCCGCGCTGGCGACCACCTCAGTGGTCAGGGCATCGCCAAGCGACACCCAGAGGCCAATTTGCGGTTTACCTTCGCGGATTGCAGTCAGGAACGGGTTGGATTGCACCATTAGATCACGGCCTTCTCAACTATAGGGTCATTGTTGAGAACACGTTCAAACGTAAAGGGCGCCATGTCTAGGGTGCGGAATTCCCCGTAGGTCAAAAGCTCGGCCACCGCACGGCCCATGGCTGGGCTTTGTTGCAAGCCGTGGCCGGAGAAACCGTTCTGGAAGATGAAATTGGTGACTTCAGGGTGAGGTCCCAGAATAGCATTTTGATCCAAAGTGTTATAGGCGTAGTGCCCGGCCCATTCCGTGACCACTTTGATGGCCTCAAATTGTGGAATACGGGTGGCGATGATTGGCCAGACGTGGTCCTGCCACAGAGAGTGATCCATGTGGAAATCATCAAAGGCCACGGCGGGATCGGGATCAGGGGTTGCGCCAGCCAGATAGGACGTGGGGCCGTCTTGGCGGAAGTGCACGCCGGACGGATCAATCGTCAGCGGCAATTCCATCGGCAATGGCTGTTCCGCGGAGAAAATCCAGGTGAAGCGCTTGCGGGGCTCCACGGGCATGTGGATGCCCGCCATTTCAGCGGTGCGCGCAGCGCGTGGGCCGGAGGCGTTGACCATATGGCCGCAAGACACCACGTCGCCGGAGGCCAGCGTGACCGAGGTGACCTTTCCGCCATCCCGGGCCATGGCGACCACTTCGCCTTGCACGTATTCCACACCGCGTTCACGGGCAGACCGGCGGAACCAGTCAAATACAACACCGCCATCCCAATAGCCTTCGTCTTTGGTGTTGATTGAGCCCAGCAGGATGTCGTCCACATTGTAGAATGGGTAGCGTTTGGCGATCTCTTCTGCGGTCAGTAGTTCGGTTTCGGCACCAGCTGCGAGCTGCACCTTTTGGTTGTCCCGCAGGGTTTGGGCGAAGCCTTCGTTATCGGCCAAATAGAGATAGCCGTAGTTCTGGATATCCACATTGGGCACACGTTCGTCATCGCCCATACGCGCGCGCAGGTTCTTCACAAAGTCCGCCGTGAACTGCGAGATCTGCACATTCAGCGTGTGCGAAAATTGCTGTCGGATGCAGGAATTGGTGTGCGCGGTGGAGCTGAACTCGTAGGTGGGGTCTTTTTCCACCACCAGAACCGAGCCGGTGAAATCCGGATTGTCAGACAAAAACCACGCGGTGGAGGATCCCATGATCGCCCCACCGATGATGACCACATCGTATGATGTTTTGGTTGGCTTGGTCGCCATTGCGCCTGCTGCCATTAGACACTCTCCCCCCGTTGAGCCCGGGTCAGGGCCTCGGCAATGTCATCTGCCGAAATGCTGTAATGCTCTGCCGCGTGTTCCGGGGTGATGTAGCCAAGCGCAACATCGCGTTTGACACGTTCCGGATCGCGGCGTTTCGGGTTACCGTAGCCGGCGCCGCCGGGGAAGCCCATTTGCACCACAGTGCCGTGCGGGATGAATTGTTTGCCTTTGCCACGGATGGCCGCGCCATCAGAACGGGCCAGACGGGTGGCTCCACCGGCACCGCCCTCACGCCGACCCAGAGCCGGATGATCGACACGATCCAGCATGAGCGAGATGTCAAACTCGTAGCCTTCGCGCGCGCCCACATCCATGTATTGCCCGAGGCCGCCGCGGAACTCGCCCGCGCCACCGCTGTCCGGGCGCAATTCTTTGCGCCAGATCAGAACGGGGCCAACCTGTTCGGTGGCTTCCACCGGCATGGTCATCACGCCAGAGGGGAAGGCGGTTGCGTTCATGCCGTCCAGTGTTGGCCGTGCGCCGGAGCCGCCGGAGTTGAACGTCAGCACTTCGGCGCGTACGCCGTCTTCCGGTGCGTCGCCATCCATGCGCGGACGCAGAGAGACTTGGAAATTGCAGAGACAGCCTGCGCCCTCGGCAGGCACCGTGTTGGGCAGCAGTTTGTCGAGCGCGTTGTAGACCGTGTCCGGCACCATATGGCCAATTACGTGGCGCAGCGCGACAGGCGCCGGAAACTTGGCGTTGACGATGCTGTTTTCCGGAGCGGTGATTTCGAACGGGGCCAGCGAGGCGGCGTTGTTGGGGATCTCCGGCGCGATCGCGCATTTCAGCGCGTAACAGGCATAGGCCTTGGTGTAGACCAGCGGCACGTTGATGCCTTTCTTGTCCAAGCCAGATGTGCCGTCCCAATCGCTCAGAATGCGGTCTTTCTCGATGGTCAATTTGACGTGCAGGTCGATGGGCGTGTCGTAGCCGTCGATGCGCAGATGTCCCTCGGCTTCGCCGGGTGTGAGCGCGTTGATACGCGCCAATGTGGCCTCGCGGGAGTTGGTCAGGATGAAATCGGAGATGCCGGATAGGTCGGACAGACCAAACTCTTCCACCATGTCGATTAGGCGGTTGTGACCAATCTCGTTGCTGTTTGCCAGCGCGTAGATATCCCCGACAAGCTGGTCCGGTTCGCGCACGTTGCCGCGGATCAGGGACAGCAGGGTTTGGTCCGCAGTGCCGCGCTCTGCAAACTTCATGATCGGCAGGTAGAGGCCTTCTTCGTGCACGTCGTTGGCGTCTGCGCCAAAGCCGCGCCCGCCAATATCGGTGACATGGGCTGTACAGGCAAAGAAGCCAATCAATTGGCCGTTATAAAAGGACGGCGTGACCACGGTGATGTCGTGCTTGTGGCCGGTGCCTTCCCAAGGATCGTTGGTGAGGTACACGTCGCCTTCAAACATGTTGTCGCGCCCAATGCGACGGATGAAATGACCCACGGCGTCTGCCATGGCATTCACGTGCCCCGGCGTGCCGGTCACCGCCTGCGCAAGCATGTTCCCGGCGTCGTTATACACACCGGCGGAGAGGTCTCCTGCCTCGCGAACAGAGGTGGAAAAGGCGGTGCGGACAAGGGCTTGTGCCTGTTCTTCCACCACGGAGATCATGCGGTTCCACATGACCTGATAGGCAACTTTGCAGTGCTCGGTCATTGGGTTGTCTCCTTTGTGCGCACGTCGAGCGTGCCGTCTGCGTGGGTCAGTACCTCGCGGCTGGCGGGAACGACGACGGTGGTTTCATCTTCGGTCACAACGGCAGGACCTTGGGCGATCTTGCCGGTTGGCAACTCGGTGCGGGCAATCACGGCGGCGTCCACGGTTTTGGCCAAGGCCGGATCAAAAAGCGGGCGGGTCGCGGTCGGCTTCAGCGGCGTCAGCGTGCCGGTGTCTTCAAGAGGGGCGGTGGCGGACTGTGCGGTGTAGGCGTTCACGCTCCACACGGTGATTTCAACATCCATACCTTCAACGGCACGGCCAAAGAGCGCTTTGTAGTCGGTCTCAAACAGGCGCAGGAACGTGTCGGCATCCGGCGCTGCGGCTTGGTCTGCGGTCAAGGAGATGGGGATTTCCCAGCCCTGTCCGGCGTAGCGCATGTAGATCTTGTGGTCGCGCAGGATCTCGGCCTCCGCATCACAGGACCGCACAAAGCGGGTGGCTTCATCAGACATATCCGCAAACAGGGCTTTCACCTTCTCGGGATCAAAATCGCCAAGGCGCATGAAGACCGACCGGTTGGCCTCAAAGCTGAATGGCGCGCGCAGGAAACCGATGGCGGAGCCAACGCCGGCACCTTGAGGCACGAGACAGCGGGAGACACCGAGTTTCTCGCACAGCCGGGCGGCGTGCAGCGGGGCTGCGCCGCCAAAGGCAATCATCGTGTACTCGGAAAGGTCCTCGCCGTTTTCCACGGCGTGCACGCGGGCGGCATTGGCCATGTTTTCATCAACAACTTCCGCCAGGCCAAAGGCGGCCTCTAAGGCGTCCATATCCAGAGTTTGCCCAATGGTCGTGTCCAATGCCTTTGCGGAATTCTCTTGGTGCAGCGGAATGGAGCCGCCCGCGAAGTTGTTGGGATCGAGCTTGCCAAGGATCAGGTCGGCATCTGTAACGGCGGGGGTGTCACCACCACGTCCATAGCAGGCCGGGCCGGGTTCGGAGCCGGCGCTTTCCGGACCAACCCGGATTTGGTTCATCGCGTCCACATGGGCCAATGAGCCGCCGCCCGCGCCAATTTCGACCATGTCGATCACCGGGATCGAGATCGGCATGCCGGAGTCCTTTTTGAAGCGGTAGGTGCGGGCCACCTCAAACACACGTGCGGTTTTGGGCGTCTGATCTTTGATCAGGCAGATTTTGGCGGTTGTGCCGCCCATGTCAAAGCTGAGCACTTTGGAGAGGCCGTGTTTGGCGGCAATGTCGGCGGCAAAAATGGCGCCACCTGCAGGGCCGCTTTCGACCAGACGTACGGGGAAGTCTGCCGCGCTTTCCAGCGACATGATCCCGCCGCCGGAGTGCATCAGGAACACGGGGCACGCAGCGCCTTCCTCGGCCAGCCGATCTTTCAGACGGCCCAGATAGGATTTGATCAGCGGTTTGATATAGGCGTTGGCAATGGTGGTGTTGAACCGCTCATACTCGCGCATCTGTGGGGAAACTTCACAGGAGAGCGAGACCATCACATGCGGCAGTTTTTCCGCCAGAACCTCGGCGATCAGGCGCTCGTGGGCGTCATTCACATAAGAATGCAGCAAGCCGACGGCGATGCTTTCGTAGTTGGCTTCGGCCAGTTCATCCGCCAGCGCTTCGACGTCCGTGCGCTCCAGCGGGATCAGTGCAGCACCGGTGGCGTCCATCCGTTCCCGCAGTACATAGCGGCGGTTGCGCGCCAGAAGCGGTTCCGGCAACGTGAGGTTCAGGTCATACTGCTCAAACCGGCTTTCTGTGCGCATCTCGATGACATCGCGGAAGCCTTCGGTGGTGATCAGCGCAGTTTTTGCGCCGCGCCGCTCGATTAACGCGTTGGTCGCCAGCGTGGTCCCGTGGATGATCTGATCAATGGCGGCGGGTGTCACACCGGCTTTGGCGCAGACCTGATGCATCCCGTCGACAATGGCGTTTTCAGGCGCGGCGTATGTCGTCAAAACTTTGGTGGAAAAACGCTTTTTGTCGATTTCCAACACCACATCGGTGAAAGTTCCGCCAATATCGACGCCCAAACGGGTTCTGGGTGATGGCATCTGAATACGCCTCCTTCTGTCTTGGGGAGCAGGGTAGAGAGGGCGCTTCATGAAATCCAATTATTAGATTTCATGAATTGGATTAGGAAAATTTATCCATCGGCGTGGGCTTGTGCCACCTGCTGGGCCAGTTCTGCCGCCGCACTGACAAAGCTGGGGCAGGTGTCGGCGTCGTAGCGTGCGTAAAACTGCAGGGCGTCCGGCACCCAGAGATAGCGCAGCGGGGTCAGCGCCCCGTTGTTTAGATCGTCGCGCACCATGGCTTCGGGCAGGCAGGCAACCCCCAATCCGTCACGGGTCATCTGATGGCAGGCCGCCAGATTGGAGGAGGAGACATGTCGCACAGAAATGTCGGAAAAGGCGGCGAAGTGATCTTGCATCTGGTTGTAGGGGATCGTGCCGCGCGCGTGGGTCAGGATTGGGTGTTTGACCAGTTCATGGAGGCTCAAGACTTTGTCTGACAGGCCCAATTGGGGGCTGCCGACCCAGAGCATCGGCAATGGGCCTAGATCTGCACTGCCGCTGCTTTGGCGCTCAAATGGTGCGCTTTGCAAAGCCAGATCAATCCGTCGCTCCGTCAGCGCGCGGGACAGGTTCACCGAGAGATCAACCGTCAGATCCATGTCGATATTGGGGAAGCGCTCCTTCAGTGCGGAAAAGAACTCCCCCAGCCATGTGTGGACGATCATCTCAGTCACACCAATGCGCAGGGTGCCATCAAACAGGCTGTCATCCGCCGCCGTCAGTAGGAAACGGTCCATTGCCAAAAGCACATTGCGCGCTTCCAGCAGCAGCTTGTCCCCCATAGGCGTCAGTCGAACGGAGCCCGCGTCTCGCGTCATCAGGGAGTGGCCAATCTGCCCTTCAAGTGCCGCAATACGGGTGGAGATATTGGGCTGGGTGGTGTTCAACCGGTCCGCCGCACGTCGGAAACTTTGCAGGTCGGCAACCGCCACAAAGGCTTGAAGCTGTTTCAGGCTGATCTGGGCCATGTGCGCTCGCAGGCTAAGAAAGTCGCGGCACATTAGGGCAGGTTGTTCAGGTTGGAAAGGCGCGCATCTGGCGGACACCGGCGCGGAACCTTGCTCCCACGAGAATTCTGTGCATGTTAGCGGAAACATTTCTTTGGCACGGAGTCTGATGCGTATGTGGTCGGGTGCCAAAGGGGAAAGAACACATGCGCAGTGGGGGAGTGTGAGTATGGAAATCAATCCAGAGAATTTTCTGAGGGAGTTGTTTGATCGGGCGGTGGCCGTGGCGGACCCGATGGCCGCTTTGCCTGAGGTGTTGGGCGAGAAACCCACTGGCCGATTGACTGTGGTCGGCGCAGGCAAGGCAAGCGCGCGTATGGCGGAAGCTCTGGAAAGCGCTTGGGGGCCATGTGAGGGACTGGTGATCACGCGGTACGGCTATGAGCGGCCGTGTCAGGGCATCACCATCAAATCCGCAGCGCATCCTGTGCCGGATGCGGCGGGCGCGGCTGCGACGCTGGACATGCTGGACCTCATGCGCGGTCTTGGCGCGGAAGATACGGTTGTGTGTCTGATTTCAGGCGGCGCGTCGTCTTTGCTGACGGCACCGGTGCCGGGGGTGACGCTGGACGAATTGAAACAGGTGAATGCCGATTTACTGGCCTCTGGTGCACCGATTTCCGCGATGAATGCGCTGCGTAAACATCTGTGTCAGGCCAAAGGTGGGCAACTGGCGGCAGCGGCCTATCCGGCCAAGGTGGTGAGCTATCTGATTTCAGACGTGCCAGGCGATGATCCGGGTATGATCGGTTCTGGTCCGACGGTGGCAGAACCAGAGAGCTTGGACAGCGCACTGGCTGCTTTGGCACCGTTTGGTGTGGCTTTGCCCGCACATGTCGAGGCGGCGGCGCGGGCCCATGCCGGTGTGGTGATGCCGGGTGACGAGCGCCTGTCTACCACAGAGAACATATTATTTGCGTCTCCGCTGCAGTCCCTCAAAGCAGCGCAGGAACTGGCGGAAGCGGCCGGGCTCCGGGTGGAAATTCTTGGCGATGCGCTGGAAGGCGAGGCGCGGGATGTGGCGCAAGCGCAGGCAGACCTGGCCAAAGCCAAGGTGGGGCGTGGCCCACGAGTGCTCCTATCGGGTGGAGAATTGACCGTAACGCGTCGTGGGGATGGCGTCGGTGGGCCAAATGCCGAGTTCGCGCTGGCCTTGGCGCTGGCACTGGACAGTGCAGAGGGCATTCATGCCATTGCCTGTGACACCGATGGTGTGGATGGCGCTGCCGACGTGGCCGGAGCCGTGATTGGCCCGGACACGTTGAAAACCGCCCAGGCCACTGGCGTGGATGCAGCCCAGGCACTGGCCCAAAACGATGCGCATAGTTTTTTTGAAAAGATCGACGCGCAGGTGGTGCCGGGACCGACGCTGACAAATGTGAATGATTTCCGCGCCATTTTGATCACCAAGTAATTGCACCTTGCGGTCAAAGCCGCGTAGAGGTGGTTCACAAATTAACTTGTGGGAGCAAGATGATGAAAAAGGCGATTATCACAGGCCACTCTAAAGGGCTTGGTGCGGGAATGGTGACCTGCATGATTGAAGCTGGCTATGAGGTGTTGGGACTGTCCCGCTCTGGCATTGGATCAGAGATTTCAGGCCTGACCGAAGTCGCGCTGGATTTGGGGGATACGGCTGCGGTGAGTGCTTTTGCAACGGGTGCCAAATTCGCCAGTTTCTTAAATGACGCGACCGAAGCCGTGTTGATCAACAACGCCGGTATTGTGGAACCCATTGCGCCGATTGGGCGGCAGGACGCAGGCAAGATTGCGCAGTCGTTGGCGGTGAATGTGACAGCAGCCTTGATCCTCAGCGATGCGTTCGTAGCGGCCACCGGAGGTGCAGACCGGCGTGTGGTGCACATTTCCAGCGGCGCAGGGCGCAATGCCTACACTGGATGGAGTGTATACTGTTCTACCAAAGCGGCGATGGACATGCATGCGCGGGCAATGGTTGAGGATGCGGTCGCCGCGCTGAAAGCTGAAAGCATTGCGCCAGGTGTGATTGACACTGGCATGCAGGCCACGATCCGCTCCGCGCCTGAAGAAGATTTTGCGCTGCTGGACCAGTTCAAATCCATGAAAGCCGAAGGCGGCCTGGCAAAGGCGGAAGACACAGCCGCAAAAATTTGTGGGCACATCCTGAGCGACCGTTTTGGCGCGGAGACCATCACAGACGTTCGTACGTTCTAAAACAGTAAGGCCCTCGTCTGGTTTGCGAGGGCCTTTTGCAGAATGTGCGTGAGACGCATATTTTTCTTTGTGCCTTCGAGTTTTTTATTGCCGAAAAGCCATAGAGTGGCTTAGGGAAGGCATATGCATGTTAGCGCTAAAGTTTGTGGGAACTCTGGCAGCATTCGGAGGATGACATGAAACGCTCTACCATCAATGACATCATGGCGTCTGCGGATGACATGATCCGGTCTTACGGGTTCCAACTGCCGCCTTTTGCCTATTGGACGCCAGAGGAGTTCAAGGCGCGGGCCAAGGAGGCCGAGGCGCTCATTCAGGCGCGCTGCGGTTGGGACATTACCGATTATGGTGCGGGCCGTTTTGACGAGATGGGCCTGTTTTTGTTCACTCTGCGCAATGGCCGACTGGCTGATCTGCAGCGCGGTGGTGGCATGTGCTATGCGGAAAAGCTGCTGATCTCGCGTCAGGATCAGTTGTCTCCCATGCATACGCATGTGATCAAAGCGGAAGACATTATTAACCGTGGTGGGGCCACTATGGTGGTGGAGCTGTTTGGCTCTGATGACGATGGTAACTTTGCTGAGGACCGCGGTGGTATGGTGATGTGTGACGGCATTCCACGCGCCTTTGCGCCGGGCGAAAAGCTCAAATTTGCGCCGGGCGAAAGTCTGACCCTGATGCCGGGTGACTGGCATGCTTTCTGGGGCGAGGGGGGCGACGTGCTGATTGGCGAGGTCTCCACCGTGAATGATGATGAAACTGACAACATCTTCCGCGAGCCGATTGGTCGGTTTGCCGAAATCGAAGAAGATGTTGCGCCCACCCACCTATTGGTGAGCGACTACGCCAAGTGGCTGGCCTGAGGAGGCAAAAATGATCCTGTGTTGCGGCGAAGCGCTGATTGATATGATCCCACGCGAGACTGTTGATGGTGGCACAGGATTTGTGCCCCACGCTGGCGGCGCAGTGTTCAACACCGCCGTCGCGCTGGGCCGTCTGGGCGCGCGTGTCGGTCTGGTCAGTGGTATCTCCACCGACAGTTTTGGTGATATTCTGATGACGGAACTGGTGGCGAGCAACGTCAGCACCACAGCCCTCATTCGCGCCAAACGCCCATCCACAATGGCCTTTGTGCATTTGAGCAGCGGGCACGCAACCTATTCGTTTTATGATGAAAACACCGCTGGCCGCATGATCCAGCCTTCCGACCTTGTGTCGGTGGAACCTAAAGTAAAAGCGCTGTTCTTTGGCGGAATCAGTCTGGCAGTAGAACCTTGTGCGGACACCTACGCGGAGTTGCTTGAGCGCGAAGGCGCGGGCCGCGCGGTGATGGTTGACCCAAACATCCGTCCGGGCTTCATTGCGGATGAGCAGGCTTACCGGGCGCGATTGGCCAGGATGTTCGCCAAGGCCGACATCGTAAAGGTGTCGGACGAGGACCTCGAGTGGTTGGTGCCTGGTAATGACAGTCTGGATGAGCGCGCCATGAAGGTCATAGATCAAGGTCCGGCACTGGTTTTGGTCACGCGTGGCGGCGAAGGGGCTGACGCCTATGTGAGCAGCGGCCACAAACTGTCCGTGGCGGCCGAAAAGGCAGAGGTGGTGGATACCGTTGGTGCGGGGGATACGTTCAACGCCGGTGTTTTGGCAAAGCTGGCTGAACTTGGCGTGCTGACCAAAGCCAAGGTCCGCAACTTGTCTCTGGAGGACGCAGCATTGGCTTTGGCCTTTGGTGCCAAGGTGGCGGGCGTGACAGTGGCGCGGGCCGGCGCTAATCCCCCCTGGGCCAGCGAATTGACCTAAGGGCTTGCGTTACAGGCGTTAGGGCGGCACATAGCGGGCGATCTGACAGGAGCCGCACATGACACCGCAGGACGTTGAAACCCTTTTTACCCGCCACGACGGCAGCTACGGATTTGCCCGCTGGGGTCGTCCGATTGCGCCGGTGGTTTTCGGTGTGGAAGATGCAACGCTGCAAACCGTGAAGGGCGCGCTGGAGGCGGTGGTCACTTTGGTGGGCCACCAAATGGCGGAAACCGATCCGGAACTTGGCAGCAACCTGATGATGTTTTTCTTCCGGGAGTGGGATGAACTTCTGGCAGTGCCGGATCTGGAGCGTTTGATCCCGGACCTTAAAGCGCTGGTGGGCCGTTTGCAGGAGGCGGATGCTACGCAATACCGCGCTTTCCGTTTTGACAACGACGGCGGTATTCAGGCGGCATTTGTCTTCTTGCGTATGAATAAAGCCATGGCCCAAATTCCTGCAGAGGCCTTGGCGCTGGGAGAAGCGGTGCAAACCATAGTCACTTGGGGGCCGCAGGCCTTTGCCGAGCAATCGCCCTTGGCGGTGGTGCCGGACAGTGGCGCCACCGTGCTGCGGCCGGAGATCGCTGCAGTGATTGCCGCCGCTTATGACCGGATGATGCCGGTTGCGGCTGAAGATGCGAGCCACGCCTTGCGCCTGTTTGCGCGGCTGCGCCTCGACTAACCACGCAATTTCGCACTTTAGCCTGACATTTGTTGTTCTCATGTGCGCTTGTGCGGTGCTGGCTGTGCAGTGGCACCTGTTTTGTGAACCGGCCATTTGAGTCACTCTGTTTGCGTAGTCAAACGTAAACAAGGAGTGTGACATGGCAGGTGATGTGCCCATCATTGCGGCGACCCGACCCGTCAAAGTGGAGCTGGAAGAAGGCAAAAGCTATTTCTGGTGCAGTTGCGGGAAATCCAAAAATCAGCCGTTTTGTGACGGCAGTCACGCGGGAACAGAGATGACGCCGCAGAAGTTCACCGCCGAGAAATCCGGCGATGCGTTTTTGTGCCAATGTAAAGCCAGCGCAAATGCACCGTTTTGTGATGGGACCCACGCTCGTATGGGGGAGGCCAAGGCGGGCGACCCTGCGCCCAAACCGCAATGGGATGTGCCGCAGGCCGTGGCGACCCCGGAAGAACCCACCGTGGCGCGCATTCATGAGTTGGCGCGCGATGGTCTGAGCAAGCTGGGCCATCACGGTGAGATGGGCTCCATGGGCGTGCCGCGTAAAGACTTGCCGCAGTGGGATGACATTCAAATTCTGCCTGCTCAGGTGGCGCGTAAGCCGTTGTTGGATGATGCGCCGGTGGACACCTCTGTTGTGATCGGCCCACGTGCGGCCAAACCGTTGCAGTTGGACATTCCGCTGTTTGTCTCTGACATGAGCTACGGCGCGCTGTCCGAGGAGGCCAAAACCGCGCTGGCCCGCGGCGCGGAACTGGCCGGCACCGGAATTTGCTCTGGCGAAGGCGGCATGTTGCCCGAAGAGCAGGCGGAGAACTCCCGCTATTTCTATGAGCTGGCCTCTGCCCAGTTTGGCTGGAAGCCGGAACTGGTTGAGCGGGTGCAGGCTTTCCACTTCAAAGGCGGACAGGGTGCCAAAACGGGAACCGGCGGGCATTTGCCCGGCGAAAAGGTGCAAGGCAAAATTGCCGAGGTGCGGGGTCTGGAGCCGGGGCATAGTGCGGTGTCGCCCTCCACTTTTCCGGATCTGCACACGCCGCAGGACTTTGCCCGCATTGCCGATGAGGTGCGCGAACGCTCCGGTGGCATTCCGATTGGCTTCAAACTCTCGGCCAACCACATTGAGGCAGATATCGACTTCGCGCTTGAAGCAGGCGCGGATTATATCATCCTTGATGGCCGTGGTGGCGGTACAGGCGCAGCGCCACTGATCTTCCGAGATCACATTTCGGTGCCCACCATTCCGGCTCTTGCTCGGGCGGGGCGGCATCTGGATGCCAAAACCGGGGGCGAGGTTTCTCTTGTGATCACCGGCGGTCTGCGTGTGGCTGAAGACTTTGTCAAAGCCATGGCGCTGGGCGCGGATGCGGTTGCGGTGTCCAATTCCGCCATGCAGGCGGTGGGGTGCATCGCGGCGCGCATGTGCAACTCCAACAACTGCCCGGTGGGCATTGCAACGCAAAAGCCGGAGCTGCGCAGAAAGCTGGATGTGCAGATCGGGGCGGAGAAACTCGCGCGTTACTTTGGCGCCAGTGTCGAGCTGATGCAGGTGCTGGCACGGGCCTGTGGACACAGCAGCCTGTCGGATCTGAACGCCGATGACATCACCACCTGGAAGCGCGAGATGGCCGACCTGAGCGGCGTGCGTTTTGCTGGTGTTGACGGCTAAATCTCTCGGGCGGCTCCGCGTTTGACGCGGGGCCGCCTTTGACATGCTTGCATTGCGGCAGCGGCTTGCCTACCCATAGGTCATCTTATTGTGGAGACCTGCCAATGCCTTACACCTTGCCAATCCGCGTCTACTACGAAGACACCGACATGGCAGGCATTGTCTACTATGCCAACTACCTGAAATTCATTGAGCGCGGCCGCAGCGAGTGGGTGCGCGAGATTGGTATGGATCAGCATGAAATGAAGGCTGAGGGCATTGTCTTTGCTGTGCGCCGCGTAGAGTGCGACTATTTGGGCAGCGCGGTGTTGGATGATTTGCTGACGGTGGAAACCGAGGTGGCCAATGTCACCGCCGCGCGTTTGGTGATGGAGCAACGGGTGAAACGGGGCGAAGAGGTGCTGTTTCACGCCATGGTCACGGTTGTGTGTATGAATGAACAGGGCCAACCGGTGCGTTTACCGGCAAATATCCGCCAAATGGTGCATTAAAGCGGGCAAATTCCCGCGAGCGACGCCAATTTATTGGCTTTCCCCGTAGAAACCCGTTACGTTTGCTTTCAAACAAGGCTCCGACAGAGGGCCACAGAGCAGAGCAGGCTATATGGAACACGCAGCAGTCGATTTCTCGATGTGGGCGCTATTTGCGCGCGCCACTCTAACCGTAAAACTGGTGATGGTGATGCTGATCGTGGCATCCTTCTGGTCTTGGTCGGTGATTGTCCAAAAACACATCATGTACCGCAAGGCGCGGCGCGAGGCGGCTCGGTTTGACCGTTCGTTCTGGTCTGGTGAGCCTCTGGATCAGCTCTTCGAAGAGTTGGGGCCTGAGCAAAAAGGGCGATCGGCACGGGTATTTGCGGCCGGCATGGTCGAGTGGCAGCGCAGCCATCGGCAGGATGGTGGGTTGATCGCCAATGCCACCAGCCGGATTGACCGGTCGATGGATGTGGCGATTGCCAAAGAGGCCGATGAGCTGCAACACGGTCTGCCGATCCTCGCCACCGTTGGCTCAACCGCACCGTTTGTGGGTCTTTTCGGCACCGTCTGGGGCATCATGAATGCCTTTATCGAGATTGCCGCACAGCAGAACACCAACCTCGCGGTCGTCGCCCCGGGCATCGCAGAAGCGCTGCTGGCCACTGGTCTGGGCCTTTTGGCCGCGATCCCAGCGGTGATCTTCTACAACAAACTCAGCGCGGATAGTGACCGTATCGTGTCAGGCTATGAAGCCTTTGCCGACGAGTTCGCCACCATCCTCAGCCGCCAGCTGGACGCCTGAGCCATGGGCGCGGGTGTTATGAAATCGGGCGGAGGAGGCAGCAAACGCCGCCGCCGCAATCGCCGCAGCAGTCAGCCGATGAGCGAGATCAACGTCACGCCTTTTGTGGACGTTATGCTGGTGTTGCTCATCATCTTTATGGTTGCGGCACCGCTGTTGACGGTGGGCGTGCCGGTGGAGCTTCCCAAAACTGCGGCCAACCCCTTGCCGGGCGAACAGGAAGAACCGCTGACCATCACGATTGATGCCAATTTGGGCATTACCATCATGACCACGCCGGTGGCGGCCGAAGACCTGATCCCGAAACTGCGCGCCGTGGCGGCAGAGCGCGAGTCTGACCGTGTGTATCTGCGTGCGGACGGGGCCATTCCCTATGAAGCTGTCGTGCAGGTTATGGGCGCGCTTAACGCCGGTGGCTTTAGCGACGTTGGTTTGGTGACCGATGTAGGCGGCCCTGCGCTGGACGGCACGGACGTAAGCGGGACGGACAACTAGGGCGCGCGCGTGCATATCGGCCATTATATCTCGGGCGTAGCCCACACCGGCTTGATTGGCTGGGTGTTGTTGGGTGGGGTGTTTGACTCCGATCCGCCGCCTATGGAGGTGGTGGACATCGCGATGATTTCCTCTGCCGAGTTCGATGCCTTGACCCAGAGCCAGATTGCGCCGGAGACCTCAACCGAGATTGCCCTGCCTCAGCCGCCTGAAGAAACCGAGCCTGCGCCAGAAGTGGCCGCGCCTGAGGATGCGGTGGTGCCGCAGCCGGAGCCGATTGAGCCGATTGAAGCGGAGCCAGAGGTCGCGCCTGATTTGGCAGAGATTGTCGATCCCACACCGCCGGAACCAGAAGTGGCCCCGGAACCCACACCGCAATTGCCAACGCCTGAAACAGACACGGCAGTGATCATTCCGAATGCGCCGGTTGAACCGGTACCTGCGCCTGTGGAACGTGTCGCGCCGGAGCCTGTGGCGCAACCAGAGCCGGACACCACCATTGCGGACGCCTTGCAAGAGGCCACCAAGCCGGATGAGGCGGGCGAAGCGGCGGAAGAGGTTAAAGAAGACACCGCGCCCGAGGCTGCCTCCACCGAAATTGCCACCGAGCCGAAACAGGAAGAGGTGGCCAGTGCGGCGCCCACACGATCGCTGCGCCCCCGCCTGCGCCCAGCTGTGCGCGAGCCTCAGCCCACGCCAGCCGAGGACGCCATTGCCGCAGCCTTAGCAGAAGCAACTGCCCCGACCGAGTCCACATCGACTGCGCCTTCCGGCCCGCCACTCACCCGAGGTGAGAAGGACGGCTTGCGCGTGGCGGTTCAGCAGTGCTGGGTGGTGGATGTTGGCTCCCGCGCCGCAGATGTGACCGTGGTGGTCGGCCTGAGCCTGGATCAAAACGGCAAGGTGCAGGGCGATGTGCGCATGTTGAGCTATGAAGGTGGTGATGAAGCCGCCGCCAAAACCGCCTTTGCGGCGGCCCGTCGCGCAGTTTTGCGCTGCCAAAAGAATGGCTACGACCTACCCGCAGAAAAATATGACCATTGGCGGGATGTTGAGATTACATTTAACCCGGAGAAGATGAGGTCCAGATGATGAGACTTTTTGCGACCCTAGTGATCGGGATCCTGACGATGGGCCAATTTGCCCATCCGGTGATGGCCCAAAGCGGCCCGTTGCGAATTGAAATCACCGATGGTGTGATTGAACCGATGCCCTATGCGGTACCGGATTTTGTGGCGGAGACCCCAGGTTCCAACCAGGTGTCCAAAGACATCAGCCGCGTGATTGCGGCGGATCTCAACGGCACAGGGTTGTTCCGGGAAATCCCGACCAAGGCGCACATCTCCTCAATCACCAACTTTGGCAGCCCGGTACAATTTGCCGACTGGAAAGCGGTGAACGCCCAAGCGCTAATTACCGGCGGTGTCTCGGTGAGTGGCAACCAGCTTGAGGTAAAGTTCCGCGTTTATGATGTTTTTGCCGGAACAGAGCTTGGTAACGGCTTGCGTTTCAAAGGTACCACCGATGGCTGGCGCCGTATGGCACACAAAGTTGCGGACGCTGTCTATTCGCGCATCACTGGGGAAGGCGGCTATTTTGACAGCCGTGTGGTCTACGTCGCAGAAACCGGTCCCAAAAATGACCGAAAGAAACGTCTGGCCGTGATGGACTATGACGGGGCCAATCTGCAATATCTGACTGACAGCAGCTCGATTGTGCTGGCGCCACGCTTCTCGCCAACTGGCGACCGTGTGCTTTACACCAGCTACGAAACCGGCTTTCCGCAGGTCTTTGTGCTCGACGTTGGCTCCGTGCGCCGCAAGGTTCTGTCCAACGAAAGCGGCACCATGAGCTTTGCCCCACGGTTCAGCCCGGATGGCAAAAGCGTGGTGATGTCAGTGACCGAAGGTGGCAACACCGACCTTTACAAAATGGACATCGCGTCGGGCAAACGCCAGCGCCTGACGTCCACACCGTCGATTGAGACCGCGCCGAGCTACAGTCCGGATGGCAGCAAAATTGTGTTTGAAAGCGATCGTTCTGGCACGCCGCAATTGTACATCATGCCGGCGAACGGTGGCGAAGCCACGCGGATCAGCTTTGGCAAAGGCCGCTACGGCACGCCGGTCTGGTCGCCGCGTGGAGATTTGATTGCGTTCACCAAGCAAAACAAAGGCCGTTTCCACATCGGTGTAATGCGCACCGATGGCAGCGAAGAGCGTCTTCTGACGGCGTCCTTTTTGGATGAGGGGCCAACCTGGTCGCCAAATGGGCGTGTGATCATGTTCACCCGCGAAACCCGTGGTGCGGGCGGTACGTCGTCGCTCTATTCGGTGGATGTTTCCGGACGTAATTTGAAACCGGTGAAGATCAACGGCGGCGGCTCAGACCCGGCGTGGTCCCCCCTGCAATAAGGTAAGAAACCCCCGCGTTTTGCTTGCACACCAGCTTGTGATAAGACAGCGTCATAAGAAGAGCACAAAATGCATTTGAGGCGACGGGTATAAAGGCGAGGCAACACTCATGAAAACATGGACAAAAGCAGTGCTGACAGTGGCTGCACTATCTTTGGCGGCTTGTACCGATCCGGGCAGTTTCGGAGCTGGCGATGATTATGGTACCGGTACTGGCGCGGACAACGGGTTGGGCAGCAGCGCGGATCCCGGATCAATTGCCTATTTCCAAGAGGCTGTCGGTGATCGCGTGTTGTTCCTTGTTGATCAGTCCACGCTCAGTGAGCAGGGTCGTTTGACCGTATTGGCGCAGGCCAATTGGCTGATGGAGAACGCGGATTATGTGGCGGTGATCGAAGGTCATGCTGATGAGCAAGGCACGCGGGAATACAACCTCGCGCTCGGCGCGCGCCGTGCAAGTGCGGTGCAGGAACTGCTGGTGTCCCAAGGCGTGGCGTCCAACCGCATCCGCACTGTGAGCTACGGCAAGGAACGCCCGATTGAGATTTGTTCGGAAGAAAGCTGTTATGCACAGAACCGCCGTGCGGTGACCGTGCTGACCGCCAACCTGTCGGGGTAAGACATGATGCGAGCGCATGTATTTGCTTCTCTGAGCGCGCTTGCGCTTGCTGTGGCTCCGATGATGGGCGCCGCCCAAACGCGTGAAGAAACGTTGGCGGACATTCGTCAGCAACTCTCCGTATTGTACGTGGAGCTTCAGCACCTGAAGCGGGAGCTGTCCACCACGGGTTCTGCGGGCACCATTGTGACCGGCACAACCACGCTGGAGCGTGTCGATGTGATTGAACAGCAGCTGCAAGTGCTGACCGGCAAAACAGAACAGCTGCAATATCGTGTGGAACGCATCGTGGAAGACGGCACCAACCGGATCGGCGATCTGGAATTCCGGCTGGTAGAGCTTGAGGGCGGTGATCTGAGCCAGTTGGGCGAGACCACCACTTTGGGCGGGGATGTCGAAACCCTGCCGTCCACCGGCGGTGATGACGCCGGGTCGGGCGAGGGCGCGCCCACCGAACTGGCCGTTGGAGAAGAGACGGATTTCAACCGCGCGATCAGCGCCTTAGATGCCGGTGAGTTTGGTGCGGCAGCGGACCAATTCGCGTCCTTTGTTCAAACCTACCCCGGAAGCCCTCTTGAGGCGGAGGCCCATCTGCGCCGTGGTCAGGCGTTGGAAGGTAAATCCGATCTGACCGGGGCCGCGCGGGCGTTTCTTGAGGCATACTCCGGCGCGCCACTGGCAGGTACAGCACCGGAAGCTTTGTTCCGCTTGGGCAAATCTCTCGGAGCGTTGGGGCAGGTCAATGAGGCCTGTGTGACGCTCAACGAGGTTGGCGTACGTTATCCCGGTGGTGCCTTCGTGACCGAAGCGCAGGCGGAAATGGTCAATTTGCAGTGCTCCTGACCCAGCTTTCAGACGCCCTTGATCGGACGTTTGGCGCGGAAGTTCCTGACAAACTCGGAGTCGCCGTCAGTGGTGGTGGCGATTCCATGGCCCTGCTTGATCTGCTGCGCCAATGGGGTGGGGCCGAGCTTGCCGTGGTCAGTGTGAACCATGGGTTGCGGGTCGAGGCCGCAGATGAGTTGTCCTTGGTGGCGGACTACGCGGCCCGCTATGGGATCTCTCACGACATTTTACAGTGGACATGGGATGGCACTGGCAATTTGCAGAACGCCGCACGTGATGGGCGGCTAGAGGCGATTGCTGACTGGGCCAAGGCGAATAATCTGCGACATGTCGCGCTGGGACATACCAAAGACGATCAGGCCGAGACTTTTCTAATGCGCCTCGCGCGGGGCTCAGGCGTAGACGGTTTGGCCTGTATGTCTGTTGTGCGCGAAAGGGATGGCCTGACTTGGCTACGGCCATTGCTGGAGGTCGCGCGCGGCGACCTGCGCCAGCATTTGCGCGACAATGCGATCTCTTGGGCCGATGACCCCAGCAACGAGGATCCGCGCTTTGACCGCGTAAAAGCCCGCCAGATGTTTGAGACACTTGCGCCCTTGGGGTTGACGACTGATCGGCTGACACAAACGGCAGATCATATGAGACGCGAACGCGCCGTGAGCACGTGGGCGTTGCATACAGCGGCGCAAAACTGTGCTACACTGGACGCAGGTGACGCGGTTCTGGATCAAACAGCACTGAGCAAGTTGCCCGAAGCGTTGGTCCTGCGGCTTGTGGCCGAAGCCCTTCAAGAGGTGTCCGGAGCTCCCTATAAGCCAAGGTTTCGTGCGTTGCAGTCTGCGGTGGCCGCGTCAAAGTCAACGTCGTTGCATGGGTGTTTGCTTCTGCCCTCAAGGCAAGAGCTGCGGATCACGCGGGAATGGGCGGCCATCCAAAAGACACGGTGTTGCGTATCTGAGTTATGGGATGGCAGGTGGCGGGTTGAGGCCCCGGACGGGTATGAGACAGGTGGACTGCATATTGGAGCCCTCGGAGAGCGGGGGATTCAGGAGGTCGAAGACTGGCGTTTGGTCGGGAGACCCCGTCAATCGATGCTGTCTTCTCCTGCGGTATGGCGGGGCGAAACACTGGTCGCAGCGCCATTGGCGGGGCTTAAAAATGGCTGGTGTGCAGTCGCGGTGCCAAATTCACCGGTTTTTGGCACAACTTGTTAGAGCGATTGGGCACAATCGCATTGATTACGTGTCTGCGATCTCTATTTAACTCTGTACGCCCACGTGATAGGTCACGGGCGTTCTGAAAGGGAGACTTGCCTTGGGCAATGCGAGAAATGTAGCTTTCTGGGTCGTGCTGTTTTTGCTGATCCTGGCCTTGTTCAACTTGTTCAGCGGTGACAGCAGCTCGCTGCAAAGCCGTGAAAGCAGTTATTCGGATTTCGTGGCTTCGGTGGAAGCGGGCCAAGTCCAAAATGTGGTGATTGACGGCGAAAAGCTGCGCTATCAGACACAGGATGGGTCCTCCAGCACAACCATTCTGCCGGCCGATGCCGAAGTGACAAAACTTCTGACCGACAAAGGCATCAATGTACGTGCGGAGAGTCAGGAAACCTCTGGACTGCAAGCCTTCCTCGTCAGCCTTTTGCCGTTCTTGCTGCTGATCGGTGTCTGGATCTACTTCATGAACCGTATGCAGGGCGGTGGCAAAGGTGGCGCGATGGGCTTTGGCAAATCCAAAGCCAAAATGCTGACCGAAAAGCATGGCCGCGTGACTTTTGACGATGTGGCTGGCATTGATGAAGCCAAAGAAGAACTGGAAGAGATCGTAGAATTCTTGCGCAACCCGCAAAAATTCTCCCGCCTTGGCGGCAAAATCCCCAAAGGTGCACTGCTTGTGGGCCCTCCCGGTACTGGTAAAACGCTTCTCGCGCGTGCCATCGCAGGCGAAGCTGGCGTGCCGTTCTTCACCATCTCCGGTTCTGACTTTGTTGAAATGTTTGTGGGTGTGGGGGCTTCCCGTGTCCGTGATATGTTCGAGCAGGCCAAAAAGAACGCGCCATGTATCGTCTTTATCGACGAAATCGACGCCGTGGGCCGTCACCGTGGTGCCGGTTATGGCGGTGGCAACGATGAACGTGAACAGACCCTCAACCAGTTGCTGGTGGAGATGGACGGCTTTGAAGCCAACGAAGGCGTGATCATCCTCGCGGCGACCAACCGCCGTGACGTGCTTGACCCCGCACTGCTGCGTCCGGGCCGGTTTGACCGCAACGTGACCGTGGGCAACCCCGACATCAAAGGCCGTGAGAAAATTCTCGGTGTGCACGCCCGCAAGACGCCGCTGGGTCCAGACGTTGACCTGCGCATCATTGCGCGCGGAACCCCAGGTTTCTCCGGTGCCGATCTGGCCAACCTCGTAAACGAGGCTGCGCTGATGGCCGCGCGTGTGGGACGTCGCTTTGTCACCATGGAGGATTTTGAATCCGCCAAAGACAAGGTGATGATGGGGGCAGAACGTCGCTCCATGGTGCTGACCCAGGATCAGAAAGAGAAAACCGCCTATCACGAAGCAGGCCACGCGCTGGTTGGGCTGAAACTGCCGGAATGTGATCCCGTCTATAAGGCAACAATCATTCCGCGCGGTGGCGCATTGGGTATGGTTGTGTCTCTGCCAGAAATGGACCGCCTGAACTGGCACAAATCCGAGTGTGAGCAGAAGCTGGCGATGACCATGGCTGGTAAAGCGGCTGAAATCATCAAGTACGGTGAAGATCACGTGTCCAACGGTCCGGCCGGTGACATCCAGCAGGCCAGCCAGTTGGCGCGCGCCATGGTGATGCGCTGGGGCATGTCCGACAAAGTGGGCAATATCGATTACGCCGAGGCCCATGAGGGTTACCAAGGCAACACCGGTGGGTTCTCTGTGTCAGCCCATACCAAAGAGCTGATCGAGGAAGAGGTGAAACGCCTCATCCAAGAGGGCTACGAGGCCGCGCACAAACTTCTGACGGACCACAACGAAGAGTGGGAACGTCTGGCGCAGGGCTTGCTTGAGTATGAAACCCTGACCGGTGATGAGATCAAACGGGTGATGGATGGTGAACCGCCGCACTCTGATGACAATAACGGCGACGACACGGACGAAGGCAACGCCCCTAGCGTGACCGCGATCCCGAAAACGAAGCCGCGCAGTAAGCCAAGTGGGGACGGCGGACTGGAGCCGGAACCCACGGCCTAACCTGAGGGACAGGCCCAAGACCATGAAACCCCGGAGCGTGAGGGCGCTTCGGGGTTTTCTTTTTGGGCGGCGCACAAATGCTGAACACCCCCATCACCCATCTTTGATTGTCTGCGCACCCCACTGCCTCTAGGTATCTGCCAAGCACTGTGATGAGGGAACGCGATATGCCTGCATTGAAACCAACAACCTTTGACGCCGAAGTGGTCTGGCTTGGCCGGGTGGCCAATTCCGAGGAAAACCTGAGCGCCGCCTCGGTGCCGTCTTTGGATCTGGCTTTGGGGGGAGACGCAGGCGAGTTTCACTCTGGCATCACGCGGTCCTCATGCGTGCGGGTAAAAGCGCTGTATGAGCGCGGCACCGAGATCATGAATGTGCGCCAGCTGTCGGTCTTGTCTCAGGAAGAGCTCGACTTGATCGCAGCGGACATGGGGCTAGAGGTCGTGGACCCCGCCTGGGTTGGCGCATCGATTGTCCTAAAAGGCATTCCTGATTTCACGCATGTGCCGCCGAATTCCCGCCTGCAAGGGCCGGATGGCGTGACCATCACTGTGGATATGGAAAACCGCCCCTGCGTGTTGCCTGGCCGCGTGATTGAAGGCGCGCATCCTGGGCATGGACCAAAGTTCAAGACCGCCGCCACGGGTAAACGCGGTGTGACGGCTTGGGTGGAGCGGGCGGGCCGCCTGTCCGAGGGGGAAAAGTTGCGGTTGTTTGTGCCGGACCAACCGGTTTGGAGCCACTTGGAACGGGCCCGCAAATCCTGAGTCTTTGGCTGTCCACGATTGGGGCCGCTTGTCCCTGATATTGACGTTGCGTCCTCAAAACGAAACCACTGCCACTTATGCCGACGCTAGAAGCTCCGGATATGTCGGAAACGCGTCTCTTTGACGTTTTTTCGGCGCTACAAATGGGATGAGAGAGCGTCAACTATTATGACAGGGACCACCATGAGCTTCAAAACCGATATTGAAATCGCCCGTGAGGCAAAGAAACAACCTATCCAGGAGATTGGCGCAAAGCTGGGTATTGGCAGTGATGACCTGCTGCCCTACGGCCACGACAAAGCCAAGATCAGCCAGGAGTTCATCAACTCCGTGCAGGACCGTGAAAACGGCAAACTAATCCTTGTGACCGCGATCAACCCAACCCCTGCGGGGGAAGGCAAAACCACCACCACCGTGGGTCTGGGGGATGGCCTGAACGCGATTGGCAAGAAAGCCGCCGTGTGTATCCGCGAGGCCTCCTTGGGGCCAAACTTCGGTATGAAGGGTGGCGCTGCCGGCGGTGGCTACGCGCAAATCGTACCGATGGAAGAGATGAACCTGCACTTCACAGGCGACTTCCACGCGATCACCTCCGCGCACAACCTGCTGTCGGCGATGATCGACAACCACATCTACTGGGGCAACGAGTTGGAGATCGACGAGCGTCGTGTGACCTGGCGTCGTGTGCTCGACATGAACGACCGCGCGTTGCGGGACACCGTGACCTCGCTTGGTGGGGTTGCCAACGGCTTCCCACGTCAGACCGGATTTGACATCACAGTGGCCTCTGAGGTTATGGCGATCCTGTGTCTGGCCAACAATCTGGATGACCTGCAAAAACGTCTGGGCGACATGATTGTGGCCTACCGCCGCGACCGCAGCCCGATCTACGCGCGCGACATCAAAGCTGACGGTGCGATGACCGTTCTGCTGAAAGACGCGATGCAGCCGAACCTGGTGCAGACGCTGGAGAACAACCCGGCCTTTGTGCATGGCGGTCCATTTGCCAACATCGCGCATGGCTGTAACTCCGTGATTGCCACCACAACCGCTCTGAAGGTTGCAGATTATGTGGTGACCGAGGCGGGCTTTGGGGCCGATCTGGGCGCTGAGAAGTTCATGAACATCAAATGCCGCAAAGCGGGTCTCGCACCGGATGCGGTTGTTTTGGTGGCCACCATCCGCGCGATGAAAATGAACGGCGGCGTGGCGAAAGCGGACCTTGGCGCCGAAAACGTCAATGCGGTGAACGAAGGTTGCGCCAACCTGGGTCGTCACATCGGCAACCTGAAGCAATTCGGCGTGCCAGTTGTTGTGGCGATCAACCACTTTGTGTCTGACACCGACGCTGAAGTGCAGGCGGTCAAAAACTACGTGGAAAGCCAGGGCTCTGAAGCGATCCTGTGTCAGCACTGGGAAAAAGGCTCCGAAGGCACCAAAGAACTCGCGACCCGTATTGCGGAAATCGCCGACGCCGGAGTGAGCCAGTTTGCGCCGCTCTACAAAGACGAGCTGCCTCTTTTTGAGAAAATCGAGCGCATCGCAACTTCGATCTACCGCGCCGATGAGGTGCTGGCGGATAAGAAAATCCGCGATCAGCTCAAGGCTTGGGAAGAGGCGGGCTACGGCCACCTGCCGGTCTGCATGGCCAAGACACAGTACAGCTTCTCCACCGATCCTAACTTGCGCGGCGCGCCAACCGGTCACTCTGTGCCTGTGCGCGAAGTACGGCTGAGCGCAGGTGCGGGTTTCATCGTGGTGATTTGCGGTGAGATCATGACCATGCCGGGCCTGCCGCGTCATCCGGCGGCGGAGAATATCCGCATCAATGACGAAGGACTGGTTGAAGGCCTGTTCTAACGCATTGCGGTTTGGACTGAGGCGGGGTAGGGCATGCGCAACACTTGCGAGAGGATGCCATGCTGAGCCCCGCCGATTGTCCTGACATGCCAACCCTGCGTGCGCAAATCGATACGCTGGACCGTGAGTTGGTCCGCCTGCTGGCGCTACGCACCACCTACATAGACCGTGCCGTTGAAATCAAAAGCGGCGTGGGGCTTCCGGCCAATATTCCTGCCCGCGTTGAGGACGTTGTGTCCAAGGTCAAAGAGACCGCCGCAGAAGAAGGGCTGGACACCGAGATCGCCGAGATTTTGTGGCGGCAGTTGATTGACTGGTCCATCGCTCGGGAAGCCAAAACCATCAAGTTAGACTGACGCGCAAGGAGCGGCGCGTGTGAAAGCACCCACCGGGGCGCGCCCCCGGGCAGATCATAAAGGGGAGCGTGATGAGCGCACAGATTATTGACGGCAAAGCCTTTGCGGCGACAGTTCGCGAGAAAGTGGCGGGCCATGTGGCACGTCTGAAAGAGGAAAACGGCATCACGCCAGGTTTGGCCGTGGTACTGGTGGGCGAAGACCCGGCCTCGCAGGTTTATGTGCGTTCCAAAGGCAAACAGACCGTCGAAGTGGGCATGAACTCCTATGAACACAAGCTCGATGCCGACACTTCTGAAGCTGATCTGCTGGCGTTGATTGACAAGCTCAACAATGATCCAGAGGTGCACGGTATTCTGGTGCAACTGCCGTTACCGGGCCATTTGAATGAAGATCTGGTGATCAACTCAATCGATCCGGCCAAGGACGTGGATGGCTTCCATATCTCTAACGTGGGCCTTCTGGGTACCGGCCAGAAATCCATGGTGCCTTGCACGCCGCTGGGCTGTCTGATGATGCTGCGTGACCATCACGGCTCGCTGTCCGGCATGGATGCGGTGGTGATTGGTCGCTCCAACATCGTGGGTAAGCCAATGGCTCAGCTTCTGTTGGGCGATAGCTGCACCGTGACGATTGCTCATAGCCGCACCAAAGACCTGCCAGAGGTGGTCAAGCGCGCTGATATCGTGGTGGCCGCCGTGGGCCGTCCTGAAATGGTGCCGGGAGACTGGATCAAAGAAGGTGCGACCGTGATCGACGTGGGCATCAACCGCATCGACGCGCCGGAAAAAGGCGAAGGCAAAACCCGCCTTGTGGGCGATGTGCACTTCGAAAGCGCCGCGGCTGTGGCGGGTGCAATCACGCCGGTGCCGGGGGGTGTTGGTCCGATGACCATCGCCTGCTTGTTGGCCAACACCGTGACGGCCTGCTGCCGTGCCAACGGCCTGGCTGAGCCGGAAGGTTTGACAGCGTAAGGCTGTCGCTGAGATGGAATTGGAAAGGGTCGCTTTGGCGGCCCTTTTTTATTTACGTGGGATCAGTCCGCCCACGGCCCGTGATGGCTGCTGCCACCATCGACCCGCGCAAAGCTATGGCGGCCAAAGAAATCGCGCTGCCCCTGGATCAGATCGGCTGTGCCGCGTGCTTGCGTCATGCCATCAAACCACGCCAGCGCTGCTGTCATCACCGGAACGGGATGGCCGGCGGCGATTGCGGCACCCACCACAGACCGCAAGGCCGGAACCGTGTCTTTAAGCGTTGCCGCCATCTCCGGCGCATAGGCCAGCAATCCCGCCGGTGGCGCGTTGCGGAAGGCATCTGCAATGCCGCTGAGCAGTTCAGACCGAATGATGCATCCCGCCCGCCAAATCTCGGCGCAGCGTGACAGGTTCAAATCCCAGCCAAATTCCTCTGATGCGCTCGCTAAGAGGTCAAACCCCTGACTGTGGCCAATGATGCGGGTGGCCAATGCCGCTTGTTCCATCTGCGTTGAGGTCAGCTCAACCGCGCCACGCGCTGGTGCAAAAATCTCTTCGCCAATGGCGCGTGCTTCACGTCCGGCAGACCACACCCGTGCCCCCACTGCGGCCTCAACCGTATTGGCGGCCACGCCCAGCTTCTGCGCCTCAATTGCGGTCCAACGGCCGGTGCCTTTCTGGCCGGCTGTATCGACAATCACATCCACAAGTGGCTTGTCCGTCTGGGGATCTACGGTCTGCAAAACTTCGGCAGAAATCTCCACCAAGTAACTGCGCATGGGGCCGGCGTTCCAGCGGCCAAACTCCGCGCCAATTTCGGCTGGGCTCATCGCCAGGCCATGGCGCATCAAGCCGTAGCTTTCCGCCAGGAGCTGCATGTCGGCATATTCAATGCCATTGTGCACTGTCTTCACAAAATGCCCTGCGCCGTCCGGTCCAACGTGATCCACGCAGGCTTCACCTTCGAACTTGGCAGAAATCGCTTCCAGCATGGGGCGCATGGCTTCCCAAACGGACGCCGTGCCGCCAACCATCATCGACGGGCCGGTGCGCGCACCAAATTCACCGCCGGACACACCCATGCCCATATAGGCCAATCCGCTGGCCTCCAGATCGGTCGCGCGGCGGCGGGTGTCCTGAAAATTCGAATTGCCTGCATCAATCAACACGTCGCCTGGCTGCATATGGGGGCGTGCCTGCGCAATCGCATCCTCCACCGCTTGCCCGGCCGGGATGAGGAAAATGATCGCACGGGGCGTTGGCATGTCACGGACCATGTCTGCCAGACTGTTGTGTCCAATGAATGTGCTGTCAAAGGCGGGCGCCTCGGCCACAAAGCTGTCCATATCAGATTTCCGGTACGACGCCACATGCAGGTCAAAGCCGTTTTCGGCGATGTTATGCGCCAATGCGGTGCCCATCGTGCCAAGTCCGTATAGGCCAAAATGTGCAAGCGTCATCGGTATGTTCCTTGTTTTGAGGGGTAAACTAGGTTGGCCGTGCCGCTGGATACTGCGGTGCGCTACCACCTATGTCATGCGCTAACGGGCAGAAGTCAATGCGTCTGCGCCGTATCAATGCGCAAGGTTGTGGCAAACCGATACAGCGATTTCCTCCGGTGTTCGGCTGGCGTCAACGGTAAGACAGGCCTCATCCGATGTCGGTGGCTCCAGTGTGGACAACTGACTGTCCAGAAGGCTCGGAGGCATAAAATGGTCCGTTCTGGCCGTAATACGTGCGCGTATAACGTCGGGGTCGGCGGCCAGATACACGACCACGGCGTCGGGATTATTGGCGCGTAAGACATCTCGATAGCTGCGCTTAAGCGCGGAACACGCTACCACCACGGGCGTGTCCGGTTGAGATGTCAGAGCCTGTTGCATTGCATCTGAAAGTGCCTCCAACCACGGTTGGCGCATCCCGTCCGTTAATGGTTTCCCCGCTGCCATGGCGGCGATGTTTTCTGGCGGATGAAACGCGTCGGCCTCCATATAGCGTCCGCCAATCCGATCCGCCAAAGCCCGTGCCACCGTAGTTTTACCGACGCCGCTGACGCCCATAACGATGAGTGCCTTGCCTGCGCTGTTCTTGGTCATGTGGCGCTCCCTCTCTGCGTCTACATAAATGGTAGCGCAAACATTTTTCAAGGTGCGGTGGCCGTGCCCCCAATCGCCAATGTCAATTCGCGCGCCGCAGAGGTCACAGCGCGCGCCAGACGTTCGGTTTCCTCCCGGCTCACGCGGCTCGCAGGTCCTGACACAGAAATCCCGGCCACGGCTTCGCCGTTAAAATCAAAAACCGGCGCCGCGATACACCGCATGCCGACATTGCGCTCCTCGTCATCCAGAGAATATCCACGCTCTCGAATGGCAAGCAAATCTTCGAGCAGAGCATCCACATCGGTGATGGTGCGATCGGTGAACTCTGTAAGTTGTTCGCTGGCCAGCAACCGATTGCGCCGACCGGCTTCCATATGCGCCAATAGTGCTTTGCCAATGCCTGAAGCGTGCATTTGCGACAGGGTTCCCGGCGGGAAAAACGCCCGGATGCTGGCATGTGTCTCCACCTGACTGAGGAACAGCACCTGACCACCGCGTTCAACACCGAGGTTGGCTGTCTCCCCAGTTTGCTCCATCAGCCTGCGCATCACGGGGCGAGCCCGATCCACCAGGCTGGTGCGCCGCAGAAACTTCGCGCCGATGATAAACGCGCGCGGCCCAATGTGCCAAAGCTGCTCACGGCCCTCAAATTCGACCAAGCCGCGCGTCTCTAGTGTCACAAGAATACGGTACACTGTGGCTGGGGATTGCCCCATTTCGTCAGCAATCTGAGACAAGGTTTTGCCCTGTGCCTCGCTCAGAAACTCAAACACCTCCATCGCGCGATCGAGCGATTTGATGGTGTTCTGCGCTGTCTTGTCCTGCCAGTCGCGTGGCCGCCCACGGGCCTTTGGGCCGTCATTTTCGCCATTCCTTTGAGAAACCATAAACAGCCCCTTCGAAATTATTGAAAACCTCATTCACAATATGAAAAAATCAAGCATCTGACAATATTGAATAATTTCCACAACTTCGAATTATGAAATCATTTTTCAAAAAAATTTCCCGCCGCAGTTCGCCTCGCTATGGTCACCTCAACGCTTAAAGGAGACCTGCCATGAGCTTCCAAAACCCTGTCTTTATCCCCGGTCCTACCAACATCCCGGAGAGCCTGCGCAAGGCCTGTGACATGCCCACCATCGACCACCGCTCGCCGCTGTTTGGTCAAATCCTGCATCCCGCCCGCGAAGGAGTGCGCAAGGTGCTCAAAAGCGAGAGTGCCGAGATTTTCATTTTCCCGTCGACCGGCACCGGCGGCTGGGAAACCGCGCTCACCAACACGCTGTCGGCAGGCGACAAAATCCTCGCTGCGCGCAATGGCATGTTCAGCCACCGTTGGATCGACATGTGCCAGCGTCATGATCTCGACGTGCAGGTTGTGGAAACCCCATGGGGCGAAGGTCTGCCAGCGGATCGCTACGAGGAAATCCTGACGGCTGACACCAACCATGAAATCAAGGCCGTTTTGGCCACCCACAACGAGACCGCAACTGGTGTGAAATCCGACATCGCCGCCGTGCGCCTCGCTTTGGACGCCGCAGGCCACCCGGCGCTGTTGTTTGTGGATGGCGTGTCCTCGATTGCTTCGATGGACTTCCGAATGGACGAATGGGGCGTGGATGTTGCCGTGACCGGCTCGCAAAAAGGCTTTATGTTGACCGCTGGTCTCGCCATTGTGGGTTTCAGCGCCAAAGCTATGGCCGCCACAGAGACTGCAAAACTGCCGCGCACCTTCTTTGACGTGCACGACATGGCCAAAGGCTACGCCGCCAACGCCTATACTTACACGCCAGCTGTGGGCCTGCTGAACGGGCTCAATGAAGCCTGCACCATGCTGCTGAGTGAAGGTCTGGACAATGTCTTTGCCCGTCACACCCGCATCGCCGAAGGCGTGCGCGCCGCTGTGGGCGCTTGGGGGCTGGAGCTCTGCGCTGCCAACCCGTCGGTTTACTCCGACACGGTAAGCGCGATCAAAACGCCCGAAGGGTTTAACGCCACCGACATCGTCACCCATGCAGCCGAGAAATACGGCGTGGCCTTTGGTGTGGGTCTTGGTGAGGTCGCCGGAAAAGTCTTCCGCATCGGTCACCTTGGCAGCCTGACTGACGTGATGGCGCTCTCCGGCATCGCCACCGCAGAGATGTGCATGGCCGATCTGGGCCTCAACATCGAGTTGGGCAGCGGTGTGGCCGCTGCACAGGATTACTACCGTGGCAACGCCGCCACGGCGCAGAAGGATGCCGCCTGATGTTGGACAGCGATATGTATATCCCAACCTATGAGGACATGTTGGCGGCGCATGATCGTATTCGGCCGCATATTCGCCGGACGCCTGTGCGTGTGTCGGATTATCTCAACGAG